>Ga0116217_10002337_pt1 | contig 17620 bp, 18 predicted proteins | sample Sb_taG_6_FD_89697 | JGI IMG/M metagenome (GOLD analysis project Ga0116217, IMG submission 89697) | Peat soil microbial communities from Weissenstadt, Germany - Sb_50d_4_PS metaG | ecosystem: Environmental > Terrestrial > Soil > Wetlands > Peat | place: Germany: Weissenstadt | collected 2010-09-21 | reverse complement strand
GCTCGGCGCGAACTTTTTCAGCGAGTGCGTTCATTTGCGCCCCGCCTCAGATGCGGCTTGCGATTCACCGCCAGCCGCCATTTCCGCCAGGACTTTCTCAAATTCGGAAAGCGCCTGGGCATCAAACAAAACAAAATGTATTTTTTCGAGGGACGTAGGTTTTTTCAAATGTTCCACAACTCCGCGCAGCATGATCCGGGCGCATTCCGGAATCGGAAAGCCGGCGATTCCGGTGCCAACGGCGGGAAATGCGATCGAACGCAGCCCGCGTTCGGCCGCGATGCGCAACGCGTGCGCCGTCGAACTCCTCAGCGCGCGCGCCGTTGTTCCTCCTCCTAGCTGCATGCTGGCCGCATGGATCACGAAGCGAGCGCGCAATTTGCCGCCCGTCGTGATGGCCGCGCCGCCGATGGGGATGCTGCCAATCGCGTCGCACTCCCGCTGGATCGCATCCCCGCCCTTGCGCCGGATTGCTCCGGCAACGCCGCCGCCAAGCTGCAAATCATTGTTCGCGGCGTTGACGATGGTGTCGACGTCCATTTCCGTCAGGTCGCCTTGAAGGAGCACGATTTTCTCGCTGAGGCTCATAAGCTTGGGCCGTTTCAGACGGGCGCGTTATTTCGCGATGCGTTTCAGCGCTTCCTCATCGTATCCAAGCACAATTTCGCTGCCGCGCAGCACGACCGGACGGCGAATCAGATTGGGCTCGGCCGCCATTAATTTCAAAGCTTCGTCGCGCGACGGCGGATTCTGTCCCATTTTCCGCGTGCGGTAGAGTTCGTTGCGCGTGTTCAGAAACATGCGATGGTCGCGCTTGCCGATCAGCTCGTCGAGTTCCTCGGCCGACATCCGGTCCTTCCCGAGATCGCGCAGGTCCAGTTCCACTTTCCGTTCTTCCAGAAAGGCCTTCGCTTTGCGACACGTGGTACAAGACGGCTTTTGCAGAAACTTGATTTTTACATTCACGGTGATTCTCTCTCCTCAAAAACCGAAATCCACCGATACCCTTCCGGGCGGCGCCACGATCAAGTCCCCTCGTGAAAAGGACTCTAAAACCATATTGGAGGATATCAGCACTAACATGGAATGTTACGGCCACTTCCGCGGCATGGTCGAAAAAGTTTGTGCCGCGCCCCTATCGCCCTACTTCTGCAATTTTTGGAGCACTTTGGCAAGCTGGCGGAAGTAGCGAAGCTTTGGGGCGCGCCCCGTGGCGTTTTTCGCGCTCGTCGACGGCAGCACAAACACCTGCGCGCCGTACAACCGCTCCTTTTGCAACCCCGGTTTGCACCGCCGCTGCGCGAAATTCTCAAACGTACCCACGCCATTGAAAGCGATAACTTGCGGCGCGTACTGTTCTAGCTTCTGGGCCAGCATAATTCGCCCCTCGGCAAATTCCTCGCGCGTCAATTCCTCGATCCCGCGCGTCGGACGCTTGACGAGGTCGGTCAGCCCGATGCCGAACTCGATCATTCGTTTGTCATCCCGGTGATCGAGCAGCTCCGGGACCACGCGCGAATCGTACAGCAGGGGCCAGAACTCGTTCCCGCGCCCCGCGTAGTAATGGCCGACGCGAGCCGAACGGTCGCCGGGGTTGCACCCGACGATGATCAGTTTCATGCCGTTGCGTAGATAATCGGGCAAGGTCCGCATTTTAATTCGTATAGATTCGCGCACTCCCGGAATTCATGCCTTGACCGGGCCTGCTCACTCCGCAGAATTCAGACAGAATGCGCCGGGACGCGAAACCAAGACATATCCCCTCTGAAAGGAAACGCCCAATTGTACCATTGCGACGCGGCCGGAAGGCGCATGCCCGTTTCCGTTTGTGCTCTCACAAAACATAAAAAAAACTTGAATCGAGAGGGCACGCGGCAGCATCGGAAGATCAGGGTCCGACCGGCAGGAAATGCAAAGGAGAACTATGGTACCCTGCCAAATGAGTGCGACTGGCCTGTGCGCGCAGCCGCCTGGAGCACACTGGATCGTGAGCGCCACCGACCCAAAACCGCTGGCTTCCACTATCGTCCGCGATGACGAAGCCGCACTGGTGTCCGCGGCCAAAGGCGGCGACACGGCCGCGTTTGAAGAGCTTGTAAACCGCTACGAACGCAAGATTTTCCGCCTGGGAATGAACATCACGCAAAACCGCGAGGATGCGGAAGACGTGATGCAAGACGCCTTCCTGAAATCCTATCAGAACCTGGACCGGTTCCAGGGCGATTCGCGTTTTTACACGTGGCTCGTGCGCATCGCGGTCAACGAAGCCCTGATGAAATTGCGCAAGCGGCGCCCCAACCAGGTGTCCCTCGATGAACCGCTGGCGGGCACCGACGGCGACGATGCCGTTTTCCGCGAAATCGAGGACTGGGGCCCCTCCCCCGAAAAGAAATTCGCTCAAGTCGAGCTCAATGAAATTCTCAACAGTGTGATCGGCGAACTCGATCCGATTTTCCGAGTCGCTTTTCTATTGCGCGACGTTGAAGGGCTTTCCACGGAAGAGACCGCGCAAATTCTGGGAATCTCTGTGGCGGCGGTAAAGTCGCGCCTCTTGCGGGCGCGGCTGAGACTCCGCCAAAAACTCAATAAGTACTTTCGACGGAGCGAAACGCAGTGAACTGCAAGAAAGTAATCCTCGAATTGACGAGCTATCTCGACGGAGTCCTCGACTCCTCGATGCGAATGGATCTCGAACAGCACCTCTCCCGTTGCACCGACTGCCGCCTGGTCGTGGATACCTGCCGCAAAACCATCCAGATTTTCTGCAACTCCGAACCCGTTCCTCTCCCCGAAGATGTCCGCCAGCGTTTGCACACGGCGCTTCTCGAGCGCTTCCGCCGCAACGCCAAGACGACCTAACATTCAAACCTAAATTCTTGTTTACGGCGCAAAATGGGCACAGAATAAGGCGCACTTCGCGGCCAGATCGCTTGTGCCTAGAACATTCTCAGGACCCTGCTTAGGAGGAAGTCGATGAAGCGGCTCTCTCGATGGATTGTGCTTTCCGCTCCCGTGGTTTGTTTGCTTTGCGTGGCCGCGCCCGCGCGCGCGCAGTCCGGCGCGAAAAACGGGGAGTGGCGAACTTACGGCGGAGATCTCGCGAGCACGCGCTACTCGCCGCTCGACCAGATCAATGCGGACAACTTCAATAAGCTTGCCGTTGCCTGGCGCTTCAAAACGGACTCGCTCGGTCCGCGGCCCGAATTCAAGTTTGAATCGACGCCGTTGATGGTTCATGGAGTGCTCTATTCGACGGGCGGAACACGAAGAGCGGTAGTGGCATTGGACGCAGCCACGGGCGAACTGCTGTGGATGCACAGCGAGAACGAAGGCGAGCGCGCCGCCAATGCTCCGAGGCAGTTGTCAGGACATGGATTGGCCTACTGGACCGACGGCAAGGAAGAGCGAATCTTGTATGTCACGCCGGGTTACAGGCTCATCGCGCTGAATGCCAAGACCGGAGTCCCCGTACCCAGCTTCGGCATTGGAGGCGTGGTCGATCTAAAAAAAGACGACGATCAGGATATTGATCTGATCACCGGAGAAGTCGGGCTTCATTCGACGCCCATTGTGGCCCGCAACGTGGTGATCGTCGGGGCCGCGCATCTGACAGGAGGCGTGCCAAGAAGCAGGAAAAACGTGAAGGGTTATGTCCGCGGATTTGATGTGCGCACAGGCAAGCGCCTCTGGATTTTCCACACCATTCCGCTTCCCACCGAGTACGGAAACGATACTTGGTTGAAGGAATCATGGGCCTACACAGGGAATACCGGCGTCTGGGGACAAATTTCGGTGGATGAAAATCTGGGCCTCGTGTACTTGCCGGTGGAATTGCCGACCGGCGACTACTTCGGTGGCGATCGCCCGGGGAACGGTTTGTTTGGAGAGAGTTTGGTCGCCGTGGATTTAGAAACGGGCAAGCGAAAGTGGCACTATCAACTCGTCCATCACGGCTTGTGGGACATGGACATCCCTTGCGCGCCCATTCTCGCCGACATCACCATAAACGGCCGGACAGTGAAAGCCGTGGCGCAGCCGACCAAGCAGGCCTTCCTCTACGTTTTCAATCGCGAAACCGGCGAGCCGATCTGGCCGATGGAAGAGCGCCCCGTTCCGCAAGGAGACGTGCCGGGAGAATGGTATTCCCCCACGCAGCCCTTTCCGACCAAGCCGCCGGCGTTCGACAACCAGGGCGTGTCCAGCGATAGTCTGATCAACTTCACGCCGGAACTGCATGCGGAGGCCGAGAAGCTTGTCTCAAAGTATAAGATTGGGCCGCTGTTTACTCCGCCCTCGGTCAGTAAAGCGGATGGGCCGCTGGCAACGATCGTGTCACCAGGAGCGCTAGGCGGAGCGAACTGGCCTGGCGGTTCGTACGATCCCGACACGCACATCTTGTACGTATATTCGCGAAGCGATATCTCCGCCCTCGGACTCGTCCCATCCCCCGACTCAAAATTGTCTGACATGGAATACGTTCAAGGGACTGCCGGGATCTACCCTCATCCAGGGAGACCCATGGGCGCGCCTCCAGTGCCTGCCCCGAATCCTGAGAGTGGCGAGCCTGTCTTAACCGTGCGGGGATTGCCACTATTGAAGCCGCCTTACGGCCGCATTACTGCAATCAATCTGGACAAGGGCGAAATCGTTTGGCAGGTCGCTCACGGGGAAACGCCGGATAACGTTCGAAACAATCCCGCGCTCGCAGGCTTGACCATTCCGCGTACTGGAAGCGCAAGCCTAATTGGCACGCTAACGACCAAAACTCTCGTCATCGCCGGCGAAGGTGTGAATGTAACGATGCCATCCGGAATGCGAGGCGCGATGCTGCGCGGCTACGACAAGGCCACCGGCAAGGACGCCGGGGCAGTCTATATGTCGGCGCCCCAAAGCGGTTCACCGATGACCTATATGCTCAACGGGCAGCAATACATTGTCGTCGCCATCAGCGGCCCGGGCTATCCCGGCGAGTTGATCGCCTACCGACTGCCGCCGAATTAGGCGGCCAGTAGCACAGACTTCAGTCTGTGGATTTCCGTCAAGTCACCCAAACCGAGCGGCTCAGGCACAGACCGAGCAAAGGTAAGGAATCCAGCCAAGATCAACTGGAAACCCACAGGCTAAAAGCCTGTGCTACCTAGCTCCTCAAATACTTATTAAAAAATTCAAGCGTGCGCTGCCAGGCCAGCTTTGCAGCGGTCTCGTCATACCGCGGCGTCGTATCGTTGTGGAAACCATGATTCGCGCCGTCATAAATGTACGCGGTGTAAGTAACGCGATTCGCCTTCAGAGCTTCCTCCCAGGCCGGCCAGCCGCTCGTAATGCGAGTGTCGAGCGACGCATAGTGAAGCAATAGAGGCGCCTTGATCTTGGCGGTATCTTCGGCCGAGGGTTGGCCGCCGTAGAATGGAACCGCGGCGGCAAGGTCCGGCAGCCGCACCGCCAGCTTATTCACCGTTGTTCCGCCAAAGCAGAAGCCCACGGCGCCCATCTTGCCGGTGCACTCCGGACGAGCCTTGAGCCAGCCGTAGGAGGCGACAAAATCTTCAAACATTTTGGCCTGATCAACCTTCGGGAATAGTGCCGTGGCCTTTTCCTCATCGCCGGGATAGCCGCCCAAGGACGTCAGGCCATCGGGCGCAAACGCGAGGAAATTCGCGACGGCCAGACGGCGCGCCACATCTTCGATGTAAGGATTCAGGCCGCGATTTTCGTGAATCACCAGAACGCCGGGTACCTTCCCGGCTATTTTCGCGGGCCGCGCGTAATAGCCCTTGATGCTTCCGTTGCCCTGCGGGGAGGCCACGGTTTCATATCCTGCCTTGATTCGATCATCGTCCTTGGGAACCTGCTGAGCGAAAGCGTAATTCGGCCGGAGGCTCTCCCAAATTGCTACGGCCGTCACGCCTCCCACCGCATACTTATTCGCGCGATCCAAAAATTCACGGCGGCTGATGTCGCCGTGAACGTACTTGTCAAAGTGGTCCAGCAACTCCTGCGGAAAATCCGTCGCTTTTTTTCGGTCCATTTAAGTTACTCCGTCGTCTTGAGCTTTAAATTTTGGGGACACCAAATCTGATGCGGAGGATACCACTTTATCGATTTGTGAAAAAGCTTTCACCTAGCCGTCCAACGCCAATCGCAAGACTACCCAGATTTTCGGCAACTCCGAACCCGTCTCCTCTCAGGGGTCCTAGAACGTATGCACTCACGGCGCTCTTCGGACGTTTCCGCCGCAACACGCGGACAATTTGGCAACGCCTTTCGAACAGATTCTCGGGCTTTGCTCCAAACTCGTGGCACATAGGTTCCAACTCGCGAGACGCATTTCGCCAATGGTGTAGAATACGTTCTTGCGCTTCAGGCCCTGTAGCCTGCCGCCCACAGAGGACCTATGGCTCAAACCATCCAAACCATCGGCATTGCAAACGGGGGAGGAGATTGCCCCGGGCTGAACGCCGTCATTCGCGGCGCGGTGCGCGGTGCCATCTTGGGGCACGGCTGGCGCGTCATCGGCATCAACGATGGTTTCGACGGATTGATCTGGACCGACCGCACCATGCCGCTTACTGTGGAATCGATTGCGGGCATCTTGCCGCGCGGCGGCACGATCCTCGGCACCACCAATCGCGGGAACCCGTTTCACTATATGGTTGAGGAAAACGGAAAGAAAATCGAGCACGATTTCTCGCTGAAATGCTGCGAGAATGTGCGGAAACTAGGGATGGACGCGGTGATCGCCATCGGCGGCGACGGCACGCTCACCATCGCGCGCGATCTCTGTCGGCTGGGAATTCCAATTGTGGGTGTGCCCAAGACCATCGACAACGACCTTTCCGCCACGGAAGTCACGTTCGGCTTCGACACAGCGCTGCACGTCGCCACGGACGCGATTGACCGCCTGCACACCACGGCCGAATCGCATGGCCGCGTCATGGTCATCGAAGTGATGGGCCGGGATGCGGGATGGATCGCGCTGCACTCCGGAATCGCGGGAGGCGCGGACGTGATCTTGATTCCCGAAATCCCCTTCACGATCGAAACAATATGCGAGAGGCTGCGCGAACGTACCGCCACGGGAAAGAAATTCTCGCTGGTCGTTGTGGCGGAAGGCGCGAAGTTGCCTCCTCGCGATCCGTCTGGAAACCCGTTCCCCGCGCCGCGTCCCGGCCAGGTGGGCATCATGATTGGCGACTCCATTCACACGCACCTGAAGCAGGACGTGCGAGTCACCGTGCTGGGCCATATTCAGCGCGGCGGATCGCCCAGCCCGTTCGACCGCATTCTGGCCACGCGCTTCGGCGTCGAAGCTGTGGAGCTGGTTTCGCGCGGTGAGTTCGGACGAATGGTTTGCCTCCGGGCCGGCGAAATTGAGTCGGTCACGCTCGACGAAGCGGTCGGCGAAGCACGGTTGGTGGATCCAAATGGAAGCATGGTTCGCACGGCGCGAGCCGTTGGCATCACTTTCGGAGATCAATAAATGATTTGGCGTATCGTGCGCAGCCGGGGATTTATTCCCGTCGTCCTCATCCTCGCTGCCCTGCTCTACTGGAGACTGCATCCCGGCGCGCCTAAGGTCATCTCGGTCGGGTACGTTGGCGATCGCGACGTCATCCTCTGGAACACGCTCGCGCAGGTGCGCGAATCCGTCGGCGAAGTGCATTACGGCGACCGTGTGGAAGTCGTGCGCGTCGAGGGGTCAGCGGCTCAAGTGCGCACACCCTCGGGCACGATCGGATGGATGCGCGATTCTCGGCAAATTATGGATTCCGAACTTTGGGGAAAAAGCGCCTCGTTATTGGAGCGCGCGCGCACTCTTCCAATCCAGGCGCGGGGCCGGACGAAAACCGTCAGCAATGTGCGCGTCGAACCGGGCCGCGACGGCAAGCGCATCTTTCAGCTCGCGCGCGGAACACGCGTGCTGATTTTGCAGCGGGCCGTAGCGGACGCCGCCCAGGGACCCGAAGAAAGTTCGCAAGATGAGAAAGCCTCCGCCGCGGAGGAACAAAAATCGAAGCAAGAAGACTGGCTGCTCATCCTGCGGGCGATCGATTCACAGGCCGGCAGCGATAGCAAATCATCCTCGGGCGCTGGCCCGGTGGAAGCGAAGCGAGCGACGGGTGACGCCGTGAGCGGGGGGCCTGTTGCGGCGCAATCCAGCCTGGCGGCTGTGGGAGGACTTGCTGGTCCGGTCGCCGGATGGGTGCTGGCGCGATTTGTGGAGCTCGATTTGCCTGGCCCCGTGAAAGACCTTGCCAGTTCCGCCGACCTTCACGTTGTGGCCTGGTTCGAACTGAATCGCGTCGCGGATGGCAATGGCGGCGAAGCGCCGCAATATCTTGTTGCGGGATCGCATGGCGCAGAGGGTGGCCCTTGCGACTTCACCATGCTGCGCGTGTATACGTGGGGCAAGGCGCGCAAACGCTACGAAACTGCGTACGTCGAAAGCGATCTATGCGGACGCCTACCCATTCTCATTTCCAACGGCGAAAAGGGTCCCGAGTTCCAATTTCCCGATGTAGACGAAGGTGGCGCAAATAGAAAATATGTCATGTACCAGACGGTTGTCCGTCGAGTAAAGGAAGCCGCCGCCCACCCAGCGCGCACTCACAATTGATTGCAGGTTCCAGTAGGACAGGCTTCAGCCTGTCGGGTTTCAATTAAGCTCCAGATTTTTTGAGCACTTTCCCACCGAGCAAACCAGCGCTGCTTGAAGCGCGTGGTAATATCCTACTCGAAAAGTTGGCACGATCACTGAATGCAAGTTTGCCGCATGGCGAAACTAAATTCCGATCCGATCCGATGCAGATTTCCTCAAGCCGCGCTCGCCGCGGTATTTTTCCTGGCTTCTTGCGGAAATCGCGCGAATCCCGCGCCGAAACCGCAACCTCCCCCGCCGTTTGAATTCCTCGGCTCCTGGGGAGATAAGGGCGACGGTCCGGGGAAACTCGAAGAGCCGGTGTCGTTCGCGGCCGATTCGCTGGGCAACATTTTCTTTGCCGACCCGCCCGCAGGCTTTGTCCATAAATTTGAATCGAGTGGCACGCCCCTGCAATCCTTTGAGGACACGCGGGTGCGGCATGCGGCGGGGATCGCTGTGGACTCCGGCGGCGCGATTTATGTCGTTGACGCTCAGCGCGGCGGCATCCATGTCTTTTTTCCCGATGGAACATTTTTTCAAACCTGGCGGAGCCCCGCCCAGCGTCATTTTTCCGGCGCAATCGGCATCAGTACAGACGAAGAGGGCACCCTCTATGTCCCCGATCCCATGAACTCGCGCGTCTTGAAGTTCAACAATCGCGGGCGCCTCTTGAAATCCTGGCCCGCTCCGCAAAAAGCCGCTACGCCGGATGAGCGGCCCTCGTGGGTTTCCGCGGAACCGGATAACTCGGTATTCGTGGCGTACTTCAGCACCGGGCGCATCGAGAAATTTACTTCCGACGGTTCTTCGATGACCTCCTGGCCCGCGGCAAATACTCCATCGGGAGAATCCAGCCCGATCACCGGATTTGCCGTGACTAGCGAATTCGCATTTACGATGGCTGCTTCGTCCACGCAGATTCGCGTTTGGACTACAGATGGACAACATAAACTCGACGCGGATCTTGGGGCGAGCCTCGGCACAATCGCCTCGCCTCAAATCGCCGCGACTCCTCACGCGGAAATGCTTGTGTTCGATCCTGCCGCGCCGAAAGTGTTCCGGTTTCGCATGCACTTGGAAAATAAGGAACCCCAATGACGCTGCTTCTTACCGAAGCCGACGTGCGCTCCCTCTTGACGATGCCCATCGCGCTGGAAATCGTGGAAGAGTCCTTGCGCCAGCAGGGGAACGGTGAACTCGTCCTGCACCCGCGCCGCAGAATCAAGCTTCCGGACAACGCGCTCCTGCACTACATGGCGGCAGCCGACCCGGTCCGAGGATTTATCGGCATGAAGCTTTATACGGTCGCGCAGGGCGTCGCGCGTTTCGTCGTGCCGCTCTTTCGGTCGACGACAGGCGAGATGGCGGCGCTGATTGAGGCCGATGCGCTCGGCCAGCTTCGCACCGGCGCGGCCAGCGGCGTCGCGACGAAATTTCTCGCCAATACAAATGCGCGGACCGCCTGCATCATTGGCACCGGATACCAGGCGCGAACGCAGCTCGAAGCCGTCGCGGCCGTGCGGCGCCTGGAGCGCGTTCGTGCTTTCGGACGCGATCCCGAGCGTCGTGAAAAATTCTGCCGCGAGATGAGCGAGCGGATCGGCGTCGCCGTAGAACCGATGAACTCCGGCGAAGAGGCCGTAAAGGGCGCGGACATCCTCATCACGGCGACTTCCGCGACGAAAGTTGTGCTCGAAGGCGCGTGGCTCGCGCCCGGCATGCATATCAACGCCATGGGAGCGAATTGGCCGCAGAAGCGCTAGCTGGACGCCGCCGCGGTCGGCCGCGCGCACAAAATAGTGGTCGACTCCATCGAGCAATCCAAAATGGAGGCGGGCGACCTCATTCAGGCATTCGGAGAAGATCAGTCGCGATGGAACGCGGTGCAGGAGCTATCGCAAATCGTCGCCGGCAAGGAACCCGGCAGAAGTAACACCGATCAAATCACTTTGTTCAAATCGAATGGGATCGCAACGTGGGATTTGGCGGCCGCTGTGCGCGTGTACGAAATGGCGGTGGCGCGTGGGATGGGTCAGCCAATCCCCATCTGGCAATCCAAAAAATAAGTGGAGTGATTTTAGTAGCACAGGCTTCAGCCTGTGGGGGTTAGTGCGTGCAAAGACGAAACCCCACAGGCTGAAGCCTGTGCTACCAAGCTTCGTGCAACAAATGCTACGGCCTGCGCAGGACCAGGCAGCCGGCAAGAATGTCGTGCAACGCCTGCTTCTTCTCCGTGAATCCTGCAAATAGGTAGCCAACAAACAAGAAGCCCGAAATTTGCCTGGCCAGGTTGCGAAGCAACGCGCGTCCCAATGTGATGCGTTGCCCTTTCAAGTCCGTGACGTAGAGCCGCATGACTCGCTTGCCGGGCGTCGCCTGCCAGCTCGACGCTTCAAACAGCGTGTAGTACAGGCACCCGAGAGAAACCAGCAGAGCAATCACAATTGGCGCCGGTTGCGGCATGTCCGTTAACGAAGGAGGGGCCGGAGGAAACAACTTTACGAAAGTAGACGGAAAAAACGACGCAATCAAAAGAAAAACGGCGACGATCAGGGCCGTATCGATTAAGCACGCAACCGCTCGCAGCCAAAACCCCGCGAACGCCGGCCGCGCCGGCAGCATGGGGGGTTCTTTGATTGCTGGGATCGCCTCCGGAGGATGAATGGTTTGCGGAACGTACACAGGCCCGATTTGTGCGACATTCACGGGAGTTTCGCATTGCCGGCAGTAGCTGGCCCCGTCAGGAATCTCCGCTCCGCATTTTTCGCAAGTTAAGATCGCAGTCCTCCAAGACAGGCCCCAAGAAACCTAACAGCCGAGGATTCGCTTTGCAATGAGAACCCAACAATTTGCCGGGAGAACGCAGCGCACGTCAGTAGGCAAGCAATTCGCGGACGGCCGCAGCCAGACCGCTGCTTTGTGGAAGGATTTCGTCCTCGAGTTTCGGCTGGTAAGCGCAAAAAGTATCCATCGCCGCAACGCGCCGCACGGGAGCGTCCAATTCATGAAAAAGCTGGTCAGCGATGCGCGCGGCAATCTCTGCGCCGTAACCCCACGAGAGCATGTCTTCATGGGCGACAATCACGCGATTGGTCTTCCGAACGGTCGCGGAAATTGCCTCCCAATCAAATGGCGAGAGCGAGCGAAGATCGATAATTTCCACGGAGACGCCTTCGCGTTCGAGTTGCGCCGCGGCGACTTCGGCGCGGTGAACGACGGCGCCGTACGTGATGATGCTCACGTCGGTCCCTTCCCGCGCAATACGCGCGCGCCCGAACGGTACGGTGTAATCCGGACCGGGATAGGGAGACCGATTGTAGGGCTGGCGGTACAGGTGTTTGTGTTCCAGGAACAGCACGGGATCATCGCAGCGAATCGCCGTGCGCAACAAGCCGCAGAGATCGAGCGCCGTCGATGGCATGACCACGCGAATCCCCGGCGTGTGCGTGAACAGCACTTCCCCGCTCTGGCTGTGATAAATCGCTCCGCCCGTCAGATAGCCGCCGGTCGCCACGCGAATCACGGCAGGCGCTTTGAACGCCCCGTTCGAGCGCCATCGAAATAAAGACAATTCGTTGCGCAGTTGCATCATCGCCGGCCAGATGTAATCGAAGAACTGGATCTCCGCGACAGGTTTCAATCCGCGCGCAGCCATACCCAGCGCGCTGCCCACGATGCAGGCCTCCGCGATCGGCGCATTGAACACGCGTGCGTATCCGAAACGCCGCTGCAAACCGACAGTGGCCTTAAAAACGCCGCCCTTCCCTTTCACGTCATTCAGGTCGTCTTCATTGCTGCAATCGGCCACGTCCTCGCCGAGCACGATGACCCGTTCATCGCGCGCCATCTCATCGGCCAACGTTGCGGAAACCATTTCCACCATGGTGCGCGGTTCGCCGGAAAATTGTGGAACGGACTCAAAGCGCGATGAAGCCGGATCGACGTCGGGAGAATACTGATTGACTAGAATGGATTCCTTGTCGGGCGGCTCGGCCGAGAGGGCCTGGTCGGACGTTTCGCGGACTTCCCTGTCAACTTCCGCCTCGATGGCCTCCAATTCTTTTTCATCGACGATCCCCTCGCGCACCAAAAATAGCCCAAACTTCGGAATGGGATCGCGATGCGCCTCTTCTTCCCGCAATGCAATAGTTTTGTAGAGCTTTTCGTCGTCGGAAAGCGAATGAGAATAGGGGCGCGTGACCCGCGCGTGCACCAGCGCCGGCCCCTTTCGCGACCGGCAATATTCCGCGGCACGCTGCAGGACCGCGTGACTCGCGAGGGGATCGCTGCCGTCGCACTCCTCCAGAAAAAGACCGGGATAATTGGCCACAAGTTTCGCAATGTTGCCGCCTGCCGTCTGGAATCGCACCGGAACGGAAATTGCCCAGCCGTTATCCTCGATCAAAAAGAGAATCGGAAGTTTTCGCAGGCACGCGGAATTCAACCCTTCAAAGAATTCCCCTTCGCTGGTGGACCCATCCCCGCCCGAGACATACACAATTTCATCCGCCTGGTGGCGCACATGCTCCCCGAGCGGCGCCTGCTGAGCCTGTTCCAGCGCCCGCGGAAACTTCCCGAAATACAGAGCGGCCTCCGCCATGCCAACGGCGTGCGGGTACTGCATTCCTGTTGAGGAAGACCGCGGAAGAATGTTCAGCCGGGGAATGCCCCAGTGCGAAGGCATCTGCCGCCCGCCGGAATTCGGATCGTCCTTGGCTCCCACGGCCTGAAGGAACATCTCGAGCGGCGTGACGCCCAGGGCCAGGCAGAGCGCGCGGTCGCGATAGTAGGGATACACCCAATCATGGCCGGGCCGGAGAACGAGCCCCGCGGCGGCCAAAACGCCTTCATGCCCCGCGCCGCTGATCTGGAAGAAAGTTTTGTTCTGCCGTTTCAGTTGAATTTCGCGGTCATCGATCCGCCGCGAAAGAAACATCGTGCGGTAAATACGAAGAAGATCCCCCCGGGATAGGCCTTGATATCGGCTGGAATCGTATGTTGCCGTCTTAGGGCGCGCCTGAACCGGCATCCGAATCACCTTGAGCTGAGCTAGGGCAGCTAGTTTCGGGAGTACATCTCATTATATCCAAAGCAGAGCCGCCAGCGAATAAACAGAAGAAAATGTTCTCCAAAAAGTAGCCAACCGGATAGCTCATTCCCCCTCGGGGAGAACCCGTTTGAAACCACGGATTCACACGGATAAACACGGATAAAACAAAATGAAGGAAAAAATCCAAGTCGGCGATGAAAAAGAAATTGACTTCTACCCTGTAAAGGCGATCCCTCTTGTTTTTTCTCTAATCCGTGTTCATCCGCGTGAATCCGTGGTTCCAAATCCCATGCACCAAAAAAATCGCGGCGAGCGTTCCACCCCAGGGTGTGGTGCTGGGATGGAGACGCTCGGCCGCGTTGCATGACGGCGCAACCGGGGGGGATGAGCGCCGACATATTGCTAGCGCACTCCATCGCGGCAGCGAAGGTGCGCAGGCAATCTCTATAAATCCGTTACATGACCCGCCTTTGGACTGTGCGGCGTCTTGTCAATCCTTCCAGTACAGCTAGTGCTGCGCCGCCGGCGAAGCAGGTTCCGGATCGGCGGACGCGGACGACGCCGAGCCCATTTCAAGCACATACAGACCCTCTGTAGCAGAGGCCGCGACCAACTGGTTTCGGGCTTCGCGCGAGCGCAAAGCGGAAAGCGTACCCTCCGCATTGGGACCGTCCATATGTCCCCAGGTTTTTCCTCCGTCGCGGGAAAGGAACAGGGTTCCCTGCTCTGTCGATACGACGACGGCATTTCGGACAGCGGCCAAATCGTCGATCGACAGTTCCGACAAGTTTGCCTGATGCCACGATTCTCCTGTATCGCGAGAGACGAAGACACCGTGGTCGCTCGCCAACACAACTGTGTTCTCATCCGATAGGTGGAGATGCAGCGAACCTCGCGGCTCAAATGGCAGGGTCCGCGCAATCCAGGTCTTCCCATCGTCCCCGGAAACTTCGAGTTGCCGGGGCGTCAGCGCCCAGACATAGGAATTTCCGTTGCCTGTAACCACCGCGCGAATCGAGGTTGTACTGACTGCGGGAGTGGCTGTTGCGGGTTGCTGCACAGGTGCGAGGCGCACCGCGCTCCAGTTCAGGCCACGGTCGCGTGAAACCAGTAATCCATCTTCGGTAGCGGCATACCAGGCATCATTGCCAAACGCCATGTCATTCACTTTGGCATGCAAGGGAACCGTTGTTTTTGTCGTTGCGGCAGCCGAAGAATTTGCCGCCGATTTCGACGGCGAAGTTTTCGCAGACTGCCCAGATGCATTCTTTACAGAAGCGGCGCGTCGATTCTGCGATGGGACGGACTTTTCGGTGACCTGATTGACCGGCACCCAGGAACTCTTGGCAGCATCGTAACGCAGCAAACCTCCGGGGCCGGGAGCCGCGAACCAACCATCGGGAGAAGCGAAAATGTGCCGCGGCGGACCAGACTTGAGTCCGGTGGCAAACGGAGTCCAGGTGCGCCCCGCGTCTTTCGTTTCGAGCAAAGGCTCAAAATTGCTGGTCAGCACCACCAGCGTTCGTTCGGGATGCTGAGGGTCAACCGCCGCATCCACAATGCGCCGGTGCGAGAATCCCTGGTTCGAAGCGCGGTAGGTTTGCCCTCCATTGTCGCTCACCTGAATGCCCAGGCGTTCGGTGCCGAGAATCAGCCGGTCCGTGTTTTCAGGATCGATCACCATCGAAAGGATGCTCCAGGACACGGGCGTAATCAGGCGCCAGTTTGCGCCGTCGTCCGACGTCTTCCAGAGGCCCTCCGTCGTGGCGGCATACACGGTCATAGGGCGTTTCGGGTCCTGCAGAATGTGCACGGTTCGGCGGGAATCCTTTGGGATGCCCTTGAACTTGGTCCAGTTCGATCCGCCATCCGGGCTGTGATAAATGCCCGAGCAGGCGCTGGCAAAAACGTGCGATGCATTGTTCTGGTCGATCGTGATACTCATGACGTCCGAATCGTCCACCATTCCCTGATGAACAGGATTCCAGTTCTTCCCCCCGTCGACCGTTTTCCAGGGCAGGTGATAGGTCCCCGCATAAATGATATTGGGATCATCCGGATCGATGGCAATCGAATCGAAATTGCGCAGGTCTTCATGTTTTTCCGGGGAGATGCGGGCCCAGTGCTTTCCAGAATCCTCGGAGCGATACACGCCATCGGTAGCGCCGGCAACAAGTATGTCAGGGTTAGAAGGGGCTTCGGCAATGGCGCGAACTACAAGTCCTTCAAGGCCAATGAGTTGCCAGGTACGTCCGGCGTCGGCACTGCGGTAAACGCCCCCGCCATGGGAAGTAAGCGTCCAGCTCGTCGCATAAATTGTGTTTGCGGAGCGCGCGTCCACGACCATGGACATGATGACGTCATCGTGATGCTCGCCGATTCTTCCGAGCAGGTCCCAGTGTTCTCCCTCATCGCGGGAGCCGAACACGTGCCCGTCTGAAGTGCCGAGGAAGAGCGTGCGTGCATTTCCAGGCGCAGCTGCGAGGGACTGGACGTCTCCGCCAGGAGGGCCTACTTGCCGCCAAGTTTGGGCGTTGGTTGAAAAGGAGTACAGAAGTACCAATCCTAGAAGAATCACAGACCGACGACACGCCACACGCATGAGCAGTCCTCCGACCCTTTTGCGTCCGCTTGGGTCCACCGACAGGGATTGCCACACAACCGCCCGCAAGGCGGCTGCAGGTCCATATAGAAGCCTATCGGCAAAACGGCAAATAAGACGCTGGTCAAAAGGACAGAATTGGGCCGGGAGGTTTAGCCGTCCGAATGGGCAAGCGGAAAATCGAAATTGCTCACTGACTCGGAGGGATCTCAGAGAATTTATAGGGGGAGGATTGCTACGACAAGGTACGGTAAGTTATAGTACGTACAGGAAGTAAAGAACTCCGCGGCCGTATAGAGTTTACCGGGCTGCTATGGAAGCGGTGCAGCAGCAGAAGTGGTGGTTGCTCTCTATGTGTTGGGATTTGTGAGGTTTAGGGAAGTGCATTCGGACAATCGGTTTGGCTCTTGTTGTGCCCTACCCACTGCGGGTTCCATTTGAGCCTGGGAGAAGAGAATGGGGATTCTAATCCTGAAGGTCTTGGCTACATGGTCACTGGCGGCCCTTGTGGCCGGATTGAGTTTGGGCGCAGCCATTCGCAGAGGCGAGCGTGTTCGCAAGGACGAGTTTCTGTCCTACGTCTTTGCATCCCTTGAGACAATGGAAGGGTTCCGCAGCTAAGGGTCCGCCCGCTGCGGCTATGCCGCGAAACTTCTCAATCCAAAGAATCAAACAAATCTGAAGTGGGTTTGAACTCCGGTTCGCCCGGGCGAATGACTCGCGGATTTGCGCCTTTAAAAAGCTCATCGGCCGGGATGCGCTCGATCCAGCGCTGGTGAGAAAGCTTCTCGTGATCCGAAAAATCGAGGCGTACGATCAACCGAATTTGCGCGGGTTCGGCCGGTGCCGGAGTAGCCTCTGCGGGGGGCTCGCCTCCGGATTTTGATTTTGCTCCCGGCTTAGTTTTTCCTTTTGCGCCGGATTTCTCCGCCTTTGGCGGCGCGGCCGATGCAGCGGTCGGCTTCGCCTCCGGCTCCTTGCGTTCAAATTTGAACTGGAGCTTCTTGTCGAGCCGGAAACCCTGCTTCCACCCGTCAATTCGATGGCGCGCTTGCTGGGCAGCCTCTTCGTTACCGCCAAAATCAAAAATCAAAAAGGAATGTGCCATGCCCTGCATATTGGCGGGCCATACGCCGTGTGTCAAGACCGGAAGGTAGGACAGCCAAGAGTGGCTGTCCTACCAATCGCGCAGAGTTCGTTGCTTGCAGTGCGTAGTTAAGCTACATTAGGCTGCAAATTACCAGGAAATCGAAACAAACGGATCGTGCAAGGCAGGACTCTCAGCTTTCCTCTGGCTCAGTTTCGCGGGGCATGCCGGTTTCGCAGG
>Ga0116217_10002322_pt1 | contig 17669 bp, 16 predicted proteins | sample Sb_taG_6_FD_89697 | JGI IMG/M metagenome (GOLD analysis project Ga0116217, IMG submission 89697) | Peat soil microbial communities from Weissenstadt, Germany - Sb_50d_4_PS metaG | ecosystem: Environmental > Terrestrial > Soil > Wetlands > Peat | place: Germany: Weissenstadt | collected 2010-09-21 | reverse complement strand
CCGTCCTTCTCATGCTCAAGCGGTGTCGACGGAGCGCAGTTGATCTCATATTTGAATCCTGTTGCAATTATTCTGTTGGTCAGCGTCGTCGGACTCGGTACAGCCGGGTGCACACCTCATGCTGATATCGCGGCCAGCGTTGCGCCGCCGGACGCGGAGCCATCACGGAAGCCTGACAAACCGGCGGGGCCGCAGCCTGACCTGTCGGGCCGCAAGCGCGTTGGCATGGCATCGTTCTACGCACGGGAGTTTGCCGGCAGAAAAATGGCGGATGGCAACACCATGGACCCGCATGGCGACAACGCCGCAAGCAAGACGCTTCCTCTCGGTACCACAGCGAAGGTGACCAACATTGAGACCGGCCAGAGCGCGGTAGTGACCATTCAGGACCGCGGGCCATATGTGAGGGGCCGGATCGTGGATCTTTCGCCTACCACGGCAGAGCAGATCGGAATCACACACGACAATGGTGTCGCCAAAGTCCAGGTCGCCCCGATCACGGTGCCGTTGCCGCACGGCAGCCTGAAACGTGGCGTTGCGCCGCCCGACGCACAACGCTAGCTCGGCAGCGACTCCTATGCCGCATGGCTTCAACGTGTGCCGCATGGCTTCAACGTGCCGGGCGCCTTTAGCGAGAGCGGTCTCGTCGGTTGGTTCTGGTGCATCTGCGGACAGCAATCCGTGCTCGGCCGTGACGTGTCGTCGTCAGTCACTCTCGTCAGTGACGGGAAACCGCGTGAAATAAGGCATTTGCGCTTCGCGGCCTGTCGGTCTTCTGTCCGGCAGCGAGTCTTCTCCGGCCCAAAATCCCCAGATGCACCAGGACCCGTTCTTGAGCCTGGCAGCCCGGCACCGTTCGCCGCCCTCCCCTACCCTCGCTATTGCTTTGATTTCGAGGGCATCGACTTACCGGTCCCGCGCTGGATCGGCGTGGGCCCTTACGAACAGATCCCGTTCCAGTGGTCGTGCCACATCGAACGCGCACCAGATACCTTCGAGCATGTCGAATTTCTGGATCTGAGAGGCAACGATCCTTCAATTCCGTGCATCGAGCGAATGCTCAAGGCAGCCCCGCCGGACGGTCCAGGCCCCATCTTTGTCTATTACCAAACCTATGAAGCCGGTCGGCTGCGCGAGCTCACGAAGAGACATCCCCGCTACCGCCCGGAGGTAGATCAGTACCTCGCGCGGCTCGTCGACCTGCATCCGATTGTCAGGGCCAACTACTATCATCCCGCCTTGCGCGGCTCGTTCTCGATCAAAGCTGTCCTACCGACGATCGCGCCGGACCTTGACACCGGCACCCTTAATGAGATCACCGACGGAACTGCTGCCCAGGTTGCCTATCTTTACGCTGCCTTTGACGCTAGAACGACACCGGAACGCAAAGCCGAGCTCCGCGACCGACTCCTCACCTATTGCAAGCAGGACACTTGGGCGATGGTGGAGGTAGCGCATTTCCTGCAGCGATTGGCGCGGCCAGTGAGGGTCGCACGGAATGGTTAGAAACTCGCATCGACTACCCACTCTGGCCTAGAACCACAAGCTCAGGAACCGCAGTCTCTCCACTCCAAACGATCGCTAGCTGGCCGAACGCCCGCCCGACTCGCTCGGCTTCGCTTCGCGACAACCCAAGTACCAGAACGCTGGGCTCACCAGGCCACGCTCCCGAAGGGTCCTCACCGAAGCCAGCCAGCAGCGTGAGACCCATCGCGGTCAGCTCCGTCTCAAGGCGCTCTTGAGAAGCGCGATTGATGATTTCTGGCTGCGGAACGCTATTGGGGTTCCAGGCCGTAAGAAACGCTGAACAATTGACGTTGTTCGCAAGGTACGCCGCGGCGAGCTCCGGCGAGGGCCTGCCGACACGCAAAACGAACGGCGTTGGAGTGCCGGTAACCTTGAAATCCGCCGCCACGTACGCCGCCATTAGACTGTTGTCCCTGCTCAGTTCGTCGAGTGTCATAAGCAACTCCGGTTGCGGTGGCCCGGCGGGTATTATCCTGGTCGCCGTAGCGGCCACCAGGGCGTCGTCGTGGGATGCCGCCAGTGAATCATCGGCTCTGCAGGGTCTCCACAACGCAGTCGCGGTATTCTCGATCATGGGTCACTCGACTACGGTGCGCTCGACGAAGTCACCGATGGCATGGCTGGCCAAGTGGCATACCTCTAGGCTGCCCTTGATCCGCACACGACGCCGGAACGCAAAGCCGAGCTCCGAAATCGCCTCCTCATCTACTGCAAGCAGGACACTTGGGCGATGCTCGAGGTCGCGTATTTTCTACAATGGCCATAGACCTGAGGCTGGCAACAGCGTCGGTTCGCTGTTTGCAAGCAAAATTTTCTGGTCCCATTATGGTCCCAAACAAGTGTAACATCGTGCCTCTACAGTAGCGTGCGCTCCGTTGAAACACTGGATGTTCCAAGCCGTCAGAATTTTGGTTTTTGATTTCGGGAACTTAGTGCGCATAGTGTCGCAAACTAAATCGATGGGGCTATAGCTCACCCGGGAGAGCGCTTGCATGGCATGCAAGAGTTCGGCGGTTCTATCCCGCCGCGAGGTGTTGTGCGGCGGGCTGCTCGCCTGCTTTGGCGCCGGCTATCTGCGGCTCTCGCAGGCGGCCGATTCGCCCAGCGCGACACCGCTGATCACCAAGACGGTGCCCTCGAGCGGAGAGAAGGTCCCTGCGATTGGACTGGGTACCGATTCGTTTCGGGCCTCCGAGAGCGACGCCATTCGAGACGAGATCAAGCGCATGAACGAACTCGGCGGCTCGGTAATCGACACCGCAGCGGCCTATGGCGACAGCGAGGCGCTGATCGGCGATGCGCTCGCGGCGCTGGGCATCCGCGATCGGATGTTTCTCGCGACCAAGCTCACGGCGGACGGGTTCTTCAGCGGCGGAGGCGGCGGTGAGGCGAGTTTTCATCGCTCGCTCGAGCGTTTGAAAACGCAGCGAATCGATCTGCTGCAGGTGCATAACCTGAATGGAGTCGACAGTCTGATGCCGCTTCTGCAGCAGTGGAAGAAGGCTGGAAAAATCCGCTACCTCGGCGTCACCACTTCGCGTGTTTCGCAGCATGGCGATATCGTCGAGGCGATGCGCAAGTATCCGCTCGATTTCATCCAGGTGGATTATTCGATCGCGAACCGCGATGCGGCCGCCAGCGTGTTTCCGGTCGCGCTCGAGCGGCGCGTGGCGGTGCTGGCGAATCTGCCGTTAGCGCGCGCTGCACTGATCAGACAGGCCGGGGAGCGCATGTTGCCGGACTGGGCAGCCGATATTGATGTCTCGAGCTGGAGCCAGTTCCTTCTGAAATATGTGATCTCGCACCCGGTAGTGACCTGTGCGATTCCCGGGTCCACCAAAGTGGCGCATCTGGAGGATAACCAGGCAGCCGCACGCGGCCGCTTGCCCGATATGGCAATGCGCTCGAAGATGGAAACACTGTGGGACGGTATGTCTTGAATCGATGCTCTAATAGGCGCAAAAGCGTAGCGAATAGGGTGACCAAGCGTTCAATCTTTCGTGACAGACGATCTTGGAAACCCATTCGCGTTTCAGAGTGGTGGTAATTGTTTTCATGTTCTCCCTCATCTAACTGCAGGAAAGCAGCGGCGATGGCGCGATCCCGGTCATTGCCGGATCCGGAAAGCGCAGCGTCAGGGCCCGCTCAGCGTACTGAATCAGTTCGTCGTTAGACAGCCGACGTTGCTCCATTCGCTCGACCTGTTCCGCCAGGCTGCCGAACCCCCCAGAGACCTCGAGCGCACCTGCGATAACGTCATCGACAACATTGCCGCGGTGCGGCACGCAGTAAGCCGGAAAGGCACCGCGGGAGACGATCAAGCCGTTGGTGCAGGCCACCAGGCTCTTGACGTGCACCTTAGGTCAGATCGCGATCGTCGCCGTCGTAAAGTCGAGCGATTTCGCCCTGGACTTCGCCGCGCCACTTATCCCCGGCCGCGCAGTTCCCTGCACGCTCTACGGAGCGCGTCGGCCGCACATTCGATTTCCTCATCTGTGGTCGGGCACCCCAAGCTCAGGCGCATGGGACCGGTCGCCTCCGCGGCTGGCATTCCCATCGCCAAAAGAACAGGGGACGGTGCAACATAGCCATCGTGACACGCCGAGCCCGTGGAGGCTCCGACTTCCGGAATCGCAGCGAGCAGCAGCGTCCAGACGCGGTTTCGCAGCGCAGACATGCGCGCACCGGCGGCGTGCAGGCTCCGGCGAGCGGCGTCGCAGGCGGCGCCTAGGCCGGCGATGCCGGCAACATTCTCCGTCCCCGGCCACAGACCCTGCTCATGACCGGCGCCCAACGTGAATGGCGCCATTGGTGTTCCGCGACGCACGTACAGGGCACCCACACCCTTCGGCGCGTACAACTTGTGTCCTGCGACTGACAACAGGTCCACGTCGAGCGCACGCACGTCAACGCGGATCTTTGCCACGGATTGCGCGGCGTCCGTGTGAACCAGAGCACCCGCCGCGTGCGCGGCCGTCGCAATCGCGGCGATCGGCAGAAGCAGGCCGATCTCATTGTTCGAGTGCATGACTGTCATCAACGTCGTCTCGGCTCGAATCCAATCCGTCAACTGCTCCGGACCCACTCGGCCGTCACGACCAGCCTGCAGGCGGGAAGCGCGCCAACTGTGTCGCTCGAGCCGGCTGCAAGGTGCGGAGGTGGCGGGATGTTCGATGATGGAGGTCATCACTTGCCCGCGTTTTGCGGACAGCTCGGTCACCCCGCGTTTCGCCACATTGTCGGCTTCGGTACCTGCCGATGTGAACAAGCTCTCTTCAGAGGCACAGCCCAGTAGCGCGGCGACCTGCTCCCGCGCGCCGTCAACCGCAGCGCGGGCCCGACAGCCGAATATATGGCCGCTCGATGGATTGCCGGCGTGCTCGCGCAAGTAGGGCAGCATTGCCTCCACAACCTCCGGCAATGCAGGCGTCGTCGCGTTGTAGTCGTGATAGATCGGGTGGTCCGTATCCATGAGAGCCCCGCGACCACGCGGTCCCGATCATCAGGCGCCACGTGACCGTAATGTTTCCTCCCCCTGGAGCGCAAGCGCCCGGAATATGGCTTGTAAGGGGTGCATGATGGGCGATAGACTCGGGCGGTCTGCAGGCATGCAAAGGGGATTTCCATGGCTGACATGACCCGGCGCCAGTTCCTAACCGTGACGGGCGCTTCCCTGGCCGGATCGAGCCTCGCACTGCTGGGCTTCTCCCCCCGCGAAGCGATCGCCGAAGTGCGCGAATTCAAGCTGGCACGCGCCACCGAAACACGCAACACCTGCCCGTACTGCGCGGTCGCCTGCGGCATTCTAATGTACGGGCTGGGCGATCGTGCCAAGAATGCCCGCTCCAGTGTATTTCACATCGAGGGCGATCCGGATCATCCAGTCAATCGGGGCACGCTGTGTCCTAAAGGCGCCGGCCTGCTCGATTTCGTCCACAGCCCGAGCCGCCTGCAATATCCGGAAGTGCGCGCACCGGGCTCCGATAAATGGGAGCGCATATCGTGGGACGACGCGCTTGGCCGTATCGCTAGGCTCATGAAGCAGGATCGGGACGCCAATTTCGTCGAGAAAACCGCGGACGGCCTGACCGTGAACCGCTGGCTCACCACCGGCATGTTGGCGGCATCCGCAAGCAGCAACGAAGTCGGTTATCTCACCCAAAAAGTGGTCCGCAGTCTCGGCATTCTGTCATTCGACAATCAAGCGCGTGTGTGACACGGCCCGACGGTGGCAGGTCTTGCCCCGACGTTTGGCCGTGGAGCGATGACGAATCACTGGGTCGACATCAAGAATGCCGACATCGTCCTCATTATGGGTGGCAACGCCGCCGAAGCGCACCCGTGTGGCTTCAAGTGGGTGATTGAAGCCAAGGCGCACAACAAAGCGCGTCTGATCGTAGTTGATCCGCGCTTCACGCGCTCGGCGTCGGTGGCTGACGTGTACGCGCCGATCCGCACCGGCACCGACATTGCCTTCCTCGGCGGAGTCATCAACTATCTACTGGCGCACGACAAGATTCAGCACGAGTACGTCAAGAGTTACACCGATTTCACGTTCATCGTCCGCGAGGACTTCGCCTTCGAGGAAGGCCTCTACTCCGGCTACAACCCCGAGAAGCGCAGCTACGACAGGTCGACCTGGGACTACGAGATCGGCCCCGACGGCTACGTCAAGGCCGACGCCACGCTCTCGCACCCTCGCTGCGTTTACCAACTAATGAAGAGCCACTACTCACGCTACACCCCCGAGATGGTGGAACGCGTCTGTGGCACGCCAAAGGAAAAATTCCTGCAAGTGTGCGACATGATCGGCTCGACCTCGACGCCGACGCGTGCAATGACGATCATGTATGCGCTCGGCTGGACGCAGCACTCGATCGGCTCACAGATGATTCGCAACGGCGCGATGGTGCAGATGCTGCTCGGCAATATCGGTATCGCCGGTGGCGGCATGAACGCGCTGCGCGGACACTCGAACATCCAGGGTCTAACCGACCTTGGTCTGATGTCGAATCTCCTGCCAGGCTACATTACGCTGCCGGGCGAGAAGGAGCAGGACTACGACAAATACGTCGCCGCGCGCGCCTTCAAGCCGCTGCGACCAAACCAGATGAGCTACTGGCAGAACTTCAACAAGTTCTTCGTCAGCACCATGAAGGCGTGGTGGGGAAACGCCGCCTCGGCGGACAATCATTGGGGCTACGACTATCTGCCCAAGCTCGACAAGCTGTACGACATGTTGCAAACCTTCGAACTGATGAGCCACGGTCAGATGAACGGCTTCATTTGCCAGGGCTTCAATCCGCTCGCGGCGGCGCCGAACAAGGCGAAGATGAATATGAGCCTCGCGAAGCTCAAGTTCCTCGTGGTGATGGATCCACTCGCCACGGAAACCTCAGAGTTCTGGCGCAACTTCGGCAAGCACAACGACGTCGACCCGAGCAAGATTCAAACGCAAGTCTTTCGGCTTCCCACATCGTGCTTCGCCGAAGAAGACGGCGCACTGACCAATTCCTCGCGCTGGCTGCAGTGGCACTGGAAGGGCGCGGAACCGCCCGGCGAAGCGCGCTCGGATCTGCAGATCATGGGCGAGATCTTTGCGCGCTTGCGCACGCTCTATCTAGCCGAGGGCGGGACCTATCCGGACCCGATCGTGAAGCTCTCATGGCCGTATTCGAACCCGAAAAGCCCCGCGCCCGAAGAGCTGGCCAGGGAATATTCCGGCAAAGCGCTGCAGGATCTCGCCGATCCCAAGAACCCGACTCAGATCGTGCGCAAAGCGGGCGAGCAATTAGCCGGCTTTGCTGAGCTGCGCGATGACGGAAGCACCTCCAGCGGCTGCTGGATATTCTGCGGTGCATGGGGACCCACCGGTAATCTGATGGCACGGCGGGACAACTCGGACCCCACCGGCATCGGCCAGACCATCAACTGGGCGTGGGCTTGGCCCGCCAATCGCCGCGTCCTCTACAACCGAGCCTCCTGCGATGTGAACGGCAAGCCGTTCAATCCAGAACGCAAGCTGATCGGCTGGAACGGCGCGGCGTGGAGCGGCGCGGACATACCCGATTTCAAGGCCGATGAGGATCCATCGGCGGGCATGGGACCATTCATCATGAATGCCGAAGGCGTGGCGCGATTCTTCGCGCGCGGGAACATGGCCGAAGGCCCGTTCCCCGAGCACTATGAGCCGTTCGAAACACCACTCGCCAGTAATCCGCTGAGCCCGACACAACCCCAGGCTCTGAGCAATCCGGCCGCGCGCGTGTTTGCGAACGACCGCGCGGCGTTCGGCAAGGTCGAACAGTTCCCGCACTTGGCCACGACCTACCGCCTGACGGAGCACTTCCACTACTGGTCCAAGCATGTGCGCCTGAACGCGATTATTCAACCCGAGCAGTTCGTGGAGATCGACGAGGGACTGGCGAAGGAGCTGGGCGTCTCGGGAGGCGATCGGGTTAAGGTGGCCTCGAACCGCGGTTACATCGAAGCGGTGGCCGTCGTCACCAAGCGCTTGAGGCAGTTGACGGTGGACGGCAAGAGCTTGCACACGGTCGGTATTCCAATTCACTGGGGCTTCAAGGGGCTCGCCAAACCGGGTTTTCTCGCCAACACGCTCACGCCGGTGGTCGGCGACGCCAACTCGCAGACACCCGAGTTCAAGTCGTTCCTGGTCAAGGTCGAGAAACTGTAGGACACGCCATGGCACTACAATCCCTTGACATCGTGCGTCGCTCCGCCACCACGACGCCGCCACCGGGTGTGCGCGAAGCTGCCACCGGCACCGTCGCCAAGCTTATCGACACTTCCAAATGCATCGGCTGCAAGGCCTGCCAGGTCGCTTGCATGGAATGGAACGACCTGCGCGACGACATTGGCACCAACGTCGGCTCCTACGAAAACCCGAGCGATCTTACGGCACAGTCGTGGACCCTGATGCGCTTTGCCGAATATGAGAATCCCAAAGGCGATCTCGAGTGGTTGATCCGTAAGGACGGCTGCATGCACTGCGAGGATCCGGGTTGCCTAAAAGCCTGCCCGTCGCCGGGCGCGATCGTGCAGTACTCCAATGGAATCGTTGATTTCCATGAGGAAAACTGCATCGGGTGCGGCTACTGCATCACCGCCTGCCCATTCGACATCCCGAGGATCTCGAAGAAGGATCACAAGGCCTACAAGTGCACTTTGTGCTCCGACCGCGTGGCCGTGGGGCTCGAGCCTGCCTGCGTGAAGGCCTGTCCTACCGGCGCGATCATGTTCGGCACCAAGGAAGATATGCAGCAACAGGCCGCCGAGCGGGTGGAAGACCTGAACTCTCGCGGTTTCGATCGAGCGGGTTTGTACGACCCGGCCGGCGTGGGCGGCACACACGTCATGTATGTGCTCCATCATGCCGATCAGCCACAGCTCTACAGCGGGCTGGCGGTTGATCCGCACATCAGCGCGGCGGTCGGACTGTGGAAAGGGGTCGCCAAACCCATGGCGCTCGCCGGCATGGCGCTGACCGCGCTGGTCGGCTTTTTCCACTATATTCGCGTCGGGCGCAACGAGACCACGGAGCGCGACGAAGCGGCCGCCGCGCAGGACCAAAAACTGCGTCAGGATGGGGAGCAGCGCCAATGAACGATGCCAATCGTCGCGACACGCTCGTGCGTTACACTGCCGGGGAGCGCACCAATCACTGGATCGTAGCCATGACCTTCGTGCTCGCCGCGCTGTCGGGTCTCGCGCTGTTCCACCCGGCGCTCTTCTGGCTGAGCAACCTGTTCGGCGGCGGCCCATGGACTCGTATCCTGCATCCGTACCTTGCGCTGGTGATGCTGTTCGCGTACCTGTTCCTCGCCTCGACGTTCTGGAAAGATAACCGTTTGCAGGATCGCGACTGGGCTTGGCTGCGACAGATCAAGGATGTCGTAAACAACCGCGAAGACCGGCTGCCGGAAGTCGGTCGCTACAACGCCGGACAGAAGCTGTTGTTCTTCACGATCGTCGTCTGCCTGATCGGCCTGCTGCTGTCCGGTATCGTCATCTGGCGCGCATATTTCTCGATTTACATTCCCGTCGGCTTGATTCGCCTTGGCTCGGTGGTGCATGCGGTATGCGCCTGGTTATTGGTCTGCGCGATCATCGTGCACATCTACGCCGCCATCTGGGTGAAAGGATCCGTACACGCCATGACTCGGGGTACGGTGACACCGGGTTGGGCTTGGAAGCATCATCGCGGCTGGTTTCGCGAAATGACTCATGCAGCGAATTCTCGACCCCGCTCAGATTGAGGCCTTTGCGCAGCGTACGATTCCGCGGCTCCGTCTGCCGGAGCGGTCGAACGTCTTTTCGAGCCGCGCGCAGCGTTTGCGGCAACTCAGTGGAACCCAGTCCGTCGGACATACCATAGGCGACTATCTGCGCCTGATGGCGGACGTCGCCGACGCGCAGCAGGCAGCGCTTGCGAGCTACCAGGCGACCCTGCCCGATGCCGAGTGGATCAATCAGGCGCGAACGCACCGAATGCCGCTCATCCATACCGGAGGCTGGCCGCGCGAGCGCGATTGGCGCAGGCTCCTGGACGGCGTATGCGAGTCGGTCGTGGCGCTGCCGAGCGTGCCCGCCGGCGTGCGCGCTGCCTGCGGCCGATTGCGCGCCTTACAATCCGAGGAGCTCGAAGCACAGGCCGACGCGTTGCTCGCTGCCCAGACCGCCGGCGTCGATGTAGCAGCTGCGCCGTTCCTGATGGCCGCATTGCAGGTGTACTGGACCGACCTGGCAAGCCGATGCACGGTCGAAAACGTGGTCGAACTCGACGTGACCGGAGTGTGCCCAATGTGCGGTACCCTTCCGGTCGCCAGCGTCGTGCGCGCGGACCCACGCGCTCAGGGCCATCGCTACCTTTGCTGCGCCCTGTGCGCCACCGAATGGCACATGGTGCGCGTGACGTGTAGCCACTGCCAGGCGACTCAGAACATCAGCTACCATTCGATCGCAGGCGGTTCCGACGCCATCCGCGCCGAGTGTTGCGACGACTGCCACACTTATCGCAAGATCCTATATCAGGAGAAAGACACGGGGGTGGAGCCTGTGGCGGACGACCTCGCCAGCCTCACGCTCGATCTACTGCTGAGCGAAGCCGGCTATCACCGCGGTAGCGGCAACCCGCTGCTCTGGCACCAACCTTGAGGCCTGATGTGTGGAGACACCGCTCGCGGACCGGCCGCCTGCTAATGCGGCGGACATTCCATCGCTCGATCGCCTGCTGAACGCCCCGGCGATCGCGCCGCTGTTGGCGCGATACGGTCGTACGCAGGTCATCGCAACCCTTCGCGCACACCTGGATGAGCTTCGCCAAGCTGCGCTGGCCGGCACACTGCAACAGGCCCGGTTGACCGAGGAAGTAATCGCCACCGCCTTGGCAGCGACGTTGGCCGACGCCTCGCGCCTGCGGCTGCGCCCGGTGTTCAATCTGACCGGCACGGTGCTGCACACGAATCTCGGTCGCGCGCTCCTGCCGGATGAAGCCGTGCGCGCCGTGGTGCAGGCAATGACCGCACCGGTGAACCTGGAATTGGATCTCAGCTCGGGCAAGCGCGGCGATCGCGATAGCCTGGTGGCAGAGTTACTGGGCGAGCTGACCGGAGCCGAAGCGGCGACGGTCGTCAACAACAACGCCGCGGCCGTACTGCTGATGCTCAAAACACTGGCCGACCGGCGCGAGGTGGTGGTATCGCGCGGCGAGTTGATTGAGATTGGAGGCTCGTTCCGCCTTCCCGATATCATGCGGCAGGCCGGGGCGAAACTCGTCGAAGTTGGCACTACCAATCGCACCCATTTGGCCGATTACACGCAAGCCATCGGAGGGCGCACCGCACTACTGATGAAGGTGCACACCAGCAACTACGTCATCACCGGGTTCACCCAGAGCGTCTCGATCGCCGAGCTCGCCGCGCTCGGTCGGACGCACGGGCTTACGGTTGCCGTCGATCTGGGCAGCGGCTCGTTGCTGGATTTGACAGGCTGGCACTTGCCCAAAGAACCGACCGTGCGCGAGACCATTGCGGCGGGCGCCGATCTCGTCTCCTTCAGCGCCGATAAGCTGCTGGGCGGACCGCAGGCGGGCTTGCTGGTCGGCCGCGCCGATCTGATCGCCAAACTCAGGAAGAATCCCCTTAAGCGCGCGTTGCGTGTCGACAAGCTGACTTTGGCAGCGCTGGAAGCGGTGTTGATGCTGTATCGCGCGCCCGAATTTCTGGCCGAAAGGCTGACGACGTTACGGCTGCTGACGCGGGCACCGGGGGCGATGCAGGCGCAGGCAGTCCGGCTTTGCCCGATCGTGCAGCAGGCGGTCGGCGACGCTTATGAGGTGACCGGCGTGACTCTGTCCAGTCAGATTGGCAGCGGCGCGCTCCCGGTCGGTCGGCTGCCCAGCTACGGTCTTGCCGTGCGACCGGTCAAAGGAAAGCGCGCCAGTCTCGACCGTCTCGATGCGACCTGGCGAGCACTGCCGCGGCCGGTGATCGGTCGAATTGCCGAGAAAACGCTATGGCTCGATCTGCGCTGCCTGGAAGAGCCGGACGAAGCCGCGTTCGCTGCGCAGTGGCGGGAGCGGCCGCCGTGATCGTCGGCACCGCCGGGCACATCGATCATGGCAAGACGACGCTAGTACGCGCGCTGACGGGCATAGATACCGATCGCCTCCCGGAAGAAAAGACGCGCGGCATCTCGATCGAACTCGGTTACGCCTACACGCCGCTCGATAACGGCGACGTGCTGGGCTATATCGACGTCCCCGGTCACGAGGGGCTGGTGCACACCATGGTCGCGGGTGCTTGTGGGATCGATTTCGCGCTGCTGGTGGTCGCGGCCGACGATGGCGTGATGCCACAGACGCTGGAGCATCTGACCATTCTCGAGCTACTGGGCGTATCGCACGGCGCCGTGGCATTGAGCAAGGCGGATCGCGTCGACGAGCAACGCTTACAGGCGGTGCAAGAGCAGATCATGAGCATCCTGGCCTCCACGTCATTGCGCGCAGCGCCCATATTTGCGCTCAATGCCACGGTACCGGATGATCCGGGTACCGCATCGCTTCGCCGATACCTGCACGACGCGGCCGCCCGCCTGCCGACGCGCCGCGACGAGCGCCTGTTTCGCCTGGCGGTGGATCGCGTGTTTACGCTCACTGGCCACGGCACGGTGGTCACGGGAACCGTATTCTCGGGACAGGTCCGCACGGGTGACACCGTGCTGGTGATGCCGGCGGGCACCCCGGTCCGCGTGCGCAGCGTTCACACGCAGAATCGCGCCTCCGACCGCGGCAGCGCCGGCCAACGCTGCGCATTGAATCTGGTCGGGGTAGACAAGAGTGCGATCTCGCGCGGGGACTGGCTCGCCGAGCCACGCATATTCGCGCCGACGACGCGCGTGGACGTGCGTCTTCATCTACTCCCCGGCTGCGCCCTGCGCCTCGACTCCTGGTCGCCCGTGCACGTGCACTTGGGTACGACGCACCGAGTGGCCCACGTCGCCTTATTGGAATCCTCAAGCGTGTCCGCCGGCGAATCAGTGCGCATTCAACTGGTCTTCGACGCGCCGCTCTGCACCATTCCCGGCGACCGCTTCATCGTGCGCGATGCCCAAGCCATCCATACCGTGGGCGGCGGCGTGGTGCTCGATCCCTTCGCGCCCTCGCGCAAGCGGCGATCGGGCGAGCGCATTCGTTATCTGGACGCGCTGGAGCGAATGATCGCCGGACAAGGGATCGCACCGTTGCTCCAAAGTGCGACTTACGGCGTGAAGATGACCGATCTGGTGCGATTGACCGGCCTGCTGCCCGAGCGCATCCCGCTGCCCTCGGACGCCGTCACGATTGACTGCGCTCATGAGCGCTTCGTCCTCCTGGCCCCGTCGTGGTCGACATTGCGCGAGCGCGCGGTGACCGCTTTGCGCGACTTTCACGCGCAGATGCCCGACGAGCCTGGCCCGGATGTCGGACGGCTGCGCCGTATCGCCCTCCCTGCCTTATCCGAGCCTCTCTGGCGTGCCCTGGTCGACGGACTCGCGCACGAGCGCATCGTGATCCGCAGCGGCCCGTGGCTACATCTGCCGGGCCACACCGTGACGCTTTCAGCCGACGACCAAGCGCTCGCGCGCAAACTGCAGCCGCTGATTGCCACGGGACGCTTCGATCCGCCGTGGGTGCGCGAGCTGGCCGCGCTCGTCCACGAGCCGGAAGAGCGCGTGCGCGCAGTATTGCGCAAGCAGGTCATGCGGGGCGGCGTGTATCAAATCGTGCACGATCTTTTCTACGACGCAGAGCGCATCGGCGAGCTTGCCGCGTTCGTCAACGCGCTCGCACAGGAGCACGGTGCCGTCAGCGCGGCTCAGTATCGGGATACCGTCGGTCTCGGCCGCAAGCGCGCGATTCAAATCATGGAGTTCTTCGATCGCGTGGGTTACACCCGCCGCGTCCAGGATTCGCACGTCTTGCGTCGAGACAGCGGCTGGCGCATATCGAGATGACACACGGAAGGCAAACGCACCCGGCGGTGCGGCTGGGCTTCAAACCCAGAAGGGGGCGCCAGTCGCTTCCTGGTAGGTTCGACTCCTGCTGCCTTCCGCCATTTCACGCAGCAAGCTCGCGCGAGTGGATATCGTAACGAAACGTCGTCGGATCAAGGCTATCGAGACGCCCCTCGGCGGTCTCGCCGCTCGGATACATCAGGAACGGGATCGGGCCCTTGCTCGAGCCCGGCAAGGCAACGTCGTGACCGTGGTTGTAGGCCAGCCAGTTCATTTCCCAGCTACCGAACAGCGCGGCGCGCGCGGTCTGCACCTTCGGATCACTCATCGGCAGCCCGCCGGGGACTTCCTCCAGCATGATCTTGCGCACGTCGGCCGGATCAACAGGAATCCAGCCATGTCCTGGCGCATAGAACTCGGCGCGGCAATGCTGCGCCTTGCTGATATCACCGCTCCTGCCGAGACTCTGGAAGCCGAGTCGGGAGTCGGCAACACGTACACCGAACGCGTCGCGCGCCGGAATCCGCACCGCACGCGCGAGCGCCACGAACAGCGCATTAATATCCGCGCATTTGCCGCCGAGGTAGCCGGACTTGAGCATTGTCGCGACATCGCCCATGCCACAGCCCGGCGTTTTCGGATCGCGATTCGTATTGTCCACGACCCACTCGTAGATCGCGCGCGCTTGCTCCATCTCGCCGTGACAGTCGCGTGTGATCGTCTCGGCCGTCAGCTTGACGATACCATCCGTCGGCAGCAACGACGTCGGCCGCAAGTAAGTCTGCAGCAGTGATGACGTTTCGCGCGACTCATTGGCGGCGGCTGACCCGTCCAGATCGGCCCGGCGGTCTCGCGTGGCCACCCGATTGATCAGCGTGACGTGGCTCACCGACTTGGGATCCGGCCATTCGACACGCAGCAGCACGACGTCATACCCAGGGATCGTGACGAACTCGGCGCGTGACGCGCCGGCCGCGGCCCACTGCGTGCCGAGCGCGCGCTGGTAGCTGGTGCTGTGGCTCAACGGGACTGGCAGCCAAAGACGCGTACGGCCGGCCGGGCTTGCAACATCGACCGATGTGATGATCTCAAATGTTCGCCAATCCGGGCCGTGCGGCGCTTCGGCAGCCCACGCGCCGCGCGATCGGGCGGCGGCTCCGGTCAGCGCAGCTGCAGAGACCGAGACGGACAGGCCTACCACGAAATCGCGGCGCTTCATGACATTTCCCCCGGCAGCGGCGTACTATTAATTCTCGCGCAATCCCGCTCAGAATGCGACCATGACAACATCGCACGCATCCACACCTCGGCTCACCTCGTTGTCGCACGGTGGCGGCTGCGGCTGCAAGATTGCGCCGCGTGTGCTGGCCGATCTGCTCAAGCGGCCGGCACCGCCCAAGTTGTTCGCGCAGTTGCTGGTCGGCACGGAAACGGCGGACGACGCAGCCGTCTATCGGCTCAACGACGAGCAGGCGATCATCGCCACCACCGATTTCTTCATGCCGATCGTCGACGATCCCTTCGACTTTGGCCGCATCGCCGCCGCCAACGCCTTGTCGGACGTCTATGCCATGGGTGGCACGCCGATCCTGGCGCTCGCCATTGTCGGCATGCCGATCGACGTGCTCCCATCCGATGTCATCCGCGATATCCTGCGCGGCGGCGAGACGATTTGCGCACAGGCGGACATTCCCATTGCCGGCGGTCATAGTATCGATTCGGTGGAGCCTATCTACGGCCTGGCTGCCATCGGACTCATCCATCCAGATCACGTGAAACGCAACTCCGACGCGCGCGCGGGGGATGCGCTGGTGCTCGGCAAGCCGCTAGGCGTCGGCATCCTGTCGGCCGCGCTGAAGAAGGGCCAACTCGAAGCGCCCGACTACAGCGCCTTGATCGATATCACCACGTGCCTCAACCGCGCTGGCCCGGAGCTTGCGAGACTGCCCGGCGTTCACGCCATGACCGACGTGACTGGATTCGGACTCCTCGGGCATCTGCTCGAAATGTGCCGTGGCTCCGGATTAGGTGCGTGCGTGAATATGGCGGACGTGCCGCTGCTGGACAATGTGCTCGCGATGGCCGATGCCGGCATCGTCACCGGTGCGTCGGCGCGTAACTGGGCGTCTTATGGCGCGGACGTAGAGCTTGCTCCGCGCCTGAAAGGGCCGCACAAGGCCCTATTGTGCGATCCACAGACTTCAGGCGGCCTGTTGGTCGCGTGTGCCCAAGACGCGCTCGCCGACGTGATGGCAACGTTCGAACGGCATGGATTCACGCATGCAGGGCTGATCGGCGGCATGGTAGCTGGGGAACCTCGCGTGGCAGTTGATCTTTTGTGATGGACACGGCGCTCACCTCTGCGAACGATGAAGCGGTTGCTTGAAATCCTTTGCCTGGCTCGGCGCCGGCGCCTCGCTACACGCGCGGCGTGCTAGGGAAATACGCCCGGCTTGTCGGCACAGCAAGCGAGGGAGCCGTGACTGACGACTGAACCGTATTGAACCGCAGGCTGGGGACTGCAACGACGTTGAGGATTGCTTGTCACAGGGCGGGCAGCGCTGCCGCGGCCGGATCGCGAGGTTCACGAGCTCCGAGGGAGGTAACAAGTGATAGAGGGGTTGGATTTCGCGCACGTCCGGGCAGCGGCTCTCGCAGGTTTCATCGCCTCATCCGTCGAGTGCGTCGAGGCGCTCACGGTCGCGCTCGCAATCGCTCTGGTCAGGGGGTGGCAAGGTGCCTTAGTAGGATCTCTGTCGGGACTCATTCTCCTGTCTCTCGCCGCACGGACGCTTGTCTCCTCGCTGATGAGCATCCTGCTGAGTGCCACGCACCTCGTTGTCGGTGCGCTCCTCCCGCTCTTCGGTCTGCGTTGGCTGCGAACGGCGATACTCCGCGCCGCCGGAGCGATAACGCTGCATGATCAGGCTCCTCCATATGCGAAGGAAGTTACAGCACTGCGAGCGCTGAAAGGTGGCTCCGCGGTTTCAACGGTATCGCGACGACGAGAGCGTTGAAGGTAGTGATTTTCGACGATGTCGAGGTGGTGTCCATCGTCAGCGCGCTCGGCGCAGGTGGATCTGGCCTGCTCGTGCCTGTCACGGCAGGCGCAGCAGCGGCCCTACTCCTGGTCTTGCCGCTCGGGAAAACCTTCCAGGAGCCCATCGCAGGCCTATTAGACAACTCCTTAAAGTTCGCCGTAGGTGTGCTGTTATCTGCCTTCGGCACGATCTGGGCAGGCGCCGGCATTGGCGCGATATGGCCAGGCCCAGATGCGACACTCATCGGCCTCTCGGTCGGCTATTTCCTGGTTGCAATTGGCTGTGTCCACGTGGTAGGCCGCGGTGGTTCTGCAGGCCGCCGAGGGATACCGGCGGATGGGTCTGCGTCGCTTCCATCCACTTTTCCGCATCGGCTGAGTTACTTCTGCGGTTTCTGGAATTTTCGTATTTGTTGACTGACAGCGTACGCAGGGCCTCTCGAACCTAAGATATTCGCGGTACCGAGATCGTGCCCCAGCACGTGGTGTATGAGTCGTGAGTCTTGGATCGGTTGGACTCATGCTCAGCTGACGACGGCCGACAACCGAGCGGGTTGATTGTCACTGAGGGACTGCAGTCCTTCAAGCT
>Ga0116217_10002315_pt1 | contig 17696 bp, 16 predicted proteins | sample Sb_taG_6_FD_89697 | JGI IMG/M metagenome (GOLD analysis project Ga0116217, IMG submission 89697) | Peat soil microbial communities from Weissenstadt, Germany - Sb_50d_4_PS metaG | ecosystem: Environmental > Terrestrial > Soil > Wetlands > Peat | place: Germany: Weissenstadt | collected 2010-09-21 | reverse complement strand
CTTGGACGCGCTGGCGATCGGGGTCGTCGCGAGCGGGCTTGGCTTGATCCTCGGGGAGATCCTGTCGATCGGCCTGTTCCATGCCCAACCCGGCTACCTCGCGTTCGCGTTCCCCGTCGGGTCGCAGCGCATCGTGAGCGCCGCAACGATCACAGAGTCGGTCGCCGCGGGCATGATCGCGGCGACCGTCGGGGTGCTCGCGCCGATCCGGCATCTACTCGCCGTTCCGCTGCGCTCCCAAGAAGAGGCGGAGCGCCAGCCGCGCGGCTGGACGCCGCTGCGCGTAAGCGTCGGGCTGCTCGGCCTGATGACGACTACCGCGATCGTGCTGTTCCGCCCGCAGTCCGCGGTCCTCGGCGTCATCACGCTCGTCATCTCTGGCTTGGCGCTGCTGCCGTTCCTGTTCCGCGGGATCGTCGTCGCGTTCGATCTGCTTCAGCGGCCGTTTCACAGCACCGCGACGAGGCTCGCGGTCGCCGAGCTCGGCGACCCAATGACGCGGGTCCGGTCGCTCGCCGTCGCGGCCACCGGCGCGCTCGCGGTGTTCGGGACGGTCGCGGTCGCCGGGGCGCAGCACAACCTGCAGAGCGGCCTGAACAACACAGCACGCGAATGGAATCGCACCACACAGGTGTGGGTGTCGCCGTCCGGGGAGGACAACACGCTGGCGACGACCCCGTTCCCCACAACGGTCATCGCCAAGTTGCGCCGCCTGGAATCGGTGGGCAGCGTGACGATCTACCGCGGCGGGTTCCTGAACATCGGCGACCGCCGCGTTTGGGTGATCGCGCCGCCGCGCTCCTCGCCACAGCCGATCCCGCTGGGGCAGCTCACCACGGGTGACGCCATCGAAGCGAACGCAAGGCTGCGCGATCACGGGTGGGCGGTCGTCTCAGAAGCGATCGCGCAGGAAATGAACCTGCGAATAGGCGACTCGTTCACCCTGCCCGCGTCGCATCCCATCCGGCTGCGCGTCGCAGGGCTATCCACGAACGGCGGATGGCCACCAGGCGCGATCGTCATCAACTCCGAGGACTACGCGCGAGCCTGGGGGTCAAGCGCCGCAAGCGCACTGAACATTCAGGTTCGTCTCCCGTATGAACCTGCGGAAGCACGTCAGCAGATCCTCCGTGCGCTTGGTCCCGAATCGGGTCTATCGGTCCAGACCGCCAGCGAACGCGAAGCGCAGTGGACGCGAATTAGCCGTCAGGGTCTGGCACGCCTCACACAGATATCGACGCTCGTTCTGATCGCCGCGATCCTGGCGATGGCGTTCGTGATGATCTCCCTGATCTGGCAGCGTCGCGAACGGATCGCCTACCTCAAGCGCACCGGCAACAGTCGTGGTCTGCTGTGCCGCGCGCTGTTCTTCGAGAGCGCGGTCCTGCTCGGCTCGGGCTGCATCATCGGCGCCGTGTTCGGGCTGTACGGCCAACTGGTCATCAGCCACGCTCTGGCTACCGTCACGGGCTTTCCTATCACTATCGGTGTGGGATCGCGCATTGCCACATTCAGCTTCTTCGTCGTCAGCGGGACCGCGCTGGCGATCGTGGCCGTGCCTGGGTATTGGGCGACGCGCATCCGGGCGACGATGGTCAAGCCAGCCTAGTCGGCCCTCCAGTCCGGCCAGCCTGTCGCCACGGACGCTGCGGGCGCTGGGCGGCGCAGCTTCCCGCGAGCTGTTTTGGGGTTTGCGCTGGGTGTCCCGGGAGGTCGCCGGCTGGCGAGCGCTTGCCCTCGTGATCCCCGACGAGGCGCTACGCGAGGACGCGATCAGCGCCCTTGACGGCAAGCGCGCCAACATCGACGGGGCGGCGCTGTTCTGGACGTTGCCTCGCGCCCGATCGCGCGATTTGCTGCGGCTACTCGTCGCCTACGAGATCCTCGCCGACTACCTGGACTGCGCGAGCGAGCGTGCGGCGAGCGCCGGGGTCAGAAACGGTCTGAGGCTTCATCGCGCATTGATCGAGGCGCTCGACCCGACGCTCGCGATCTCCGACTACTACCTGTCACATCCCTGGCGCGAGGACGGCGGGTACATCCGTGCGCTCGTCGAGTGTTGCCGGGACAAGGTCGTGCGGCTCCCCTCCTACCCGCACGCACAGCCGTTCGCGTTGCGGGCAGCGCATCTCGCGCAGGTGCTCGCACTCAATCACGTGCCGGACCCCTCGCTGCGTGACCTAGAACTCGAGCGGTGGGCGCGTCGGCACTTCCCCCGTCGCCAGGGGCTCGCGTGGTTTGAGTGGACTGGCGGCGCGAGCGCGTGGCTGACCGTACTCGCGCTTCTGGCGCTTGCCGCTGATGGCGGCCGCGATGCCCAGGACGCCCGCGCGACCTACGGCGCGTATCTGCCGTGGATGTCGCTGACCGGAACGATGCTGGACAGCTACGCCGACGCCGCAGAAGACCAGGCGGCCGGTGCTCACAGCTACATCGCGCATTACCCCGACGATCGAACCGCGGCAGCACGGGTGAGCGAGCTGGTCGCCAACGCGTTCGAGTGCGCCGCACGTTTGCCGGACGGGGAGCGCCATCTGGTCCTCGCCAGCTGCATGGTCGCGATGTACCTGTCCAAGGACGCCGCGCGCACAGTCAAGGCCCGCGAGAGCACACGGCGTATTGCGCGGGTCGCGGGGCCTCTCCCGCGGGTGTTGATCCCGGTGTTGCGTGCGTGGCGCATCGCCTACGGACAGCAGGCCGACGGCGCGGCGAGGCTCCACCCGGCGCCGGCTGTTCACGTGCGGCGCGTGCGGAGCGGTTCCACGGGCCTTCCGCCGAGTGCGCCGCTCCCGTCGGCTCTGCAGACGCTCGGATTCTGGCGTGACCCGCACTCCTACTTGGCGTGGTGTCGAAAGCGGTATGGCAGCCGCTTCACGATCCGCTCAGTCGGTATGCCGCCGCTCGTGTTCACGGCCGACCCGATGGACATCAGCGCGATCGTGCGTGCGCCCGCAGACGTCCTTCATCCCGGCGCGGGTGCGGCCGTGATCGCACCGTTGGTCGGCGAGGACTCGTTCATGTTGGCCGAGGAAGACAAACACTTGGCGGGGCGTCGAGCGATCATGCCCGGGTTTAACCATCAGCGGGTGGCTGACCACGCCGCGATGGTTAATGACACAGTTGACGATGAGGTTGCATCGTGGCCTCGTGACACTCCGTTCGCGATTCACCCATTTCTGCGGGCGCTCACGCTGAGGGTGATTCTGCAAACCGTCTTCGGCCGTGAACACGATCGCCAGCGGGAGCTTCACAGGCGGCTGCTGGCGATGCTCTCCGTGACCGGCAGCCTCGCGTTGCAGGAGGCACAGTTGCGCAGGATGCCGCCGTGGCGAGGTATCTGGGGCAGCTTTCTCGCCGGGCGCACGGCCGTCGATGAGATCATCGACGGCCTGATCGCCGACGAAGCGCACTCCCAGGCGCGAGACAGCGGGCTACTCGGGATGCTGCTCGGCACCGCGAGCGCTAAAAATGGCGAAGCGAACCCGAGGCAGGTCCGCGACGATTTGATGTCGGTGATCCTCGCGGGCCACGAGACGACTGCCTCGGAGCTCGCTTGGGCGTTTCAGCTCCTCGCCCACAACCCGCGGGCCGCGTCACGCCTCGCTGACAGCCTCCGCGCTGGGGAGGACCGTTATCTGAAGGCGACCGTTCAGGAGGTGCTCCGCCACCGCCCGGTATTCCTATTCACGATTCCGCGCGTCGTGCGCCAGCCCTTCGAGCTTGCCGGCGAGACGTTCCGGGCGCCCGTGCATCTCGTGGGCTGCATCCACCTGATGCAGCACGATCCGACGCTGTATGCGCAACCAGAGCGCTTCCGCCCGGAGCGGTTCCTCGACGATGATCCGCGGGGCGATGTGTGGATGCCGTGGGGAGGAGGGCGCAAGCGCTGCCCCGGTCATCATCTCGCGCTGCTCGAGATGCAGCTCGTGCTTCGCACCGTCCTCTCTGCGTTCGACGTGCTGCCCGTCGGACGGCGTGTCGAGACGGCGCGGTGGCGGAGCGTGATCGTGACTCCGGGCCACGGATCGTGGGTGGTGCTGCGCCCTCGTGCCGACACTCCGAGGCCCACGGTATCGGCGCCGCCCCCTTTTTTTTCAACACCGTTTTTATAACTAAATGTTTCTGTTTAGTTATAAGACGGATTGCAGCAGCTAGAACGAAATCAGCGTCATCATGGCGTGGGATGACGCAACGGAAGTCTACGCGAGCGTGCGATCGAGGAGAGGAGCGGCGCTGCTCTGTGCAGCGCTCCCACAGCGCGAACGCCGGCCGGCATGAGCCCTGGTGCCGGTCTCGCCCATTGTCCGCCCACGGGACTGCCGGGGCGGGTCGAGTGACGGGAGCCCTGGGGGCCGCCCTCGACCCGCCCACGCGTCATCGCGCCGACCTCATCGGAGCGAGGGTGCGGTGAGCGCCCGGGATGGTGCGGTCGTGGTGCAGCGACCAATCCCTCCGAACGGGAGCGTCGCCGGGGCACGTGCAGCCCGCGGCCTGCGGGAACGCCTGATCGGCCGGGAACTTCCCGATCTGGACCTGACGACTTCTGATGCGATCCGGCTGCCGCTGCGTGCGCACGTCTCGGGCCGGGTGGTCCTCTACTTCGCCGCCGGCCACAGCGAAAGCGACCCGGACGACGGCGCGGCAAACGGGGACGTCGTACAGCATCGTGGATACGTCGAGCACGCCGCCGCGTTTGCGCAGCTCGGCGCCAAGGTGTTCGGCATCAGCGCACAGAACCGTGATGATCTACGGGCCTGCATGGACGCGCTCGCCGTCCGGCACATCATGTTCAGCGACCCCGAGCTCGCGATTGCGCACGCGCTGTGCCTGCCGAGCACGGCTGCCCGCCGTCGCTATCACCGGATCGCGCTTCTGGCGGAAAACGGCATCATCCAGGCGACATTCGGCCCGTCCGCCGACGAAACGGCCGGGTGTGCCGAGCAGCCGCTCGCCTGGCTTCGGGGCGGATGACCGTGGCAATGGCGCTCGACGACGAGCCACCGGACGCGGCGGGCAGCGTCGAGACGCCGCCGGTGCTGCGCGCGGCGTCGCAGGGCCCCGGCGGGATCTCGCGCGTCTCGGACAAGTACCACGCGCGCGCACTATGCGCCGAGATACTCGATCCCGATCGGGTGTACCCAATCGTCGGACTCAGCTGCCACTCAGGGACCGTTGTGCCCGCCATGTCACCCGAGCGGGCACGCGAACAGGTCTGGCCGACAGTCCCGATCTACATCATCGAGCCGCGCGAGTCGCGGATCATGAAAGAGCTCCTGCCCGCAGGGCTTGACGTCTACAACGGCGCAGTACGGATTTGGTTCCCCGGCGTCGACGCGAACAGCGAACGAGGCTGGCACCCGCTCATCTACGAAATGAGCGGCGTGTACGGCGACGAGGCCGTCGAGAGGCTCGCGGGCGAGTTCGCGCACACCCGTCCCGGGTCGATCCACGAGCTTTCACCCAACGAACGGGCGGTGCTCAGCTTGCGGTCTCTACCACGACCCGTCAGTGGCGAAGCGGCAGATGCCTCCTCGGCGCCGATACCGCTCGCCACACGCAGAGACCTGCGGCGGCTAACGACCGATTTGCGTCGTCCCGACCGCGACTACCCGATCGTCGTGCTGACCATCGGCGACCTGGCGGACGAGCAAGCGTTCCCAGCCGCAACGGTACGTGAGCGCCTTGAGCCCCACATCCCGATTTACATGCTCGGAACGCCAGACCTCTGTCGGCGGCTGCCGCAAGCGGTGGGCACACAGTACGCCGTGAATGAGGGTGACGTGAGAGTGTTTTGGCCCGGCGTAACCCGCGACGGCGACCCGGCAGCGCACCCTCTCGTGCCCGCCAACGCCGAGCATGGCAGCCCGCTTGACCGCCTACTCGCCGCTCTCGAACTCAGTCGCCCCGGTGTCCGCGGTCATGTCGAGAGCACCGAGGAGCGCCTACGGGCAGCCGAGCAGCGTGCAGCCGACGCGCTGCGCTACCTGCGCGAGATGCGCGTCGAGCTGGAGACCGCCAGCCGCGACGCGATAGCTGCGCGGCGCCGCATCGCCACCCTCGAGGCGCAATTGGAGACCCTTCGCTTGGCGGGACTCGATGAGCGCGAGCTCGAGCTCGCGAAGGCGATGGACAGCGACGCGCGTCTGCACAGGCTGATTGCCCGCGAATGGCTACGCGCTCTACCGACCGCCGCTGATCGGGAAGAACACCCCCTTCACTATGTGTTCGGCAGCGGTTTCGTGGGCTCGGTCGGCGAACTCACGGGCACCGCGATGGAGCGAACCGCGTGGGTCTGCGCGATGGTCGCCTGCGGTCGCGCGAAGAAAATCCCCGGAGTGGAGCCGCATCATCTTCGATCGCGACGCGGCGGCTCCAGCGACCAACTGGTGCGCCAGGATGGAGCGAAGGCGTGGACCTGCAAGCTGAACGGGGAGGGTGCCTCCCGCTTGCAATATTGGGTTACGCCACGCGATCTCGTGGAGTTCGGAGCGGCAACGGTTCACGACTCGATCGGCCTGCTGCCGTGAGCCGTAACGCGCCGGGACGCGCGCGAGGCAAACCTACCGACGCCCAGGTCAGGACCATTCACGCTAGCTACATCGCGGGATACTCGACGATCAAAGCCCTGGCCGAAGCGATCGACTGCAAAGAGGACTCCGTCCGAAAACGGATACGAGCCCTCGGCCTGCCGATGCAAACCGACGCCAAACGAGCGTTGCCGCCAGCGCACACGCCGGGACACGCCGAGCAGCGGCAAGTCACCGCCGCGCTCCTTGCCAAAGTCGACGCGCTGCGCGTCGCACGCGGCCTCTCCTGGGAATGCCTGGCGAGAGTCGCAGGTCTATCGCAGGGAACGCTGCAGGGCGTCAGGTTCGACCTAGCCGACCCCCGTCTCACGACCGTTCTCCGTCTGTGCCGGGCCCTTAACGCCTCGGCCGCGGACCTCGTCGGCGAGCTGCCCCTACCTCAGACGCAGCGCGAGAGCCGACGGACGAAGCAACGTGGCCGTGAGCAGGCGGCCGCCGAAACCGTCGGGGTGGCGGCTTGAGCTCCCAAGGCACCGCCACCGCGCCGAGGACTGTGACTATCCCTGCGAAGGTCGTCAGGTATGTGCGCCGCGGCGCCCAGGACGAGCTGAGTCACAGCCTGGCGCTGTACGAGATCGTCATTCACAGCACGAGCGTCGACCCGAGAATGTACGAGGCTGGCGCGGCACGACTCGAGGACGCCAAGTCTCTGTTTGAGGCTATCGGCGTCTGCGCCGATCCGACGCAGGGCGCCGTCGTACTGAACCTCGACAGATGGCCGCGGCTGTTGCTGCGCGTATTGGAGGAACAGTACGACGCCGAAATCCGCCGGCTTCAAGACGCCGCAGCCGACGGTATCGACCTGCCGCTCCGGGAAGTGCCCGTACTGTGGGTGCTCGCCGCGGATATCCGAAAGAAACTCGGCCTGCTACCGAGACGCAAGAACAAGCGGTCCTTCCTTGAACGGTCGCTTGCGTCGCGCAGGCGCAGGTGGCGCCCGCGCGATCATGCCTAGCATCGGCGACACCGTTTTATCCCGGCGCCTGGCGCGGCTCAGGGAGCGCATCATCCACCCCCGCGCATCATTCCTCGGGCGCACACCGGCCTTGACGAACTCTGTCGGGATACTCGGCAACGCTGGGTATGTCCTGTTGGAGACCGAGGACGCCGACGGCAGCACGGTCCCTACCCCTATGTGCTTCGTCACCGTCAACGACACGATCTTTGTACGCATCGAACCCGACTCGGCGCTGCTCGTCAGGATCGCCGCCTGCCCGATCGTGAAGGTCGGCGCTTGCACGCTGCGGGGCAAGCCCATCGACGGCTACCTCGAATGCCTGGCACGGATCGTGCCACCGGAGCGCGAGGCGGAACTGGAGTCAGACTTTCGCCGAGGCTACAAACTCACCGACCGCATCTTGAGCAGACTGACCGGCGGCGTCTACGCATACTTCGCGCTCACGCCCCTGACGCTCGAACTGCCGGTCCCCGAAGACGAGGCGCTCGCCGCAGGCGTCCAAGCCGTGCGTGAAATCCGCCGCGAGCCGCCGACGGACGCGGCTTGAAACTAATGCGGCTGCTCCGGGAGGGCAACGTCGACACCGTTGAAATGGCTGCCGGTGCGCAGTCACTCGCAGTCAACCGAAGGCACGCGTGGGCCGCCCGAGTCAACGACGTTATGGGGCGCCGAACACCTGAATGCCGCAAATCGCGAAAAAATCATGCTAACGGTTGTTAGCCAGGGATTGTCAAGAGATATGTGCCGTGGATACAGTCTCGGACACGGTGACGGCTGTCCCAAGGTGAGCAACCAAGACGGAAAGGTTGATGTCCGTGAGCCGTGAGTCTGACCGTCTTGTCCACGGTGATGGTAAGTGTGTGATCGAGCCTTAGACCGGGGGTGAAAGTGTGTGCCTTTGAGCGCAATAAAACACGGTGCTGTGCAGCCCGTTTCGCTATCGCACGGGGCAGCCATTCGTCGAGAAGGCGCTTCCGAGTAGCGGCGTCCGGGTAGCTTGCCTGCGAGACCAACCTTGCGAGAGCGACATCACTCATCCGGGCGCTCGCGTCGTAGGAGCCGCAACGCGTTGGCCCCTACCCCGAAGCCGACGGGCGGGCAGAACTGATGCTCGCCACCCTGACGCAAGAGCTCGCGAACGACGGGTGCTACGACTTCATGCACGAGGGCACGGTCGTCGGCAGGCTCGTGTGGCTCATCGACGTGTGCGAATCCCACCCGCGACGAGGGTGGTGGCTGACTATCCCGGGGCAGGCCGACGAGCTGATCTACCAGGTGCCCGACGAGCTGTTCGGCGATCTGCCGAGAGCACGCGCGCGCGGCGTGTCGATGTCGCTCGGGCTCGCCCAGCACCTTCTCGCCGATCGCGTCGAGGGCCTGCTCGACGGGGCGCCGAAGAGTTAGCCCCGCGGGGGGCAGCCCCCTTGTCGTCTACACCCACCGGCCATGATCCTGGGGATGAACTACCCGAGGATCAACCAGTACCGCTACCTGTTCCGAGCTGGGCGCCGCTTGGCTCTCGCCGCGACGTTTGCGGGTTGCGCAGCGATCGTCGCCGTCGCTGCCGTCGCCGGGTGTCGGCTGTTTGCCGCCGCCGGCGCTTACGGCGATGCAGCCGCTGTGCTTCTTTCGTTCGCGGTGATCGCGGGTCTGCTGATCGTGGCGGCGGCGTGTGCTTTGAGCTCGGCCGGTGGCCCGCTTGAGCGGATGCGGCGATGCCGCATCGGCGCTGACAGCGAGGATGAAGTGGCCGCCGTGCTGGAGTCGCTGCGACGGGAGGGCTGGCTCTACCTCCGCGGCGTGAATTGGCCGGGCGTCGGGGACATCGACGGCGGCTTGGTCTCACCGGATGGTGAGGTCGCGTTCGTCGTCGAGACGAAGACCCGAACGTATCTGGTGGAGCATTTGCGGCGGGTGTATGCGCAGGCGACGTGGTGGTGTCGCCGCTACGGCTGCCCCCGCGGCGCCGTCCCGGTGCTCGTCCCGGCGCGTGCGCGCAACCTCGAACGATTCGAGGGCGGCGTGCTGATCGTCTCGCCCGACCGGCTCATCAACGCGCTTCACGGCGCGCACGCCGTCGCGGGCGCCGCCGCCGCGTGAGGGGGGGCAGCCCCCGTGTCGTCTACATGCGGCGCGTAACCTCGCACGGTATGGACTCAAGCGACGATCGCCGCGACTCAACGGGCCACACCAGGGATGGTGAGCGTCGCCCGCATACCGCTCCCGGTGCGGGCGACGCTGGCCCGGCCCCTGACGGGCAGGGCCAAGCGCTTGAGCTGCGCAACCCGCCCGAGATGCTGAGCTATGTCGGTGTCCGCCTCGGATGGCACCAGCGGACTGCCCTCGTCAACAACGAGCTCGAGCGGCGATTGACGTGCGCGGACCTGGACAGCTCGCAGTGGCACCTCGTGCGCAACGTGTTGGTCGGCTCGGTGGTGGTGGTCCCGATCGTCCTGTTCGGCCCGACCGGCGTCTTCATGCTGCAGGGGAGCCGAGGCTTCTGGCTTGACGAAGACATCGCGCTGATGAACCAGGCGGCGCATACGTTCGGTGCTGTGATGCTGGGGGACTACCCGGACCCTGTACGCCACGGAATTGTGATCCTCGACGGCGAGGACCAAGAACGCCAGCACTTCACGGGCGCGGGAGAGGGACCGTGCTGGGTAGTCAATGACCGGCGACTGATCGGCTGGCTCTCGCGCTACCAGGACCGCGGCCTCTCAGAAGGCGACATCGCGTGCCTGCGAGCCGAGGCTGACCCCACCCGCTTCCGGGAGCCCTCGCGGAACCTCACGCCGCGCGGGACCGGGCACGATGGCGCGTCGGCGGAGGACTTCTTCTACCCCGGCTGAGGACTCCCGGCGATTAAGCATCGCGTCGGATATGCCGATGCTGAGAGGTGCGCACACCACCAAAAGGCCCTGCTACGATGCTAAATAGTATTCCGAGGTGCGCGACCATCCCGGTAGTTGGGTCGGCTGCTCGTGGCAGAACATAGGGTGAAGGGTTAAGGGGTCTACGGGAGACCATCGTGAGCTCGGTAGATGAGCAATTGGCAGCGGTTGTCGGGCCGCACGAGCGGCAGGCACTCACCGCAGGTCTGAGCCCCCACACCCTGCACGAGCTGTCTCTCGTGCTAATCGCCTGCGAGGACGCGGACGTGCGCGGGCTGATCGTCACCGAAGTGCTTGCCGCGATCCCCGAGTACAGGGATCGCGCGATGCTCGTCGCGCTCGCCCGTGTCTCCTACGAGCGGGACACCGCACCGGGAACGGGAGGCGGTGCATCGTGACTGTCCGCGTGAAGACACGAACGCTCGCCGTTGAAGCCGACGAGATTTCCCGCGCGAACTACGAGCCGCTGAAGGAAGAGGTCTTGCGGGCAGTCGGCGGAAAGCTCCGGTCCAAGGGGATGAGCATGATCTCCCAGGATCTCGAAGTCGCCTACAACGAAGCGTGGCACCAGCTTACGCAGCACATCATTCGCGGCAAGCCGCTCACAAGCCTCTCGGGCCTGCTCTACAAGATGACCTACAGCCGCGCGGTGGACATTTACCGCAGCCCGCAGGAGCGTCGCCGCGTAGACCTCGACCTCGAGCAGCACCGGGTCGAGACGGATATCGCCGAGCAACTCGATGACCAGGAAAAGCTCGCGCGGCTACTCGGCCGGCTGAAGGATCGCCTGAACGACAAGGAGCGCAACGCGGTCACGCTGTGCACCCTCCACGGGTACACCCGCCCGGAAGCCGCGGACAAGCTCGGCATCGACCGGATCGTGTTCGAGCGGATCATGGACGGCGCGACGAAGAAGATGTCGGGGATCGTCGAGAGCATCGAGGCACGCGGCTGTGGCGAGAAAGAGTGGACCGACCTGATGCTCGCCTACGCACACCGTGTCCTCGATGAGAATGACCGCGACTATCCCCGGGCGTGGGCGCACGTCGACGGCCCAGACCCATGCGAGGCGTGCCGCCGCTACGTCAACGGTCTGCGCGGCCTCGCGGCGGTCATGCCGCCGATGCTGCCCCCCGGCCTACTCGTCGGGCATGAGATGGGCGTCCTCGCGCACCTCGCTAGGTATTTTGGAGGCGGCCACGCGGGCGGCGGTGCGTCAGCTGCGCTGGGGGCGTCCGGCACCGGCGCGACCGGGGGCGCGGCGACGGTCGCGCTCGGCGGCAGCGCCACAAAGGCCGCGCTGATCGCGGGCGCCGCAGCGCTGTCGATCGCGGGCGCCGCAGCGGTCGCCACGCACCATTCCGGGCCGTCGCACGACGCGCCCGTCCCGCCAGTCACCGCCACGCACGTCCTCATCTCGCAGGCGTTGACCCCGGACGTCGGGATCTTCTCCGGTCCAATGAGCGACCGGCACCGCGAAGCGCACACACGAAGGACCGCTGGTGGCGCGAGGCGCACGAATCGCGGCGCCGAGTTCGCCGCGCCTCGCCGCACGCTCCGCCAGGAAGCACCGCCCGAGTTCGGCTTTGAAGTGCCACCCGCGAACCGGCAGGCCGCACAAGCCCCTACCGCCACGACGGCCGCCCCGGGGCCAGCCGTTCAACCCGCTGCTGGGCACACCGCTCACGGCGAAGGCGAACCGGGCGAGTTTGGGTTTGAAAAGCAGCACTAGCCCCCGTCCCGTGTAGCGCCGGATAGGCCCTGACACACGGCCTCGCGCAAAAACTCAAAAAAGTTCCAGGGGAACCCGCCATCGGGCTCGATTGCTCTCCAGATCCCATCTGGAGGCACCGATGCTCGACCGCAGTCAAACCGCCAATCTGTTCTCAGAAGACCTCCCGGCCGCCGGCCAGGAAACGGACTGTGAGCCCGAGCGTCCCGCGTCGGCGCCCGTATCCCCGACCCCACCGCGTGCGCGCCGTTCACCTGCGCGGCGGGCACGGCCGACTTCACCTCCCGGCACGGACACACCCCGCCCGCGGCGGCCGCGTGTAGAGCTTGGCGACGAGCGGCGTGCCTGGCGTGAGCGGCTAGTCGCGCTGCGCCCGCGCTTGCGGCGCGTACGGCCGTACGCGCCGATCGCGGTGCTTCTTCTCATCCTGTTGGCGAACCCCGCCGGATGCGGCCGGCGTGCCACCACTACTCCCGCCACCGTTCCGGGCTCCCGTCCCGCGACCGTGCCCGTGGCGTCGGCGACGGTTACACGCACGGTCACGGTGAACGCACCGCCACCGTCGCACGCCACCCGCTTGGCCGGCCGTGAGCAGCATACGCAGCCGTCTGGCAGATACCGCCCAGACGGCCAGCCAGCCGTGTCCGGCGAGCAGCACGTGTCGGCCGGTTACTCGCCGCCCGCCGCCTCTCTCGGCCCGACTTTCACCCGCCCCGCAGCCGCGCCGGGTTCGCCTTCGCCTGCGCCTGTCAGTACCGGCAGGCAGCCGCCGCCTGAGCGTGGCGGGCAGGCAGACGAGTTCGGCTTCGAGCGCTGAGGCGTTCGCGTTCACCACAAACACGGAGGACCAGCTAATGCAGTCATTGACGACACGATTGACGTCCAAGGAGTCACGAGCGCCGCGACGCACACACGGGCTCGTGGCGCTCAGGCGCCGCGAAGCCAACCGGCGGGAAGCACGCCGATGGGTGTCTGCGGCACGGGTGATCGCGCTCGCCGAGGTCGCGGTCATCACATGCGCGAAGACATGGGTAGCGCTGCCGTTCCTGTTCAAGAGCGATCTCGGTATCGGTGACAGCTCGAAGGTCGAAGGCGTCAACAAGTTCGCCGCCTTCATGGCGTCGCTCTCGGACCCTTTGTTGATCGCGCTCGCGGCGGTCGCGCCGTTGGCGCTGATCTTCGGTGCGGGCGCGCTGATGCTCGGCCATAGGCGTGCCGGGGCGATCATCGCCGGGACGGTCGGCGCGCTCGCGTTGGCCGCGTCGGCTACCGGGTTGGTCAACTAGAGGCGCCTGGTTGCGTTGTTCGGTCCGGCTCACACCGCACGGCTGAGCGTTGACGCTCCGCGACGGCGAGGACGCGCCCGCTCACATGGGGTGCACCTCGCTTTCGCGGGCGCGACTGTGAGCGCACTGGCCGTCGCGATGATGCTGCTGTCAGCCGCACCGGCGCAGGCGAAGCTCCCGATCGTCGGTGAAATCCCCGTCGTCGGTGAAGTCGTCGAAGGGATCGGATCGGTAGGTGAAGCGGTCTTGAACCCCGCGGAAGCGGTGCTCAAGGGGTTCCTGCATCTGCTGCAGGCGATCTTCGGGGGCTTCGAGGCGCACATCATCGCCGAAGTGATCGCCGGACTGCTGGCGATCCCGAACTTCAACTCTGGGCACGTCGCTGGGTTGGAGCACACGACGGTCGCGATCGCCGCCGGGATGCTCTCCGCGGTTCTCACTCTTTCGATTCTGCGTTACTACATCGCGGGTCTGACGGACAGCGGCTCGGGCGGCTTTGAGGCGCTGCAGGGCGTGGTGCGGGTCGTCGGTGCTGTCGGATTCATTGTTCTTTGGCCGGGGATCTTCGACGAGGTTGTCGCGATTCCCTCGGCGTTCAATCACGCGTTGTTGGGCAGCTCGAGCGTCCAGCACAACGTCGCCTTGTTGTTCGACGCGGCGTTGACGCTCGGGTCGGGGGCGTTTGCGTTGAACGCCGGGATCGGCCTGATTTTCGTGATCCTGATCGGGCTCATTAGCGCTGTCGTTTTCCTGTCGCTGCTGTGGATGAAGGTGCTGTTGAGCGTGATGATGATGTTCCTGTACGTGTCAATGCCACTCGCGGTGGTGTTGTGGCCCGTACCGGAGCTGTCGTGGCTTGCCTCCTCCGCGATGAAGGCTTTGGCGGTCGCGGTGATCGTCCCGTCGGTGTGGGCGATTCTCTTTTCGCTCAGCGCGGCTGTGAACGCCGACGTTCTGACTTTCGCACCGTCGCACAGCATTATTGACACAGTGATTATCCGGCCGCTCGCCGGGATCACGCTGATGTTGTTGTGCATCACGATCCCCAGGTTCTTGATGCGAACGGCGCTGATCGGCCCGCACGGACAGCCTGGCGGCTGGCGTGTGTGGCGGACGGTCACATTTGGCATGTTCGCCGCGCGCGCAGCGGCCGGCGGGGCGCGCTCGGTCGCGACGGCCGCGGTGGAGGGCCACCCGAAGGCCGCGCGGATGATCGACTCGCTGCCGTCGCCGATCAAGCCGCCGAGCGAACCCGGCAGCGGCTCCTTCGCGGGGCGCATGGCGTTCGGTCGCAGCGGCTTCGCCGAGGAGGCCGACGGCAAGGGCTCGCCACGCCCGAGCGGCAACCAGAAAGAGCAGGAGAGCGGCGGGCCCAAGGCCGACCGTGAGGCCAAACAGCAGGAGGCGCAGGCACGCACCCAGGCGGGAGCGGACGGCGCAAAGGCCGCGTTCAGCCGCCAGGAAGCCGGGTTCTCCGTCGAGGGGATCGAGCGCCCGCCGTTTGACAGACAGGTAGCTGACCAGGCTTGGCAGTCGATGCAGTCTGGCGCGCGGTTGGCGCCGCCGGCCGCGAAGGACGTGAAGGCGGCGATGGCCGAGTTTCCTGCGGAGACGCAGCGCGGGCTGGCTGCCTTCCACGCCGCAAGCCCCGGGCGGATGCGCCAGTTCGCCGCGCAGCATGTCGGGTCGCCCGGCTTGACCGGCGCACAGCGCGACGCGCTACTCACCCTCGGCTCGGCGCCGCGCGGCGAGCTGAAGGCAGGGATGTCGCAGGCGATCAAGGCGCTCGACGCCTCGGCCGCCGCAACGCCTCCGAGTGCGCCAACGTCGGGGGCGTCGGCCGATCCTGCCGCGCCAGGCGCCTCCGCGGGAACTCCGGGAGGCGCTGCGAGCGTGTCACAGCCCTCGCCAGGCAGCTCGAGCGGCCCGTCACCGGCATCGCCACCGTCTAGGCCCGCGAGCTCACCGCCTGCCGCGTCACCGGACGGTCCGCCGGCGCCATCGCCCACGTCGCCGCCTGCCGCGTCGCCGTCGGGAAGCTCGGGCATGGATGTGCGTGACCAGCCGCCGTCCGGCGGGAGCGGCAGCACGGGCAAGCCGGGCGGCCTCGTCGACCCTGAGCCGTTCAGGGAGTAGCGGGGAGATTGCCGTGAATCCCGCCTACAAGCATTTGCGTGACCGGCTGCGCATCGGCGAGCTGACGATCCCGCAACTGATCGCCCTGTTCTGCGGGTTTATGGCGGGATTGGTGTGGGCGCTTTACCTGTCGCCGTTCAGCCCGTATCTGACGCTGTTCATCTCGATTTATCTCACCTGTGTGCCGGCCGGCTGTGTGTTGTTGGCGAGCACCACCGAGTTTGACCTGTGGCTGTTTCTGCGTGGCTGCGTCCACGACGCGCTCAGCGATGGCCGCTACATGGCGGGCCCAGGCGCACCGTCTGATGGCTACCTCATCGACGCTGAGGACCACCACGGGAGCGACGCTGTTCGTGCGGCCGGCCAGCTGGACCTGGAGGACATATGGGGCCGCTAGGACGCAGCCGCAACAAGGAAATGAAGGAAGCAGGCGACCTCCTCGCGGTCGAGGCGATCGACCGCAGCGGCCTGGCGGTCACGAGCGAGGGCGCGTTCGTACGCGTGCTGCAGGTGACGGCCCCGAACCCGCTGGTCCTCGGCGAACGCGAGCGCAAACGGATTGCCGAAGGCTACTGCCAGCTGATCGCGAGATTGCGCGCCGATGAGCGCCTCCAGTTCTACGTCGTCTCCCGGCCGATCGACCTGTCGAACATTCTCACGGACGCCCGCCGCGAAGTGAGCTACGCCGCCGGGGAGCCGCCAGCCTCATTGGACGACGACGGGGACGACCCGCTCGCCACGGCACGCTGGCGCATGTATGCGGCGATGGAGGAGTCGCTGCGGCTGCACGCAGACGAGCAGGCAGCGGTCCAAACGTCGTTTTACGTCGTGTGCCCGTGGGTGCCGCCGCGCCGGCACCGAGGAGAACTGTGGCGCGAACTGTTGCCGCGCCGTGGCGGCCTTCTGTCCGCCCCGTTGCGCAGACGGTTGAAGGCACACCGCCGTGCCGCGAGGGAGAGCCTGGCGTTCACCGAAGGCATCCGCGGCGAGCTCGACTCGCTCGCGATCCCGTCCCGCGTCCTCAACGGCGAGGAGTTCGTGAACTTGTTGTGGGCGAGGTTCAACCCCACGACCGCGGACCGTGGGGCGAAACGGCCACCGCGCACGACAGAGATATTCGGCGACCTGGACCACGAGGTCGATTACGAGCAGGCAAGGCAGGTCGCGCACCGGCTGCGCTCCGCGATCGCGCAGTCGCCGCTTGACTTCCGTCGCTCACATCACCACGTCGAGGTGGAGCGCGACGTAGAGCAGACCGTGTTCGTCGCCACGACGGCGGACCACACACACCCGGCTTGGTTGATGGGGAGCATGATGAGCCGCGAGCCATTCACCCTTTCGGTGCACGTCCGGGCGCTCGATCGCCGCCGTGAGCGCAGCAAACTAAAGATGCGTTACCGCCGGTTGTATGCGGTGAACCGTGGCGCGGAGTCCCGCGGACGGGTGCCGGATTGGGACAGGTATGCGCAGGAGGAGGAGTCCGCTCACCTGTTGCAAGATATGGCCGGCAACGCCCGGACCGGCCTGTTTGAGGTGTCGATCTACCTGTCGGTGCGGGCGCGCGGCCCCGAACCGGACCTCGCGGCGCTTGGGGAGGCCGTCGATTTCTGTGTCGAGGCGCTGACTTCCACAGGTGATGTGGCAGTGAACCGTGGCGCGCACCATCAGCAGCGCCTGTGGCCTTCGACGTTGCCGCTGGCACGCGACACCGCAAGCTACTCCAAGCCCTACGCCACACGGAACGTGGGTGACTGTGTGCCGTTGGCGGGCACGACCTGCGGTAGCCCGGAGGGCATCCCGTTCGCGTTCTCGAGCCCCGGCCGCACGCTGGAGCGCCTGAACCCGCTCGACCGGCTGCACGACAACTACTCGATGGTGATCGCCGGCAAGTCGGGTGCCGGGAAGACCCTTTTGACGTTGGTGATTATCGCCAGGTGTTTGGCGCACGGCATCGGCCGGGTGTTCGTGATCGACCGCTCCCGCCACCACGTGCTGCTCGCACGTCTGATTCCCGGCAGCGCGCATCTGGACATCGGCTCCGACGACGCGCCGTGGGCGATCAACGCGTGGGATACACCTAACCAGGCGGCGGTGCCACGAACG
>Ga0116217_10002313_pt1 | contig 17705 bp, 13 predicted proteins | sample Sb_taG_6_FD_89697 | JGI IMG/M metagenome (GOLD analysis project Ga0116217, IMG submission 89697) | Peat soil microbial communities from Weissenstadt, Germany - Sb_50d_4_PS metaG | ecosystem: Environmental > Terrestrial > Soil > Wetlands > Peat | place: Germany: Weissenstadt | collected 2010-09-21 | reverse complement strand
GAATCCCAAGGTGGCCCTCACGATTGACGACAACACCTTCCCCCACAAGGTGCTGCTGGTGCGCGGTACGGCGCGGCTTGAAACCGTGAAAGGCATTGTTCCCGAATATGCCGTAGCTGCCGAGCGCTATTTCGGAAGCGAACAGGGAAAGGCATGGGTCAAGCAAATGGGTTCCATGATTCAAGAGATGGTGCGGATCACAATTACTCCGGAATGGGTCGGTCTCCTCGACTTCCAAGCCCGCTTTCCGAGCGCCCTGCCGCTGTGACTTTCTCCCGACTTCGAGCGCGAAGCATCCCCGCCCGGCGTGAAGGCGTTTGTACCCGGCGTCACCCCCAGCTGTGATCCTCCTCACTGATCGCTGCGACAGCGCCAGCTACGCTCATTTTGTAAGCCTATGCGCCGTTTCCTGCCCTGCCTAATGCGCGGCGTCCGCGAAGGAGCAACCCCATGTCTATTCAGAATTCGACCACCGGCGAAGTCCTGCGTTCCTACAGCATTGACGAGTTGAAACAACAGGCCAACCTGATGCGCGGCTACGACCTCGCCGCCTTGTGCGCAGCCACGTCCGGGCACGCTGGCGGCACGCTCTCGATCATGGACATCACTGCCGCGCTCTACCTTCGCGTCGCCGACCACGATCCCAAAAATCCCAACTGGCCCGATCGCGATCGCATCATCTGGTCGACTGGACATAAGGCGCCCAGCCTTTACCTCGGCCTCGCCTTCGCCGGCTTCTGCCCGAAAGAAGACGTCGCGCTCCTGCGCAAGCTCTATTCGCCCTATCAGGGGCATCCGCACTGGCTCAAGCTGCCCGGCGTTGAAGTCTCCACCGGATCGCTCGGCCAGGGCCTGAGCATTGCCGTCGGCGTCGCGCTCGCCGCCAAGTTAGACAAGAAAAATCACCGCGTCTTCTGCATCATGGGAGACGGCGAGCAGCAGGAAGGCCAGATCTGGGAGGCCGCGATGGAAGCGGGCCACTTCAAGCTCGATAACCTGATCGGCATCGTCGACCGCAACCGCCTGCAGATCGACGGCTGGGTGAAAGACGTCATGAACGTCGAGCCCCTCGAAGAAAAATATCGCGCCTTCGGATGGGAAGTCCTCACCATCGACGGACACGACATGAAGCGGGTCGTCGAAGCGCTGGAGAATGCCAAAGCGAAAGCCGGCTCCGGCAAGCCCACCGTCATCATCGCCGACACCGTCAAAGGCAGAGGCGTCAGCTTCATGGAAAATGTTGCCGGATGGCACGGCAAAGCGCCCAACCTCGAAGAGTTAAACAAAGCCTTGAAGGAACTCGGCCTTGAAGGCCAGATCCCCGTCGAGCAACTCTTCGCCCACGCCAAGCAATATCAAGCCGAAGTCGAGCGCAAACTCGACGCCAAGATGCCCAAGTTCCACCGCAATTACTGGTGGAACGCAGCCGAAAATATGAAGGCCCAGATGAAGCCCACGCGCCTCGGCTTCGGCCAGTCGCTCGCCGCCAATGGCGACGATCCGCGCGTGGTCTGTTTTGGACTCGACATCTCCGGCTCCATCACCATCAGCGAATTCTATGCCGGTAAGCCCGAGCGCAAGGAGCGCTGGATCAGCATGGGCATCGCCGAGCAGTCCGCCACTTCGGCCGCCGCCGGTCTCGCCAAAGAAGGGAAGCTCCCCGTCTTCGGCACCTACGCGACCTTTGCCGCGGCGCGCAATCTCGACCAGATCCGCACCTCGATCTGCTATGGCAACTTCAACGTCCTGATCGCCGGCGCCCACGGCGGAGTCAGTGTCGGTCCCGACGGCGCCACCCACCAGGCGCTCGAAGATCTGTTCGCCATGTGCGGATTGCCCAACATGAACGTGGTTGTCCCCTGCGACATGGTTGAAACCCGCAAAGCCACCGACTACCTGCTGCTCAAGCACGTCGGTCCGAAGTACATCCGCTTCGCCCGCGAAGCGACGCCGATCGTCACCGACGAAAAAACTCCGTTCGTTTTCGGCAAGGCCAACGTGATTCGCCTGCGCAAAGAGGCCGCCAACTTCATCGAAGCGTTCGAGACCAAACTGGAGTCCGAATACAGCGACGAAGGCGAAGACCTGACCATCATCGCGTGCGGCCCCATGGTGCCCGAAGCCATGAGAGCCGCCTGGATCCTGAAGTCCGACTTCGGCTACGAAACCCGCGTCCTCAACCTGCACACACTCAAGCCGCTCGACACCGAGGCCATCGTCCGCGCCGCCCGCGACACCAGCGTCGTCCTCACAGCCGAAGAGCACCAGATCGGCGCGCTGGCGTGGCCAGTCGCGAACGCCATCACCCAGTCGCCCGCGCTCTACGGCGTCCCCACCATCACCAGCGCAATCGGAGTAAAAGACCGCTTCGGAGACTCCGGCGCGCCCTGGGAGTTAATCAAAGAGTTCGATGTCTCCGCCGAACACATCGCCGCGAAGGCAGTGGAACTGATCGGCGTGAAAAAATCTCGCTCGGGAGAGCCGATTGCCGAGGCGCATCTGGTGGGGACTAAGTAGTGAGCATCGCCGAGCTTTGCGGGAATCCTTTCGATCATCCGAACTTTTAGAAATCAATCCAGCCATCCGAGCGGCAAGATTCTGGACCGCGAGCAAGCGTATGTTTCTCTTGCAGCTTTTCATTCCGCATTGCAAGAAAATGTACCAGCTCATGGGGTTCTACTCGTAACAAGAAGCCCGACGACTCAGTTGCACTCAAACAGTGCTAGGCCGCGGATCTCCAGGCATTTGGGCGTTCAACACCTTACCGACTTGCCGGACTCTTCGTGCGGATGGTACAACCCTCCCGATGCCTCCGCTCGTGAAAAAGCTCGCTGTCGTCTCTCTCCTCACTCTTTCCACGTTGCTTGCCGTGTTCGTGGTCGCACGCGCCGCCGACCGCTCGCGCCGCATCAATCTTCCGACCAGCAAGACCCTGACGCTCCCCGTCCCTGGCTACCTCGCCCGCACCAACAGCTTTCCCGCGACCATCGCGCTCAGCCCCGACGGCCACTATGCGGCGCTGCTCAATCAGGGATACGGCACACAGGAGACAGGTGCGCGCCAGTCCATCGCCATTCTCGATCTCAGCAATAATCAGCTGCACGATTTTCCCGACGACCGCCTGAGCGACGAGTATTCCACCCACCAAAGCTATTTCATCGGACTCGCGTTCTCGAGCGACGGCGAGCATCTCTATGCCTCGATGGGCTCGATCACCGACCCCCCCGGCGAGAAGCCGACGAGCACGGGCAACGGCATCGCGGTGTACAAACTCGCAGCCGGACAAGTCACTCCCGAGCGCTTCATCAAGATCGCGCCCCAGCCCATAGCCGAAGGGAGAGAAGTCGCGTTCGGCCTGCGCAAGACTCCCGCCGGAACCGCGCTCCCATATCCCGCGGGACTGGCCGTTTTGCAACGCTCCACGGGAGACCGCCTGCTCGTCGCCAATAATCTTTCGGACAATGTAGTTCTTCTCGACGTCAATTCCGGGCAGATACAGAAGTCATTCGACCTAAGCCGCAGCCGCTACATCCCCAGCGCCTACCCGTATACGGTGGTCGCCAACAAAGCCGGAACCAAAGCGTGGTGTAGTCTGTGGAACAGCGCTGCGGTAGCGGAATTGAATCTTGAGACAGGCAAGGTGTCGCGCTGGTTTGCTGATCTGCGGGAACAGGACGACCCCAACGCTCCCAGTTCGCATCCGACAGCGATGCTCTTGAGTCCGAATGAGGAGACGCTCTACGTAGCTCTCGCCAACGCCGACATGGTGGCGGCAATCGATCTGAGCTCCGGCTTACCCCTACAGCGCTATCGCACCAGTCTCAAGGACCCCGGGTCCGTCCTGCAGGCAATCGCCCTCTCTCCCGATGGTAAGCATCTTTATGCGGCCAGTGCGTCGCTCGACGCGATTGTGGTATTCGAAATCAAGGATTTTCCAAAACTGACTGGACACGATATCGTTGCACAGCTAGAGTTCGACAATCCCCCCGGTTTCATCCCCACCGAATGGTATCCCAGCGCCCTCGCCATCGCGGGCAACGACCTGCTCATCGCCACCGCCAAAGGACAAAGCAGCGGCCCCAACAACATGCAGGGCACGCTGAAGGGTGAGCGCAAAAGAAAAGATCATCCCTACATTCCAACTCTGATTGGCGGTTCAATCGCGCGCTTCCACCTCGCCGACATCGACAAGAATCTCGCCGCTTATACGCAAGAGGTAGAAGAAGACAATCTTCTCCGCTCCGACGGCGGAAAGTTTACGTTCGCCGGTGGAAGCAATCCCATCCGCCACGTGATCTACGTTCTGAAAGAGAACCGCACCTACGATCAGATCTTCGGTGACCTGCCCGCAGGGGACGGCGACGCATCGCTGACCATGTATGGCACTGACATCACGCCCAACCAGCACAAGCTCGCGCTGCAGTTCGGAGTGCTAGACAATTTCTACGACAGCGGAGAAGTTTCCGGCGACGGCCACCTCTGGTCCACCGCCGCCATCACCTCCGACTACAACGAAAAGACGTGGCCGATCGACTATCGCAGCAAGGAGCGAACCTACGATTCCGGCGGCAGCGTCGCCGAAGAACTTCCGCTTGAGCAGGGAATCCCCGACGTCGATGACCCCGCCACCGGGTTCCTCTGGGACAACCTCGCCCGCCGCGGTCTCACCTATCGCATCTACGGTGAATTCATCGCCGCCGTGTGGTGCAAGAGTGAAAAGGCAGAATCACCGAAGCAGGGCACGCCGTCTCCCAGTTCCGCAACGTGCCCAGTGGCCGAAATCAAAAAAGGAGAGCCTCTGCCGCCGAACGTCGGCAACCCGCGCGGCGGGCCGAGTCCGTGGCCGTGGGCGGTGCCGCAGATGAAGCGCATGCGTCCCACGAAAGCCGCGCTGCGCGATCACTACGATCCGCTCTTTCCAGATTTCGAAACCGACTATCCCGACCAACTCCGCGCCGACGAGTTCCTCCGCGAGTTCGACGAGTTCGTGAAAGCGAAGGGAAGCGCCAAAGAACTTCCGCAGTTCACGCTGCTCTACCTGCCCGACGACCACACCGGAGGCACGCGTCCCGGTAAGCCCACGCCGCAGGCTTCGGTCGCCGATAACGACCTCGCGCTCGGTCGCGTCGTCGACGCCGTTTCCCACAGCCCCTACTGGGACGACACCGCCATCTTCGTCCTCGAAGACGACGCGCAGGACGGCGCCGATCACATCGACGCGCATCGATCCACTGCCTTGGTCATCAGCAAGTATGCGCCGCACACGCCGCAAACGTTTGTCGATCATCACTTCTACACGACCGTGAGCATGATCCACTCCATGGAGGTTCTACTCGGCCTTCCCCCGATGAACCTGTTCGACGCGCACGCCCCACTCATGACACCGCTGTTCTCAGGTCCGGGAACGCAGCCACCTTACCAGGCCGACGGCAAGAATCTGCGCAGCGGCCTCATCTATCAGATGAACGAGAGGAAAGCTGCGGGCGCGAAGGAATCGTCGCTGATGAATTTTTCCCGGCCCGATGCGGCCGACGCGAAAAAGCTAAACGCAATCCTTTGGCAGGATGCAAAAGGCAACCTCCCGATGCCCACGCCGGTGCGTCGCCGTTAAACCAATCACGTAGGGACAGCCGCCCTCGTCGGGGCCCCAGACCGCGCGCTTTTCGCGGGCTGGGGTGGTCAGCTGTCCAGCGGAACGAAGCTCCGCCGCAGCGGCGAGCTAGGCTACAATCTGCTCGTGGGTTCTCCGATCGAGTGCACCAGCCTGCGCAAGACCTACGACGGCAAAGTCGAAGCCGTCCGCGGCCTCAGTCTGCGCATTGAGGCCGGCGAATGTTTTGGCCTTCTCGGTCCGAACGGAGCAGGGAAGACCACCACCATCGAAATCCTCGAGGGCCTGCTCGAACCCACGTCCGGAGAAGTCCGCATCTTCGGCCACACCTGGAACGACAACTCGCGCCAGTTGCGCGAGTGGATCGGGATCTCGCTCCAGGAAACGCGCCTGTCAGAAAAACTAAACGTCCGCGAAACCATCGAACTCTTCGCCAGCTTCTATAGCGAACCGCGCCCAGCCGCCGACATCCTCGAAGAACTCCAGCTCACGGAGAAATCCGACGCCTGGGTCGGCAAACTTTCTGGCGGCCAGAAGCAACGGCTGGCCGTCGCCACCGCTCTGGTCGGTAATCCGCGCATCCTTTTTCTCGACGAGCCCACCACCGGACTCGATCCCCAAAGCCGCCGCCAGCTCTGGGACATCGTCCGCGTCTTCCAGAGGAAAGGTGGCACTGTCCTGCTTACCACGCACTACATGGACGAGGCCGAACGCCTCTGCGACCGCCTCGCCATCGTCGATCACGGCGAGATCATCGCCGAAGGCACTCCCTCCGACCTTATCGACCGCCTGGGTGGCCATCACGTGGTCGAGTTCCAGGTGAGTAAGAACGGAAACGCCGACAACGATAGTCTCTACAATGACAACCTCGACCGCTGGCGGTCTCTGCCCAGCGTAGAGTCCGTGCGTCGCGAGGATTCGACCGTCTGCCTAAGTGTCCGCGAGCCGCACCTCACTATCCCCGCTCTTCTGGAGGCGGTAACAAACCACGGCCATCAACTCGAACACCTCAGCACGCGCCAGGCCAGCCTCGAAGATGTCTTCGTGCTCCTCACCGGCCGTCACCTGCGAGAAGACTGAATGGCAACCACAGAAACCAACGCGCCCGCGCTCAACACTGACCAGAATCAGCAGCCGCAGTCCATTCAACCCGCACGCCACAATGGCCGTTGGTCTGGCTACCGTCATCTGCTGTGGGCACGCATACTCGAACTTAAACGCGAGCCTGAAGTCGTATTCTGGGTCTTCATCTTTCCGCTACTGCTAGCGGCGGGCTTGGGCATCGCCTTTCGCAACAAGCCCGCGGACATCACGTCGGTCGTCGTGATCGAGGGCGCTGGCGCGCAGAAAACGCTAGCCATGCTCCAAAGCTCGTCCGCCCATTCCACCGTTCGAGCCAGCGTGCTTGATCGCGCTACCGCGCTGAAGGGCTTTCACTTCGGCAAATACGATCTGGCGATCGAGGCCAATCCCGACGGCGGTTACACTTACTATTACGATCCCGCTCGCCCGGAGAGCGTGCTCTCCCGCGCCGAAATTGACGCCGCGCTCCAATCCGCCGCCGGACGCAAAGATGCGCTCGCCACGTCCTCCCAATCCTCCAGCGAACCCGGTTCCCGCTACATCGACTTCCTGATTCCCGGACTGCTGGGAATGAACCTCATGAACTCCGGCATGTGGGGAGTGGGTTTCGCGCTGGTAGAAATGCGCCAGCGCAAACTGCTGAAGCGCTTCGTAGCCACGCCCATGCGCCGCAGCGATTTCCTTCTAGCCTTAACCAGCAGCCGTTTGATCCTGATGGTGATCGAAGTCGGACTGCTCTTAGGCTTCGGCGTACTGGTTTTTCACATGCGAGTGCAGGGATCGATCCTCTCCGTCATCCTGCTCGGTTCGCTCGGAGCGGTAGCCTTCGGCGGCGTCGGCCTGCTAACCGCCTGCCGCGCGCAGAAGATCGAAACCGTTTCCGGCCTCATCAACGTGGTCATGATGCCGATGTGGATCTTTTCCGGCGTCTTCTTTTCCTACGATAGATTTCCCGTCATAGCCCATCCCTTCATCAAAGCGCTCCCGCTAACCGCGCTCAACGACGCACTGCGAGCCACGATCTTAGAAGGCGCGACTCTGAGCTCACAATCGGGGCGGCTGCTGGTGCTTGCGGTTTGGGGCGGGGTTTCGTTCATTCTGGCGCTGCGCTGGTTTCGGTGGACGTAGGGCGGCTCTCAGCTCTCGGCTCTCAGCAAAACCGATCGTTGGGCGGTGCCCTTCCTGTTTTGGGTCGCCTTAGTTACTACTTGGTACCGGTACCCCCCTCCCCCCCTATCTATTGGAATCATGGGGTTAGGAGGAAATTTTTCACTCGGTCTTTGAATTTAAAGCACTTATGTCAAAGTATTCCGGAATAAGGACTTAGCTCCAAGACAGCGCTGAAAATGGCTTTGGGGCAGCTTCGAGGCCGTCTTGGGAGACGGGCACCCTTCTGGCTGCCCCAATCAAAGGACATTATCCCGCGGGACGGGGTTGAGAGTCTGTGATGGCGCGCACAGTGGTTTAGTGATGATTGCGTGCCAAAGTCGTGTTGGCCATTCGATTATGCGACGACGGACACTTCGCCGTGGTCCTTATCCTTGCGAGCCGGCCTCACCGAAATCTCGACGTCTTGCCCCAGAGCGGTAAGAAAATCCATAAGGCGCTCGACGGAGAAACTACCTGGGCGGTTGCGGATCAGCAAAGAGACGTTGATTGGCCTTTGTATTTACTCGGCGAGAACACTGCGGACTTTACCTTGTTTCGCCATCCATAAGCGGTAGCCACCAAGGAATGCGTTCTCATTTTTTCCTAAACGTGCTTTCGGCGGCAGGGTTTTGATTTTCTTCGCGTTACCTCCGCCCAGCACGACGTAGTCCGCGGCCAGGGCCGTCTGGAGTTCTTCCACGACGCGAGCAACGTAACTGCGCCATTTCTTTTTGCCCATGCGTTCGAGACCCTTCAGGCCGAGGTAGTCTTCGTAGGTTTTTCCATTCCTGTACAGCAGATGCGCCAGCTCCATCGGTTCTACAAGGCCATCTACAATCATTGCCGATCCGAGTCCCGTGCCGAGTCCGAGAAATAGCATACGGCCTCCCTGGTACGAACCGATCGCCTGCATGGCAGCATCGTTAACCAGCTTGACCGGACAGCCCAGCGCCTTACCGTAATCAAATCCCACCCACCCTTTGCCCAAATTGTACGGTTCGCAGACGGGCCTGCCGTGCACAACCGGGCCGGGATACCCAATCGCTGCGACGTCATACGGCCAGTCGCTGGTTGCCCTTCTCACCCAGTTGCACATCATGCGGGCGGTCATCTTCGGTCCCGAGTCGATTTTCCGCAGCGTCTTGTGACCGGTTGCCAGAATCTTCACATGAGTTCCACCCACGTCCACGACAAGCACCCTCGGAGCCATTCCTTTGCCTCCCTCTTGATTAATAATCAAAAGCCCGTGAGGTCACGCACTCTTCGTCTTGCGGTACTCGTCGAACGCGTCCAGGAAACGGTCGATATCTTGCTTCGACAGGTAGTAAGGGGTGGATAGGCGCAGCTTGTGCGGTTCGGCTCCGCGGATGCGAATTTTCTTTTCTTTCCACAGCCAGTGCTCCAGATCCATGCGGACGAGCGGCGGCACATTTACGGTTGCTATCGCGCAGCGCATCGAAGCATCCGGAGAAGTCCACGACACCGCGCTGCGGTTGACCATGGCCGCCAGAATGTAGTCGCAGAGCTGGCGGTGGCGGCGTTCGATCCGGTCCATGCCGATGTCGTTGGCTAGCTGAACCGAGGCGCGCAGTCCCCACAGTGCGGGGACGTTCGAGCTGCCGATGCGCTGGAATCGTTCGGCGCGGATTTTTACGTCGTCCCAGCCTTCGGTCGCGATCGTGTTCCACAGGCGGTCGATCATTTCGTCGCGCACGAAGAGAAATCCCGAGCCTTTGGGCGCCTGCAGCCACTTGTGCGGGCTTGAGGAATACAGGTCGCAGCCCAACTCGTGCAGGTTCAGCCGCATCATTCCGGGAACGTGCGCTCCATCGACTGCGGAAATAATTCCTTTGCTCCGGGCCAGCGCACAAAGTTCCTTGGCCGGCAGCACCACTCCGGAAAACGTAGTGATGTGGCTGAAGAACAAGACTCGGGTGCGCGGAGTGATGGCGTCGCTGAATAGGTTCAACACCTGCGCAGAATTTTCTACCGGCCTTGGCAGCGTGATCTTCTTGACCACGATCCCGTAGCGCTTCGCCCGCAAATTCCACGGGTGCTCGCCGCCGGGATGCTCCTGGTCGGTCATGAGCACTTCATCGTCGGGCTTCAGATCGATGCCGTTCGCAATGTAGCTGTTGGCCTCGGTGGCATTTCGCAGAAGCGCGATCTCGTCGCGGTTGCAGCCTACAAACGCCACCAGCGGATCGCGAAACTGGTTCCACGACGCATATCCCCAGATCGGATAGTCTTCGGGATCGGCTTCGTTCAGCTTTTAGCACGCCTCATAGCCTGCAAACACCGCACGCAGCACGGGCGCCGGGCTCGACCCTACGGTGCCGTTATTCAGGTAGATTTCGTCCGGCGGAATCAGGAATTGCTTACGCAGCTCGCGCCAGTAGGCGTCTTCGTTCTGGTCGAACAGGGAGCGCTCGGGCAGCTTCGACGGCAGCGACTCTAGTTGCGCCCACAAATTTCCGCGCCAGGAAAGGCCGGCGCCTACTGCTAGGGATGAAGCGAAAGACGAGGATAGAAAGCTGCGACGATTCAACATGCACGTTCCGCCTTCCCCAAAACGCGCCATAGTACACCAGCGAGGAGGAAAACGGAAAGACAGCTTGCTCAGGCGGCCTTGAAAAGAACCATGGGAGCTCGTGGTGAAACTCCGCTCGCCGGCCTTAGCGCCTAAAGGCGCTCTTCTAACGCAGCCTTTTCGGCATGCCTTGAAGGCATTCGCTGATACGACCCGTACTTGCACCTCGGACTGCTAGGCGCAGGCGGGTCCGAAAAGTACTCAGCCGCCACATTCTCTGAAAATAACGGGTAACTTTCCGGCGCGAGACTGCGTCCAACTAGGTGGGAAACTCTGCTCCCACCGACTTGCTATCGGGGGTATAATCTTGTCAGCCGACTGGGTTTCCGCGGGGTGTCGAAATGTCGTTCCGTAAATCGCTGATCTCCCTGAGTTTACTAGCGCTGATGGCGTTGCCCGCGCTGGCGCAGGATCAAACTTCCCAGACTCCAAGCGCGCAGCCACAAGCCTCGCAGCCGCAAGCATCAAAAGATCAGACGGCGCAGCCTCAGAGCACGCAGCCCTCGAGTGGCTCAACGGCTGGATCAACGCCAGCTCCACCGCAGGATCCATCGGCAACCCCCAGTTCGGCCCCGGCTCCGCCCGCGGACTCTTCTTCGAGCAGCAGCAGCGGCAGCGACTCGGCTCCTAGCGGGCCGCCTCCCATCCAGGAGCCCCCCGACAGCAAGGTCAAGCACGACGGCAAAGAGGATGATGTAGACGCCATCGGCAACCGCAAGATCGGCGGGCGCGGTTTGGGCAACTGGTACTCGCTCGAAACCGAAATCAGGATGGGCAAGCAGTACGCGATGCAGGTCGAGAATAGCGTGAAGCTGGTTCAGGACCCCGTGGTTAACGAGTACGTGAATCGCATCGGCCAGAATCTGGTGCGCAATTCAGACGCGCAGGTGCCGTTCAGCATCAAGGTGATCGACTCCGACGAAGTGAATGCGTTCGCGCTCCCCGGTGGGTTTTTCTACGTAAACACCGGCCTGATTCTGGCGGCTGACGAAGAGGCCGAACTGGCCGGCGTAATGGCGCATGAGATCTCGCACGTTGCCGCGCGCCACGGGACCCGCCAGATGACGCGCCTGCAGTGGGCGAACATCGGCACGATTCCTCTGATCTTCATTGGGGGCGGCATCGGCTACGGAATCTACGAAGCAGCCGGCCTGGGCTTGCCGCTCACGTTCATGAAGTTCCAGCGCAATTTCGAAGCGGAAGCGGACTATCTCGGCCTGCAATATATGTATAAGACGGGATACGATCCGCAGGCTTTCATCAGTTTCTTCGAAAAAATTCAAGCGAAAGAGAAGAAGAAGCCGGGCACGATCGCCAAGGCCTTCGCTTCGCACCCGCAGACGCCCGACCGCATTGCGGCGTCGCAAAAGGAGATCGCGACCATTCTTCCGGCGCGCCCGCAATATATCGTTTCCACATCAGAGTTTGACGACGTGAAAGCGCGGCTGGCCACGATCGAGAACCGGCACAAGGTCATCGAAGAGAAGGATGGGAACCGTCCCAGCTTGCGCCGCACTTCAAGCAGCGACAAGTCCGCAGGCACGGACAAGAGCGGCGACGACGATCGTCCGACGCTGAAGCGCCGGGACGATAAGCCAGACCAGAATTAGCACTAGCGGCAGATTGCGGACACGACAAAAAACCAGCGGGGTTGCTCGCTGGTTTTTTATTGAAGTTGTCATGCCAGTGTCGTGTTTCTTAGATTGGCGACATAAGTTTGAGCTGTCATCTTGAGCGAAGCGAAAGACCTGTGCATTGCGCGTGCAAATACAGAGGTCCTTCCCCTTCGACTGCGCTCAGGGTCAGGATGACAGTGTGTTTATGCTACGATCCCGCGGCCACCGATTTTACCGTGATCGTGGTGCCGTCCACTTCTCCGGTCACCTTTGCCTTCGCTCCCGCCAGATCGTTCAGCTTATCGAGCGCAGCCTTATCCGAGGTCTCCAGTGTATAGACCTTGTCCCCGACCACGAGCGCGTATTTCGATCCATGCTTCATGCACGCGCGCGTGCAATCCGCGGGCTGGCCCGGCATTTCATGTTTCGCCCCGCACATGGCGTCGCTCACTTCGCCGGTCAAGGTCTGGCTCTTGGCGGCAGCCAGCGCCGGCACCGCCGCTAGGCCGACCAACATCTGCATCCCAAGAACCGCAGTCGCAATTCGATTAACTTTCATGCTGCTTTCGTCTCCTGTGAAACGGGGTGAATTCAAACGGTGATAGTCCCAAACGCTCCATGCTGTCAATATAAAGATTCTTACGCAACCTTGGGGTTACAAAAATATTTTGTCGCTTACACCCAACAGTTTTCAGCGCTACTGCTGCTTGAAACGGATCTCCACGTCCACGGTCTTGTCCTTCGCGTCCGGGGTTTCATGAATGCTCACGGCCCACTGAACGCCGCGGGGAACCAGTTGTCTGGTATCGTCCAGAAATTTACTGGGATAGTCGGCGTTGTAGGGCTGACCTTCGCGCAGAGTCCACGCTGCCAGCATCCGGGCTTTGGCCTGCGTGTCGAGTCCTGCGATCTCCAACTCTCCCATCTTGTAGAGGTCGCCTTCGACAATGTTCAGGTCGTAGTGCACGGTGCTTTTGTCGTCGTCGAACTGGGCGTCGGGCTTGATCTGAACCATCATGTAGCCGCGACTGCGGTAATGCTTGCTCACGTTTTCGAGGTCGCGGACAAGGCGAACGGCGTCGGCGGGCTGGCCGGGCGGCAGGTGGAGGAGGGGCGCGAGTTCGACGGTGGCGATGGCAGAGGTGCCCTTCCAGTCGACACTGGAGGTTGAATATACCTTGCCCGCCGTCACCGGCACGATCGCATCCACCTGCACGTCGGCGGAACCTTGCGCATCCGCTGCTGGGGCGGGTTGAGGCGCCACACGCGCGTCGGACGGCCCAAACACAGCCTTCAAATATCCGCGCTGGAGATAGACGGGCAGCAGGTCAAACTTAGCGACCGCGGCGATAGTAGAGCGTAGGTATTCTGCTCCCGTAAGGCCGCGAGCTGCGGTGGTGAGCAGAGTTGTCTGCTCCGGCGAAGCTCCAGGGAATTCGACACTGCGAATCCGGATGCCAACTTCCTCGACTCGGTACGCGATTGCGGTCAAGGGCCCTCCCGATTGGTCTTCGCCCTCGCGCAAGTAATTTACCCGGCCTGGAAGATTCTTTTCGGTGAGCATGGCCTGCAGCGCCTCAGAAACCTGTTCCGGAAGATTGCCCGCAATCGGGAGCAACTGCTTGAACAATGGAACGCGCCGTTGTAAGGCAGCACCCAATTCCTCGTCGGTGAACCATACGAAGTTTTCAAAGTGCACGGTAACCAGCTTGCTCTTGTCGATATCGGCGAGTTGCAGTTCGAGTCTTGTTCCCGTATTTGCAGAGGCATACGAATAGACAACGTCGCTGAACAAGCCGGAATCGCCCAGGCGCCGCACTGCCTCTTTGAAGTCGCCGTCGGCGGCATTCTGGCCGATCTGCAGGCCGCTCGCGGCAAGAATTTCTTTGTCGGTGTAGCGCGTCGTTCCCGTCACTTTCAGCGAGATGAGCTTGGAGGCGGTGACTGAGGAAGCTTTGCCGCCGGCGGACTGCTTCTGGGCAGCGGCGGCCGAGAGGAGCAAGGACAAGGACAAGGAAAGCACGACGCGCCAAGCCCGGTTCATTTGGAGCGCTTCCCAGCCCCGGCCGTGGAAAAATTCTTTTGCTTTACGGCGATGTCCATGAAGGCCTTGGCGGCGCGGCTGAGCGATTTATCTTTGCGAAACACGAGCGCGAGGTCGCGCCGGATTTGCGTGTCGGCGAGCGTGATGGCAACCAGGGCCTTGGCCCGGATATCCTCCTCGATATTCGACCGCGCGATAAATCCCACTCCGACATCGGCTGCCACAAAACGCTTCAGCAGTTCGCTCGAATCGAGCTCCATGGCGAGGTTCGGCTTCAAGTGACGGTCATAGAACAGCGTGTCGAGGGCGTCGCGGGTGTGGCCCAGTTTGGGCACGACGAGCGGATAGGCCGAGACCTCGGCCACGGTGACGCTTTTCTTCGCCGCGAGCGCATGACACGGGGCCGTGATGACGACGAGTTCGTCGCGATGAATCATCTGTGCGTCCAGCCGGTTGTCATTCACCGGCAGCGAGACCACGCCAAAGTCCACCACGTTCTCGAGGATCGACTCGAGAATCTTGGCGTAGTCGGAGCGCTTGATGCTCACGGCGACGTTTGGATAGTCGCGTTTGAATTGCGCGAACACCTCCGGCAAGATGTGCAGGCAGGTGCCTTCATTTGCTCCCACGACAATTTCGCCGCGGGGCATGCGCTCGGTCTCGGCGATCTCGGTGAGGATCGTCTTGCGCCGCTCGAGCGTCTCCTCGGCATATTTGAAAAACAATTTGCCGGACGCGGTGAGCGACACGCGGCCTCCGGAGCGGTCGAGCAGGCGAGCGCCCACTTCTTCTTCAAGCGCACGAATCTGGGAGGAGATGGCGGGCTGGGTGCGAAAACGCTTCTCCGCCGCACGGGAGAAGCTGGAGAGGCGCGCTACTTCCAGGAAAATTTCGAGCTGATCGAAGTCCATCGGGTGCTGGCCTCAGACACTATAGCAGTCTGGGGCGATCACGAAAGCGAAATCAGAGAGGCATCAGAGTTTGTCATCCCGAGCGAAGCGAGGGATCTGCGGTTTGTGGCGAACTGCGGATCCCTCGCTTCGCTCGGGATGACAATTTATAAAAATGGTTCTAGGCCGTTCCCGGCCAAACTTTTCTCCGCATGGTCCTAAACGTTGATCACCGCGATGAGTTCTTTCACAGCAGCGGCGCTCTTGTCGAGGGCGGCTTTCTCTTCCGGCGTCAGTTTGATCTCGATGATCTGCTCGATCCCCTTGGCGCCGAGTTTCACGGGGACGCCGACGAAGAGCCTGTGAATGCCATACTCTCCGTTGAGGTAGGCGGCGCACGGGAGAATCTTTTTCTTGTCTTTGAGGATCGCCTCGACCATCTCGGTGGCGGCAGCCGACGGGGCGTAATAAGCGGATCCGGTTTTGAGATATTTGACGATTTCGGCGCCGCCGTCGCGGGTGCGCTGGACGATGCGATCAAGAGTGGCCTTGTCCATGAGTTCGGTGATGGGAATGCCCGCGACGGTGGAATAGCGGGGAAGCGGGACCATAGTGTCGCCGTGTCCACCGAGGACGAAGGCGGTTACGTTCTCGACGCTGACTTTGAGTTCCTGCGCGATGAAAGCGCGGAAGCGTGCGGAGTCGAGTATGCCGGCCATGCCGATGACGCGCTCACGCGGAAAGCCGCTCAGCTTGTAGGCGGCCTGCGCCATGGCGTCGAGGGGATTGGACACGATGATGAGGATGCAGTTCGGCGAGTGGTGCACGACCTTGCCGACTACATCGCTCATGATTTTGTAGTTGGTATTCAGGAGGTCATCGCGGCTCATGCCGGGCTTGCGCGGAAGCCCCGCGGTGACGATGACAATGTCGGAGTTGGCCGTGTCGGCGTAGTCGTTGGTACCGAGAATTGTGGAATCGCGCTTCTCGATCGGCATCGCCTCCAGCAGGTCCAGACCTTTTCCCTGGGGGACGCCTTCTATGATGTCGATGAGGACGACATCCGCTAGTTCTTTCGATGCGATCCAGTGAGCGGCGGTGGCGCCTACGTTTCCGGAACCGACTATCGTTACTTTGTTGCGCATGAAGTTCCTTCCCTCAGGGGCTAAAGCCCGCATTTTTTGCGACTCTAAGCGACACGGCTGAAGCCGTGCCCTTCCCAAAACCTGCCTCGAACCATTTATGAGATCCGTTCTAAGGTACATGCAAAGTCAAGGTCGTCTCAATCCGCTGCGACGGCGACGCTCATGTTGTCGATGATACAAGTTGCAAACTCGCTGGTCTTCACTTTTGTGGCGCCTTCCATCAGGCGCTCGAAATCGTAGGTTACTTTCTTCTGTTCGATGGTGCGCTCCAGGCTCTGCTCGATCAGATCGGCGGCTTCGGTCCATCCGAGGAAGCGGAACATCATGACGCCCGAAAGAATGACGGAGCCGGGATTGATGACGTCTTTGTCGGCATACTTGGGGGCGGTGCCGTGGGTGGCTTCGAAGATGGCGTAGCCGTCGCCGATGTTCGCTCCCGGAGCGATGCCGAGGCCGCCGACCTGTGCGGCGCAGGCATCCGAGATGTAGTCGCCGTTCAGGTTGGGCGTGGCCAGGACGCTGTATTCGTCGGCTCGGGTCACGATCTGCTGAAAGATGGAGTCGGCGATGCGGTCGTTGATCATCAGCTTTTTCTTCCAGACGCCTTTGCCGTGCGTGGCGTAGATGGAATCGAGACAGTCTTTTACTTCTTTGTAGATAACCTGGCGGAAGTCTTCCTGGGCAAACTCGAGGCCGGGTTCGATGAGGTTCGCGTTCTCCTCGACCGTGAGACTGGGCTGCTTGTCCTTGTTGTCGAGGATCCAGCTCTCGCGCTCGGTGACAATCTGGGCCCGGAATTCCTCGGCCGCGATTTCGTATCCCCACTTGCGGAAGGCGCCTTCGGTGAACTTCTGGATGTTGCCTTTGTGGACGAGAGTCACCGCTTTGTTCTTGTTTTCGAGTGCATGTTGGATGGCCATGCGCACCAGGCGTTTGGTTCCGGTCACGGAAATGGGTTTGATGCCGACGCCGGAATCCAGGCGGATTTGCTTCTTACCGCCCTTCAACATGTCTTTATTGAGGAATTCAATCAGCCGGGCGGCATCGGGCGTGCCTTCTTCCCATTCGATGCCCATGTAAACGTCTTCTGTGTTCTCGCGGAAGATGACGATGTTCATGCGCTCGGGATGCTTCACGGGCGACGGCACACCGGCGTAGTACTTCACCGGACGCACGCAGCCGTAGAGATCGAGGATCTGGCGCATCGCGACGTTGAGGGAGCGGATGCCACCTCCGACGGGCGTGGTCAGCGGACCTTTGATGGAGACGCGAAATTCGCGCATGGCGCTGATGGTGTCGTCGGGGAGCCAGTTCTGAAAGCGAGCCTTGGCTTTTTCGCCGGCAAAGACTTCGTACCAGGCGACGGAGCGCTTACCCTGGTACGCCTTTTCGACAGCGGCGTCGAAGACGCGGACAGAGGCTTTCCAGATATCGCGGCCGGTGCCGTCGCCTTCAATGAAAGGAATGATTGGATGATCGGGAACGCGGTACTTGCCGTTGCTGTATTCGATCTTCTGCCCGTTGGATGGAGCAGGGACTCCGTTGAACGACGCCATGCACTAGCCTCCAGATGCTGG
>Ga0116217_10002305_pt1 | contig 17740 bp, 16 predicted proteins | sample Sb_taG_6_FD_89697 | JGI IMG/M metagenome (GOLD analysis project Ga0116217, IMG submission 89697) | Peat soil microbial communities from Weissenstadt, Germany - Sb_50d_4_PS metaG | ecosystem: Environmental > Terrestrial > Soil > Wetlands > Peat | place: Germany: Weissenstadt | collected 2010-09-21 | reverse complement strand
GTGCCGGTGGCCGCGTTGAAGACGTAACGCTGGTTCACCGTCGTGTCCGTGCCCAGCGGAGTGAGGGTCACGGATTGGCCGCTGGTGAGGCTGCCGGGCAGGATATCGACGTCCTGGAAACGCAGGTTGTTGGCTAGCAGGGGGGCGTCGATGGCCGGCACGGAGATGGTTTGGTCGAAGCCGTTGGCGGTCAGGTCGCCGCTGTTGAGGATGCTGCCGTTGGCCAGGGTCATGCTGGACCAGGCGAAGGTGCTGTTGCTGGCGGTGAGGTGGCCGCCGGCGCTGACCTGAAGGGTGGAACTGCCGTAGCCTCCGGTCTGGGTGAAGGACGTACCCGACACGCTCATGGTGCCGTTGACCACGACGCCGAAGGTGGTGTAGCCGCTTTCCTTGGCCGCCACCGCCGCGGCGTTTGTGACGTTCAGCGTGCCGTTGTCCGTGATCGTCACGCCGTAGTTGATCACGACGCTAGCGCCTGCCCCGACGGCCAGCGTCGCCCCCGACTGCACGGTCACGTTCTGGCCGAAGGTGGAAGTCGCCGCAACAGCTGCCAGGGAAAGGGACCCGCCCGACGCAATCGATAGGACGGCCGTCGTGTCGTTCAGCCACTGGACGGCATACGTGCTCGCGCCGACGGTGATCGTGCCGACGCCGGACTTGCTGATCGTAACGTCATCGGCACTGGTCGGGACGGCGTTGTTGGACCAGTTGCCGGCGTCGCTCCAGTTGAGGGTGCCGGCATTGCCGGTCCAGGAGACGGCCGAGGGGGCGAGACGGTCCTCCAGGATTTCCACGAAGACTTGTGCCGACCGGCGGCCTTTCTGAATCGCCTGCCGCAGCCGCGTCGCCTGGGAAATGGCGTTCAGGAATCTCCAGCCTCGGAGCCAAGACTTGAAGCCCATGGGGTTACCTCAGCGAGCAATGGGAACACGAGGCACGGCCCCAGGGGGTCAGGCCCCGACTGAGCAAGACACCACGCCGATCCTCAACGTGCAGACTCTGATTCGTTAACGAGTCGCTTCCATTAACAGTATTGACGAGTCCCAGAAGGAGCCACCGAATTCCGGCACGCTGCCGCCCGCCGGCTCTTTGGATCCAGCCCGGCCAACTCGCTCCCGCCGCGAGGAAGCACCCCTCGCCCCGATCCGGAGTGACGGAGGGTCACTCGGTGCGCGTACGTTTCTCCAACCGCGTTTCACTCGCCGGCCGCGCACGCCTGGCGCGGGAGCGCATTTCCACGATCTCGGCCACGTGCTTTTTCGGCATTAATACGGCGTAGTACGACCCGCTAAGGGTCTCGATGCGGTACCAGCCCAGGTTGTCGGCGTCCGGCCTGCCGAAGCAGCAGTAATTCAGCTTGGTAATGTCGCAAATCGGCGACGAACGGCGTCGCTCCCCGGTGCGCGGGTCGAAGAAGTAGAACACGACGTCGCCGTCCTGGTCCTCGGCAAACGTGTGGTAGCGCACGCGTTGCGGCCCGTGCGGACTTCCCACCGCACCCTTCGACCGTTCCGCCGGCGCGCCGGAACCAGCCGCCCCGAGCGCGGTCGGCGCCTGGGGAAGTCCCATCGCAGGGCTCGACGTGGTCGCAGGAACGGAGTCGTTCATGGCAAGGATCCTCAGTAAGCATTTGACCAGGACGGCCGCCTCCTCCCCTGGGGGGCCGGAGTGAGCCGCCAAGCAGTGTCACAAGCGGGCAAGTCCGCACGCCGCTATCGAGGGAACCGCTGTCTTGACACCTCCCAGTGCGACGTTTGCCGGCGTTCTGTGCCACCCCGGCTGAAAAAAAAGCTCATTTCTTTTCGGGCCGATCGTTCGTCCCCTTTTCGACCTCCAGGCCTTCGAGAAACCGCTTGAAGTCGTCGCCTGGCAGCGAGGCGAAGGCGTTGTCCTCTTTCAGCTGCTTGATCCGTAGCGGATCGCGGAACCAGCCGGCGGTCTTGGCCTTCTCCAAGAGGTCCAGGGCACGGTCGGCATACTGCTTCTGAAGACCGGGCTCGCCGGTCGCCTCAGCTGCGGCCGCAGCCCGAGCGTGAACGGCTGCGGCTTTGGAGAGAAACTCTCCCGCCGGCTTATTCTGGGCTTTGAGTTCCACTTCCGTCTGTGCAGTCGCGAGGAAGAACTGGAGGCCCTTCAGGTCGATGGTCTCTTCGAGTGCGATGGCTCGCTGCCAATCCTGGCTCGCGTCGCGGAACTGGCCGAGCTGGCCGAACGCGTTGGCCCGATCCCAGTAGGCATTGCGGAGAAAGCGTTTGGCGTCGTCCGGCCGAGGATCGATGGGGGCAAGCAATTCAATCGCCTTGCCGTACCAGGCCAGTGCGGCCCTGGGGTCGCGCTGGTCCCGCACGGTGTTGCCAAGGTTCTGGTAGCTGGCCGCGAGGTTGATTTGATACTGGGGAACGAGTGGTGCCTTGGCTGTCACCTGCTCTCCCAGGGCGATGGCCTGACGATAAGCCTCCTCCGCCTTGGCGAATTCCTTCTCATCGCGCAGCAAGGCACCGAGGTTGTTATAATCGTCCGCCAAATCGCTCCGAAAGGCGGGGGCGTCCCCAAAATGGGCCGACACCTGCTCGTGCAAATCGATGGCCCGGCGATAGGCATCAATTGCCTCCGCACGATTGCCCTGTTCATTGAAAAGCCCGGCCAGGTCGAAGTAGCATCTCCCCAACTCGTTTCGGCAGCGGTATCCTGCGTCGTCTTGCAACTCAGCTGCCAGCGCCTGGTACTGTTCGATCGCGCTGCGGTAGCCGGCTTCAGCGTCATTACGCGATCCAATGCGTGCGAAAAATCCCGCCACATACCATTCCGTTTGCGCCGCCCTTGACCGCAGCTCCAGTGAAGCGCCCGGCTCGGCCACAAGTTGTCGGTAGGTTTGCAGCATCTTGCGCAGGCTTGCCTGTTCCTTCTCTCCTAACCTGGTGCGGTTCTGAAGCGACAGCCGATTTTGCGCCAAGGTAACGACGAGTGCTTCGCGCGTCACGCTTGCTGCCATCACCGCCTTCTGCCGTTCGTTCGCCTCCTGCCGCAGTGCGCTATTCGCTACAACAAGGCCCGCGGCGAGGCCCGCGACTCCTAGCACCAGCAGGGCGACGAACCCGGCCGCCGTAACCAACAGAGTGCGGTGCTTGCGCCACAACTTCCCCAGCCGATACCGACGCGTTGGCGGGCACGCCTCCACTCGCTCGTCATCGAGATAGCGCTGCACGTCCTGCCCGAAACCGCTGGCGGTGTCGTAACGCCGCTCGCGCTCCTTCGCCAGCGCTCTCAGGACGATCCAGTCCAGCTCGCCGCGCAGCAGCTTCACCAGCCGGACCGGTTCGGTTTTTCGCTGCTTTGCAATTTCCGTCAGCCGATCACCCAGTCCGGCAACCCGGGCGCTGGGCTTCGGCGGCTCCTCCTCCTCGATCCTCCGCAGCAGGTCGGCGCGATCCGCGCCGCGCCGGCCGGCGCGGTCGAGCGGCGTGGTGCCCGTCAACAACTCGTAGAGCGTCACGCCGAGGGAATAGACGTCGGTGCGCGTGTCAATGCCCTGCGCGTCGGGATGGGCCTGTTCCGGACTCATGTACTCCAGCGTGCCGGCAATAGCGCCGAATTCCGTCAGCTCCGAATGCTCGGTCAGCGGCTGCTCGGTCGCCTTGGCGAGGCCGAAGTCGATGACCTTGGCCACCGGCCTGTCGTCCTGCAGGGCGACCAGCACGTTGGACGGCTTGATGTCGCGGTGGATAACGCCCTTTTGGTGTGCGTGCTGGATCGCCTGGCAGACCGGTACGAACAACTCCAGCCGTTCGCGCAGCGTCAGCGCATTGTCATTGCAAAAGCGGGTCAGCGGGGTGCCCTTGACCAGCTCCATGACGAAATAAGGGCGACCCAGTGCGGTGGTGCCGGCGTCGTAGACCCGGGCGATGTTGTCGTGGTCCATCATCGTCAGGGCCTGGCGCTCCGTCTCGAAGCGCGCGATGACGTGGGCGCTGTCCATGCCGGGCTTGATGATCTTGAGCGCGACTTGCCGGCGAATGGGCCGCTCCTGCTCGGCCATCCAGACCACGCCCATGCCGCCTTCGCCGAGTTTCTCGACCAGCCGGTACGGTCCGATTTGGCTGCCGGAACCTTCGCTGCCCTGCGGGAGGTCCGTGCGCGGCAACTGGTCCACGGTGTCCGGCTGGGCGCCGGATGATTGGCCCAGCGTGTCGGCACCCGGCTGGTAGGGACCGGTGGCCGCCAGCGGCAGCAGCGGCCCTTTCAGGAAACTGCTCCCCGCGTCTTCGTACGCCTGGAGCAGCGCCTCCACCTTCCGCCGGACTTCGGGGGAATCGGCGCAAACCTGGTCGAGGTAAGCCTTTCGCTCGGCCGGCGAGTCGATCTCGTGAGCGTTGTCGAACACCGCCTTGGCGGTGGGCGCGGGATTCTTCATCGGCGAAGAGCCTCGGCGAGGAGTGGGATCCTATCTGTAGTACGCCGTCGGGTCACGAATCCTTAACGGCGGCGACAGAATAGTAACGAAATTGGAACCCACGGTTCGCGCCGTGGCTCACGGCGAGTCGGGCTGGACCCAGTAGCTCAGCTCCTGGTACAGCCAGGCGCGGGCGTAGGCCCAGTGGCGGTTGGCTGTGCGCACGGAGATGCCCAGGACCTCCGCCGTCTCCTCAATGGTCAGCCCGCCGAAATAGCGGAGCTTGACGACCTCGGCCACCTTCTCTTCCTCCTTGGCGAGCCGGTCGAGGGCCTCGTCCACGGCCAGCAGCCGGTCGTCCGCCGCGTCCTCAGCCAGGTTCGCCTCGTCGAGCGGGAGTCGTTTCCTGTCGCCGCCGTGTCGCTCTCGGCGTTTACGCCGGGCCTTCTCGATCAGGATGCGTCGCATGGCCTCGGCGGCGGCCGCAAAAAAGTGTCCGCGGCCGTTCCACGGCTTGTCCGGGTCGCCCCCGACCAGCCGCAGGTAGGCTTCGTGAACGAGCGACGTGGCGTCAAGAGTGAGTCCGGGCTGCTCCTGCGCGAGTCGTTGCGCGGCCAGCCGGCGCAGCTCGTCGTAGACCAGGGGCAACAGCTGGCCGGCGGCCTGCGGATCCCCTTGCTCGACGGCCTTCAAGATTCGACTGGCGTCGGTCATGTGAGGCGATTGTAAATCGCGCCGGATGCGCCCGCAATCTATTTCCCTCGGGTGCGAGAGAATTCTTCCACCTTCTGCGGCACGACGAACGGCTGGCGGGCCGCGAAGTTCAGCCGGCCGCTCCGTGCCGGCATCCCGGCGAAACAGACGAGACGGCGTGCCGCAACCTGGCAAAGTCATGTTACAAGACCCGTTCAATCTCGCTTACCGGCCGCTCGGGGGCCGACGCCCGACAGGTCCGGCGTCTTGAAGCCGACCTTTTCCGCGGGCGAGCCCGGCTTCAGGCGGAAGTCCCCCCTGTCCGGGTCGGCGAACAACGGATCGGCGACCAGCGAGTGCCCGTCTCGCCGCCTGGACCGCCAGGCCTCCCAGCTCTGGTCGCCGAAGCGCACCGCGCCTCCGTCGCGCCAGTAGAGGTTGTTGTCCAGCGCCACCTGATCGTCGTCCCACTTGCCGGCGAGCAGTTTGTCGGTGCGGTAATAGACGACGTTGCGCTCGAAGGTGAAGCTGCGGTGCGACTCGGCGCGCGTCCGCTCCAGCTGGGCGTCGCGGCCCAGGGCGAAGACGTTATTCCGCACCACGTTGTCCTTGCCGTAGTGCTGGTGAAAGCCGCCGTGCGTGGTGCGGTAGACGAGGTTGTTCTCGGCGACGATGCCGGTACTCCCTTCGTCGAAGTAGATCCCCCAGCCGCCGTAGCGGTAGCCGGCGATGTCGTGGAAGACGTTGCCCCGGACGACGGTGCCCGGCTGCGCGCCCAGGGTGTAGACGCCGCCCATGTCGCTCAGCCAGCCCTTGCCGAGGTCATGCACGTCGTTGAAGGCGATGAGGTTGTCGCGGGCCAGCGACTTGCCGTAGCCCCACGTCCAGCCGCACGAGATGCCCGTGTAGTAGAGGTCGTGGACGTGGTTGTGGGCGACGCGGTTCGCGTAGCTCTGCCCGACCCAGACGGCCACCGCCTGGTGGAAGACCCGGCCGGCGTCGTGGATGTGGTTGTCGGTGACGGCGTTGCCGTGGGTCTGCTGGGCCTCGTCGTCGCGGACGACCGTCTCGCCAACCCTCACGCCGCCGGCGCCGAGGTCGAACAGGTCGCAGCCGACGACGCGGTTGTCCCGGCAGCCGCGGGCGAGATGGACCGCGTAGGTGCCGACGTGGGCGACGGCGCAGTCCTCCAGGGCGCAGTGGTGCATCCCGTCCCCGTGGACCGCCGCGGGCACGATCACCGCCGCCTGCTCGTCGGTCGCGGCGGCGCGCTCCGGCCACCACTCGGCATGCGCGAACGTCAGGCCGCGGAGGGTGACGTGCTCGACGTACCGCTTCTCGTCCGGCCGCCCCGCGAAGGTCACCAGCCGCGCCAGCACGGGGGCGACGACTTCCGCGGTCGCCATCGCCTCGCCCGCCATCGGCGCGTAGTAGAGGACGCCGGCCTTGCGGTCGAGGTACCATTCGCCGGGCGCGTCGAGCAGTTCCAGGGCGTTCTCGACGTAGTAGCGGGCCGGCTCGCTGCCGTCGAGGAAGCTGAGGTGACTCTTGCCGGCGAGCGTGACCATCCGCCCCTTCTCGTCGAGCCCCTCGACCGCCCGCCGGCTGACGACCCAGTAGTGCAGGACGACCACGTCCACGTCGGCGAGGTTGTCCCACCTCTTGAGGTCGCCGGCCGCGAACTGGAAGCGGTCCTGCCCCTTGTCGAAGGGCGTGCCGCGCGGGGCGTCGGGCACGCCGGCGATTTTCAGGAAACCGTCATTGGGGTGACGGGCGCGCGTTCGCCGCCGGCCGTTCACCCACAGCTCGTGGAAGTACCACCGGCCGTCCTTAACGTCCGGCACGTCGGCGGCCCAGAGCTTCCGACCGGCGACGCTGACCTCCTTCCAGCCGCCGATGCGCCGCCCGCCGCTGACGACAGGCGCCTCGCCGGGCGCCGCCGCGATGACGAGGGGGGCCGCGGCGGTCCCGGAATCCTCCGGCCCCAGGACGAGGGGGGCGGTCAGGGAATAGGTGCCGCCGTGGACGAGGACGTTGGCGGAGACGTCCGCGGTGCCGGCCTCACGCCGGGCGGCGCGGACCGCATCCAGGCCGCGGCGGATGGTGGCGAACGGTCTCGCGCGGGTGCCCGGGTTGGTGTCGCTGCCGTCCGGGGCGACGTGGACGGTGAGCGGCCGCGGGGGGTCGGCGGCCGCCGGTCCCGGCAGGCCGATGACTCCCAGGGCGAGAGCCAGGATCATGTGCTTCAGCATGGCTTGACCCTTCCAAACGTGCGATGACAGACCCGGGCGGACGCACTCCCGCAAGAAGGTGCGAGGCCCCGGCGCCTTCGGCAACTCTCGTGCCGCGGCCTGACGCGGCGAAAGTCGCGTAGGAGATCGTGGGGAATCGCGCCGCGGTGATGCGGCGGGCCGGGGGATGGGGTGCGATTCCGCCCGTGGGGGGGAATTTGGTGTGCTGTTGCGCCCCATTACCGAGAAGAGGCGGCGAAGGCCGCGGAGAGCCGGAGGAGCCCGAAGGTTGGCACAAACAAGGACTTGGGACGAATCCGAGTTGGGACGGTGCCGGCTGGCATGAGGGGTGCTAAGGGGAAACGCCACACCACCGTCGGTTCGCGAAACGATAAATCTCCGCGGCGCGGATTCATCGTTTCGCGAATCGATAAATCGACGGCGGTTCGGAAGCAACAAGGGGATCCCGACCATGTCCGAGCACAATTGTGACCCCCGGGCGACTGATCGCCGGGAGTTCTTGCGGCAAGTGTCCGCGGCCGCAGCCGTCACGGCGGTCGGCCTCGGCCCCGCCACGGCGGCCGACGCGCCTGCCGCCCCGCCCGCTGCCCTGCCAAGCATCGCGCTGGGCAGGCACCGCATCAGCCGGCTCGTCGCCGGCTGGAACCCCATCGGCGGTCATTCGCACAGCACTCTCGACATGGCCCGCGCCATGCGCGAGTGGTTCACGGTCGAGCATACCGTGGAGTTCTTGCAAAGCTGCGAGCGTCACGGCATCACGGCCTGGCAGTACGACCACACCGACAAGGCGGTGGAAGTCCTGCGCGCCCTCCGCAAGGGCGGCTCGCGGCTCCAGGTCATCTGCCTGCACGCCGAGCGCCCCTTCGACGCCCCACTGAAGGGGGTCATCGAGGAGACGGCGCCGATGGCCATCGTCCACCACGGCGGCGTGACCGATTCGCAGTTCCGGGCCGGCAAGGCGCAGCAGGTGCGCGACTTCGTCAAGAAGGTCAAGGACCACGGCCTGCTCGCGGGCGTGTCGAGCCACTGCCCCGACAACATCAAGCGCATCGCCGACGCCGGCTGGGAGAACGACTTCTTCATGACCTGCTTCTACTACGTCACCCGCCCGGTGGAGGAGCAGCGCAAGCTGCTCGGCAAGGTGACGGTGGGCGAGCCGTTCTTCGAGTCCGACCCCGCGGACATGACGGCCGTCATCCGCCAAGTGGACAAGCCGTGCCTGGCGTTCAAGGTCCTGGCGGCCGGCCGCGCTTGCTGGAGCAAGCCGTCGGTCGAGCAGGCGTTCCAGGACGCCTTCGCGAACATCAAGAAGACCGACGGCGTTCTCGTCGGCATGTTCCCGCGCTACTCGGACCAGGTCGCGGAGGACGTCGCCCTGGCCCGCAAGTACGGAGTACCCCGCCCATGACCAGACGCCTTCACGCCGGCGCGCTTCTGCTGGTGCCGGCCCTCGTCGCGGTGGTCCCGGGATTGTTGACGGCCGAGGCGCCGGCGCCGACCGCTCCGGCGGTGATCTCCCCGCCGGAGCGGGCCGTCCTTTCCTCGGGCGACTTCTACGTGATCTGCAAGGGGGACGTGGGCGGGCTCGCGGTCGATGGCGAGTCCCGGCCGTGGGGCCCGTTCGCGGAGCCGCTGCACGTCGTCCGGGTCCGGCTCACGCCGGGGACGCATGAGGTGCGCGTTGGCGACCGCAAGGTGGCGGTGTGCGTCGCGGCGGAGGGGCAGGAGGCGCCGGCCGGGTGGGAGACGTACCGGCTGCACCCGATCGAAGCGGGGGGCGGCGCCTGCGGTCGCTGCCACGAGACGGCCCAGCGCGACGGGCGGACGGAGGTGAAGGGGCCGAAGCCGTTCGCGGCCTGCCTGGAGTGCCACAAGCCGGCGGAGTTCGAGGCGAAGCACTCGCACCCGCTCGACCCGCTGAAGCACTGCGGCTCCTGCCATGCCCCACACGGCTCCCCCCGCAAGGGCCTGCTCAAGGCGCCGGTCAAGAAGCTGTGCGCCGAGTGCCACGACTCGTGATCGACCCGCTACCGGGTTCTCCACAGTAACTTGGACAGGCTGTGTCGCAGGTCTTCTCGCCCAGCCCTTCCAAGGTGAGGGGTGCTTGTGGTAAGTTGCGATCCAGCAATCAGATGCAGCATCTGTAGGAGGCAGCACCATGCTCTTGGGTCCCCTGTTTGACCGCTTTCATCGATGGCAGTCCCCTCAGCGTCATGGCACGCGGCACCATCGAGTTCGCTCTGCAACCCAAGCCACTGGATCAGCTCTTTCAGCAACATTCTGAACAGCAATACACGCGGGAACTCCTGTTCTCTTCCCTCGTCGATTTGTTGGCCCTTGTCGTCTGGGGCACCCACCAGTCGGTGCGTGCCTCCTACCTCGCCACCCCCGAGCAACTCGCCGTGTCGCTCACTTGGGTCTACGACAAACTGGCCGGGGTGGAAACTCAAGTGTCCGCCGAACTGGTTCGCTACACCTTTCGGCAATTGGGACCGGTGTTACGCCAACTGGGGGCAGGCGCGGCGAAACTGCGCCGGCCAGACATGGATCAGCAAATGCACGCCGGCGTCGGCCCTGGCGAGCAGCGAGTTGATCGCCGTTTGCGCCTGGTCAGCCGGGGCAGCGCTGTACAGGTAGTTGATGAGTTTATTCAACACAAATCGGAGGTCACATACTTGCGGTGTTTCTTGAGGAGCTTGCGATGGGTCTTCTCGGCAATACGCTGGAATTGGTCCGTGTCATCCAGGAGGGCAATCCAGGCCCACGTAGCAACGAAGATCATGAACGCGGATCTCCGCAGATGTACTTGTCGTGGTTAGCGGCACCGTCGGTCCGGCCGGTGCTGCAGATGCCGATGAGTCCTGCCAGAGGATCCTGGTCAACCGCCGGCGTGGTCATCGTTAGCTCGACCTCGGTGCCTTCGATCAAACTGAGGCGCTCTTTGGGCTTGAGGACGCCGTTCTCGTAGGTGGCGTGGATTGTGAGTGTCATGGCTGGCTCTCCCGAAGCGGCCTGCGGGCGACTGTCCGCATCGATATACCCCCTGGTGCGTTCCACGCCGAGACGAATTCGCGCGGAACCAGAGTTGGGAGCAAAGCGGCCGGTGCGCCCTTGCCACCAAGCTGAAGCCTCAGCAGGCCGGCATCAATCCTCCAGGGAACAATGTCGATGGACGCGCGGCGCTCAACTGAAAACCCAATCGACGGTCACGCGCCAACCCGGCACGGCGGGTTCGGCTTCAGCGGTCTGGCCGCGGCGGTAGGTGGTCGGCCGATTCGGATCGGAGGCGCTGTAGACATGAATGCACTCGGCCAGCGGATCGACGTCCCAAACCACCTGGGTGCCCGCGGCGAAATAGTCCGCCCGCTTGTCGGCCATCTCGGCTGCCGCAGTGGCGTCGTAATCATTCTCGCTGCGGACCTCAGCGGCGAAGGTGGGCGGGCCTTCGATGAAGCGCATCGGATTGGCCGGCAAGGGACCGTCGTAGTACGAGGCGTCGGGAGAGAACGATTCGCGGCCCGATGGTAGTTCGGGGATGGCGAAACCGATGTTGTCGGTATAGGCCAGACCTCGGTGAGCCGTGTCGGCGTAGTCATCCAGGCTGCGGTAAATCCGCCCTGCCACTCTGTTTGGCCGGTGTCCTGTTGCCATAAAGCGCACGATCCTCCCTCCGATCAACTCGGCCTTCTCGGGTGTCCGGTAGAGATCGTCCAGGGTTGCGCGGGCTTGACGAATTGCAGACATGGCTTGGCTTCCCCCAGGGTCCAGGGTCCTCCGCGATTTCCATTATAGCGCGCGGGGTTTCGACAATCAGCGGCAACTGGCCGCGGTTCTCCAGATTCCCGAATGTCCTCCTGGGAACAGAGGCAGGCGAGCGATCACGGAACACAGCGAAGAGACAAAAGGCGGCCGGTGAGTCCTCGCCGCCAAGCAAAGCCCTCACTGGCCCGGCATCGCCCCGGCGCTCGGTCTGCGCGCCGGGGGTCGATGACGCTCCCCTTGTACCGCAGGCCGACTCCTTCAAGGAGACGTCAAATGATGGTCCCGATCCTGCGACGCTCACGGACGCGCGGGCCCGCGGTCACGCGCCGGCCGGCGGTGGAACAACTGGAAGACCGCACCGTGCCCAGCAGCAGCAGCGCCGCCGCCCATTCTTCCTGCTGCTGGAGCACCCCCCGCAGTCCGGCGTCGAGCGGCCGCGGGCAGCAGGCGCCGGCGGCGTCCTCGTCGGTCAGTAGGGCATGCTCCGCATGCCGGCCCCCGAACAGACTCTGAAAGCCCCGCCCGGGACTGCTACTTGAATTGCTCCAGGTGAACGAAGTTGCCGATCAGTTCCTCCCTCGTGAAATGGTTGAGCAGGCGCAGTATCCGCTGGAGCAGGAGGCCGGAGTCACGGCTGCCGAGCTGCTGGGACACGATGATGCCGGCATGGGGGCGCTCGGCCGCTTGCCACGCCTCGTGGAGGGGAGCGAAATCGCGGATGTTGAAGGTGAGAATGGCCCGGTTTTCGGCCGTGGCAAAGGCGAGCTGTTCCTCGTCGGTGGCCGTGTCTTTGCCGACTTCTTCGGTCCTCACGACGTCGTAACCCCGGCCGCGCAAATCGACGGCCAGCCGGCCCATGATATGGCGGTCGAAGGAGAGCCGAACAAAGAGCGCCTCAAGATCGGGTGAATCGGGCATGGGCCTGCTCTTCCCGGGCGATCAGCGCGAGGATTTCGTCGCGATGATCGAAGAAGTAGCTGAGCGCGTGGAAGACCTGAGCCTCGGTGATGCCCAGGACCTCGGCGACATCGAGAATCGTTTCGCCGCGCTGATGCAGCGTGACCACGTGACGGACGGTCACGCGCAGCCCATCGATCACCGGCTCGCCGCCGCAGACGCCTTCCAGCCGGACAATGTGGGGGTGCTCGGTCTTCACGACTTCGGCCATGCGGATTTCTCCGATAAGAAGGGCCTCGATCCCTCGCCAGTGTAACAGATTGGACACGTCCTGAGGCTATGCATAATTCGGGCTCACGGCAGCGCCGCCGCCCATTCTTCCTGCTGGCGGAGCACCGCCTGCAGCCCGGCGTCGAGCGGCCGCGGGCAGCAGGCGCCGGCGGCGTCCTCGTCGGTCAGCAGCACGCCGCTCTCGGGTTCGAGGTGAATCACCCACAGGCCGTGGCCCCCGCGCTCCTCGCGCCCCAGGCCGGCCAGCCGCGCCCCGAACAGCATCCGCCGCGGCTCGGCCAGCGGCAGCGCCTTGAGCAGCTTCAGGTCACTCAACTCCACCCGCGCCGGCTCGCCGGGGGCGCGCACCTCGTAGACCGCCAGCCCGAACCGGCCGGCCGCGTCGCGCGCCACCACGTCATCGAAAATGACGGCCTTGTCGCGGTAGCGGAGGTTGAACTGCGCCTGTCGCTCCTCCTCGCGCGTCCCGGCGGCGCGCTGCAGGATTTCGTCGAGCGACTCGGAGAGCAGGTCGGCGACCAGGGCCGCCTGCCGCTCCAGGCGGGTCAGCTCGCGCGCCTCCGCGGGACTGAGCGAATCGGGGCGCTCGTCGCGGCGGCGTCGCGCCTCGGCGAAGCGGGCGGCTGCGATGCGGAAGTCCTCGTGACGGAGCGCCTCCCGCCCCGCCGCGATCAGACCGCGCACGTCGTCGCGGCGCTCGCTCGGCGGTGGCGCGGGCGGTGCCAGGGCGGGGATCAGGCGGCTGAAGATCACCACGACGGCGGTCAGGGTGAGCACGGCCGCGAAGGCTGGGCCGAGCCAGTAGCGCCGCCACGAGACGGCGACGGCGGGGGCCTCCGCGGTCGTCCCCGCCAGCGGGCTGCAGCCCAGGACGAACACAGGGCCGCCGCAGGCCAGGCAGCGCACGACCTGGTGGCGCGCCTGCCGCGGGCCGGACGCCCGTTGGCCGCACGGGCAGGCCACGTCGTAGGGTTCGGCCGGCGCCGGACCCCGTCGCCGGTCGAACCACCAGCGCCGCAGCTGGGAAATGAGTCCGCGCACCCCGCGCCCCCACAAACCGTTGCCGGTCGTCAGTACACAGGCAAATGCGGACCGGCCACCGGCAACCGAGAACTTCCGAGCAGGCCGTCCGTCACTTCCTCGAACTGTTCCCAGGCGTGCTGCATGAAAAACGTCGCCTGCCGCCCCAGGTCTTCGGCACACCCATTCCCCTTCAGCGCCGCTGCCTCGACGAGGAACTCCGCGGCCTCGGCGTCGAGCAGGGCTTGCAGTCCTTCCAGGGCCGCCCGCGCCTTCCCTCCGAGCGCCGGGTCGTCGGCCGCGGCGGCCAGGCGGGCGAGCCGCGCGTCCAGGTCGCCGGCGCCGGTCAATTCCGGGGGCAATTCGCCCGCCGGCAGCAGCGGCAGGTAAACGGCCCCGCACGGCGGCCCAAAGGCCCACCACGCCAGCGCCACCTCGGCCCCCAGCACCGCGACGAGGCTCGCCACGGTGGCCGACGGCCGCGACGCACAGGCGTGGCAGCACAGCGGCTCCGGGCTGGCGCCGGGGTCGTGCGGATCGACCTCGTCCTCGGAGCCCTCGTAGTGATCGGCGAGTACGCGGCGCAGGAAGGCCGCGTCGATGTGGCCGCTCTGCTCCTCGAGGAGGCGCGTGGCCTGCCCCCAGCGCCGCAGCGCCGAGTCGGCGTCGTCCGTCTTCACGGCCAGGGCCCCGGCGAAGTCGAGCTTGCTGCCGTCCTCCGGCCACCAGCCCCGCTCGATGACCCGGCCGGCCAGCCCCGGCGCGATGGCGTCCCAGTCCTGTCGCACTGTGCCGACGTTGCTCGCCGCCCGCACCTCGCGCACTTCCTGGCAGACCCAGCCGGGCCCGCTCGCCTCGACCAGGAACGCCTCGCGGCCGTCGGCGATGAGGAACGCCGCGTCGTGGCCGTCCTCGTCGCCGCAGCCGGGGAACGCCCCCTGACCGTGCCGTGCGACCAGGCCGGTGAGCGCCTCCAGCGCCTGCCGTGCCGTCGGCCCGCGCTCGAGCGCCAGGCGTACCAGGTCGGGGCCGGTCAGGCCGGGCGCGTCGAGGAGCAGGCGCGTGCGCAGGCGCGTGCAGCCGGCTGCCACGCCGTGTTCGTTGACGCCGTGGCAGTAGCCCCAGGCGCCCGCGAGCCGGCCGCCGAGGACCGCGTGCGTCCGCCGGGCTTGCGGCAGGGCGATGAACGTCGCCCGCACTCGCTCGTCCGGGGCGTGTGACCCGCCGGGTGTCCGCTCCAAGCGGAACGGCGCCTGCGACCGGCCGGCCGCGTTGTGGCCGAAGAGGGTGTGTCCGTCCGCCGCCGCTCGGCCGAGGGCCGTCATCATGTCGCCTCCCATCGCGATTGCTCCTCTCAGGCGAACGTCCCTCGTGGGGGATGGGGTTCCGGGACCGGGGCGCGGCGCCTGAAGGGATTGTGCGAAGGAGTCGCGCCCTCTTATTGGAACACACGGGCCGGCCCACCGCAACCCGGCGCGGACCGCTTTCCGGCCAGCGCCGACCCGCCCGCGGCACGACGTATGCTGCACGTCCTTGTTACGGCTTATAATTCGTGTGACAGTGGACTGTCCCGGAGTGATCTTTCGCCTGTTTAGCGAACACTCATGACTACCGCCGAAACCGACCCGCAAAACCTCCGCGTGCTGGTGCTGACCCCGCCGGAGCCCGACGCGACGCTGATCCGCACCGTCCTGGGGGAAGCGCGGCTGGCGGCGTCTTTTTGCGACAATTTGGAGGAATTATGTCGTCAAGTGGAGGTCGGCGCCGGCGCCGCCCTGCTCGCCGAGGAGTCGCTGCAGCCGGGCGGCGTGCAGAGCCTCGTCGAGTTGCTCGGCCGGCAGCCGCCGTGGTCCGACTTCCCCCTGCTGATCTTCTTCGACGGTGGCGGCGAGAGCCTCAGCACCGCCCTGCGCATGCTCGACATCCTCGAGCCGTTCGGCAACGTGACCGTCCTGGAGCGGCCGGTGCGCCTGATGACGCTGGTGAGTGCCCTCCGCGCCGCCCTGCACGCCCGCTCGCGCCAGTACCAGGTGCGCCGGCTGCTCGGCGAGTTGGAGGAGGCGGTGCGCCGCCGCGACTCCTTCCTGGTGCAGCTGGCCCACGAGCTGCGCAACCCCCTGGGCACCATCCGCAACGCCACGCACAACCTGGAGCGGATCGACTTGCCGGAAGAGGTCGGCGCCCACCAGCGCACGGTCATCGGCCGGCAGACGAGCCACCTCGCCCGCGTCATCGACGACCTGCTCGACGCCTCGCGCGTTACCTCGGGCAAGATCCAACTGCAGCGCCAGGCGGTGGACCTGCGTGAGGTGGTCGCGCACGCCCTGCGCGAGCAGGACACCGCGGCGCGGGCGCAGCGGCAGCGGCTGTCGTTCACCGCGGGGCCGGAGCGGTTCCGGGTGGAGGGCGACCCGCGGCGGCTGGGGCAGGTCGTCGCCAACCTGGTCCACAATGCGGTCAGCTACACGCCGGAGGGCGGTGACATCCGGGTGTCACTCACGCGCGAGGGGGCCGAGGTGGTGCTGCGCGTCGCCGACGACGGCGTGGGCATCGCCCCGGAGCAGCTACCGCACGTCTTCGACCTGTTCGCCGTCATGGAGCGGTTGCCGGACCGCCCGACGGGCGGCCTGGGCATCGGCCTGCCGCTGGTGCGGGCGCTGGTGGAGATGCACGGCGGTAAGGTGGAGGCCCACAGCGCGGGCCGCGGCCGGGGGAGCGAGTTCGTGGTGCGCCTGCCGCCGAACGCCGCGAGTGAGCCGGCGCCGCGCGGGACGGCCGGCGCCGCGCGGGGCGGCCGCCGCGTGCTGGTGGTCGAGGACAACCCGGACGGCCGCGACACGCTGCGTATGATGCTGGCGATGTGGGGCCATCACGTCGAGGTGGCGGCCGACGGCCGGCAGGGCGTCGAGCAGGCGCTGGCGCTGCGGCCGGAGGTGGCCCTGGTGGACATCGGCCTGCCGCAGCTGGACGGCTACGAGGTGGCGCGGCGGGTGCGGGCGGCCCTGGGGCGCGACATCTTCCTCATCGCCCTGACCGGCTTCGGCCAGCCGCACGACTGCCGCCGTGCCTTCGAGGCCGGCTTCGACGCCCACCTGGTCAAGCCGGCCGACCCCCAAGAACTGCACGACCTGCTCGAGCAGGTCGCGGCGCCCTGAGCCGCTTGCGGCTTGGCGTTCGCTTCACCCAGGTTGGGCGAACGCTATCGCGGCAAGGCGGGCGGTCGATCTTCTGCTTGGCCGTGGACCGCTGCTGCTGGTACGATGACGGCAGAGGAGGTTGTCGCCGAGTTGACCAACACCAAACGATGCAGGGCCTTGCCCGGGTGAACCTTGGCCGACGACACAAGCCTGACGCGCCAGCGAAGGGGAACGATCAACCTTCGCTGGCGCGTCAGGCTTGTGTCCCACTCGACGACACAAGCCTGACGCGCCAGCGAAGGGGGAACCTCCAACCTTCGCTGGCGCGTCAGGCTTGTGTCGCACGCCGAAGTTAACGCGATCTCGGCCCCCCACCGTTTGCTGCTGGCGGTTTCGGCCACAATAGGAAGCAGAAGGGTGCGTGAAGCATGGCGGACGCGGCAGTCGGACCCATCGGTTGGGAAAGGGCGCTCATGGCAGCGGAAAAGGTCAAAGAGCGGTTGCGGCGGGCGACCAAGGCGCTCGACGACGCCGGCGTGCCGTATGCCGTCGCCGGTGGCAACGCCGTCGCCGAGTGGGTCGCCCGGATCGACGAGGGAGCTGTTCGCAATACGCGAGATGTCGATCTTTTGGTCCGGCGCATCGACCTGCCCGCCGCCCGAGCCGCGCTCGAAGCGGCCGGGTTCGTTTATTATCAACTCCTCGACGTGGATATGTTCATCGATGGCCCCCAGGGCCGGCCGAGCGAAGCCGTTCACATTCTCTTCGCCGGCGAGAAAGTGCGGCCGGACTACGAGCATGCCTCGCCGGATCTCGACGAATCGGAGCGGGCGGCCGACTTCCAGGTGGCGAAGCTCGAGGCGCTGGTGCGCATGAAGTTGATCGCGAACCGCCGCAAAGATCAAGTTCACTTGTTGGACCTGATCGGCGTCGGCCTCATTGACGCGACCTGGCCGGCCCGCTTCCCGCCGCCACTCGGCGAGCGATTGCAGCAGTTGCTCGATGACCCGAACGGGTGATGGGTCGCTACTTCGCTGGCGATTGTGTCTTTCGCATCGTTAGCACCGAATAATGTGCAGGGCGATTGTTGTCAAGGATGGCACGACACACAAGCCCGACGCGCAAGCGAGGGTTCGACTTCAGTCCCTCGCTTGCGCGTCGGGCTTGTGTCGCACGGTGAAGTTCACACGCAATCCCCGTTTTCCCGTTTCGTGTGAAGTGGACCCCATTGTCTAGACAAAAATCGAGCGATCCTTCGCTACACCCTGTCCGGCCCTCCTGGCCGTGACACATCTGCT
>Ga0116217_10002301_pt1 | contig 17749 bp, 15 predicted proteins | sample Sb_taG_6_FD_89697 | JGI IMG/M metagenome (GOLD analysis project Ga0116217, IMG submission 89697) | Peat soil microbial communities from Weissenstadt, Germany - Sb_50d_4_PS metaG | ecosystem: Environmental > Terrestrial > Soil > Wetlands > Peat | place: Germany: Weissenstadt | collected 2010-09-21 | reverse complement strand
GGCACCGCCGTGTTCGGCTCGTCCGCGAATTTGTCGTTGACCGGCAGCAAATATCGGTACGACGACATCGATCAGCCGATCCGCGATGCCGCTGCCATCCACTTCGACTATGGCCAATCGAAATACGCCCATAAGGATGGGCTTTCCAGCACGATCATCGATTTCACGAACTTCTCGGTGATCCGCGTCGGGCATTGTTTCGAACGCTTGAAAAGCGCGTTTACGACGCGCTTCGGCGTCACGTTGAAAAACTAATCTTTGGAACTCCGCATTTTGGAACTCCGCACATGAGCGACGCCTACAAGGACATCGGTTTCGACTCCAACCGCATCGGCTTCGGACGGCGGGCCGGCATCGTTGTCGTCGATTTTCAAAAAGGCTTTACCGAGGGCCGCTTTCCGCTGGGCGGCCGTCCCATGGTGGACCGCGCCGTCAACAACACGGCGACGCTCCTTGCCGCAGCGCGCAAGGCCGGTCTTCCGGTCGCCTGCTGTTACACCGCCTATTCGAGCGCACGCGACGCGCCGCTCTGGAAGATACCGGCGGTGGTCAACGACTTTCACCACGGCCACCCCTCCACCGAGCTCGACGAACGCATCTATGACAAAAGCTACGACATGATCGTCTGCAAGACCGCGCCCTCGATCTTCTTCAACACGGCGGTCGCTTCTTATTTCGTCAAAGAGGGCGTCGATACGGTGATCATCACCGGCTGTAATACGTCGGGCTGCGTGCGCGCCAGCATCAACGACGCTTTTTCGTATGGCTTCCGCGTGATTGTGCCGGAGCCTTGCTGCGGCGACGTGGAGGAAGGCCCGCATCGCGACAATCTGCGCGACGTTGGACGCCGTTACGCTGACGTTGTCGGTCTTGACGAAGTGCTCGCCTATATCGAAACGGCGGGCCGCCGGAACATGACTGAAACGCCGTGACCACCCAAGGCCTGGCCGCCGATCCGGGAGCGATCGAAGAGATCGCCGGCGCCGTTCAAAGCCGAAAGACCGATCCGGTGGCGCTCGTCGAAACGTCGTTACGACGCATCGCCGCGGTCGAGAAGGAGGTGCAGGGTTGGTGCCTGCTCGATCGCGAGCGCGCGCTCGCCGAGGCGCAGGTGTTGCGGCAAGAGGCGCAAGCGGGTCACATCCGCGGCCCGCTCCACGGGATTCCGGTCGCCGTCAAGGACGTTCTGGACGTCGCCGGCCTTCCGACGCGCGCTGGCAGCAAAACCCGCGCACAGATAGCGCTGAGCACGATCGATGCGCACGTCGTGACCCAGCTCAAGGTCGCGGGCGCGATCGTTCTCGGCAAGGCGCATACCACCGAATTCGCCTATTTCGACGGTCCGCCGCCGACCCGCAATCCGCATCACGTCGCTCACACGCCGGGTGGATCGAGCGCAGGCCCGGCCGCGCTCGTCGCCGCCGGCATGGTGCCGCTGAGCCTCGGCACGCAGACCGCCGGCTCGGTGAGCCGCCCGGCCGCTTATTGCGGGATCGCGGCGTTCAAGCCGAGCACGCTCGCCTGGTCGAGCTTCGGGCTCGTTCCGTTTGCGCCGAGTTTCGATACGGTCGGCGTTTTCGGATATCGCGTGCGCGATGCGGTCGCGGCGGCTCGCGTGCTGATGCCGCCCTATCTGCGGCGGAGCGCGGCAGCGGCGCCCGCGCAGCTCGCCATCGGCGTTATCGACGACCCGATTACTGAGTCGGCCAGTGCGGCGGTCGCCGATACAATGCGCACGGCTGCGGACGCGTTGGCTGCGGCGGGCGTCAGAGTCGAGCGGCTAAAATCCCCGGTATCGTTCGCCGCGATTGCCGGCTGGCACAAAACGATCATCGAGCACGAAGTCGCGCGCGCGCATCCTCACCTGGAGTACAACTTTGACGTGAGCGCTGGTTTGCGCGAGGCGGTCGGGCGCGGACGCCACGTCACCGATCGCGTTTACCTGGAGGCCTGTGCCAAGCTCGATGCGGCGCGCGAGCGGTTCTGGATGGCGACCGCGCAAGCCGACGCGCTAATCTTTCCGGCGACTCCCGACGTGGCGCCCGCCGGAATGAAGACCGGCGATCCTCGCTTCATCGTTCCCTTCACGGCCCTTGGCGGCCCGATCGTTTCCGTTCCGGTCGGCGCCGGGGCGGGCGGATTGCCGCTGGGACTGATGCTGATCGGTGCACCGGGCACGGATGCGGCGACCGCCGCGGTCGCGGAGAAGATTGCGCCGGTCATCGAGTTGCCGCGCTAAATCGTCCACCAAACGACCCGGTTGCTGCAAGAATTTTCGCCTTGAAGCACTGCGGTGGGCGTTGCACAGTCGCCGCTCGCGAAGAGCGATCGCGTGCCCTGCGGTTTCGTGCATGCGGATTTGTTTGGTCGCGCAGAAATAACCTGGTTAACGGCGGCGCAGGGGATTATGGCGTTTCGGATTTCGGTTGATACCGGCGGCACCTTCACCGATGTCGTCATTGCCGATGCGAGCGGTATCCGCGCCATCGGCAAGGCTTTGACAACGCCCAATCGTATTTTCGACGGCATGCGCGCGGCAATCGAAGTTGCGGCGCAGGAGATCGGGCTCGACGGCAAGACGCTGCTCAGCAGAAGCGACATGCTGATCTATGGCACGACGCGCGCGACCAACGCGGTCGTGACCAAATCGACCGCCAAGACCGCCTTCCTGACCACCCGCGGCTTTCGCGATGTTCTCGTGCTCAAGGAGGGCGGCAAATACGATCCGCACGATTACAGCTACGACTACCCTCCCCCTTACATTCCCCGCCGCTATACCTTTGAAATCGATGAGCGGATCGATGCGCAGGGCAACGTCGTGCGCCCGCTCGATCGCAATCAGGCCCGCGATGTCATCCGCACGCTCGCGCAACGCAAATTCGAGGCGGTGTCGGTTTGCCTGTTATGGTCGATCGCCAACGGCGATCATGAGAAAGAGATCGGGCGGCTGATCGAGCGAGAATTGCCGGGTGTGCCGTACACTCTCTCCCACGAACTCATTCCGATTGTGCGCGAATATCGCCGGGCCTCGACTACGGCGATCGACGCTTCGCTCAAGCCCTTGATGCAGCAGCACTTGCGCGAGATGGAAAGCGATCTGCGCGCCGCCGGATTTTCCGGCGAGCTTCTGGTCGGCACGTCCGGCGGCGGCTGCCAGCATGTCACCGAGGTGGTGGGACGTCCGGTAACGATGCTGAAATCGGGACCGGCGATGGCTCCGGTCGCGGGCAAGGCTTACATCACCATCGAGGATCTTGGCCGCGACGCCATCGTGTGCGACACCGGCGGCACAACCTTCGACGTCGGCTTGGTGCGCGACGGCGAACTTGTTTACACCCGCGACAGCTGGCTCGGCCGCCGATGGCTCGGCGACATGGTCGCGATGTCGACGGTCGATGTGCGCAGCATTGGCGCCGGCGGCGGATCGATCGCCTGGGTGGATGCCGGCGGCTTGCTGCGCGTCGGCCCGCAAAGCGCGGGCGCCATGCCCGGTCCGGCCTGCTACGGCGCCGGCGGCGAACAACCGACGGTAACGGATGCGTGCGTCGTGCTTGGGTGGTTCGACCCCGATTATTTCAACGGCGGCCGCATGAAGCTCGACGCCGAGGCCGCGCACCGCGTGCTCGAAAAACTCGCTCAGCAGCTCGGGCGCAGCGTGCCGGATACCGCTTTCGCGATCATCACCATCGCCAACGAGCTGATGATCAAGGCCATCCACGAGATCACCGTCAGCGAAGGCGTCAATCCGCGCGAGAGCGTCATCGTCGCCGGCGGCGGCGCGGCCGGCTTCAATATTCTGCCGATCGCGCGCGAGCTTGGCTGTTCGACCACGATCCTGCCGAAGACCGCGAGCGCGATGTCCGCCTGCGGCATGCAATATTCCGACATCGTATTCGAGCAGACGCGAAGCCGGGTGACGATGTCAGGCAGTTTCGATCGCGACGGCGTGAATACGGCGCTTGCAGAAATTGGTGCTGCGCTCGACGATTTTCGCAAAAATCTGCACGGTGCGGAGAACGCCAAGGTGCGCAAGGAATACCTGGTCGAAGCCCGCTACAAGTCCCAGGTCTGGGAGCTTGATACGCCGCTGCCGGTCGAGCGCTTCCGCAGCCCGAAAGATGTTGCGGCGCTGGTCGAGGCCTTTCATACCGTGCACGACCGCGTCTACGCCGTGCGCGACGAGCAAAGCGAAGTCGAATGCGTCAACTGGCGCGGCCGGATTTCTATTCGCTTGGCCAAGCCGGCGAAACCACTGCGCAAAAAAATCGCGCGGCGCAAGCCGAAGCCTTGGGCGAAGCGCGCGGCCTATTTCGAACCTGACGACTTGCGCAACACGCCCGTCTTCCGCGGCAGCGATCTTGAACCGGGCGCCTTCATTGCCGGTCCGGCCATCATCGAGGAGCCGACGACCACGATTGTGATCTATCCGCAGATGAGTGCATCAGTGAGCGCTTCCGGCCACTATATTTTGAAGTCATAAGCGAGCAGCCCGATGGCCAAGCAGAAAGCCGCGCTTCAATCCAAAACGAAAGCCAAGCCGAAGCCCAAGCTTATGTCCAAGCCGAAGCTCGTTTCCAAGCCGGCGGCTAAGTCGCGCTCGGCCTTGCTCGACCCCGTGGTGATGACGGTCATTGCCAACCGGCTCGACGGCATCGTGCGCGAAATGACCAACACGCTGCTGCGCGCGGCCCGTTCGGCGGTCATCTCGAGCGCGCGCGACTTCTCGTGCTGCATCCTCACCGGCGACAATGAGCTCCTCGCCTCCGCCGAAGGGCTGCCGGTCCACATCTTTGGCGCCCACCTGCAAGGGGAGAATATGTCCCGCTATCACGCGGGCGACATCCGCGAAGGCGACGCCTATCTCGACAACGATCCCTATGGCGGCAATACCCATCCGGCCGACCACACTTTCCTGGTGCCGGTCTTCATTGACGGCGAGCATTTGTTCACGACCGTCGCCAAGTGCCACATGGCCGACATCGGCAACAGCATTCCGTCCAGCTATTTTGCCAAGGCGCTGGATGTCTATGAGGAAGGCGCGCTGGTTTTCCCGGGCGTGCGTATCCAGCGCAACTACAAGAACGAGCCGGACGTCATCCGCATGTGCCGGGCCCGCATCCGCGTGCCCGATCAATGGTACGGCGACGCGCTGGCCGCGCTCGGCTCGGCGCGCATTGCCGAGCGCCGGCTGAAAGAGCTGTGCCGCAAATACGGAGCGGCAACGATCAAGGTCTTCATCAACGACTGGTTCGACTATTCGGAGCGGCGCGCGATCGAGTCGATCCGCAAGCTGCCGGCGGCGCGCATCACCAATACCGGCCATTCCGATCCGCTCGAAGGCATTCTTCCCGAGGGGCTCGCGCTCAATGTGACCGTCGAGATCGATCCCAAAAAGGCGATGATCGACGTCGATTTGCGCGACAATCCGCCGTGCGTCGATTGCGGGCTGAACACCTCGCGAGCGGCGGCGACGAGCGCGGTGGTCGGCGCCATCTTCAACAGCCTGGACAAGGACATCCCGCGCAATGCCGGCTCGTTCCGCCGGCTGTCATTCCAATACGCCGAGAACAGCGTGGTCGCGTCGCCGGTCTTTCCGCACAGCTGCTCGACGGCAACCACCAATGTTTCCGAACGCCTGGTCAACATCACGCAGTCGGCCTTTGCCCGGCTCGGCGAAGGCCACGGGCTTGCCGAAGGCGGCACCGGGCTCGGCGCAGGCATGGCCGTGCTGTCTGGCAAAGACCACCGGCGCAACGATGCCCGCTACGTCAACCGCATGATGCTGTCGACCAATGGCGGGCCGGCAAGCCCCACGGCCGACGGTTGGGTGAATTATGCGATCCCGGTCATCGCCGGCCTGATGTATCGCGATAGCGTGGAGATCGATGAGCTCAAGCACCCGTTCCGGGTGGAGTCGCTGGGGCTCGTTGCGGATTCCGCTGGCGCCGGTCGGCATCGCGGCGCGCCAGCCCAGGAAGTGACCTACGCCGCCCTGGAAAATCCGGTGCAGGTGGTCATTCCCTGTGACGGGCAGTTCGCGCCGCCGCGCGGGGTCAATGGCGGGCATAACGGCACGCCCGGCTCCACCCATCTCATCGACCATAATGGTCAGATCACCAAGCTACCCAACCTCGTGAACATGCGTATCCGGAAGGACCAGCATATCCGCGGGCGCGACAGCAGCGGTGGCGGCTATGGCGATCCGCTGACGCGCGATCCGGCGCGCGTGCTGACCGACGTGCTCGAAGGCTACGAGTCGATCGGCAAAGCCCGCGACATTTACGGTGTCGTGTTCACTGGCATCATCGACGACGACACGCTGGCGGTCGATGCGGCCGCGACCGCGACGCGCCGCGCCGAGCTAGGCGCATCGAAACTTCAGGCCTCATCGTAAAAGTGCGTCTCCAGGAGGAGACAGCCGCCTTCCGACTTGAAAGGTCCGTGATAGACCCCGGGCGGACGCACCGCGTAGGTGTAGCCTTGGAATTTCTCGCCGCCCCTTCCCTGCTCGTCATTGCCGACGATCAAGTCGCCTGACACGAGAAATACCTCCTCCCAATATTCGTGGACGAATGGCTTGGTCGTGTAGACGCCGGGCGCGAAGCGCAACAGCCGCGTGCGGTTGCCGCGCTTTGCCTTTTCATCGAGCGCACCGGCGATGATCTTTTCCTGAATGCCATCGGGGTAACCAGGTAGTGTGTGCCAGCCTTCGCCCATGTCGAGCGAGTGAAACTCTTTGTGGCCTTTGTCGAAACCCATGGCATTCTCCTATCCTTGGTCGGGCAGCGTTTTGACGCGATAGCTGTGCGTGATCTTGCGGCCCAGCACGGGATCTTCCAACTCCATCTCGAATATCTCCGACGGCGTGATCGCGCCGTGGACGGCGAGCGTGCCGCAAAACATCGCGGTGCCAATCGGCAGCCGGCTGCCGCAGTAAAGCTGGAACAGCTCGTTCGGCGGCCGCATCGCGGCGACCGCGCCTTCCTGATAAAGAGCGCGGCGGCCGTTGACGTTCACGTAGGAACGAAGCAGCAGCTTATCCCAATGCGACGCCACGCCGTCGAGGCGCCAGATCTCGCGGCCCACCGGCTTGGCACATATTTGCTTGGAAAGCGAGACGCCGACGGCCTCCGCCTTGCGGTCGGTGTGATCCGAGCCGAGGCCGACATAGAGGCCGTCATCGAAAGAATAAATCACGCACTCGGCCTCGCCACTCGATTGATCGCCGAGCACCTCGATCGTGTCGCCGGTCGTGAGCAAGGACGCTGCCACCCGATAGAAGATCGGCGTGGTTTTCGGCCGCTTCACGCCGATCGCTTCGAGCTCGCGGATGTGCTTTTCGAGCGCGGCGGCATCCCTGCCTGTCCAGCCGGCGATGACGAGCTCCCGGACGCGGCGCACATCGAGCGTTTCCAAGGGATGCAAGATATTCTCTCCTGAGGCGATGCTCACAAACACCGGGCGGATCGGGCGTTTGTCATTACCGCCCCCTCATCTTTTCATAAAGCCTATCATGTGCGAGGCAGACAAGATTTCGCGAGCTGGGATACGATAGAACCATGAGCACTTCCTTGCGACTGAAGGCATTGTTGGGCCGGCGCGCCGCCGTCACGGTTCCCGGCGCGGCCAATGCCCTGTTCGCGCGTGTGATCGAAGATCTCGGTTTTGAAGCCGTCTATGTCACCGGCGCCGGCATCGCCAATATGTTGCTTGGCGTACCCGACGTCGGGCTGACGACCATGACCGAGGTCAGCGAGACGGTCGCCGCCATTGCGGACGTCGTATCAGTCCCCATCATCGTCGATGCCGATACGGGCTATGGCAACGCCGTCAACGTCGTTCGCACGGTGCGGACCTTGGAGCGCGCCGGCGCCGCCGGCATCCAGATCGAGGATCAGGTGTTTCCCAAGAAGTGCGGACACTTCGCCGGCAAGGACGTGATCGCGGCAGAGGAAATGGTGCAAAAGATCAAGGCGGCCGTGGACGCGCGTCGCGATCCGTCGCTGCAAATCATTGCCCGCACCGATGCACGGGCGGTGGAAGGTTTGGAACGGGCGCTCGACCGCGCCCGGGCCTACGTCGCTGCGGGCGCCGATGCCACCTTTGTCGAGGCGCCGGCCAGCCTCGAGGAGCTCGCACGCATTCCCCAAGCTCTCGACGTGCCGCAAGTCGCCAATATCGTATTCGGCGGCAGGACGCCGGACCCCGGCCGCGACAAGCTCGCCGAACTTGGCTTTTCAATCGTGCTCTATGCCAATGCGGCGCTGCAGGCCGCGCTGAAAGCGTCCTACGACGTCCTGGGCGTGCTCAAGGCCGAAGGCTCGCTGCACTCGGTCGCGGATCGCCTCGCCTCTTTCGAAGAGCGCCAGCGCGCCGTCGCCAAAGATGAATGGGACGCCCGCGAGGCGCGCTATCGCGTATAAGGAGGATACGGACATGACGAAGAGCGCACCGCCGCGGCCGTGGCACGGGATCATCTCCGCGGAGGAGCAGCGCGCCTACAACGCCGCCGGCTTTGGTCGGACCTCTGGGCTCGGCGAGCGGCCGGCGCTCCTGATCATCGATGTCCAATACCGGACCGTGGGCACGACGCCCAAGCCATTTTGGGAAGCGATCAAGGAATTCCCCACCGCGTGCGGCGACGTCGGCTGGGCGGCGGTTCACAATATCGCGCGTCTTCTCAGCTATTTTCGCGAGCGCGGATGGCCGGTGCTCTATCCGCACGTATCGCCGAAGGAAAGCTTCGATTACGGCCGCCTCTCCGACAAGGTCCCGGCGATCATGACGGTGGCCGCCAAGGGCTACGAGTTCGTGGCCGAGGTCGCGCCCCGTGAGAAAGACATTCTGCTGCCGAAAAAGCACCCCAGCGCTTTCTTCGGCACACCGCTGGCGAGTTACCTGATCAACGTTGGCGCCGATACCCTCGTCGTGACCGGGTGCACGACGAGCGGATGCGTCCGCGGCAGCGTGGTCGACGCCTTCGCCTATAACTTCCGCGTTCTCGTTCCCGAGGATGCGGTCTATGACCGCTCCCTCACCTCGCACGCGGTCAACCTGTTCGACATGGCGTCGAAATATGCCGACGTCATGCCGACCGAGGATGCCCTGACCGCCCTTCGGGCGATCGGCTAAGGCAATCGCGAAGTCTGACCAATGAAAGCTTTCGACCTCGTGATCAAGGGCGGCGACGCCATCCTTCCCGGCCGCGGACGCACCGCGTGCGATATCGCAATCCACCACGGCAAGATCGCCGCCATCCTGGCTCCCGGCGAGTCCGCGTCGGCGCAAGAGCAGACGTCGGCGCGCGGACTCGTCGTCATCCCGGGTGCCGTCGACGTTCATCTGCATCTCGGGCACGGTAAGGATATCGCGCGCCCGCGCGAGCCGGCGGACGCCGACCGGGAGACAGCGGCGGCTGCAAAGGGCGGCGTCACGACCTTCATTCCTTATCTGATGGCGACCGAGCCCTTCGAAACGATTTTCGACGACGTCGTCGCGGTCACCGAACAAGGCGCGCGCATCGATTTCGGCTATCACTTTATCATTTCGACCGAAGCGCAGCTCGCCAGCGTTCCTGTTTATATTCGCGACTACGGCGCGCCGAGCTTTAAGATTTTCATGAACAACCGCGGCGGCGAAGGCGCACGCCTTGGTCTGCCCGACATCGACGACGGCTTTCTGTTTCGGCTGTGCGAGGCGGCGGCGGAAAACGGCGGCATGGTCTGTCCGCACCCGGAAACGATCGAGATCGCCTGGGTGCTGCGCGACCGGCTGAAAACGCAGGATCCGGAGGGCCGCGGCGGTCTCAAAACCTGGAACGCGACGCGCCCGCCCTTTGTCGAAGCCGACGCTGTGCAGCGCGCAACGTATATAGCGCATACGGCCGGCGCGCCGCTCTACGTTGTTCACAACTCTTCGGCCGAGGCTCTCGAGGCTGCGCTGCGTCATCGCCGCGCCGGCGCCAAGGTGCAGATCGAAACCTGTCCGCATTATCTCACGCACGACGTTGGCTGGTCCGGCGGCGATATCGGCAAGATCAATCCGCCGCTCCGTGAAGCGTCTGATCGTGAACGCCTTTGGCGGGCGCTGCGCGACGGCGAGATCGACACGGTCGCGACCGATCACGTTCACCGTGATCTTTCTGCCAAAGCCGGCGGCATCTGGAAGGCGTCGCCTGGCTGCCCTGGGCTTGAAACACTGCTCCCGGTCCTGCTCAGCGAGGGACACCACAAACACGGGCTGCCGCTCGAGCGGATCGTCGCCGTTGCCGCAACCAACCCGGCCAGGACCATGGGGCTCGGCCATTCGAAGGGAAGCATAGCGCCCGGCCTCGATGCCGATCTGGCGCTTGTCGATCTCGATACTGAATGGACCTTGCAGCGCAGCGATGTCGTCTCCAGCGCGGGCTACTCGATCTATGAGGGCCAGCGGTTCAAAGGCCGCGTTCGTCATGCTTTCGTCCGTGGCCGCGCTGTGTTGCGCGATGATGCACTTGTCGACGAGGCGATCGGGCACGGCCGCTACGTTCGCCGTCGCCTGCCGTCCTGATCCATGCGGGCGATCGCCGCGCCGGCACGATGGCAAAGACGCGCAAGGGGCTACCGCTGCCCTGAAGGATCTTCAGCGGCGCGGCGACAATAAGCGCGCCGGTCGGCGGCAGGCGATCGAGATTGCACAAGCATTGCAGCCCGTATTTGCCGGCGCCGTGCATGTAGTAATGGCAGGGATAGGGCGGCGAAAGGTGTGCGGCTTGCCCGGCATCGGTGCCAATCGTTTCCGTGCCGAAGCCGAGCACGTCCCGCTCCTTCACCAGGAAGCGCACGCAATCGGGATCGGGACCCGGCGTGTGCTGGCCGGTTTCATCAAGATTTTGATAAGCGACCAGGTCGGTGCGCTTCGACCAGTCGGTGCGCATCAATACCCATGCCTGCGCCGGTATGCGGCCGTGCCGCTTTTCCCAGGCTTTGACAAGCGCAACGGTGAGCAGGAAATCGGCATCGTCCCGTGCTTGCGCGCTGCAATCGATCACGCAAGCCGGGGCGATGAAATGATCCACCGGCAAAGTGTCGGTCGAATTATTCGGCAGGGCGCGGCCCGAGATCCAGTGTATCGGTGCGTCGAAGTGCGTGCCGGTATGCTCGCCGAAGCTCACATTGTTCCAGTACCAAGCCGGCCCACGATCGTCGTAACGCGAAATTTCCTCCATGCGGAACGGACGGCTTTGGCCCATGTCCGGCGGTAGCACGATCGGAGGAAAATCCGGTGAGAGGGTTTGTGTCAGATCGACGATCTGCACGCGGCCCGAAGTAAGGGCGCTGCGGAGGAGAGCATGCAGATCATTGGGCTGCGGCTTCGCCCGGCTTTCGCTCGCCCGGTTTTTCTTCGGCTCGCTTTTTTTCGGGCGGGCTTTTTTGGCGCCTTTCATCGCGCACCCTCACCGGCTTCGCGTTCGAGCGCCTTCGGATTGTCGAGATGCCGAGCGACCCAATCCTGTGCTACATCGCCAGGATAAACATCCTCGACGGAGCCTTTCATCGCCTTGACCACAGCTGTGGCGAGCGCCGCCGGCGAAAGCTTCGGCGGCATTTCCAGCTGATCCCATTCGTCATCGATCGGGCCGGGAAACAGATTGATGACGCGCACGCCGGCCGGGCGCAGCTCAGCCCGCAGCGCTTGCGACAACGAGAAAGCAGCCGCCTTCGACGCCGAATAGGTGCCGTGCGGCGGATAGTTGGCGAGCGCAAAAATCGAAAGCAGGTTGACCCAGGCAATCGCATTGGCCGGCTCGTCGGCCGCGCGTGCCTTCAAGACCGGCGCGAAAGCCTGAGCGAGCCGCAACAGGCCGAAATAGTTCACGTCCATTTCCTGCTGCGCGGTCTCCACACCGCGCCGGGACGCGATCGAAAATGTGCGATGATGGTCCGCAGTGTTGATCAGAACATCAACCTTGCCGCCGATCTCGCCGGCAAGCTCCTGCACCGATCGCCCGTCGGTCACGTCGAGCGGAACGATCGTTGCCCGCGGGAGATCGCGCAAGACGTCGAGCCCCGTAATCTTTTTCCAGGGCTCGGCTTCGCCGATCCAGACCAGGTCGGCATCTGCCGCCAGGAGCGCGCGCACAATCGCTTGCCCGACCGAAGTTTTACCGTCGGTTACCAGGATTTTGCGCCCGCGCGGATCGCAGGTCAGCTCACGCAACTTCGGATCGTCCGCCAAATCCGGCCTCCCCTTTTCCGGCACAGCGACGAGCGCCGCCTGCCCGGCCCGATCGAGCGCCGCTTCGACCCGCACGCGGCCCGGCGCCCGGCCGACGCTTGCATGCACATAGGCGATGACATTGACGCCAGCGTCCAAACGGACAACGCCGATGCGCCAGGGCAGCCGCTCGCGGAAGAACAGCTCCTGGGCATTGCGCAATATCGTTTCGGTGACAAGCTCGCCGCGGCCATCCTGAGGCCGCCAGACCAGCCGGTGCGACAGGCACTCACGACAGATCTCGCGCGGCGGGTACTGGACCGTTCCGCAGTCGAGACACACCTGCAGCGCAAATCGGCCGCGGGCTGCGGCCGCCGTTAGACCGAGTGCGACGCGACTGCGCGATGCCGGCGGCAAAGTCGGCTGGCGCGTGCGTAGGATCGGATTTTTTCGTCGCAGCCGTGCTGCAGATTCGGGCATTCTTCCGCCTCCGGTAAACCGTCCGGCTCAAGCCGCAGCAAGCAGGACGGCGCCGCTGCAAACGCCGCGATCGTAATTGATCATGCCAAAGCCCGACACCAGGCCATGCCGCGCGTTCGCGACCCGCGCGCCCGGCGCCTCGCCGGTGAGCTGGCGAATGGCCTCCGTGATGCCGAGATGTCCGCCCGCCGCCCCGGCTTGTCCGACCGACAATTGACCGCCCGAGGTGTTGAACGGGAAGCTTCCCTCGGCCTCGAAGGTGTTGGCGCGGATGAAAGCGGCCCCCTCACCTTCGCGGCAGAAACCCAGTCCCTCGAATTGCAGCACATTGATCACCGGGTAGTCGTCGTAGGTTTCGAGAAAGTCGATATCCTCCGGCCCGACGCCCCCTTGGGCATAGAGCGCATCGCGGTCGATCGCCCAGCCGCCGCGATACTGCACCGGGTCGTCCGGAAACGCGTTATGGCGCTCGATGGCGCCGAGCAATCGCACGTAACGCAAACCGAGCTCCTCAGCGGTCGCTCGCCGCATCACCAAAAAACCTTCCGCGCCTGCGCACGGCATGACGCAGTCGAACAGACGCAGCGGATCGGCGACCGGCCGTGCGTCCAGATATTGCTCGAGCGTCAGCGGCTTTTTGAACAGCGCCAGCGGATTCTTCAGCGCGTTGTTGCGTTGCGCCACGCACAGCTTGCCGAAATCCTCTCGCTCGGCGCCATAGATCCGCATGTAATAGGCAGTGAGAAATGCGAAGCTCGCATTCGGCCCGCCGGAGCCGTAGGGATAAACCGCGTCTTGGGAAAACTGGCTAAAGGCCGACGTGTTGCGGCGAAAGCTGTCGGTGTGATTGGTGTCGCCGGCAATGCACGCCACGATCTCAGCATCGCCGTTCTGCACGGCGCGCGCCGCACGCCGGATCGATACAACGCCTGACGCACCCCCCATCGGTACATGATCGAGCCAGCGCACGGTCATGCCCAGATGCTGTGTCAAACCGACGGCCGTATCGGGCGCAAGCGTGAAGCTCGCGACCGCCAAGCCGTCGATCCGCGCCTTCGGGACTTTTGCAGCCGCGATGAGCCCGGCGACTGCACGGCCGAGAAACCAATGCGCGGCTTTGGTGGAATAGCGCACATAGCGCACCGTCACCGGCGCCGCCAGCACAACGTCATCATACGGCGCCGGCACCGACATCAGGCTGAACCGCCGAGATACGTCGCAACCACCCGCGGATCGTGCGCGAGCGCGGCGGCCGGGCCTTGATGGGTGATCTCGCCCATTTCGAGCACGTAGCCGTAATCGGCCGTTTCCAACGCGGCGCGCGCATTCTGCTCGACCAGCAGGATCGACACGCCGAGCTCGCGCAGCGACGCGACAATGCGAAGAATCTCCCGCACCATGATCGGCGCAAGCCCGAGGCTCGGCTCGTCGAGCAATAGAAGCCGCGGCTTCGCCATCAACGCGCGGCCGAGCGCCAGCATCTGCCGTTCGCCGCCCGACAGGGTCTGCGCCTTCTGCCGCCGGCGCTCGTTGAGCCAGGGAAAACGCGCATAGACTTGCTGCAAGCTCTGTTTCACGTCGGATCCGTTGCGGCGCCGCGTGTAGCCGCCGAGCAGAAGATTATCGGCAACCGTCATGTCGCCAAACAATTCGCGGGTTTCCGGCACCAGGCAAAATCCGCGCTCGACGCGCTCCTCCACGTCGAGCCCTTCGACATCGACGCCATTATAAATCACCTGACCGCGCGAACGCAGCAGCCCGGCTGCAGCTGCAAGGAGCGTGGTCTTTCCCGCGCCGTTCGGTCCGATCACGGTCACGATCTGACCCGGCTGCATGGTGAGGCCCACACCGCGGATGGCTTCGACCTTGCCATAGGCCACATGCAGATCCTTGATCTCCAGGAGCGCCGTCATGCCACGCTGCCGAGATAGGCTTCCTGGACACGCGCATCGGCGCGCACCACAGCGGGGACTCCCTCGACCAGCTTCGAGCCAAAATCCATCACCACGATGCGATCGACTAGACTCATGACGAATTCGACATCGTGTTCGACCAAGAGGACGGTTACCCCTTCCTTGCGCAAGCCGCGCAGCAGATCGGCAAGCGCGAGTTTTTCCGGCCGGCTCAGTCCGGCGGCCGGCTCATCGAGGATGATCAAGGCGGGATCGGCGGCGAGCGCGCGGGCAACTTCCAGGATGCGCTGGCGGCCAAGCGGCAAATTGCCGGCTTTGTCATAGGCCTGCTCGCCGAGCCCGACGCGCTCGAGTTGCGCCAGCGCCTCCGCGCGTGCGCGCGCTTCTTCCGCCCGGTCAAGCCGCAACGCGCTCGCCAGAAAGCCGGAACGCGTGCGCAGATAGGTTCCCAGCAGCACGTTGTCGATCAGCGACATGCTCGGCCGCAGCTTCACATGCTGGAAGGTGCGGGCGATCCCGGCCTTGGCGATGCGGCGCTGACCCGCGCGGGTGATATCTTGGCCGAGAAAGACGATCGTGCCGTCATCGCTTTTGAGCGCGCCGGTGATGAGGTTGAACACGGTGCTCTTGCCGGCGCCGTTGGGGCCGATCATTCCGAGGATCTCCCCGGCTTTGACCTCGAACCCGACCCGGCTGACGGCTTCAAGACCGCCGAACCGCTTCAGCAGACCTTGGACCATCAGAAGCGGCGTGCCGGCTTGCGGCATGGCGCGTCTCGGCAGCGGCGCGGCCGCGGCGGGCGTCTGTTTGGTCCGCTTCGGCAGATAACGCAGCACAAAGGGCATCACGCCGCCGCGCGCGAATTGCAGCGCCAGCACATAGATGATCGCAAACACGATGACTTCGAGTTGCTGCCCGTTCTCGGCGAAATGCGGCAGCAGATCCTGCAGCGCATTCTGCAACAGCGTGAGCAGCGCCGCGCCGACGACCGCCCCGAGAATGTGTCCCGACCCGCCCAGGATCGCCATGAACAGGTACTGGATGCCCATGCGCAGGTCGAACGGCGCCGGGCTCACATAACGGCTCATATGCGCGTACAGCCATCCGGAGAAGCCGGCCAGCAAAGCAGCGATGACGAAGATCACAAGCCGGATGCGAAACACGCTGATACCCAGGCTTTCGACCATGACGACGCCGCCGCGGAGGCTGCGAACGGCCCGTCCTTCTCGTGAATCGAGCAGGTTGGCTACCAGAATGGTCGCGGCGGCAAGCACGCCCCAGATCAGATAGTAGATCGCATTGTTCGGCGCGAGCGACAGCGGCCCGATCGTGATCGGCGGCACGCCGGTCATGCCGTTGTTGCCGCCGAGTGTCTCCAGATTGCCGAACAGAAAATAAATCGATAATCCCCAGGCGATGGTGCCGAGCGGCAGGAAATGCCCGCCAAGGCGAAGCGTAATGGCGCCAAGCAGAGCGGCGACGACGCCTGTCAGCGCAAGCGCAAAGAGAAGCCCAAGCCAGGGCGACGCGCCCTCCGCCGTCGTCAACCACGCGGTCGCGTAGGCGCCGATACCGACAAACGCCGCCTGACCAAACGAGGTCAGACCGCCGACGCCGGTGAGCAGCACGACGCCGAGCGCGACCAGCGCATAGATGCCGATATAGTTGAGCAGCGTGATGGTGAATTCGGCGGCCCAGAACGGCGCCGCAAGCAAGATCACGACGGCGGCGACGATGATGAGGGAGCCGGCGCGGAGAATCATCCCTCGACCTCCGCATCCTCCTCATCGGTCTGCTCGAGCGATAGCGAACGCCAGAGCAGCACCGGAATCAGCACGCTGAAGACGATCACCTCTTTGAACGAACTGCTCCAGAACGAAGCGAAGCTTTCAAGCAGGCCGATGAGAATGGCGCCAATCGCCGTGCCCGGATAGCTGACCAGGCCACCGATGATCGCGCCGACAAACGCCTTCAGTCCGATGATGAACCCGGAATCGTAATAGAGCGTGGTCACCGGACCAATCAGAATGCCGGATATGGCGCCAAGCAGCGAAGCAAGCAAAAACGCCAGCGTGCCCGTGCTCCCCGGATGGATGCCGACAATACGCGCGCCTACGCGATTGACCGCCGTCGCGCGCAATGCCTTGCCCGCCAGCGTGTGTTCGAAGAACAAGAACAGCAGCAGGCTGAACACGACGGCGGTCGCCACCATCAGCAGCGTCTGCGAGGTCACGATCACGCTGCCAAAGCGGAACACCTCGTTGGTCAACGGCTCGGTACGAAATCCTTCCGGCCCGAAAAACAAAAGGCCCAAGCCGGAAAGCGCGAAGGTCAGAGCGACCGAGACGATCAGCAGAAGCAGAACTGACGCGTCGGCAAGCGGCCGCAGCGCAATGCGCTCGATCAGCGGCGCGATCGGAACGACCAGCGCAATGGCGAGCGGGATCTGCGCCCAGTTCGGCAGGCTCGCGCCGGCAAACAGCCAGGCGATCACAGCCGGAACAAGCGGCACGACGCCGTAGCCGAGGAGCCCCCATCCGATGCGGTGCGGCTCGCGGCGGCGCCAATGGTGAATGCTGACCACGACGCAAGCCACCACCGCCAAGGTGGCGACCAGATAAACCGTGCCGGGCATGCGGCCGAGCTGCAGCGAAGCGAGCGTGAGCGCGGAGAACGCGACAATGTCACCGAACGGCACGAAGACGACGCGCGTGACAGAGAAGATAAGAACGAGGCCCAGCCCGACGAGAACGTAGATCGATCCGGTAGCGACGCCGTCGATGCCGAGGATGAGACCGATGTCGGGTGTCATGCCGATCCCAGCGTCTCACCGCTTCCCGCAGGCGGACGTTCGCGTTCTGTGGTGGGTCGAAGCCGAAACCACAGCGGCATTTCTGTTCCGCCATCCTGAGAGGGGCGATCAAGAAAACCATTGCGGGCCAATTGTTTCAAGCTTAAAAATTCCCGCACGGGCGGTGTCCGGCGATGTGCTGATTATTGGCGTTCGCCGCCAATTCAGGAGGTTCGTGTGCACATCCTTGTGCGTCTCGCCGCCGCCGCCGCGATTGCGTCCGTGGTGGCGCTGCCGGCAAAAGCCGCCGACATCACGGTCGGCCTAATCACCTCCATGACCGGGCCGGGCGCGTCTATCGGCATTCCCT
>Ga0116217_10002296_pt1 | contig 17757 bp, 13 predicted proteins | sample Sb_taG_6_FD_89697 | JGI IMG/M metagenome (GOLD analysis project Ga0116217, IMG submission 89697) | Peat soil microbial communities from Weissenstadt, Germany - Sb_50d_4_PS metaG | ecosystem: Environmental > Terrestrial > Soil > Wetlands > Peat | place: Germany: Weissenstadt | collected 2010-09-21 | reverse complement strand
CTTGCGTTGTGCAGGAGATGACCGTGCGCCTCGGCGCCGCCACCCACCGCGGCCACGCAGAACTTATCTTCGACCGCTTCGGCCCATTCTGGGGATGGTTTTCGATGATCGACCTGGCCGTCGGAAACTTTCTCACTCTCATCACGGAGTTCATTGCCATCCGAGCGGGGCTTGGTTTCTTTGGCGAGCCTCCGTGGATGGCAGTGCTCATTGCGCTGGTCATCCTGTACGGGGCGTTGGTGAGCCATCGCTACTGGACCTGGGAGCGGATTACGCTGGCCGCCGCCGTGTTCAACCTTGTCTTCATTCCAGTTGCCCTCTTGACCCATCCGCATTGGCATACGGTGGGCCATGCATTCATTACCTGGCAACCGCTTCCCGGCTTTAACAAGGACGCGCTCTTGATCGTGCTGGCAGACATTGGGGCGACGGTCACTCCCTGGATGCTTTTCTTTCAGCAGAGCGCGACCGTCGACAAGGGGCTCACGACAAAAGACATTCGTTTTGGGCGCATCGATACTGTGTTGGGAGCCGCGCTGGCCACGGCTGCCGCGATCGCCACGATCCTCGCGACTGCGCCGTTGTTCGCACATCAGATGAGCGCCGATAATTTTCAAGCAGCCGAGTTTGCGCAAGCCCTGCAGCCGATCATCGGACGATTTGGGGCTTCGCTATTTGCGCTTGGCATGGTTGAGGCCGGGATTGTGGCTTCGATCACGATTTCAACTTCTTCGGCCTACGCCTTTGGAGAGGTTACTCACAAACCACACAGCCTTAACCTTCCCATGGGACAAGGCAAATCGTTTTACTCGGTCCTGACTTTGTGCGCGGTGGCGGCGGGTGCGATCGTTCTTATCCCGGGGCTGCCGCTGGTGTACGTGGTTCTGATCGTCAACGTGGTCGCGGTTCTCGCCATGCCTCCTGCGCTGGTGTTCCTGTTCATGCTGGTGAATGACAAGGAAATTATGGGCGACCTGGTGAGTCCGGTGTGGGCGAATGTGCTGTCGGGCGGTGTGGTGTTTGTTTTGACCGCTGCAGGAGTTCTGTTCGGGATCAGTGTGATTGCGCCGAACATCTTTGCCGCTTTGGGTGGAAAGTAGGAAAACGATGGTGAAAAAAGAGGAAGCGCAAAGTTTCTCCAGCGCCGATCAAGACCTGGTTTTATCGTCGCTCGAACACGATCAGCTGGTTGGGGCGAAGAAGCATTTTATTCCGCGGCGAATTCTTAAAGGTCCCGAACTGGCCGTGCTCTGGGGGCTTCGAATCTACCTTCTGTTCATGATGGCAGTCGTGGTTTATCAGGTCTGGACGGCTGCGCGGTGATCTCGCATTTTTCCCACAATGAAACGGAGTTTACTGTTTAGTACCGGGGCCCCCTCCCCCTTTGTCTGCAAAATCTAGAAAACAAGAGATTTAAATTTTGACTATGTGCTAGATCTTTGAGTTTTAAGGACTTACACGCAAAATCTAGAGAACATGGGAGTTAGCGCTGGTGTCGGCGGCGGCCAACGATTCCGTTTTGGGACTGCGATGGGAGGGCCGTGAGCGATCAGGCGCTTTGGCGAAACTAGTTTTCAAAGATCGCTTATTATCTTCAAGATAATGAAATACTGGTTCATATTACCTGCTTTGAGACGTTCAGTCAACAAGAAAACGGGATAGGCGCCGGTTTGGGACGCTCGCGCCCACCCTTTCGCAGAGCGCGGGACAAGAGTGTGGCGCTCCCACAGCTATGCGGGGCGAAGGATGGATCGGCCCGCCCTCAATTCTCACCCTCGCGGCGACTGCATCGACAATGAAAATCTCCTTGTGAAGCCTCGCGTTCGAAATCCCTATAAAACTTGGGCGCTGGGAGGGCCGTTTTCTCGGAATGCTCGTCTAAGCGGACCAGCGACTTCTCTCAGGAGGATGAAACCATGAACAAACTGTTGCTGGCAGTCTTGTTTTTCTTGATGAGTGCTGGGGTTTGGGCAGTCGAGGCTTCGGCGCAGAATTCGGACGCTGCGTCTGCTGACCACACTGCTCCCAGTTATGACATGAAGGGACAGTCTTTGTTTGATCTGCAAGCGGTGCAGAAGAAGTTTGTGGACCTTGCGAACGCGCTTCCGGCCGACAAATTCACGTGGCGGCCTTCGGCGGACTCGCGGTCTTTTGCGGAAGTCTTTCTGCACATCGCGGGCGAGCGCTACGGGATTCTGGGGCTCATGGGAGCCACGCCACCGGCTGGATTCGACGGGAAGACATTTGAAAAATCCACGACCGATAAAGCCAAGATTGTCGAGGAATTGAACAAGTCGTGGGAGTTCGCGCAGAAGACGATCAACGGCATGAGCAACGCGGATTTTGCCAAGCTGCTGCCCAAGCTGGGTCCGCAGGCGAATGCGGGGGACGTGGTTTACATTCTGGTCGCGGATGCCCACGAGCACCTTGGGCAGCTGGTGGCATACGCGCGGGTGAATGGCATCGTCCCACCCTGGACCGTAGAGGCGCAGAAGAAGGCGGCGGAAAAGAAGGCCGAGCAGAAGTAGGACGGGCTGGCTCTGGCCCCGGGCGGGGCGTCCGGGGCTATGTGTATTGTGTTTACTGTAGCGGCGGTGGAGTCAGTCCCATGAATGTTGTCCCTTGGAATTTTCCCTGGGCATCAAAGTTCCAGGTGAAGAGGGCAGATCCGGCGCTGGAGCAGGCGTGGCATCCGTTACGCAGCGGGTAGCCCACTATAAATTGGGTTCCGCCGTTTGGTCCCGATTGCGAGTTGGGCCAGGTCTTCCCGTCGCGATCCCCCGGCCACAAATTGACGTTGGGAAATTGATTCTTCACATCCTGGAACTGGAAACTGTGCTCCATGGTTTTTGTGTCGAGCAGCTTCAAATCCTCGACGTTGAGGATGGGCGGCTTTCCATTCACGAATAAAAGACCGTAGTTCGTGTTGGCGCGAAGAGGATAGGTGATCCACGCGAATGCGACCGGAGGCTGACTTTGGAACCCGGTCATGACGCCGAATTCGCCGTGGCTCTGTTTGTAGAGTTCGCGGGCAAAACTTACGGCGTCGGCTGGGGCAGCGGCTTTCGCCATTTGGTCGATCATGCAGTCGACGTCGCCGGGGTGGGACTTGTCGCAGGCGGCGTGGGCGGTGGCGAGGAACTGCGACGATACCTGCCATACCGCCGATGCGCCAATCTTCGCCGGACCGGCCTGCGATTGTCCGGACACGAATGCGGTCATGCAAACAGCAACGAGAAGTAGACAGGCATTCCTCATAATTCTTCCCTTGGAGGAAACATTCTATACCGCCCGGCAGGGCAGCATCTTCGTCAGCATGAGAAGCTTGCTCTTCGCAAAAGTTACATCCTTTTTACAAATCGTTAATATTCCCGGCGTAAAATGTTGGCCGTTTGTTGTTTCACAAAGTCGTAGGAGGTACGCATTATGAAACGGTTGTGGTTTGCAGCATCTCTCCTTCTAGTTCTTCCCCTGGTGGCGCTGATGGCGGGCGAGCGACCGTCTGGTGATTCCTGGCCACAGTGGGCGAAGAATGCTCAGCATACCGGTTTCATTCAGGTGACCGGACAGCCGGCGAGCCACAAGCTTGCCGAGATTCGTTATGACCCTTTCGTGGCCCAGGAAAAGCTTGATGAGGGCGGTGAATTGGTCGTGCATTACCAGGTACCGCTGACCGAGGGCAACAGCGTTTACATGGAATTCAAGACCGGTAAGTGGATCCCTTGCCATCCTCCGACAGCATGGCAGACGGGAACGGCATGCGGTCCCAATACGTGGGACAAAGAAATCTGGAACGAGAAGCGTCTCGACTGGCAGCAAGGAAAACTGGTGGAGAAGTGGAACTATCAGAGCGACTGGAAGCCAGAGCCCAATGCTGGCGAGACCAATTTTGGCGGCTGGGAGCCGGTTTTCCATCCGGTGCTGACCGGTGAGTTTATCTACATCCCCGGGTTCGGCGGCACGGTGTGGAAAGTGAACAAGAGCGACGGCACGGCGGTGTCGCGCATCAATCCGTTTGGCACGTCAATCGATAGAAACAAGTATGTCGCTGGCCCGCTTACCGCCGATGCGCAGGGTGACGTGTACTACAACGTGATCAAACTCGATCCGACGAATCCCTGGGTGGTCGATGTTCTTGGATCATGGCTGGTCAAGATAGGAGCGGACGATACGGCTTCGACGGTAACTTTCAAGAAATTAACCAAGGGAGCTCCGAAGGGCACGGATAACTGTCCGTTTTTCTTTTATGACGTGAAGACTCTTCCCTGGCCTCCCAGCAAGCACGCCAAGCCCATGGACATACCCTGCGGAACGCAACGGCCTGGCATCAACGTGGCTCCAGCTATCGGACCGGACGGAACCGTCTACACGGTCAGCCGAGGGCACTTTGATTTGACGGTAGGATATTTGGTCGCGGCGAATCCTGACTTGACGCCGAAATGGCATGCGTCGCTGGGACGGCGTCTGCACGATGGCTGCGGCTTTCTGGTACCCATCGCAAAGCACAAGAACCAGCCCAATGCATGCCGCGAGGGGACGACGCCGGGAGTCGATCCGACCACGAATGATTGGGGCTCGGGGTGGATTCTCGACGAGGCTTCCTCGACGCCCACGGTTTTGCCGGACGGAAGCGTCCTCATGGGTGTGATTACGAACTACAACTCGTTCCGCGGTCATCTCATGAAGTTCAGCGATGCGGGCAATTTCCTGGGCGCGTACGATTTCGGGTGGGATTCGACACCAGCCGTGTACCCGCACGACGGCACCTACTCGATCGTACTTAAGAACAACCACTATCCCGGCGGGCTGTATTGCAACCTCAACAGTCCCATTTGCAAGCCGCTTCCGCCCGGGCCATATGACGTAACGCAGATCAGCGCCGATCTGAAGCCGGAATGGAGTTTCAAGAACACGACCATCGACAAGAACCATCCCAACGGTTACGAGTGGTGCATCAACGCGCCCGCCATCGACGCGAAGGGAGTAGTTTACGTTAACAGTGAAGACGGCAACGTGTATGTTCTGAATCAGGGCGGAAAGCTGCAGTCGAAGCTGTTCCTCCAGGTGGCGCTGGGTGCGGCTTACACTCCGTTGTCGCTGGGGCCGGATGGCAAAATCTACACTCAGAATGACGGTGTGCTTTTCGTGGTTGGTCAGTAAGGCTCACGTAGGGGCGGACGCCCTCGTCCGCCCCGCGGAGACCAGCTCTGATCAGTGGGCGAACCGCCCGGACGAGGCGTCCGGGGCTACGTGCTTGTGCTCTGCATTACGCAATCTCTTCCAGAAACGACTAAACTAATTACTTAGGATCTGTTTTTCGGGAAGGCAATCTTCTATGAACAGCTTTGGCAGCCGTTCCACTCTCCGCGTTACTGGCCACGATTACGAGATCTATCGCATCGACGCCCTTGACAAGCAGGGCATTTCTACCAAGCATCTTCCTTTCTCGCTGCGCATTCTGCTGGAGAACTTATTGCGCACTGAAGACGGTCGCAGCGTGACCAAAGAAGATATCCGCGCGCTCGCGGCGTGGAATAGCAAGTCGAAGCCGGACAAGGAAATCGCCTTCACGCCTAGCCGCGTACTGATGCAGGACTTCACCGGTGTGCCGGCCGTCGTCGACCTCGCAGCCATGCGCGATGCCATGAAAGTGCTTGCGGGCGACCCCGCGTTGATTAATCCCTTGCAGCCTGCTGAGCTAGTTATCGACCACTCGGTGCAAGTGGACGAATTCGGCACGCCGCAAGCGTTCCAGTTGAACGCGGAACTTGAGTTCCTGCGCAACAAAGAGCGCTACGGATTTCTGCGCTGGGGGCAAACCGCTTTCCGCAATTTGGCGATCGTTCCGCCCGACACGGGAATCGTGCATCAAGTGAACCTCGAATTCCTGGCTCGGGTTGTCTACGTGAGCGAGTTGAACGGCAAGCGCGTGGCTTATCCCGATACGCTGGTAGGTACGGATTCTCACACCACCATGATTAACGGGCTGGGCGTGCTGGGCTGGGGGGTGGGGGGAATCGAGGCCGAGGCTGCGATGCTGGGGCAGGCAGTATCCATGCTGATTCCGCAAGTGGTTGGCGTGAAGCTGACGGGCAAACTGCGCGAAGGCGCTACGGCGACTGATCTGGTTCTGACGGTTACGGAGATGTTGCGTAAGCATGGTGTGGTCGGGAAGTTTGTCGAGTATTTTGGACCTGGCCTGCAGGAACTCCCGCTGGCCGACCGCGCCACGATCGCAAATATGTCTCCGGAATATGGCGCGACTTGCGGTATCTTCCCAGTCGATAAAGAGACCGTCGCTTACCTGCGATTGACCGGGCGATCCGAGGAGCAGATCGCGTTGGTCGAAGCCTACTGCCGCGAGCAGGGATTGTTTCACGATGAGAAAACACCCGAAGCGCAATATTCCGAAATGCTCGCGCTGGATTTGGGCACCGTCGAATCAAGCCTGGCTGGCCCCAAGCGTCCGCAGGATCGGGTGCCACTTGCTCAGGCGCGGGAGTCGTTTCAAACGTCACTCCCATCGCTATTGAAACCAAAATCCAGCGTGACAGTTTCCTCGCCAACTACGGACTCCGCGAAAAAGGTGGCGGGGTGGGAGCAAGAAGGCGGTAGTCCCACGGCAGTGGGAGTGGGCGACCATCGGGTTGAGGAGCACGTTCCGCAAGCAGCCGGGGCAGCTTTGCGCCACGGCAGCGTCGTCATTGCCGCTATCACCAGTTGCACGAACACTTCCAACCCTTCCGTGATGGTAGCCGCAGGCCTGGTTGCGAAAAAGGCGGTCGAGCGCGGCCTGCAAGTTCCATCGTGGGTGAAGACTTCGCTGGCGCCGGGCTCAAAGGTCGTGCGTGATTATCTGGAGCGCGCTGGGTTGACGCCGTACCTCGAAAAATTGAAGTTTCACATCGTGGGCTACGGCTGCACTACCTGCATAGGAAACTCGGGGCCGCTGCCGGAAGAAATTTCGAAGGCGATTGACGAAAAGAATCTGGTGGTCGCGTCCGTGCTCTCCGGCAATCGCAACTTCGAGGGACGCATCAATCCTGAAGTTCGCGCCAACTATTTAATGTCGCCGCCGCTGGTGGTTGCATTCGCGCTGGCGGGGCGCATCGATGTCGATTTGCGAAAGGACGCCATTGCCAACGACAAGCAAGGCAAGCCAGTATACCTGGCGGACCTCTGGCCCTCGCGCAGTGAAGTGGATGAGGCCATCAAAAAATCGATTTCGTCGGACATGTTCCGGCGAAGCTACGGCGAGGTTTATCACGGGGACGAGCGCTGGCGCGGATTGCCCGTGCCGAAGGGCGAGACCTACGCCTGGGATAAAGATTCGACTTACATCCGCCGCGCTCCCTACTTCGACGGTATGACGCTGAAGCCGACTGCGGTGGAAGATATCAAGAATGCGCGCGTGTTGGCAGTGCTCGGCGACAGCGTCACCACCGATCACATCTCGCCGGCGGGCTCGATCAAGAAGGATAGCCCGGCAGGAAAATATCTGATCGAACACGGCGTCAAGCCTGCTGAATTCAATTCCTACGGCTCGCGGCGCGGTAACCATGAGGTCATGGTGCGGGGGACTTTTGCCAACGTTCGCCTGCGCAACAAGATGGTCCCGAACCTCGAAGGCGGATTTACCCGTCACCTGCCCGATGGCGCGGAGATGAGCATTTTCGAGGCGTCAGAGAAATATATTGCTGAACATGTTCCGCTCGTGATCCTCGCGGGCAAGGAGTACGGATCGGGTTCGTCGCGTGATTGGGCTGCCAAGGGCCCGCTTTTGCTTGGCGTGCGCGCCGTCATTGCGGAAAGTTACGAGCGCATCCATCGCTCCAACCTGGTTGGAATGGGCATTCTTGCGTTGCAATTCCTCGGGGGCGATACCCCGCAGTCGCTGGGATTGAGCGGCGAAGAAGTTTTCGAGATCACGGGGATTCGTGAGTTGATCGGAAGCTTCGCTCCGGGCCGCCAGGTGAAGGTCCGCGCCAGCGCGAACGGGAAGACTACCGAGTTCAAGGCGCTGGTACGAATCGACACGCCGCAGGAAGCGCAGTACTACGCCAACGGCGGAATCCTGCAATTCGTGCTGCGGCAATTGCTGTCGACCAAGCCGGCGGCTGTACACGCATAACGTGGGGACAGCCGCCCTCGGCTGTCCAGTCGAGCGAAGCTCGACAGTGAGAGGCCAGAGATGAACGACCATCTCTCGAAGCGGGCCCAACTCCTCGCGGAGATTCTGCGCTACATCAACGACGGAAACTATGAGAGGGCGGGAGAAGCCTGGTCTTTCGGGGTGGGGCACGGGAGCTCGCGGGCGCACGCGAACCAGGACGAAGCGGTGTTCCAGAAAATGCGCCGTCTGGTTTACGACCATGTTGCGCGTACCGTCGCGATTCAGCGGACGTCGCTCGCAAGTCCACCCGCAGTAGATTCCCTGGCAGCGGAGTTCAAGAAGTTGATGGATGAGCTGACGCCCGAAACCCGCGAAGCTCTGGGCCAGGCGTTTGGCTCGATTGCAGCTGGACAGGACTCGCCGGTTCCTGAGAGCGTTCCCGAAGCCAAGAGCCAACTGGACGCGCTCGATCGTTATTACGCTGAGGAGGTTCTCGAAAAGCTGGATGGAATTGTTTCCCGGGCCTCGGCGCTGGACCGCATGGGCTTGGAAATCGTGCCGAACCGAAGAGTCCAGTTTCTGTTTGAAGAGGCCCATCGCTGCTATTTGTACGGTTTCCACTTAGCTTGCGCCGTATTCTGCCGCGCCATTCTGGAGGGAGCACTCAAGGAAATCGCCGATCCGCAGAGCGAGACCAGTCAATCCATCCACGACATGATCGCAGTGGCGATGCAGAAGAGCCTTCTGACCGATGACCGTCCGCGTTGCGCGCGCGATGTGGCCAAAGCAGGCAACAAAGCAATCCACGATCCCGAGATGTTCCACCGGGATTATTCCGCAGAAGGGGTTGAAGAAGTCCTGACCAACACACGGAAAGTGTTGGAGGAATTGTACCGGTTGCCGTCCTGAGCACCAGCGAGTCACAGAGACACAGAGAAATCAGTAAAAGCAAAGTTCTGGCGGTAATGGTGCAATAAATTTGCTGCCGCGCGATTGGCGTTTTCTCTGCGCCTCTGTGACTCTGTGGTAAAGAACTAAAAGGTCTTGGTGGAATCCAACAGAATCGTGACGGGGCCATCGTTCACTAGTTCCACTTGCATCATTTCCTGGAAGCGGCCGGTTTGGCAGGGAAGGCCGGCGGACCGGATGCGCTCCACGAAGTATTCGTAGAGCTGGCGGGCGCGCTCCGGCGCGGCTGCCGCATCGAACGATGGCCGTTTGCCGCGGCGAACGTCGCCGTAGAGCGTGAACTGCGAGACCACCAGAATTCCGCCGCTGACGGCCGCAGTGTCCAGGTTCATCTTTCCGTTCTCATCTTCGAAAATACGCAATCCAGCAATCTTGCCGGCCAGATAATCAGCGTCTGCTTCATTGTCTGTGTGAGTCACGCCGAGCAGAACCAACAGACCGCGGCCGATATCGCCCACGACTTCGCCGTCCACGGCGACCTGCGCACGGCTGACACGTTGTACGACAGCGCGCATAAGGTTAGTTTCGAGTTTCCTGCGCTGAGTTTCAAGTGGCAATCTGCCGAGCTGCGCTCGGCCTGGACGGGCGAGGGCGCCCGTCCCTACACAGTCAAGCTCGTTGACCCGGCACCTGCCAGCGGTTACGATTCTTATGGGCCTTCTTGGGGCCAGCCGCAGTCAGGTTCGGTTGCGACAGGACTCGCCTTTACACCGATTCGTGCTGGCCATTACACTACTCATTCCCTTTACTCATTCTTCGGGAGGTGGACTGCTATGGCCGCAGGAGACAAATTGAAAGAGATTAACGAAAAAGTAAAACAGATTATCAGCGAGCAACTGGGGGTCGATGAAGCCGAGGTCACGCCCAGCGCTTCGTTTGTGGATGACTTAGGCGCCGATTCGCTGGACCAGGTCGAACTGGTCATGGCGCTCGAAGAGGCATTCGATCTAGAGATTCCCGATGAGGACGCGGAAAAGATCCGCTCCGTTCAGGATGCAATCGATTACATCGATAAGCACGCCAAAGTAGCCAAGTAAGTTGCGCCCCTAATGGAGGCCGGGCGTCCCCGCCCGGCTGGACGGACGAGACGTCCGTCCTCCATGGTGGCGAGTTAAGTCAGTCCAGTCCCATACCCGCAACCGCAAGGAGAACTCATGGCAGCCGTTGACGAAAAAGTAAAACAGATAATCGTGGAACAACTGGGAGTGGATGAGGGCGAAGTCACACAGAATGCCTCATTTGTGGACGATCTGGGGGCCGACTCTCTGGACACCGTGGAACTGGTGATGGCTTTTGAAGAAGCCTTTGAGATCGAGATTCCCGACGAGGATGCCGAGAAAATCCGCACCGTGCAGGATGCGGTCGATTACATCGGCAAACACGCGAAAGGTGGGAAGTAGTTGGCGAGACGGGTTGTAGTCACTGGCATTGGCCTGATCTGCGGAGTGGGCAACACCACTGAAGAAATTTGGCGAAACCTGCTCGCAGGCAAGAGCGGGGTCGCCCGTATTACTCATTTCGACGCCACGCAATTCGCTTGCCAGATCGCAGCGGAAGTCAAGAACTTCGATCCGCTGAATTTCGTCGAGAAAAAAGAAGTAAAGAAGATGGGCCGCTTCATCTACCTGGCTTTGGCTGCGGCCGCCGAAGCCATGAAAGCCTCGGGCCTGCAAGTCGCCGAAGAGATTTCAATTCGAACGGGAGTGCACATCGGATCCGGGATCGGCGGGTTCGACGTGATTGAACGGGAGCATATAAACCTGCTCAACGGCGGACCGCGCAAGATCTCACCATTTTTCATTCCCGCGTCTATCGTCAATCTCGCTGCAGGACACGTCAGTATCCGCTACAACGCCAAGGGTCCGAACGAGGCCACGTGCACTGTCTGCACCTCAAGCGCACACTCCATTGGAGACGCCTACAAAATCATCGCGCGTTGCGATGCAGACGTCATGATCGCGGGTGGGACCGAGGCCGCGATTACCCCCATGGGGGTTGGCGGTTTTGCCGCCATGCGCGCCCTCTCGACTCGAAACGATGCACCCGAGAAAGCCAGCCGTCCCTGGGATTCAGGGCGCGACGGATTCGTAATCGGCGAAGGCGCTGGAATCCTCATTCTGGAGGAATTGGAGTTCGCCCGCCGCCGCGGCGCTAAGATTCTGGCCGAAATCGTGGGCTACGGTATGAGTGGCGACGCCCACCACATTACCCAACCCGCCGAGAATGGCGATGGCGCCTATCGCGTGATGCTTAACACGCTCAATGATGCCAAGCTCCAGCCGCAGGATGTGGGCTACATCAACGCTCATGGCACCTCGACAGATATTGGCGACAAACTCGAAACTATCGCCATCAAGCGTGCCTTCGGCGATCACGCACGCAAGTTGGCGGTGAGTTCGACCAAGTCGATGACGGGGCATTTGCTCGGTGGCGCAGGTGGGCTTGAAGCTGGCATCACGGTGCTCGCGCTGCGCGACCAGATTTTGCCTCCAACCGCAAACCTGGATAATCCTGATCCCGACTGCGACCTCGACTATGTCCCCAACCATCCCAGAAAAGCCGACTTGGAATACGCTATGTCCAATTCCTTCGGCTTCGGGGGTACGAACGGCGCGCTGCTCTTCCGGCGCTGGACGGAATAGTTCTGGCTAGTCCAAATGTTCTGCTGAAAAGTCCTCAAAATCTTCACTGCTAGGCACCTTGCAGAAAGACGTCGACATTGGCGGCTGCGCCTTGAAGGGGCGCGGCTTCAAGCCGCGCCGTACATCGTTTTCAATAGACTCATGGCACGGCTAGGAAGCCGTGCCCTTTCAAAACTCCCACGCCGACGGTTTTTCCGCAGGCCCTTAGGCGTTGGGTGGTCTCCGGGCCAGGTCAAAGGCCGCGGGACAGGAGTGTCCGCGCCGCACTTGGGCATTGCCCCGTTCCGTTTTGGCAAGGAACTTTAGGACTCCTCCTGTCTTACCTGTGGTAATGAGACCTTGGTACCCAGGGATTGGCCTTCTTCCCCTTTGCCATTGCCGATAGTGCACTACAGAATAGATTTGCAGGGCAAGAACACCCCGTCTATGGACAAAGCCTTTGGAACCGCGCTCATGCCCACGCTCAGCACCAAGAAGGCCTCGGCCCGTGTGGCTCTAATCGACATGAAAGAACCGGCCCGGAACACTCTTGCCGAGTGCTTCCGGCAGTTTGGGATTGAGAGTGTGCCGTTGAACGGAAACGCGGCCGAGCGCCTCAAGAAGGAGAAATTTGAGGCCTGCGTGATCAAGCTGGGCCCGACGGCTCAGACCATCATGGAGTCGGCGCGTACTTCTCCCTCCAATAGCCGGATCGTCCTTTACGCCGTGGGCGGCAGTGCCCAGGATGCGCTGAGCTTTTCGAAGTACGGGATCAATGCCATTTTTCACGAACCGCTTGAGCGCCCAGCCGTGCTGAAATTGGTCCGGGCTACCCAAATGCTCGTGTTGCACGAACTGCGGCGTTACGTGCGCATTCCAGTGATCACGGAAATCTCCCTTGCGATGAGCGATGGTCGCAAGGTGACGGCGACCAGTATTGAGGTTAGCTCCGGGGGCATGTCCCTGCGCAGCGCCGACGATATTGCGATTGGGCAGTCAGGTGAGGTGTCTTTCGCTCTGCTGACCTTGCCTCGGATATGGGTTCGCTGCGCGGTGACTTGGCGGAACACGGTGGGCAAGTCTTTTGGCATCCGCTTCGACAATCAGGACGAGCGCCGTTTTCGGATCAAAGAGTGGATTGACTCTTATCTGGAAGGTTAGCCGGCTCAGACTTGAGTCATCGTGTCTTCTGTTGTTCGACAAGCGTTGTTCGACAAGAAGAACGCCGCAACATTGGCTACGCGTGTCAAGACGTAGCGGAGCTACGTCTCTACAGTGGAACGATGCGGCTGTACCTCCTCGCAAACCTCAACTCACGCAGAAAATTCCTCCGAGTGGGGCGTGATTCGGGCACAATCATTACGTGTCGATCGACCACCATACGGTTGCAGCGGTCAGCATTGCGGGCACCTTCTGCGGATTTGCCTTGCAATCCCATCAGTATTGGCTGGCGCTGTTTGATGTTCGCCTGACCTAAACCCTTTCACCACAGAGACACAGAGGCACAGAGAATGCTTCAATTTTCGAGAGGCACTGATGTGTCCGCGGTTTTTGCAAAGTCTTAGGGGTTCTCTGTGCCTCCGTGTCTCCGTGGTGAAAAGGTATTCATGTAAAATCGAAAGAGCATGGCAGGTGCTTCCCAATTCGTCCAGATCGATCTTGCGCGACCGGTCCGGCAGCCCAAGCCGGAGTGGCTTCGGGCCAAAGCCCCCGTCGGTGAGAACTTCCACAATCTTAAGAAACTAGCCCGCGGGCTTGGGTTGCATACGGTTTGCGAATCGGCGCAATGCCCCAACATCGGGGAGTGCTGGAACCACCGCACGGCCACATTCATGCTGTTGGGCAACATCTGCACCCGGCGTTGCGGTTTCTGTGCGGTTCCCAAGGGAAAGCCTGAGGCGATTGATTGGGACGAACCGCGGCGCGTGGCCGAAGCGGTGGCTACGCTCGGCTTAAAGCATGCGGTGGTGACCAGCGTCAATCGAGACGACGACAATCTGGGTGGGGCGCGAATTTTCGCGGAGACCATTCATCAGATTCGCGAGTTGTCTCCGGAGTGCCGCGTTGAAGTTCTCATTCCCGATTTCCAGGGTATCGATGAGGCGTTGCGTATCGTTCTCGAGGCAAAGCCTGACGTCCTGAATCACAATACGGAGACTGTGCCGCGGCTTTATCGTGTGGTCCGGTCCGGGGCGCGCTATGAGCGGACGCTGCGGCTGCTGGAGAATACCAAAGAGTTTTCGCCGGGGATGGTCACGAAATCTGGAGTGATGGTTGGCCTGGGGGAAACGATCCCCGAACTAGTTGAAGTGTTTCGCGACCTGGGAGCGCGCGGTGTCGACATATTGACTGTCGGCCAGTACCTGCGGCCCTCGCGCGACCACTTGCCGATTGCTCTCTTCTACACGCCCGACGAATTTCGCTACCTGAAGGACGAGGCGCTGCGCTTCGGCTTCCGCCACGTCGAATCAGGACCAATGGTGCGCTCCAGCTATCACGCCCACGAGCAGGCCGAGTCGACTTCGGCTCAGCCAAGCATCGCCTAGCGACTCCGCGTACATTACTTCTTCTTTTCGATTTTTGCCCAGGTGTCTTTCAGAGCGACGGTGCGGTTGAAAACCGGCTTTCCTGGCTTCGAGTCGGGGTCGACGCAGAAATATCCCAGGCGCTCGAACTGGTAGCGGCTTCCGGGTGTTGGGTCGGCAAGCGACGGTTCGAGCTTGCAATCGGTGAGCACTTCAAGTGACTTGGGGTTGAGACTCGCAGTGAAGTCCTGACCCTCTTCGGTTTGATTTGGATCTTCGCGGGTAAAGAGATTTTCGTAAATCCGCACCTCGGCATTCACTGCATGGGCCGCGGAGACCCAGTGAATGGTGGATTTCACTTTCCTTCCGTCGGGAGGATTGTTGCCGCCTCGGGTTGCGGGATCGTAGGTGCAGTGCACTTCGACCACTTCGCCCTTTTCGTTCTTAACGACGCTCTTGCAGGTCACGAAATATCCATAGCGCAGCCGGACTTCGCGCCCCGGAGACAGGCGGAAATATTTCGGTGGCGGGATCTCGCGAAAATCATCCTGCTCGATATAGAGGATGCGGGAGAACGGCACCTTCCTCGTGCCTGCGCTTGGATCCTCGGGATTGTTCACCGCGTCCATTTCCTCAGTTTGGTTCCCCGGATAATTGTCGATCACAACCTTCAGCGGATGCAGAATGGCCATGGCACGCGGAGCGCGTTTGTTCAGGTCCTCGCGAACGAAGTGCTCCAGCATCGCAAGTTCGATCGAGCCGGTGGTCTTCGACACGCCGATGGCTCCGCAGAAATTGCGAATAGCTTCAGGCGTGTAGCCGCGGCGGCGAATGCCGGAAAGAGTCGGCATGCGAGGATCGTCCCAACCGCTCACACGACCCTCGCGCACCAGTTGTAACAGCTTGCGCTTGCTCAGCAGGGTGTAGGTCAGGTTAAGCCGGTCAAACTCGATCTGTTGCGAAGGGAAAATGCCCAGCTGTTCGATAAACCAATTGTAAAGAGGACGATGATCCTCGAACTCCAGGGTGCACATGGAATGCGTTACCCGCTCGAGCGAATCCGACTGCCCATGGGCGTAGTCGTACATCGGATAGATGCACCACTTGCTGCCGGTGCGATGGTGGTCGGCATGGAGGATGCGGTACATCACCGGATCGCGCATGTTGAAGTTCGGCGAGGCCATGTCGATCTTGGCGCGCAGAGTTCGTGAGCCGTCAGGGAATTCTCCGGCTCGCATGCGTTCGAACAGGTCGAGGTTCTCTTCGATGGAACGGTTGCGGAATGGGCTATCCTTGCCGGGTTCGGTTAAAGTGCCCCGGTACTTGCGAATCTCGTCCGCGCTCAGATCGTCGACATAGGCCTTTCCCGCCTTGATGAGTTGCACGGCCCACGCATAAAGCTGGTCGAAATAGTCGGAGGCGTAGAAAAGACCATCCCACTGGAAGCCAAGCCATTTGACGTCTTCCATGATGGAGTCGACGTACTCGGTTTCTTCCTTTTCGGGATTGGTATCGTCGAAGCGGAGATTGGTGTGCCCGCCGAACTCGTTGGCCAGGCCGAAATCGAGGCAGATCGCCTTGGCGTGGCCGATGTGCAGATAGCCATTGGGCTCGGGAGGAAAACGGGTTTGCACGCGTCCGGCGTATTTATTGGTCTTCAGGTCGTCGAGAATAATGTCGCGGATGAAGTTCGAAGGACGAGACTCGGCGGGCGGGTTCACGGCGGCTACGGTCTCGGGATTTGAGGCACTCATAGGCTTTTCTGGGGCGCAGACTGGGTGTTTAACGCTTGCCGCCTGAACGCCCGGACATCCGAGCTGACCTCGCGGGTCGGAATCTCATGTGGAAATACCACTATAACTCATCTCAGAGACAGCCGCCCGGAGGGGCAGATTCTGGCAGGTTCGTTCGTCAGGAAGATGGCACAAACTCTTGGTGAAACGATTTAGGGCGTTATCGGGGAAAAGGCTGAATCCAGCTGGCCGCGCGTCAAGTATCTCTGGTAACCAACCGATGTTACCTCGAGAGGCCTTCGAGCCCTTTTCTTCTCATCTAAAGACTATTGTTTTGTCTAGGATGGTATGAAAATATTGAGGGCGCAGATTTCATTAATCTAAAGTGATACAGGGGAGCGGCAGAGAACTGTTCCCAAAAACTAATGGATAGCACTACCCCCATCAGCGTGTTTATCCTGCCAGGGCTCGTCGCCCTGCTGATGTTCTTGTTGTTCACCTATCTTTACGAGCAGAGCCGGCACCAATATTTCCGCGCCTGGCAATTAGGGTGGGCCGCCTACACACTGCATTACGCGCTGGACGCCTGGGTTGCGTCCCGGCAACCCTTGGCGGTGGTCTCATTCCTCAGTTCTCTGCTGCTGATGGCAATGGCTCTCTGCATTTTTGTCTCAACCAGATTGATGGGGCGGCAGAGATTCGTCTGGCGATGGTATGACGTGGCGGTCGGAGTAGGGGGCATAGCGCTCGCCTGGTGGAATCTGCAAGTGCGTCCCGAAATGTCCAATCCCCATCTGCCCTTGGACATTGGCTTGGGCGTGGTGCTTCTGTACTGCTCATTTTATTTCTACCGTTACGCGCATCGTAAGAATTCGCTGGCCTTTACGTTTCTGGCAATTTCGCTGGCGCTGTGGGCTGTACTAATGGTTTTTGGGGGATTGCAGAATCCTTTTCGAGCGGTGGTCGGGACTGCCGGGCATTTCCTGGGTCCGATTCCGCAAATGCTCTTGGGCATCGCCATGGTGATGGTGCTGTTTGAGAACGAGCGCAATGCGGTACAGGAAAATGCACTCGCGTTTTCCACTCTGGGTGTAGATCCGATGCGGCTGCTCTCAGCAGAAGATCTGGTGCCCAGCCTGCAAAACATTTTGGAGAGGCTGGTAGCGCCGCTGCCGACCGGCCGGGCGATGATCTACGTTTCCGAGCGCTGGCGCGCCATTCTGCCGTCGGTGCAGCGTGGGTTTTCGCCGGAGTTGGTGAACAAGATGGAAAAGAGCGGCTCCGGAGAATACATCGCCGAGCTGGCCTACCGGCGCGGCGGATTCGTGACCTTCCACAATTTTGCCGAAATGTCCGAACCATTGCCCGCGTTTCCCGGTGCCCGCTTCGAGCAGTTTCGGCAGGTGGCAGCGGAAGAAAATATCCGGAACATCACTGCCGTCAGCTTACAGACGCGGGAGCACAACTTTGGGGTGATCATTTTTCCCCACGCTGAGCGCCGTGTGTTCGGATCGTCAAACCTGCGCCTGCTGATTGGGCTGGCATTGCAGATTGGGCTGACCCTGGAAAACTACGTGGTCATGCACAACGCGCAGCGCCGTACCAAGGAATACGAACTGCTGACCCAGATCGGCCAAGCCATCAGCTCTCGCCTCGATCAGGACGAGATCTTGCGCACGGTCTACAAAGAGCTGGGGCAGATCTTTGACACGCGCGACTTTTACGTAGCTTTTCAAGAGGGCGAGCAGATTCGCTTCGAGTTCGAAGTAGAAAAAGGCCAGGTTCTGCCCAAGCGT
>Ga0116217_10002294_pt1 | contig 17765 bp, 25 predicted proteins | sample Sb_taG_6_FD_89697 | JGI IMG/M metagenome (GOLD analysis project Ga0116217, IMG submission 89697) | Peat soil microbial communities from Weissenstadt, Germany - Sb_50d_4_PS metaG | ecosystem: Environmental > Terrestrial > Soil > Wetlands > Peat | place: Germany: Weissenstadt | collected 2010-09-21 | reverse complement strand
GACGACTACCGGCTGTCGTTCCTCTACGGGAACTTCACCACGCTCACCCGCTTCACGGAGCTCGACGCGGAGCGGATCCTGACCGAGCGCCTCGGCCCGCTGTTCGTTTCCATTCACACCACTGACCCCGAACTACGGGCGCACATGCTGCGCAACCCGAAGGGCGCCAGCAGCCTGCGCTGGCTCCGGGTGCTCCTCGACGGCGGCATCGAGGTGCACGGTCAGGTCGTCGTCTGCCCGGGCGTCAATGACGGTGCCGCGCTCGAGGACACGTTGGCTGGGATCCTGGACCTCTACCCGGCGCTGGCGAGCGTGGGCGCCGTGCCCCTCGGGGTCAGCCGGTACTCCAACGAGCCCGAGATGCGCCCGCACACCAAGGACGAGGCGGTGCGGGTTCTCGACACCGTCGACGAGTGGCAGCGCCTGTTCCGGCGGGCGCTCGGGCACCGCATGGTCTTCGCCGCCGATGAGTACTACCTGCTGGCGGGGCGGGACCTCCCCCCGGCGCGCCACTACGACGGCTACCCGCAGCACGAGAACGGCATCGGTTTGGCCCGCGCCTTCGTGGAGTCCTTCACGCGGCCCGCGGCGGAGGGTCCGGGGGGAGTGCGCCACGGGTTCTTCGCCTCCGTCGACGCCGCGCCCGCCCAGGGCTACCGCGCCCCGAGACTCCCGGTCAGGCCGGCCGAAGCGGACAGTCGACCGGTGACGGTGCTCACGGGCACCTACGGCGCCCGCGTGCTCGGTCCGCTGCTGGCGTCGCACCCGCGTGACGACGTGGAGGTTCGAGTGGTGCCCAACGACTTCTTCGGAGGGAACATCGGGGTGGCGGGCCTCCTCACCGGGGAGGACGTGGCGCGCTCGCTGGCCGGTGTCCCCGAGGGATCGCGCTGCCTGCTGGCCGACGCCTGCCTCAACGAAGGGCGCTTCCTCGACGGGCTCACCCTGTCCGACCTGCCCCGGCCCGTCGAGGTGGTGCCCACGGACGGCCGCTCGCTACGCATCGCACTCGATGGCACATCCTTCCGACCGGCGTGCGCGGCATGACCGAGCCGATGGTGGTGATCGCCGGTCGCCCGAACGTCGGCAAGTCGTCACTGGTGAACCGCATCGTCGGCGCCCGCGCCGCGGTGGTCGAGGAAGAGCAGGGTGTCACGCGGGACCGCAAGGTGCTGACGGCCGAATGGTCCGGCGTGCCTTTCTCCGTCATGGACACCGGGGGCTGGTTGGCAGCCGGCGACGCCCTCGAGGCCAAGGTGAGCGAGCAGGCTGAGCGCGCCCTGGCGGAGGCGGATGTCGTGCTCATGGTGGTCGACGTCACGACCGGGGTGACGGAGGAGGACCTCGCGGCCGCCAAGGTGATCCGGCGTGCCGGGCCCCCTGTGCGCCTTGTCGTCAACAAGGTCGATGGTGCCAACCGGGAAGCGGCTGCATGGGAGTTCGTCTCGCTGGGCCTGGGCGATCCCTTCCCGATCAGCGCAGTGCACGGGCGGGGAACCGGCGACCTGCTCGACGAGGTCGTGCGCCTGTTCCCGATACCGCCAGAGGACCCGTTGTCGCCTGGTCCCGGGCCCGGGGAGGAGAGTCATGACCCCGGCACGCCGCGGGTCGCCATCATCGGCCGCCCCAATGTCGGGAAGTCGACCCTCTTCAACCAGCTCCTCGGCGAGGAGCGATCCGTCGTCCACGACTTGCCGGGCACCACGCGTGATGCGATCGACACGGTCGTGGAGACTCCCGACGGGCCCGTGTGCTTCATCGACACCGCCGGCCTGCGCCGCCCCTCCAAGACAGATCGGGGGACCGAGCAGCACTCGACCCTCCGGGCGCTGCGCGCGCTCGAGCGAGCCGACGTGGCCATCCTCGTGATCGATGCCACCATCGGCGCTTCGCATCAGGACCAGCGGCTGGCCGAACGGATCGGTGTCTCCGGCTGCCCAGCCATCGTCGCCCTCAACAAATGGGATCAGGTGCCGACCGACCAGCGCGACGACGTGCTGGCCGGGGTGGGGGACAGGCTTGCTTTCCTCGGGTCGGCGCCGGTGCTCAAGATCTCGGCGCTCTCGGGCAAGGGGGTCCACCGGATCCTGCCCGCATTGCGCGACTCCGTCGAGGCCTACCACCAGCGGGTGTCCACCGGAGCCCTCAACCGTGCTGTGCAGGAGCTGCAGGGCCGGCAGGCCGCCCCACGAGCGAGGATCCGTTACATCGTCCAGGGAGCCATCGACCCACCGACCTTCACGCTCTTCACGAACGGGCGTCTGCCTCCGACGTACATCCGCTACATCGAGCGCGGCCTGCGCGAGAAGTTCGAATTCGGCGCAACGCCTATGAAGCTGCGCGTGCGGATCGGCGGCAAGTGAGGAGCAGCCGGACCTGATGGCCTGGTGCGAAGAGTGCGACGCGCTCGTCGAGGACGAGGACCTGGGCGAGGAGGGCGAGTGCCCCACGTGCGGCACCATCCTGACCGAACAGGAAGGCCAGCCGATCCCCTGGTACTTCAAGATGATGCTGGTAGCCAGCGTGATCTACCTCGGTTACCGCGGCTACCAGGGCGTGACCTGGGTCGCCGCCCACGTGTAGCGTCCTCGGCCATGCCAATCTACGAATTGGATGGAGTCGCCCCGCGCATCAACGACGACGCCTTCGTCCATCCCGAGGCAGTCGTCATCGGGAACGTCTCGATCGGCGCCGAGTCGAGTGTGTGGCCCAACGCAGTCCTGCGCGGCGACTTCGGCGAAATCCGGATCGGGTCGGGTTCGTCCATTCAGGACGGCACCGTCATCCATGCCGGCCCCGGCTTCCCGACGATCATCGGTGACGGCTGCGTCGTCGGGCATCTCACTCATCTCGAGGGGTGCATCCTCGAAGACGAGTCGCTGGCCGGATCGGGCAGCGTCGTGCTGCACTGGGCTGTCATCAGTCACGGGGCGACGGTGGGCGCCAACGCGGTGGTGCCCAACCGGATGGTGGTACCCCCCGGCGCACTCGCCCTGGGTGTGCCGGCGAAGATCTTCGAAGGTCGGTCGGACCTGCACATGAACCAGCTCTCCGCCGCCGAGTACGTGGCCAACGCCAAGCGGTACCGGGCTTCAATGCGCCGGGTCGACTGAGCGCTCGCTCTACTTCTTGCTCTTGCTGCTCCCGCTGAGCTTGGCCGGGAACACGTCGTTCCCGAATGGGGCGAGGCCCTTGGCTGCGGCAAAGCCCATATGCCCCTCACCGTCGGCACCCCCCGTCGTGAGTCCGAGGAGATCCTCGTAGCTGCGCAGCGCCGAGTAATGGTTGTAGGAGCCCGTTGTGTCGGTGGACCCAGGCACGACGTACTTGGGATTGAGCAGCAGCGCCCCGATCTGGCCGCCGCCGGGAGCGGCGCTGTCCGTCGATGCACCTGCGTTGCCCGGGGCATGCGTGTCGGGTCCGGAGGCTTCGTTGCAGCACGCCGCGGTGGCGGCCGTGCCACCGACCTCGGCCTCATCGAACGTGATGACCACCAACATGTCACCGTGCTTGTAGGCCGGTGAACCGAGGATCAGGGGCATCCAAGCCCGGAGGAACTCGTCGGCTCCGATCAGCCCGCCCACGTTGCCGCCCGTGCTGTTGGGCCCGGCACAGGTCGCATCGTGGCCGTCATTGCACAGGTTGGGCGTGATGAACCCGAACCTTGGCGTGGTCCGCTCACTGTGCAGATCTTGCGCCAGGTGGCCGCTGGGGGAAGGGCTGCCGTTGGCGCCCAGCGTCCCGAGGGGGACCACGTTGGCGTCGCACAGGGCGGTGTTGTCGATCACCGAATGGAACCAGACGAACGGGTCATGGCGCGTGGTGTATTGGTCCTGTGGGGTGGCAACCTCTGCCGTGTCGGTCGCTCCGATGGCGGGGTGCGCACAATCGGTCCCGCCGCTGGGGTCGGGCGGGCCACCGTCTCGTGATGGCGTGTTGCCCATGTCCTGCTCGTACGCCCGCCAGGATCCGACGTGCGTTGCCTTGCTCGGCGGGTACTTCGCATCGAGCTGTGAGGCAATCGTCTGTACCGAAGACGGGTAGACGCAGCCCTCGCCATCCACCTGCCCTGGGTTGACGGACTGGTCGGCGTCGGAGGTTCCGGGGGTGACGTTGGCGAAGGCGAAGCCGTGGTCCGCGCAGTCCGCCTGCGTGTCCTCGCTCGGCGCCTGCCCCGAGACCTCGGCGATATAATTGTCCAGGCTGTCGTGGCCGATCCCGTAGTAGTTCGGCAGGAGCTGACCCTCCCGGCGGAGCGTCCCGTTCAGGTAGGTGGCGGGTGAGCCGGGGCCGAAGGTGGCTGCGTAACCCTCGTTCTCGAACTCGATGACCAGGATGTGGTTGATCCTCCCGGGGGGAAGGGCCGCGCGGGCGATACCGGATGATGCTTTCCCTGTGGTGGATGCGACGGCCGGAGTGGACCAGGCCAGCAGGGCCAGCATGGAGAAAGCGGCCGCCAAAGAGGTGAGGGCGCGCGCCAGGGGACGGAAGTGCAAGCGGGGTTCGGACACGGCGGGTGATCGTAGCGAATGGGTCCGGCACGGAAGGGGCAGGTGGCGCGCCTAGTCCCGGGCGAAGCCGGCGATGTCCCGAGCAGTGTCGCGGCTGATGTCGGGACAGGCGATGGCAAATATCTCGGTGCCGTGCATTGTCCCCATGATCTGGCGGCAGCGGGTTTCGACCCCGGCCGAGAGCAGGAGACGATAGAAGTTGATCCCCTCGTCACGCAGCGGGTCGCACTCGTTGACGCTGATCACGGTCGGGGGAAGGCCTGCGACGTCGTCCACACCGGCGAACGAAGGCCAGGCGAGGGGGTCGCGCTCGTCGAAGGCTTCGATCCCGTAGCCGACACGGCCGCGGTTGTTATGCAGTTGGAGCAGGAAGCCCTCGTTGTCTATCGAAGAAGGGCAGCCGGGGGCCGGCCATTCCCCGGCGATGTAGGGGCACAGTGCGTACAGACCCTTGATGAGACCCAGGTCGCCATCGCGTTTGAGCTTCATGCCGGTGGCCAGCGTGAGGTTCCCGCCACCGCTCTCACCCGCCACGACGATCCGGGCCGGGTCGATCCCCAGGTCGGCGGCATGGCCGGCCACCCAGCGCAACCCCGAGGCGCAGTCGTTCAACCCGGCGGGGAACGGCTCGACCTCGGGCGCCGATGAGGCAACCAGGCAATTCCGGAAGTCCACCATGATCACGGCCACCCCGTTCGTCGCAATGTGCTTCCCCCAGCCGCGGTACATCCCGTCGAAGCACGACATGGTGGCCATGCCACCACCGTGGATGTAGTACACGCAGGCAAGGCGCTCGTCGGATTCGGGGCGGATGACTTGCAGATTGACCGAGTTCCCGTCGGGCCCCGAAACGAAGCGCTCGCTGGTCACCTCGAGTCCCGCCGACGGCGCGGCGGCGTCGCAGGCGTCATGGATGGCGCGGAAGGCCTCCCGGCCAGCGACAGCCTTGGGCGAGTTCGACTCCGCGATGAGCTCCTCTCGTGACGCCACGTCCTTCAGCGGCGTGGTTGGGATGAGCTCGAGGATGCTTCGAATGCGAGGGTCGAGCCGGAAGTCCGTTGTGATATCGATGGCCATGCGGCCCATTGGACCATACGGACTTGGTGCTCGCCCGGCGGCGATCAGCCCTCCCGAGCAGGCGGCGTGTCGCAGTCGTCTCCTTTGGGCGCCTGGTCGCCGAGGTGACCGGCGATGATCCTCCCAGCCGCTAGTTGCACGGCGCAAACGCTTCCGGCCCCCCGACGGGTGTCGGCTAGCATCAGCACGGTCGTTCCTTGGCTGGCAACTTCAGCCGATGGTCGCCCGAGGATCGGGTCAAACCGGGGCAACGACACACGGGCTGTGGCGCAGCTTGGTTAGCGCGCTTGACTGGGGGTCAAGAGGTCCCGGGTTCAAATCCCGGCAGCCCGACCACAACGGTGCAGGTCAAAGCACCGTGCGGCAATGTTGACGGCAGCGTAATGGCGCCCTTGTCAACGGTTTGTCAACGGAGGGCGCTCGAAATGCTCGACCACATTGAGGTGGCGGCCAGCAGTGCTCTCTGGTTGAGCGTGACCGCCATCGTGATCGCCGGAATCTCTCTTGCGGTGAGCATCATTGGATCACTTCGGTTGTGGCCAAAGCTGCGTGTGACGCGCTCGATCAGTGTCCACGTCACATTGGGTCCCGATGAAGCGGGGATCCGCTCCGGCGCCGAGTACACCTTCATCGTGAGGGTTACCAACGACCGAAACCAGGCCGAGACTGTCGACGATGTCGGGTGGCGAGTGGAGTCACCGTCGTGGTCCAGGCTCTCCCTCAAGATGCTGCAGAAGGAGGGTGAAGAGGTTGGCGGGGACCCCCTCCCGTGCAGAGTCGAGGGGCGCGACATCAAGACTTGGGAGGTGCCCGGTTCCATCGTCTTCGCGCGCCTGTCTCCCAAGGGTGGGGATCTGTTCGCGTGGGCTCAGAGAAGCGTCCCGAAGCACCAGCACTGGCCTTGGCCAGAGGAGCGAAAGCTGGGGATCAAGACCCTCACCTCGGAGCGCGCTCCGTTCCCTCAATCAGGAGTCAGCTGAGCAGCGCCGCGCTCAGCCTCTCGCCGGCACCTTCGGACATGCCGGGCATCACGTGTTGGTAGATCGTCTGCGTGATGGTGGGGGAGGAGTGGCCGAGCAGCTCGGCCACCACTTTCACGTTCTCGCCGCTGGCCAGCATGAGACTCGCAGCGGTGTGGCGCGTGTCGTGCAGCCGGATCCGTCGCAGCTGCGCCCGATCGACGAGCGACTCGAACCGCGTGCTGATGTACTCGGGGTGCAGCGGCGCTCCGAACTCGTCGGTGAAGACGTAGCCCTCGGCGATCCACGCGGGCCCGGCTGCCAGCCGCTCGGCCTTCTGCCGGGTCTGGTGCGAGCGCAAGGTCGCTACGAGACCCGGGTCGAGGGGGATCGTGCGGCGGCCGGCGTCGGTCTTCGGCACTGAGTCAGTCGGCTGACCGTTGACCAGGACGCGGGTCCTGGTGATGCTGATCGACCCGGCGTCGAGATCCACGGCATCCCACCGGAGGCCGGCCAGCTCTCCCCGGCGAAGGCCACGAGTGAGCAGAAGCGTCCATGCGGCGGTCAGGCGGTCGTCGCAGACAGAGCCGAGGAAGGCCCGGGCCTCATCGGCTGTCCATGCAGCGCCGGCGCCCTTGGCTGCTTGTGCCCGCGGCCGGCGGTAGCCCGCGAGGGGATCACGGCCCACGAGGCCCGTCTCGAGCGCCCAGGCGGTCGCCGCCTTGAGCCGGTGAGGGACAGCTGCACCGAGCGCGGAGACAATGCACCCCCAGCGCGGGACCCCTCTACCCGCAGTGTCTCGGCGAGCTGCTGGGCCTGGGAAGGGGAGAACTTGGCCAGCTGGACCCCACCGACGTGCGGGACAAGCCACGCGTCGACGACGTCCTGGTACTGCGCCAGCGTCGTCGCCCGGAGGCCCTGCGACTTCTTCGCCGCCAACCACTCGACGAGGAGCTCGCCGATCGTGATCTTCTTATCCGGGCTCCACCCGCCGGTCTGGACCTTCCCGAGGAGCTCGTTGAGGTGTTCCCGCGCGGCGCCCTTCGTCCGGAAGCCGCCCTTGGAGTGCTGCTTGCGCCGGCCCGTGCCGGGGTCGTGTGTGAACCAGTACGCAGTGATCGTCTTGCCTCGCGCTCGGATGCTGCCTCTCATTTTCCCAACCTTTCCGCTGCCCGGTCGGCAGCCTCCTCGATCGCTCGCTCCAACTCGACCTCAAGTTCCCTGGTGACTCGTCCCCGGACCGCCTGCACGTTGCCGGGTCGCTCGGCAACCCTGCTATCTCGCTCCTCAAGAAACGGACGTCCCCAGGTCCGTTGAGCAGCGAGCCTGACGTCGCCGGGGGTCACCCCCAGCCGCGTGCGGTTCTCGATTCGACCGGCGATCGCCGTATCCATTGGGTCACCGTGTCGGAGAAAGCCCTTCACCTCTCCGTGTGTGATCTTGTGGGGGTCAAGGTCCCAACGCGCTGACATGTTCTTGACGGCCTCGGCTCTCCACTGCGACTGCGCCTCGAGGGCTGAGTCAAGGCGGCGGTAGGCGACCTTTTGAGCCGCCGACGTGTACTCGGGGCCCGTGTAGTCCCTGTCGCCCTCAACGACAGCTCGCAAGTAGCCCGCGGTCCACGAGCCCTGGTCGACTGCGACGGCATCACCGGGGGGCGCGACCAAGTCCGCCATGGAAACCCCCAGGACCGCGCACAGCACGACGGCTTCGGTGAGACGCACCTTGCGGCGTCCCGTCTCCACCCCGGCGACGGTTGCCCTGTCCCAGGGGAGACCATGTACGCGGAGCAGATAGGCCAGCTGCTCTTGCGTCAGCGACTCGGCCTGGCGGAGGCGGGCCACGTTGCTGGCGACTACGGATTCGAGCTGCGGCGGGCTGGCCATATGCCAACCAGTTTGCCACAGTCTGTTGAGTTTCACAACTTTCCGCCCGCAGGATAAATCACACGCCCGAGCCCGGTGTGAGTGCTTTACCTCGCACCTGGCCACGCAAGGCTGGCGGCACAATAGGGGGCATGGGATCATGTGTTGTGAATCACGACACCACTTCACGGCTTCGACGGTGGCGCATAGCCAACGAGGTCACCCTCGAGGACCTGTCCGGTCTCACGGGGCTATCTCAGCCGTTGCTTTCGAGAGTCGAGCGAGGTGAAAGGAGGCTCAAGCCCCTCGATCGTGTGAGGGTGGCCCGGGCCGTGGGCGAACCCGTTGGGGCGCTGTTCGAGCCCGAGTTCACCCTGACCGATCCCGGCCACGAGGTGGCGTCGTGATGACCCTCGGCGCCCTCAACGATCTGCCCCCGACCATCAACGCCAAGGCCGTGGCCGAGCTTTTCGGGTGCAGCACGTGGGCGCTGTACGAAACCGTCAAGGCCGGCAGCTGCCCCGTGGAGCCGCTCCGGGTGGGGCGCAAACTCCGTTGGCCGACCGCGCTGGTGCTCCGAGCCCTGGGGCTCGGTGACGACTGATGGCCCACGATGAGCCGGAAGAACGCCTCCAGGCGCTCGAGGAGGAAGTCGCCCGACTCCGCGCCCAGGTCCGTTGCCCTCGGTGTAGCGAGCCTGCGCCGCCGCCAGAGCGTTGGCCCGGTGACCCATAGTCACGCGATAGCCGACCAGCGCACACGTGCGGCAAGCCGCCGCGCGACCCATGACGCAACTGGACGAGGAGGACGATCTCCATCTGGGCCCGCGCCTGACGTTCCGGCGCGCCGAGACGATCACGCCGACGAAGCCCGTGTTCCTCTGGGAGCGACACCTCGTTGCCGCAGGAGTTCAGCTGCTCGTGTCACGCCAGGGCATAGGAAAGTCGACGCTGGCGAGTTGGGCGATTGGGAATCTCAGCAGAGGGCGGCCTTTTCCCGGGGACCGAATAGATCGCGATCCCATCAACTGCGCCATGCTCAGCCTCGAGGAGCCGGACGAGCGCCTCGTGGCCCGGCTCCACGCCACGGGCGCGGACCTCAGCAGGGTGCTGATCATCGGAGACATCGAGACCTTCGACGAGGATGGGCGTCCCTTTCGACGGCCGTGGCGACTGCCGAAGGACTGCGACGTCCTCGAGGAGTTCCTGACCAATAACGAGGTCGGCTTCGTCGTCGTCGACGGCCTGGGTTACTCGGTCCAGGGCGACTCCCACAACTATGGCGCAGTCGGTGCAGCGCTCTCATCTCTGGCCGCCGTTGCAGAGCGCACCGGGTGCTCCATCCTCGGCCTGACGCACCCGCCCAAGGGTGGGAGCGACCCGGCCACGGCCGCCATCGGGTCGACGGCGTGGACCGCAGTTGCCCGGATCGTCTGGGTGCTGGGGATCGACCCTGACGACGAGACCGAGTGCCGGCGGGTCATGCGGGTGAGCAAGTCGAACTTCAAGATGCCTGACGACGGTCTGGCGTTCATCATCGGCGACGACGAGCGGTTCGACTGCGGCTACGTGACCGGTGTGACGACGAGCTCGGTCTCGGCTGAGGCGCTCGTTGCCGCGTCGGTCCCTGGCGCGGAGAAGACCGAGCGCGAGGAGGCGAGGGATCTGGTCCGCTCGATCCTCAAAGCCGGTGCGATGGAGACGAGCGAGCTGCTCAAGCTCACCCGGGCGGCCGGCGTATCGGACCGCACCGTGGAGCGCGCCAGGCGCGACCTCGGCGTGCGCGCAACGCCACGGCACGACCCCGGGAACGGGAAGATGACCGGCTGGATGGTCGAGCTTCCGACCAGTCCGCCACCCAGTCCGCCAACGATCCCCTTTGACGGTGTGGGCGGTGTGGGCGGTGTGGGTACTACTAGGGACTTTTCTCACACTTTTTCTCACCAGTCCGCCCAGACCGCCAGTCCGCCAAAGGTGGGTCTGGATAATGAACCGACCGGCCCGGTCTACTACCAGCGGGACGAGTTCTGATGGGCAACGGCCGGCGATTCCGACGGCTCATCTTGAGTCAGGACATCCCTGATGGAGCCTCTCCGATCGAGAAGGAGCGGGCAGCACGTAGGCGACTCGTGGCCACGACGGGACGATGCCCATGCGGGGCGACACTGACCGTCCCAGAGCTCGAGCCCGGCACGGTGACGATCATCCCTGTCGAGCATGAACCTGGGTGTCCGGCGGTGGACGAGTGACTCCCAGCCGACGTCACAGCATCTCTGTCAATGCTCCACGACTTGATGCGTACGCGACCCACCAGCCGGTCCCTCTTGACTGCGTATCAAGGAAGACGCCTATAGCCGCAGGTCAGACGGCACCTGTCAACCGGATGTCAACCGGATCTGTGGCATCGGATGGCTGAGGATGAATCACGGCCAGCCCGCGGCTACTCGTGGCCGCCGTTCGAGGCCGGTCACACCAAGTCGCTGGTGCACGGCGCCGACTCGGAGCGCGCCATAGAAGCCCGGGCGGCTGAGCTGCGTCCCAAACTGTTCGAGCTCTGCCCGTGGCTCGAGGAGCACGACGTCATCGCCGTCGCCCGGTTCCTTCGCGTCGAGACTCGCTCGCTGATCCTCGACGCCTACATGGCCGAGATCATCGACCAGGCGGGGCCCGGCAAGGTCCCGATCAGGATGTGGGAGCAAGCGAACGCCACCGATCGGCTGGCCGGCGACCTGGGGAGCAAACTCGGCCTCGACACTGCTGGCCGTGCCCAGCTGCGCCAGACGGTCGCCAGCACGACGGCCACCCTCGAGGACATCGCACAGGACGGCCGACGAGCCCGCCAGCGCCGCGCCGGAGTCATCGACGCCGAAGCCCTGCCAGACGACGGGGCAGAGGCATGACCACGGCCGCCACCACCATGACCGAGCAGGAGCTCCTCGACTCGGTCGTCGAGCTCGCCCACCTCTTCGGCTGGCGCGTCGCCCATTTCCGCCCCGCACGGACGGCCCACGGCTGGCGCACGCCGGTCACCGCTGACGGTGCTGGGTGGCCGGACCTGACGCTGGTGCGTGAGCGCATCGTCTTCGCCGAGCTGAAGTCCGCTCGCGGACGGCTCAGCGTCGACCAGCAGGATTGGCTGCACGCACTCGGCCATGCAGGCGCCGAGAGTCACGTCTGGCACCCAACGGACTGGACCGACGGCACGATCGAGCGAGTCCTTCGAGGTGAGCCATGACGACCGAGCCGCTCATCGACCAGCGCCGCAACCGCTCAACGGCCGATGCCTACGTGCTGCTGGACCTCACCACGTTCAGTGGGCTCCTGGCAGACGGCGGAGAGGAGTCCGCGTGATGCCCGGCCGCAATAGCGAGCTGGAGCACCCGGTCGTCCTGCCAGATGGTGACCTGCATCACTACGACCGCGAGCGCAGCCACGGCGGACTCAGCCATCCACGCGTCCCACGCCCGTTGGCTGTCCCCGGCCAAGAGAAGCAGCGCCGGGACGATCGACATAGCCACCAGTGCGATGAGGCTCACGAGCAGCCACGCAACCACGAGTCTGATGCCCCCATTGGCGCGGAGCCATCGGAGCAGCTGGACGCCGGTGACGGCGATGGCCGCAATAACCACTGCGGCGACCCGCACATTCTCCAAATCAGGCGCCCCCATGCCTCGAAGCTACCCCGCAGGGACATCCCAAACACCGACGCAGCGATTGAACGCTGATGCCCACCGAGACGATCGACGCCAAAGCGTGCCGCCTGCTGGTCACCGGCAACGTGCATCTCGTCACCGTCGCCCCAGAGTGTGTCGCCGCCCGGGTCTTCGGCGACAGCGCTGTCTACGACGTCAACCTCGCCGACGGGCGCTGGTCCTGCACGTGCCCAGCCTCCAATGCCCAGCGCGAGTGCTCGCACCGCCTCGCCGTGACTCTGGTCACCCTGCCGCCATGGGTCAGGAGGCGGTCAGCATGAGCCGCCTCGACGCCTTCGACCTCCTGAGCGGCCTGAGGGACAACCTCGGCCGTTGGTGGGACACGGCGACCGAGGTCCAGCACGCCGACGCCACCGCCCTTCTGTCGCTCGACGGTCCACGCCGTCACTGGCTCGGCCGGGCCAAGGGCTACTCCAAGACGCGCGACGTCGCCGGCATCTCGGTGGTGGTCCTCCTCACCCAGATGGCATCGGGCGAAAAGGGCTACGTCGCTGCGTCGGACGCTGACCAGGCGGGCCTGTTGCGCCAGTCGGTCGCAGCCTTCCGTGCCAACACGCCCGGACTCGAGGCCGACATCCTCGTCGAGTCCCGGCGGATCATCGCCCCGAGATACGGCTCCGAGTTGGTCATCCTCCCCGCCGACAGCGCCGGCAGCCACGGCCTGCGACCCAAGTGGCTCGTGGTCGACGAGCTCGCCAACTGGCCCGACGTCGAGAAGCACCGTGAGTTCTTCGACAACCTCTGGGCCGGTCTCCCGAAGGTGGCCGACTCGCGTGGCGTCGTCATCACGACGGCCGGCGCTCCGGGTCACTTCTCCCGCAAGATCTTCGACGCGGCCCGGACCGACGAGCTCTGGCGGGTCTCCGACGTCCACGGGCCGCCACCATGGGCGGACCCAGGCGAGATCGAGTCCGAGCGCCGCCGGCTCTTCCCGGCCCGCTTCGCCCGCCTCTGGATGAACGAGTGGGCCGAGGCGGATGACGCCATCGCCGACCCGGCCGACGTCGCCGCCGCGTGCACGTTCCAGGGCCCTCTCGCACCCGAGGCCGGCCGCCGGTACATCTGCACCCTCGACCTCGGCAAGAGCCACGACCGGACGGTGGCCGTGATAGCTCACCCTCAACGTGAGGGTGAGGGTACGCGGATCATCGTCGACCGGATGCAGGTCTGGACGCCCCGGCCCGGGCACGAGGTCAGCCTCGACGACGTCCGGCTGTGGCTGGTCGAGTTCTGCCGTTCCTACGGCGCCCGCCTGCACTACGACCCGTCCCAGGCGTACCTGATGGTCGAGCAGCTTCGCCGCGCCGGCATCGGCTGCGAGGAGTTCACCTTCACGTCCGGGAGCGTCGGCTTGCTGGCCACCTCCATCATGCAGGCGCTGCGCGGTCGCCTCCTGACCCTGCCCGACGACGAGGAGCTCAAGAGCGAGATCCTCAACGTGCGTCTCCGCGAGACCTCGGTCAACGTGCTGCGGATCGATCACAAGTCCGGAAAGCACGACGACCGTGTGATCGCCGTGGCGATGGCGACACATCTGCTGGCTTCGGGTCCCCGTCCCATCTTCTCCGACTACATGGAGGCGTATCGCCGGGAGCAGGAGAACCCAACGCCGGTCGCACCGGAGGACCTGCTCGACGCCCGGGAGTTTGTGCCCGGCATCGCATCAATGCGCGGAATGTTGGGGTACTGATGGACCTCCGCACCGAGCCGTCCGTCACGCTCTACGCCGAGGACTGCGCACTGCTCGAGCCATTCCTGCGGCACTTCGAGCGCACGAGCCAAGCACGTGGCACGACAGACGACGAGGCGGCTCTCCGGATCTACGCCATTCGGCAGCTGGCGGCACGGTGGCTCGGTTCTGCAAACGGAACTGCGGAACTTCCGGAGCTGGATATGTCACCCGACGATCTCCATGATGAGAGAACGACAGTGAAAGAGGCCGCAAAGACGCTCGGCATCAGTGAGAGAGGAGTTCGCCTGGCATGTGAGGCAGGCCGACTCGAAGCTCGCAAAGTCGGAGGCGTGTGGCAAGTAGATGTCGTGTCGGTGGTCGCGTACAAGACGCGGCGAGAAGCAAGAAAGGTGGCGTGAATGGCCACGTTCAAGTACGTCGGCGAGGGACCCAAAGGCGAAGCGCAAGAGCGTACGTTCGACGGGGGTTTCGGCAGGACGGCTGTGACGGTGTCGACTGGCGACGTGCTCTATGTCGCCGGCCCGGTGGGGATGCAGCACGCCATGAACGCCGACCTCGAACCTCATGACGCGGATACCCGGCGCCAGGTCGAGCTCCTCCGGGAGCAGATCCGGATCGCGGACGTCAGAGATTACGCAGCGGGCACACCTCCGAGCGGTGGGATCTGACAGTGGCCTTTTCCTATGACCACGACAAGCAGATCCTCGAGCTCCAGGCCACCAACGGCCGGCTCTCGGTCAAATCGGCGGTGCGACAGGTAACGGAGCTGATGGAGGCCGAGGTCGACCGACTGGAGAAGATGGCCGACGTCCTCGGGTACCAGCCGGGCATGTCGACGGCCTACCGGGCAAAGGCCAAGGAAGTGCGCGACAGCATCCCCGCAGAGGTCAATCGTCTGGTCGTCAAGGCAACTGCAAGACCAGATCTTTCGAAGGTCGTGTCCACGCGCTACCGGGGGGTTGAGGATCGTCTCGACATGCTCGAGAAGTCGATCGCCGCCGACCCAACAAGGCGACCGATCGGGATGCCGGCTCCGGCAACAGCCGTCCCCGCGACTCCGCCGATAAGCCGAGGGCCCGACAACGGGCCGACGTGGCCATCGAAGCCGACGTCGGAGATGTCCAACCTAGAAAAGGCGGTCTACTACGGGCGCCTCTTCCGCCAGGCGCCGACTCCCGCCGACGCTCGCATGTGGTCGGACCTGGCGGCCGAGTACGCCGAGGCAGCTCGCAAGGAGGAGAGGAACTGACATGCCAGCGAGACCCGGATGGCCGAGTGACGGGTCGGGTGCCTTTTACGGGGGTATCCCGATTTGGCAAGGCGGAGACCAAAGTTGGACGACCAACGTCACCATCAAGGGCGGATATGGGTACCTGGGAATCCCGCTCGGCTTCACGGAGACCGTGACCGGAGTCACGGTGAACCTTCCCGTAGGCGCCAGCTTCTCTGCGCCGGTCTTTGCTGGGGTCAAGGGCTCCACCGGGTTCTTCCCCAACGGGTATCTCCTCTTCCAACCTCCGGCCGCTGGGTGCCCCGACGGCATCTACGACCTGACCATCACGGCCGACTGAAAGGACGCGAGTAATGGACAAGCCTGACTTCTCGAAGGTCACGAAAATTCTGACCAGCGGCTCGTGGTTCGATATCAAGCCGGGAAGCCTCCAGGGCGCCTCAGGCGTGCAGCACGTCAACGTCGGCGCCGTGGAGCCGCTGTACCGCTTCCGGTTCCCTGACGGCCAAGAGGGAGCCATCCTGGCCCGCTGCCTCGACGGCTGGGCCCCGCTGGTGACCGGCGACGCACCGGCTCGGCCCGCGGACATGAGCGAGTTCACAGCTGGCCCAGCCATACGGGACATGACCCCCGCTTGGCTCAACCGGCCCTAGTCCCATGGCCTCCGACCCGCCGGCACGCTGCGCTGACTGTGGCGGGGTCCACGTGCCGACCCTGTCAGAGGTGCTGCCCCTCCTCGGGGATGGCCGCGCGGTCGTGTGCCTCTGTGAGCCGTGCTGCGCGGACACCGTCCGGCGCGCTGCCAGCATCCTCGACGAGGTCGCCCTCGAGCAGGCCGAGGTCGTCCGGGCGCGGATTGCCGGCATCGCCGAGAGGCTCCGAGACTCGGGCGTCGTGCTGCGATCCGTCGACATCCCGCAGTCAGAGCGGGCTGAGCTCCTCGGCTGCGTTCAGGCGAACTGAGGTGCGGCGCGCGACTGTCGCCGGTATCAGACCACCCCGGCCGCCCGCAGGGACGCCCGCTGCTCTTGCACGCTGCTTATGCCGCCTCGTCCCGCTCCGTCTCGGTCTCGGGGTCAACCGGGGCCACGCCATCGCCCCGACGTCGGTCGAACAGCAGCACCCACCCGGCAGCGACGAGCACCCCGAGGACCACCGCGAGGGCGATCAACTCCGAGACGACGTGCGCGGCCTCGGGCTGCTGCGCTGCGGCAGCGAGCATCTGCAACGTGCCGCCAGTCATCTGAGGCCCTCGGCCGCCTCGGGCTTCTGCGCCACCAGTCGATCGACCTCCCCCCGGTGCTGCACTCGCAGGGTATGTCAAAACCAGGGCGCCGGTCTATGCCTGTGTGTCGAGCGAGCTGGTGGGCCTGCTCCGCCGTCCGCTCCCGCCTAGGTGCCGTGGCGCGAAGCAACGTCGAAAAGCCGGTCGTCGGCGGTGCGGGTGTCCGGTCCTCTGACGCGGCGGGACCGGACACCGGCACCCCCAATCCGGGTCAACGGCTAAGACCGGGGCGTTCTGGACTGCCCCCGGGGCCCCGTGACCTACTCTCCCCAGCCCAAGGGGGGTGTGGCCGCTAGTTCGCCAAGCGGTAGGGCAACGACCCAACCCCGTTAACCGCCTTCGGGGTTGGGTCGCGCTCTCCACGCCACCTCAGAGCCGCCGGAGGTTGGCCGAATTCGAGCCGGTCGGCTCTGTTTCGGGCGTGACCACGGGCGCATACTTGGATGAGGGGCGGCGACGATGTGAACACAAGCGTGTGTTCCCTGGGTTGTCGTCGCCCCTCGAACTGTGCCAGTGGTGCCGGTATGGGATAGGGGCACGGCCATGTACCGAGACGCGAAGCGACCCCGCCGTGACCGAAGCGGGGACGCTTTCGCCAGGGCAGGCATGTCCCTTAACGATTCCGCCAGCGCACCCCTGGGGGGTTAGGGGGAAACGAGCGCCGGCCCGGATCGCTGAGCGCGACCCTAAGTGGGCCATCTGAGCCGCGGCTGTGCGGGGTGTTACGAGTCCATTTCGGTGTCTGCGTCTCTGTGAAACCGTGACGTTGACGAAGTGTTCATGACGGTTACGCGAAGCAGCCCCGGATGTCGGACCCCGGGGCTGCAACGAACTGGACCGCCTTATCGGGTCAGAGTGGCTTACGAGAGAAATGATGCCCCGGCCCGCCATATCATCTCGTCAACTCGCCGCGCTTCCTTTAGGAGCCTGGCCTGACGTCGAGAAGTGGGCGAAGGCGATGGGGCGAACTATGAAGGGGGACGGATGATGGTGGCCGATCCAGAGCGTCACAGGGTTCTCGCCATGCTGGCGGAGCAGTTCAACCATCCGAAGACCCCTGTTGAGTTCAGGGTGACGGTGGATCAGATGACCGCTGAGCGGATCGAGGCGTTCACTGAGGCGATGTCCGAGCGCGTCGAGAAAGAAGTGTCAACCGGTGCCGTAGTCGCGTTCGCCGTCGACATCCTGTGGTCCAAGTGGGTCGGAGAGTCCTGACGCGCTGGTCCTGACCCTCGGCGCGTATTCCTGGCACACGCCTCCACACGGCGTCACGTTCTGAGGGCGCCGTACCGGCGGCCCCCCGCGGATGTCAGCTCTGCAGGGCCCAGATGATCCGGACAACGTGCCGGCGACCGTCCATGACCCGGGCGACCTCCGCATGGATCTTCTCGGCGAGCCCGGCGCCGGCATCACGACGGCTGATCCCGGAGCT
>Ga0116217_10002293_pt1 | contig 17767 bp, 21 predicted proteins | sample Sb_taG_6_FD_89697 | JGI IMG/M metagenome (GOLD analysis project Ga0116217, IMG submission 89697) | Peat soil microbial communities from Weissenstadt, Germany - Sb_50d_4_PS metaG | ecosystem: Environmental > Terrestrial > Soil > Wetlands > Peat | place: Germany: Weissenstadt | collected 2010-09-21 | reverse complement strand
GCTCACTGTATTGTGTTCGGTGTCTGCATTGGCACGGGACAAGAATCAGCACTCGGTAGAGATTCCGACCTGTACGGCATTCTAAATCTCTACCGAGTGCTGATTCTTGTCCCGTGCCAATGCGGACACCGAACACAATACAGTGAGCATCGATAAGAGTGCTGCGTACTTTACTTGTTTCATTGAGCGAGTTCTCCTTCGAACAGTTGAGCAGCAGCTCTCACCTTGATGAGACAAGCGCCGCTAACTCAGACACTGAATGTCTTTTTCAATAGATGCCGACCAATCGATCCGAGGTGCAACCATGATCGTCTCGCGACGTAATTATGCGTAAATCTTCGTAATCATTATTGAAGCGCCTGTGAACCATTTCTGCTCGCGTACCTGCGAATCAACATCCAGCGTAAGCCAGTTTGCTGGCGTGCCACAGCAAGTTCTTGCATGAAGTCCTCTGTCGATATGCGGACGCGTGTCGTTGCAACTTGGACGGAGATAGAGCTCAGACTTGTCACTTAAAGTTCGGTCGACAGGCTAAGTTGCTAGCAGCAATCGAAGTCCACAAGAACTCGATCGTGTCGTGAGTCTGGCATCGCAGCTGCTTCAGAAGCTGGCGGGCCGGTCGGAAGCTACCTCGATCGCTTGCTGTGCAATTTACCGCTCCGGAGCCGCGATGAAACTGCTTTTCTGCGACGCACGTATGCAGTGGGCAACAGCCGTTTTCCTTGCCCTCGTCGCCGGCTACTTGGATGGTTATGGACTTCTTGTTCTGGGAACCTACGTTTCGTTCATGAGCGGAAACACGACGTTCACCGGACTAAAGACCGGTCAGGGCAATTTCCAAGCTGCGTTTCCTTCGGCAGTAGCCGTCCTTTCCTTTGTCACCGGTAGTTTCTTGGGAAACCTCTTCAGTCAATCCAGATTGCGTCATTCCCATCGCCTGATCTTCGGAGTGATTGCAGGCCTGCTTGCGACCGTTGCTGGTCTCGAACGGCTCGGGCTGTGGAACGCCGTAGCGGAAATCGCGTTACTCACCCTGGCCATGGGGATGATGAATCCCGCAGTGGCTAAGGTCGGCGGAGAATCGGTCAGCCTTACGTTCGTGACTGGCACACTGAACAGGATAGGCGGTCATCTCGCCGCAGCCGCGGCGCGGAAACCTCTGTCCGAAGGACAAGGCCCAGAGGATTCTCATCTCGCCCGCGTTCGAATTGACGCGAGCGTGTGGTCGGGGTTTCTAGGGGGTGCAGCGCTGTCCGGAATGGTGGCTTCGCATTTCAGGATGTGGGTACTCCTGCCTCCCTGCATCGTGATGATTGCTTTGGGTCTATTCAGCAAGAGCACCACAGCATCCCCCGCCCTAACTCGCGCCCATCGTCGCGCGGCCGTCGGGGACGTGTGTTAATTTCACAAGCGCAACTCCGAATAATCCCGGGCAGGCAATGCCCAAAAAGGAGCGTTTCGCAGGCCTATGCTGCCGCTGCGACGAAAGCCGTGGGTAAAGTGAACTGAAAAGTTGCACCCATCCCGGAGACACCGGTGGCCCACAATCGGCCGCCGTGCGACTCAACGATTGAGCGGCTGATCGGCAGCCCCATGCCAGTCCCGTTTCCCTTGGTTGTAAAGAATGGGTCAAAGACGCGTTCGGCCTGGCCCGCCGGCAATCCCGAGCCGGTATCGCGAACCGAGATGAGCAGTTGGCCATCGCGAACCTCCGACCGGATCGTCAGCTCGTCGCCGCGGTTCGAATCCTTCATTGCATCGAAGCCGTTCAGCATCAGATTCATGAAAACCTGCTGTAGTTGCACACGGTCTGCCGAAACCATAGGCACATTCTCAGCAAGCTCAGTGCGAATCGAAATCGAGTACCGGATCGCCTCGTTACGCAATAATACAATCATTTCTTTGACGAGTTCATTTACGTCCAGCAACTCCCGTTGAAGAGCATCCTTTTTGAAGAACGAGCTGATTCCGCCAATGACGTCGCCCGCGCGCGTTACGGCCTGAACGACTCTCGTTGCGGCTTCGCTTGCCTCTACCAAATCGGGGACATCGCGTTTAAGGCACCGCAAGCAGGTTCCGGCGTTTATACGTGCCGCGGAAATCGGCTGCTTGATTTCGTGCGCGATCGAGGCCGCCAGCTCCCCCATTGTGGTCACCCGATTGATATGCGCCAGTTCGGCTTGAGCCAGGCTCAGTTGTTGATTGGCAGCCTCAAGCTCTGCGGTGCGCTGAAGCACACGCGATTCGAGCTCGTCATTCATTTTCTTGATTTCTTCCTTGGCTTGTCTCAGCTCCGGAGTCTCAATCAGTTCCCAGGCGCCGCGCCGCCGCGCCGTTGCAAACTGGTGGGTGCCCACCACATCCAGGAGCTCATTCGCTCCGCACGAATTCAGACAGTAGGTACACAGCAAAACCATTAGCCGTCCGCCTACGCTGTCATTGACCACCTGTTCGTACTCCGAAAAGGCATTCCAGTCCTTCTTCTGCAACCAGGCCGTGTTTCCGGTGCCTCGAAGTCCCGCATATCCCCGGTCTAACGCTCGATCGAGTTTCTCATTCCACGAAGTCATGACTCGGTTTGAATCGAAGGTTCCTCCTTTCAGGTACCAGTCCCGGCCATCGAAGATTTCGATGCTTCGCTTCGACCGATAGTGATCAAACTCAGGCACCGCCTCGCGCAATCCATCCCAGGCTTCCTGCTCGGACAGGGGTTCGGAGAGAACCCACACACAGAACTCGTTATCTTCCAGTCCGGCTTTGAAAAACGACAACAGCATATCGAGCAAGTCTTTCTTGCTCTCGTAAAAGTTGCAAAAATGGGTCCCCCAAGGCCGGTCTCCCACTACGTCGATTCCTGATCTTCGGATCTCACCGGTTGATGTCATAGACGTCACCCCCAGATTCACGAGAGTATACTCCGTTCCCTCATATACGGGCACCAAAGTCCCAATGATTGCCTTCTCCGGCTTAATCGCACTGTGGCAGTCTTAATCTGAACAGAATCTTTGCCATCATTCCCTTGTCTTCATGGTTCAACAAGTGACAATGAAACCATGACATACCTTTGATGACAGGATTCGTGAAGTCCAGGATCACGACATCCGAGCCACCATGGAGAAACCGTTTTTATCTTCGGCAAATGTCACAGTGAAGTCCGGAGGGCTCTGCTGCGGTTTCTTGGCGTCAATCTCGTGGTAGATGGGAGCCCTTGTCGATGACCAGATGTTCTCCTGAGGCAGCGTCCGATTTCGCTGCATTGGACTGAGGACCAACTCGGCCATCCGACTCTTGTTCGTAGCAAGATCTGAGGCGCCTGCAGCCTTCGATGCATGGCCGAGTTTGCCGATCTCACAATCCGGCATTCTTGAACGTGACACGGGCAATGGCTGACCAGTCCGCGTCTTCCAATCCTTGCGCCAGAGCCGCTACGAATCGATCATGTATAAGGCTGGCGATCGGCATGGGAACCGAAACCTCTTCAGCCGCTGCCAGGAGCAATCGGTTGTCCTTGAATCCGAGGGGCAATTTGAAACCCACCGGCTCAAACTTTTCAGAAGCGAGGATGCCGCCATAGGTTTTGTAGACCGGCGCCGAGAACACGGACTCGGTGAGCACTTCCAGGAACTTTTGTGGATCGACGCCGGCCTTCCGCATCAGTGCAAAGCCCTCGGCCAGACTCTCAATCACGGTGGTGGTCAGAAAGTTTCCGCTGAGTTTGATTAAGTTGGCGGCGGGCGCATCTTCACTCACCGTGAAAGCTTTTTGCCCCATCGCGGCAAACAGGCTGCGGCATTTATCGATTGATTCACTTGGCCCGGCCGACACGATGAACAGCTTACCCGCAGCCGCGGCGTCCGGTCGGCCAAAGACAGGGGCCGCAATGTAGTTCTGATGATTGTCCGCGTGCGACCTGGCCAGTCTGCGAGACAAATCCACGCTGATGGTACTCATCGAGATATGGATCGCCCCCTCTGGTAACGATTCGATCGCAGTCCCGGGTTCGAAGATCACGTCTTGCACAGCCCGATCGTCAGCCAGCATCGTGATGAGCACTTCCACTCCGGTCGCTGCTTCCGAGGCGGTATCGGAGACTTTCGCTCCGAGACTTTGCATTTCCTGAGCAACGCTTCGCGTGCGGTTGTAAACAACCAAATCGTGGCCCGCTTTAATCAGGTTGCGAGACATTCCCGCGCCCATACTTCCTAGACCAATAAATCCGACTTTCATGATGTCGTCCTCCTGCTCTAACCGCTCAAAGCGGATGTTGTTTTGGCGTGTGTTGTGTGGTCACGTAATGATCCGTCTTGCACTCCTCGATGTTCGAATCCCCTCCAAGACGCCAGATTCCTCTGTCCTTTCTTCCCTCCGAGTGGACCGGTCGCCGTGTCGTCAACACTGCCTTTAGTTTCCGGCTACCGCTTGCCCTGCGGAAGCCTTGGGTGCCAGACGCAGTTGAACAAGAACGGTTAGGCGATTCCCGACGAGGGAATTAAAATTCGTCGGCACACCAACATCCTCTGCGTTGGCTGCATGAGGCGCCTCGGGAAGCCCAGGCGTTGAGAGATACGTTCCCGTGCATTGGGCACCGCTATAGGCTTCATTCGCGTCCGGCACTTGACAATGCTCATCTTGAACCACGGGCGGCCAATAAGTACTGACGACAGTCCTCACCAACTGGGGAAAGTCCTCCCGAAACATGTTCGTCGATCCCAACGCCTTGATAGAGCTTTCCTTCTGCCCGCTCCCATCGGCAGCCGGGAAGTCGAAAACGAAAGTGGATTCGCGCGAAACGCGGTGGATCACCGGGGGACCATACACGGGACCGGCATAGGCTTCAGTAGGATCCGCCTGGACGTTGCGGTCCACCCGCGTTACCGTCAGATCGCCTGTGGCTTGCAGCCGACCGTCCGGCGTCCGTATCACGCGCTTCGAGTGGAAACACACCAGTGTTTGGTTGGACAGATTTTCCAGCCAATGGCTCAGAAATTTTCCATCTTCATCAATGGCAGGCGCCATAGACGTCGCTGGATAGAACCTGAAGTCGATACTGGACTTTGTGGGATCGGTGTCGTCGATTACCACTCTTCCGTTGACCCTGGCGAAGCCAAGCGTCGTGTTGATTTTCGTTTTCCCGTAATTCGTCGTCGCGTCAGTGATAAGTTTTGCGTCGGAATGGCGAGCGTCCACTTGCCAGGACCCGGCCATGAGAGAAGGTTTGTTGGGAGCATCAAGGCCCAGAACCGCCAGGGCTAGAACGACAGCTACCGCAAATGCAACCGTGTGTGTAAGCATTGCCTTCTCCTTTTCTTAAATGCGGACTCGGTTCTTGGATCCGCGAACATCAAGCCGCCACAGCGCCGGTCAAAATCCTTTTGCGAGATTGATCTCATGCGGACTCCCTTTCCTACGACCCTCTGCGACCTGCTGAAAGCAAGAAACAGCAACCAAGCTCCTACTTCAAAGCTGGATCAATCAGCGTCAGGTCAGTTGCCGGGTCGAGCCGCTTTTGCATCGTTACTGGATCAACCGTCAGCATAACTTCCAGTGTCGGGGATACATACGCATCAAGAACATGGCCGGCGCGTGTTGTTCCATCCTTTCCGCCCACTATCATGTGCGTATGGACCACGGGCTTACCTTGAAAGAGCGCGATATCACCGCTCATCCCAATCACTTCATGCTGACCGACGATCGGGATCTTCTTGTACATTTTGCGTTGGGGGTCGAACCACCCCAACGTTGCCCCATTCAGTGCTCCGATAGCGGTGAAATGAGCACTCGTAACTTGATACTTCTCCGCAAACTCGAGCAGTCCGGAAAACGCCTCGTCTCCCTGGTAAAAGATGACCGCATATCGCTTCGTAGATTCTCCCGGGTTCAGCAATTGAACCTGCATCTTGGGAGCTTTACCCCTCGGAACGGCTTCCGACGGCGAGACATATCCGCTCGCCACGTCTTGTGAATACCCGATCGTGCTTGCGAACCCCATCAACATCAGAACGCAAAGAGTTCGCTTCACCATCTCCTACCTCCTAGTCGCAGGCACAAATGGAATGCACGCCAGTTTCCAATAGACCGCACAGTAAGGCATCTCGTATTTTCAGCGAGATAAGTTGGCCAGGGTCGGGGATGCCTTAGGAAAACTCGGATAGGTGTCCTGCGGCTGACGCAACGTCCGCATGTCGACGGGTTTGGGATTTCAACCGTCCTCCTTCCCGAGTGCCCATTCTTGACGAACTCGTCGACGACTCGATCTTTGTTGTCGATTCATCGCATATCCACTGAATTCGCAGGGTCGCGAGGGTCCAATCAACATGAGCGGTTGTTTGAAGGAGGCGCTCTCGCGGAGTGGCAACGGATTTGCTTCTATTCAGGCGCGACCGAGATTGAATCTGGGGGTTGCTATTGCAATAGGGGCTCGGTGAGCGACGGTCGCTGGAGGAAGACTATGAGAGTCGGTGTCCGGCCGTATGGTGTCACTGCGGCAATGGCTTCCATTTTTTTGATCTGTCCGGGATCGAAGCTAATAGCCCAGGACGCGCACTTTCATAACGCGCCAGTGTCCAGCTCTCAACTGAAGAACCCTTACGCAGGAGAGAAGGCGGCCGCCACGGCCGGTTCAAGATTGTACGCAATGAATTGCGGGTCCTGCCATGGAATTGGTGGACGTGGGACTGGGAATATCCCCGCCCTGTCCCAAGGGCCCACGCAAACAGCGCCGAATGGAGAAGTCTTCTGGTTCATCACAACTGGATCGGTAAATAACGGAATGCCAGCTTGGGAAAGCCTGTCCGAACAGAAACGGTGGCAGATTGTCACGTACCTGAAGTCACTCAAGAGTTCCCCGAAAGCAAAGACAAAGGCTGCCGTGCCTGTCGACTTTATACCGGTCAAGACGACCACACCTCCGCCTCAGGCGCCCTTTACAGATTTTCGCTTTGAGGAGCCTGGAAAAGCCCGCAAGATCGCTGTGCAAGATCTTCCGGCACCATATGTTACCGATTCCGCCGCCAATGGACCTCAGGTAGTTGCCCGTCCGCACGATGCATGGCCTAAGGCGCCATCCGGCTTTAGCGTGCAGCAATATGCCACGGGACTCGATAATCCGCGACTGATTCGCACTGCCCCTAACGGGGACATCTTCTTGGCGGAAGGCAGCAGCGGCGAAATCCGAGTGTTCCGCGGGATCACCGCTGCCGGTGAACCGGAAAAGGTTGAACTTTTCGCCACGGGTCTTAACAAACCCTATGGCATTGCGTTCTACCCCCCCGGAGACAACCCCCAATGGGTCTACATAGGCGACACGGACGCAGTCGTCAGGTTTCCGTATCGAGATGGAGACTTAAGAGCAAGCGCGCCAGCGCAGCACATTGTCGACCTTCCTCATGGCAACGGGCACTGGACTCGCGACGTGCGCTTCACATCTGACGGCAGGAAGATGTTCGTCGCCGTCGGCTCCGCGTCGAATGTCGATGACCCCGATACCACGCCAGATGAAGAGAACCGAGCCGACATCCTCGAGTTCAATCCTGATGGCTCCGGGATGCAAGTGTACGCATCCGGGATCCGCAACGCCGGCGGTGGGCTGGCAATCAATCCCACGACGGGAGAGTTGTGGTGCTCGGTGAACGAACGTGATGGCCTAGGCGACAACCTTGTACCCGATTACATCACGCATGTTGAACAAGGCGGTTTCTATGGCTGGCCCTGGTGGTACATCGGCAGCCATCAGGATCCACGCCACGAGGGTAAGCATCCGGAGTTGAGAGATAAGGTCATAGTTCCCGACGTGCTGTTGCAGCCCCACAATGCCTCGCTCGAAATGACGTTCTATCAAGGCACGCAATTTCCGGCCGAATATCGGGGAGATATTTTCGCGTCCGAGCATGGTTCATGGAACCGATCGGTGCGGACCGGATATGAAGTGATTCGTGTACCTCTGCATCAGACCAGCCGCGCCAGCGGGGAGTATGAAGATTTTGTGACCGGATTTGTAGTCGACAACGGACACGTGTGGGGGAGGCCGGTAGGGGTTACTGAAGCTCACGACGGGTCACTGCTGGTAAGCGACGACGGTTCGAATTCAATCTGGCGTATTAGCTACACCGGCGCCGATAAGGTTTCTGATCCGCGATAATCCAGGGCTCTAGGAGATTCGTTAGAACTGGAACTGAATAGACAAAAAGGAGAAACGGAAAATGCTAAAGGAAGCCACAACTCAAACGAAGGAAAAACGGCAGGTAATGCACGAAACACCAACTGACCTGAACCGTGAAGGCGTCGTCGAGATCGCGGCTGAACTGCGTCGACTGCTGGCCGACGCATTCGCTCTGTACTTGAAGACCAAGAATTTCCATTGGCACATGACCGGACGGCATTTCCGCGATTATCACCTCCTACTCGACGAACACGCTGAACAGATCTTCGCCATGACAGATGATATTGCGGAACGGGCGCGCAAAATTGGCGAAACTACGTTGCGGTCGATCGGCGATATCTCTCGGCACCAGCGTTTGACGGACAACGACGACGAAGACGTTGCCCCAAATGGGATGCTGGCAGAGCTCAACGTCGACAATCAGGCACTCACACGATATTTCCGCTCTGCCCACGAACTTTGCGAGAAATACAACGATGTGGCGACGGCCAGTCTGATCGAGGTATGGATTGATCAAACCGAGCGCCGCACGTGGTTCCTGTCGGAAGTAGTGCTAGATCTCTGAGACAGTCGTGCGTCAAACTCCGATTGGAGCGACATGAGTATTCCCAATGAAATCGTTGCGTTTTAGTGAGCTTGGACCGCCGTCGGTCATGCGAATCGAACAAGTCGCGATTCCAGTGCCGGGCGGTTGGGAAGCCTGGTTCGCGTGAAGGCGGCGGCGATCAACTCCAGCGACATTGGGTACGTCGCGCGACGCTTCAAGAAGACTCCGCCGCGAACGCCCGGCCAGGACTCTGAGGGCATCGTTATAACGGGGAATCACCCCGAGGGCGCTGAAGTTTGGGCAGTTCTCCGACGCTCGGTATCGTCCATGACGGTTCTCATGCGGAATTTGGCTGCGATAGGAGTTCCCTACATTACGGCGTGGGCGTCTGTAGTGACGCAGCTCAAATCCAGGCCGGTGAAACCATTCTGATTGTTGGCGCCGCGGGAGCGGTGGGACAAGCAGCCACGCAGATTGCGAATTGGAAGTAGGTGCGTGTGATTGGCGCGGATATCACCTCCGATCCCATCGCCCGGTACCGAGGCGTCACCCACGAAGCCCCGCGAGCTGCTGTCGAAATGCGGACACCCATCTCCCGAATGAGTCAAGCACAGGACACTCAACCAGTAGTCTCACTCTCCGGCTCGTGCCCTACTCTGGTTTTCCAACACGTTCCAATGCCTTTTCTGAAGATTTGAGTTGGCACGCCAAGTGCCTTCAGTCCACCGAAAGCTTGGTTTCATCGCGAACCGGGTGTTGGGCTTATGTGTTCCCTGGAGGAAAGATATGAAAGGACATTTGCTGACCGCCGCAACGATCCTAGTCCTATCCGCCACTCTTATTCCATTTGCAACCAACGCTCCCGCCGCACGGACGGCGGCGGCGAGTGAATCCGGCACTCCACTCGGACCGGTCGACACGTACTTCGTCACTCAAACCTCGCTGGGCACTCCGTTTCAGGTTGATGCTGGCCGGGTTGCCCTAGCCAAGGGTACAACCCAAGCTATCCGGAGCTATGCGGATTTGATGGTGAGTTCGCACATCACCGTGAATGACGCGCTGCTGGCAGTTCTGAAAAACAAGGCACCGGTGCCGCCGCCAACGCTTCTGAAAGCCGCCTACGCCACGACGGTTTCGACCCTGCAGCATGAAAGCGGCTCGACGCTTGACACCGATTACGTTCGGGGACAGGTCAATTACCAGAAGGCCAACGCCTCTCTCTATGAATATGAAATTGCCAATGGCACAGATCCTGACCTGAAGGCGTTTGCCCAGGAAACCCTGCCCAAGATTCAGGACCATCTGGCGCGTGCCTTAAAGCTGCAAGCGGCAGAGAAGTAAGCTGACTGCCCAAAAGGAACCGCAATGAAAGGGTACAGGGGGCGTTATGAGTGAGGGACCGCATTCAAATTCACGCCGGAACTTTCTCAAGTCAGGCCTCGTCCTGATTTCAACCGCGACATTGGCAGGAGAAACTCCGGCGGTGTTCGGGAGTCCACGTGCCGAGGAAGCACATCGTTTCCTGAACGAATCCGAAAGGCGATTTCTGCTGGCGGCCGTGGATCGACTGATTCCCACAGACGAAGGCTGGCCGGGCGCCGCGGAAGCAGGTGTCGTGAATTACATCGACCTTCAAATGGCGGGAGCCTGGGGTCGTGGCGAGATGCTATATCGGCACGGTCCATTCCGCAAGGGCACGCCTATGCAAGGGTATCAACTCGAGTACACGCCCGCGGAACTTTTCCGCCGGTCCATTGGCGCGATTAATGCGCACTTTGCCTCTCTGGCAAAGTCGTTCGATCAGTTGCCTGCTGAAGAAAAAGACGCATATCTTTCGACTCTCGAAAAAGGAGATATCGACCTTGACGGCGTTCCGTCGAACATATTCTTCGACTTCCTGTTGCAGCACACGGTTGAAGGATTCTTCTCCGATCCGATCTATGGCGGCAACAAAAACAAAATCGCCTGGAAAGTGATCGGATTCCCCGGCGCGTATGCGGATTACCACGACCTGATCGATAAGCATGGAGTTGAATTTCACCGAGAACCCTTGAGCATCGCCGATGGCCCGGGCTATCACTCGATGACATCCACTATGGGTGGGAAATAGGCCTATGCCGCAAAAGCTAAAAGAGGTTGACGTGGTCGTCATCGGAGTCGGCTTCGCCGGCTCCATTCTCGCCAAGGAACTCGCGGCCTCCGGGCTCAAAGTCGTCGGCCTCGAGCGGGGCCACGGCCGCCACAGCGTTCCGGACTTTCAGGCGCCTGCGATCCATGACGAACTGAAGTATTCGATCCGCAAAGGAATGATGCAGGACGTGACCCGCGAAGCGATGACCTTCCGCAACCACCACCGGGAGGTCGCTTTGCCGATGCGGCAGTGGGAAGCGTTTCTTCCCGGCACTGGTCTCGGCGGGTGCGGAGTTCACTGGAATGGCCAGGCTTGGCGATACCACGAGGAGGAATTCATATACAAGACACACATCGAGCAGCGCTACGGTAAGAAGATCCTGGACCCAGATCTTCGCATTCAAGACTGGGGCGTCACCTACCAGGAACTAGAGCCGTACTACGATCGTTTTGAATATCTCCTCGGAGTTTGTGGCAAAGCCGGAAACCTGAACGGCAAGATCGAACCGGGTGGAAACCCTCTGGAGGCACCCCGGTCCCGCGAGTATCCCAATCCTCCGATGAAGGAACAATACTCCGGAGCTCTGTTTCGGAAGGCGGCGTTGGAGCTTGGCTACCACCCGTTCCTGCAGCCCTCCGCCAACATGACGCGCCCATATACGAATCCCGAGGGAATGACTTTGAATCCCTGCGCCTATTGCGGGTTTTGCGAACGGTATGGTTGCGAGCACTTCGCTAAGGCGAGTCCGCAGACGGTGATCTTGCCAGTGCTCATGAAGAATCCGAATTTCGAGCTGCGCACTGAATCGCAAGTTCTCCGGATTAACCTCGACAGCACGGGGAAGAAAGCGACGAGCGTGAGTTACATGGACGCGCAAGGGCGAGAATTCGAGCAGCCGGCGGGCCTGGTGCTTTTGACTGCGTTCGCTTTGAACGACGTCCGCATGTTGCTGCTCTCCGGGATCGGCAAACCGTACGACCCCACGACCGAAACCGGAGTTGTGGGCCGGAATTACGCGTATCAAACACAAAGTTACGTTCCGACTTTTCTCGGCGAGGACGTTCACTTGAATTCCTATATGGCGGGCGGGGCCAGTGGAACGGTCATCGACGATTTCAGCGTCGACAATTTCGACCACAGTTCCCTCGGATTTATTGGGGGATGCTACGTGCTGTGCGGTAGCACGAACGCCCGCCCTGTCGAATTCCATCCGACCCCGCCCGGGACGCCGCGCTGGGGCAGGAAATGGAAGGACGCCGTGCGGCGGCACTACAACCACACCGCGATTTTCAATTTATCGGGTACGTCCACCGCCATGCGGGGGAACTACCTCGATTTGGATCCGACCTACCGCGACGCGTGGGGGCTGCCACTCCTGAGAATAACGTTTGATTTTCCAGACAACGACCTCCGCATGAGTAGGTTTGTCACCCACAAGGCCAGTGAAATCGCCCGGCGCATGGGCGCGAAGACTGTGGTCGATTCCCCGAGAACTGGTCCATTCACGACAACGTCGTATCAGAGTACCCATAACACCGGAGGTGCGGTAATAGGAACCGACCCTTCGACAAGCGTGGTGAATCGCTACTGCCAGAGCTGGGATGTCCCGAATGTGTTCGTGGTGGGAGCTTGCAACTATCCTCAAAATTCCAGCTACAACCCAACCGGCACTCTGGGCGCGCTGATTTACTGGACGGCGGACGCGTTGAAGACCCGCTACCTGAAACGACCTGGACCCCTGGTGTAACCGATGATGAAGATTCACAGCACCGAGCGAACCATGTTTGTACTTGTTGTCGCGGGAATTGTTGTCGCGAGCTACCTGGCCGCGCAGACGTCGATCCCGAATAAACCGACTCCGAATAAGTCGATCTCGAATAAATCACAGATCGGAGCCCAGATTGTGGCACAGGGAACCGCAAGAGGCGCGGTAGCCTGTGCGCGTTGTCACGGCTTTGATGGAGCTTCCGACGGAAGCGGCGCCTTCCCCAGGCTGGATGGGCAGTCCCCACAGTATCTAGCCGAACAATTGCGGCACTTTGCTTCCGGCGCTCGACAGAACGCACTCATGCAACCGATCGCCAGAGGATTGAAGGACGATGAGATCGCCGCTGTCGCGCAATATTACGCGAGTCTTCATGCCGTTTCCTTTCCCCCACGCCCCGTGTCGGAAAAGGTCCGTGATCTAGGGAAGCAAGTCGCAGAAGTTGGTGATTCGAGTGTGCGCGTCCAGGCATGCGAGAGCTGCCACGGACCGAACGGCGAGGGAGAACCCTTCACCGGTGTGCCGTACCTCGGCGGGCAATACAGTCACTACATCAGGCTTCAGATTCAAACGTTTCGCCAAGGCTATCGGAAGAGCGAGCAGATGCTCATTCCTGCTCATAACCTGAGCGAACAAGACATCATCGCCGTCGCGGACTATTTCGAACAAGAGTCTCGTCCAGCGGTGAAGTGAATCGTCGGGAGAAAACATGCCGGAAGAAGAATTTCACTACACCTCAGCGAGCAAAGCAGAGAGCGTTGCGCCCGGCGCCGCCCGCGCTGTGGCCATTGAAGCTCTCAAAGATGGTCCCCGCGGAGCGCTGATTATTGCAGCCTGCGCGGTAGGGCTGCTCCTCGTAGGTTGGCTGTTCTTTTATTTCGTGTTGTTCATGAGCAGGGGGCACGTTGGCTAACCAGTCCAATAACGAAGGCGCGGCAGGTCTGGTTTCAGAACCAGTCATCGTCAAGACGGAACGACGTTGGTTCCTCGCCATGGCTGCAATGCTCGGTGTGATGCTGGCGGTGATCGTCCTTACCGGCATCGGGCAGATGCTTCATCCCTTAAGCGACGTGGAAACGATCGACCCGGCGACTTTGCACCTGCAAGGGGAGTTTGTCGAGAGCAATCTCGGCTCCGCTGTCGAACCCGACGGGTCCATCACGGTTCGCATAATTGCCGAGCAATATATGTTTGTTCCGCAGTGCGCGGTCGTGCCGGCCTCGACGCCCGTTCGTTTTCGGTTAACCAGCGCCGATGTGACCCATGGCTTCTTCGTACAGAGCACGAACACCAATGCCATGGTTGTCCCCGGCTATATCACGAATGTAAGGACAAGCTTTGAAAGCCCGGGTACGTACCAAATGCCGTGTGACGAATTTTGCGGTTTCGGTCATCACGCGATGGCAGCGCGAGTCGTAGTTGTGCCGAGAGATCAATTCAAGAACCTGCGGCCGGACGAAAGGATGAATTGTGGAACGCAGTAAAGCACTTTCGCTCGCCCACTTGTGGACCGCATTTATCTGCTTCTTGCCCGCCATTGGACTGGGATTCTGGCAAATGCTGATGCGCAGTCCTCTGCCGGCCCCCATCGACGACCCGAACACATACTACGCCTCCGTGACCGCACATGGGTCCATCATGGCCTACGTTTTTCCAACGTTTTTCGCAATGGGATTCGGGTACGCCATCGCCGTCTCGGCCTTGGGAAGGCCACTCCAGGGAGAAAAATGGGCGTGGGTTGGTTATGCCCTGTCTCTGATCGGTACTGTGATGGCTCTCGTGCCGGTTGCTGCAGGCCGGGCGTCCGTGTTGTACACCTTTTATCCGCCTCTGTTAGGAAGCCCGTGGTACTACCTGGGTTTGGCGCTGGTCATCATCGGATCATATTTTTGGATCGCAGTGATGCTGGTAAATTTCCGGGCTTGGAAACGAGAAAATCCAGGCAAACCGGTTCCACTTGCCATGTTTGCCATCACCGCGTGCGCCCTCCTGTGGGGATGGACCGCTCTTGGAGCTGTCAGCGAGGTCCTCTTCCAGATCCTGCCCGTGACATTCGGATGGCGCCACACCATCGATGCCGGACTGGCCCGGACGCTGTTTTCTGTGACTTTGCACGCGATTGTCTATTTCTGGCTTATTCCGGCCTACATCGCTTACTACACGTTAATGCCGCAAGCCGCCGGCGGACGCCTCTATAGCGACACGATGGGACGCATCACCTTTATATTGTTTTTGGTTTTTTCCATTCCCGTCGGCTTGCACCATCTTTTTATGGACCCCGAACATGGCGCGGGCTTCAAGTTCGTTCAGTCCGTGCTCACTTTCATGGTCGCCCTCCCCACTTTGCTCACGGTGTTCACGATCACGGCCTCGCTCGAAATAGCGGGACGCATACGCGGAGGTAAAGGCCTATTCGGCTGGATCCGGGCGCTGCCCTGGGATGAACCTATGGTTCTCGCGGTGGGTCTTTCGCTGCTTCTGCTTGGGCCCGGTGGATTCGGCGGACTGATCAACATGAGTTACGCCATGAACGCGATGATTCATAACACCTCTTGGGTTACCGCCCACTTCCACCTTATTTTTGGAGGGGCCGTGGTCATCGTCTACTTCGCGATCGCCTACGAACTCTGGCCCCGGTTGACTGGACGGCCGCTGGTCTCAAAGCGTCTTGCAGACATCCAGTTATGGCTTTGGTTCTGGGGCATCCTGATCACGACCGTACCTTGGCACATCGCGGGTCTCATGGGCCAGCCTCGACGCTACGCGATATTCGACTACTCGGATCCGGTTGTGGCGAAGACAGCATTCCTCGTCATCTTGTCAGTGATCGGTGGCTGCATTCTGCTCCTCTCAGTTCTCCTCTTCTTTTATGTCCTGGTTCGATCTAGCTTCGCTCCCGTGGCTGAATCGATGCCTCCCATCCGCTACGCGTTGTCAGTGAATCCTCCGGCCACAGTACCCTCGCTCCTCAACGGCTTTGGACTCTGGAACGTGATCCTGCTCGCGCTCGTGTTGATTGCTTACGGCTATCCCATCGGCCAATTCTTCTTTCTCCACAATCAAGCTGCGCCCGCGTATTCCTTGACCCGGGGGATCACGAAATGAACCAGGAGAACGGGCCTCGTCCGCACAATCCGTGGGGTTTCATCGTGGTCGCCGCAGTCTCGGCAACAGTAGTGGTTGCATTCGGATTGGGCTTCTTACTCTTGCCGCGGTATCAAGAGACTCGCGCACCTTTTTCCACCAAAGATGCGGTCTACCACGCTCTCGGCTTTCATATTCATGGCAAGGGCTTCAATACTGTCCAGCCTTCCCCGAAGATTCCAACCTACATTGCATGGACGGAAGCCACTATTCGGCAGGCTACCGCTGGTGACCGGAAGAGCGGAGAGTTGATTGCAACGAATTGCACGGCATGCCACGGTGAAAAGGGACTAAGCACTCAACCTTGGATTCCCAGTCTGGCAGGGCTCGACCCGCTCGTGCAGTACAAACAACTCGACGATTTTCGCTCCGGGTCTCGCTTGTCGGGTCCGATGTCCGCGATTGCGCAATCGCTCACGCCACAACAGTACGCGGACGTGTCTGCGTACTTTGCATCGCTTCCCGGGTTACCGGAAAACCGTGGCGAACGAACCCCGCGCCCTAACAGCAGTTATCGCAATACCGACTCGGTGCAAAGACTCATCTACGCGGGTGATGCGAAACGCGGCGTGGCGGCATGTGCTTCTTGCCACGGCCCCGGCGGCTATCGGATCGGCGCGCCAGCCCTTGCTAAACAAAACGAACTGTATATCGAGCAGCAGTTGCAAGCATTTGCTCAGGGCACGCGCGCCAACGACATGGACATGCCGATGCGAACCATCGCTGGCGTGCTCACCGAATCGGAGATCCGAGCGCTGGCGCGGGCGTACGCAAACGAGAACGCCAACGGACCGTAAAGAGGAAAGTCCTGAGAAACGAGGTTCTACGATCGAGGAAGGGGGAGATAATCCGATGGGAAAATTGATTGGCTGCTTGCTCGCAGCTTCCTTGTTGCTCTTTTCTGCGTCGACGAAGTCCGGCAACACTCCTGTCGGCGCGGAACTGGTTCCCGCTGGCACACCCTACAGTCCAGGAATCCTGGCCGGGGACACCCTGTATGTTTCTGGCCTGCAGGGAACGGACCCGAAAACCCATGCGTTGCCAGGCGACTTCGGCCAAGAGGCTAGAAACTGTTTGGACAATATCGGGCGCGTTCTGAACGACGCGCGCATGAACTACTCCGATGTCGTTTCAGTGCAGATCTATCTGGACGATATCTCGCAGTTCCAGGAGGTGAACGCCATCTACAAGGAGTATTTCAAGGGTCCGCTGCCCTCTCGAACGACTGTGCAGATTGCCAAAATGTCCTTGGGTGCTCACATTGAGGTCTCGGCCATCGCGCGCAAATGATATTGAGGGATGCGAGTTAACCTCGGAAACGGCGGTTCGGAAGATTGCCAGCAGCGATAGAGAATTCAAAGAAAGCGCAGCAACAAACGGGGACGGTACGCTGTTGAACGCGAAGTCGGCCTCACTGGAGGCGAAATGAAGCAAGAGGATCTTCGGATTCGAAAAGTGGTTCAGGTTCTGAAAGAAGACCCATCTCGCACAGTCCCAGAACTTGCACATGGCTGCCAGATCAGCGAGTCGAGGCTGAGCCATCTGTTCAAGCGTGAAGTCGGCACTAACCTGAAGAACTACCGCTTGGATTGTCGGCTACAAGTAGCGGCGGGGTTGCTGCTATCGACCGGCACGTCAATTAAGGCGATTGCCTACACCGCTGGCTACCAACATGCTTCCAGCTTCGTACGTGCGTTCAGGACTCGCTTCGGATTTTCGCCCGCCAGTTATCGCAGTGAACACGCGACAAAATCGGGGTAGCAGCTGCCGCTAACAAATAGCAGGAGGTGCTAACCACAACTCGTTGACAATTACACGACGAAGTAACAATTATATGCGTAGCACTTAGTCATGACACTCCGGTTGTAAGTGATGGAACGATAAGTTGAAGAACGAAGCAAGATATCGAAGGTGACCACGGTGCAACCAGCGTTTACAGGCTTTTCCGGTTTTCGTAACAACCTGAAGAAAGGTCGTCGTTAAAGCGTAAGGCAATGGAAATTGTTGGCCACTTGGCCGTCT
>Ga0116217_10002286_pt1 | contig 17834 bp, 16 predicted proteins | sample Sb_taG_6_FD_89697 | JGI IMG/M metagenome (GOLD analysis project Ga0116217, IMG submission 89697) | Peat soil microbial communities from Weissenstadt, Germany - Sb_50d_4_PS metaG | ecosystem: Environmental > Terrestrial > Soil > Wetlands > Peat | place: Germany: Weissenstadt | collected 2010-09-21 | reverse complement strand
TCGGCACGTCCACCGGGGGCCAGCCGAGATCCTCGCCGGCGACGATCGGCACGATCAGGTGCCCGTATTTCGCCTGGATCTGCACGCTCTCCTCGAACGGCTCACCACGCTTTCGCAGGAAGGCGTAAACCGCGAGCGGGACAGACACGAGCAGGCCGATCAACGCGAGCCAGCGCAGCAGGCTGACCGTGGGCGAGACCCCGAGCACGGTGACGGTCGTGGCCGCTGAGCCGGGAGCGGCGGTCACGGCGCCCGACTTGGTCTGGCTCCAGCCGATCTTTGGCGCGCCGACGCCCGCCGGGCCGGCGCCGGCCGCGCTCGAGGCGCTCGCTGACACTCCATTCGGTACGAGCTGGGTGGGCGCGAGCTGGAAACTGAGCGCGGGAGCGAGGGTCGCCGTGACTGGATGTCCGGCGACCGTGGTATTGATGTGCACGCGGGGGATGACGGCGATCGTGAAGTTCGCGTAGCTACCCCCGCCGGTCAACTGCTCGACCTTCCCGATCAGCGCCTCCAGCTGCCGCACGTCGAGAGTCACCTCGGTCCGGGTGTGAGCGCCGGCGAACCGCGTTGAAGGCGTGAGCACGAGGCTGCGGCTCCAGCCGCTTGGCCCGGACAGTTGAAGCAGAACCTGCTCGGTGCCGGTTACGTTTGACGACGCCTCGGCGCTCAGCTGATAATCGATGCTGACCGCGACCTGGTGGACGAGCGTCAGGAAGATTGGATCGCCCGTGGTGACGCTCCCCGTGGGGTAGACGAGTCCCGGACGGACATGGGCGCTGTAACCGAAGTGAACCTGCTGCGTGTAGGGAGCGCTCGCCGGCGCAGCTCTGCTGACGGGACGAGTGAACGCGATCAAGCCGAGCACGAGAAAAACCACGGCGGCGACAGCCGACGCGGTGAGGAGCGCACCGAAGTTGAAGGGGCGATGATCTCGAGGGCTAATCATGATTGGGATTCGCGGGGGACCGGATCCCGTCGCGCCTTTCCGACGGCGCCTGCGCCGCCGGCCGTTCTCCTTGACGCCGAAGAGCGTCAGGAGGCCGACGACTGCACACAGGAGCGCAGCTGCGACTTTCGTGTGCAGCATCTCGAGCACTCGGCCAAGTCGTGGCACATGCAGCCACAGCTTCCCCAGGAGCTCAGAGCGTGTAGGACGGACAGGGTCGATGAAGTGGTTGTTGTCTCCCTTGAATTCATACGAATTGCCGTCCTTGGCGATGATGCGGTGAAGCACCACGGTGTGGAGCAGCGTGCTCCAGTACGCGACGATCTCGCCGACCTGGTAGTTCGAGGCGGGCCGTACGATCGCGAGGTCGCCCGTATGGAACCGCGGCTCCATACTCACTCCGCTCGTCACCACATAACGGGTGGACCCACCCATCGTGGTTGGGGCGAAGTAGAACCACGCCGCGCCCGCGACGATCACGAGCGCGAGCGTGGCCAGGCCGGCACGCAGACGAATTCGCATCAAGACCGCTGCTCATCCGCTATCCGGCTAATGCGGAGGGGAGAGAGCCCGGACCACTTGTCCGGGCTCTCCCGTCCGTTTAGTTGATTTGCGAGCCTCCGCCGAGTGTCTCGCTCGTGCCGGAGCTGTTGTTGCCGACCACCGACAGTTCGAAGCCGTCCACGGAGTCCGCGAGGACACCGGTCGTAGAGGTGCCGGGAGTGCTCTCGAACTCGCACGTGACGACCGTGCTGCCGCTCGTGAAGGAACCCGCGGTGCACGTCCCACTCTGGACAATGGCACCACCGGCACCGTTGTGACCGGTACCGTCGGTCACGGCGCCCGTGAACGTGTAGCCGGTGTGGTAGTCGCCCGTGAGGGTGACAGCAACCTCATCTACGAACTGGCCATCCGTGCTGAGCGCGTAGTTGACGGCGGAAGCGGTCGCGCCATGAACGGTCTCGCTGCCGAAACCGATGTTGGCGTTCTGGCCGTCAAGGCCCGGGAGGCTCGCGGTGAAGGCGGCGCCTCCGGCGGCGAGCAAAGCGATCACCGCGATCGCCGCGATGATGCGCTTCGTGTTGCGCTGCATAGTAGTAGTGACCTCCGTGTGGTCTCCGATTTGCCCCGCTGACCGGTCGGTCATTACTAATCGCTTCGCATCCGTGGACAGCGGTTTCCTGTCCAACGTCATCGTCCATGTAGCGAAATGCCTTTATCCGTAGTAACCGCGGATAGGACATGCGGCTTTACCGCCTACCGCCGTGACACCAGGCGTGCTAGACGGGGTTTTGGTAGCTATTTGAGCTTTGCGCGGCGGCTGCGCGTGCGGGCCAGCGCGACGCCGGCGAGGCACAGGGCGCCGCCGGGGAAGACGAGCACGGGGGGGACCTCGGCGAGGAACGCCCACCCGAACAGCAGCGCGAGCGGCGGGACGAGATACGTGGTCGAGCCCATCCGGCCCGCCGTGGTGCGGGCCAGCGCGTAGGCCCAGAGGACGAATCCGGCGGCGGTTGGGGCGACGCCGAGGTAGATCATCCAGGCGATCGTCGAGCCGCCGGCGTGGCCGAGGCCGTGCACGAGCGAGCTGGCGTACGGCAGGCAGCTGATCGCCCCGATCGTGCACGCGAGCCACGTGACCGACAGCGGGGAGGCGTGGCGGAGCACGGGCTTCTGCGCCACCACGCCGCCGGCGTAGCCGACCGCCGCGACCAGGCATAGGATCGCGCCCAGGCTGTCGTTCAGCCCGTGGCGCGAGGTCGCCACCCCGATCACGACGACGCCGGCGAACGAGACGAGGCAGCCCGCGAGCAGCCGGGGCGGGAACCCCTCCTGCAGGATCACGCCCGCGAGGATCGCGATCAGGATCGGCCCGACGTTCACGAGCATCGCCGCCGTTCCGGCGTCGACGCGCTTCTCAGCGGCGTTTAGCGCGACGTTGTAGAGCCCGAACCAGAGCACGCCGCAGACCACGATGCCCGTCAGCTCGCGGCGGCCGGGCAGCGGTGCCCGGCGCACCAGGACGAGGACCCCGAGGGCGGCGCTCCCCACCAGCAGCCGCCCGAGCGCGAGCGCCCCCGGCGACAGCTCGCGGTCGGCGAACCGGATCGCCACGAACGCCGACGCCCACACGCACACCATCACGGCGACCGCGGCGATCACGAGCACGCGCTCCCGAGATGGACGCGAGATGGCAGGGGCAACCGCGGTCATAGAGATAGAACGTTACGAGGCGCAAACTGTGATACCGGTCGAAATGTCCTCGCGGACGACCGCCAGGCACCGTGACGGCATACTGACGCGCATGGCGGTTCATTCCAGCCCCGAGACGATCCGCGAGGTCCTGACCGCGACTCACACCTGGGCGGTGGTCGGTTGCTCCCCCGACCCGCGGCGGGATTCGCATCGCATCGCCCACCTGCTCCAGAGCCGCGGGTTCCGGGTCATCCCGGTCAATCCGAACGTAGACGAGGCCCTCGGCGAGCGCTGCTACTCAACCCTCTCCGAGATCCCGAAAAGCGAGGGCGTCGAGGTCGTGGACATCTTCCGCCGTGCCGACCGCGCCGGCGTCCACGTGGACGAGGCGATCGCAGCCGGCGCCCGCGCAGTGTGGACGCAGCTGGGGGTGATCGACGAGGCGGCCGGGCAGCGCGCGCTCGACGCGGGCCTGCTCGTCGTGATGAACCGCTATCCGGCGATCGAGCTTCCGAGACTGGCCGCCGCGTGAACCGGGAAACTGAGCTCGTCCGCGGCGGCACGCCCCCGCTCGATCACGCCACGATCCACCCGTACGTCGACGCCATCCCGGGCCCGTTCTTCTACCAGCGAACGGCCCATCCGGTCGGGGCGGAGGCCGAGCGCGTCCTCGGCGAGCTCGACGGCGGCCACGCCCTCCTGTTCTCCTCGGGCACGGGAGCCACGACGGCACTCCTGCTGGCGATGCTGAAACCCGGGGCGACCGTCGCGGTCGCGGCAGGCGGCTATTACGGCACGGTTGCGCTGATGCGCGAACTGGCCGGGTGGGGGCTCGAGGTGGAGGAGTTCGACCAGACGGGCGAGCCGCCGGTCGCCGACCTCGTGTGGCTCGAGCCGTGCGCGAACCCGATGATGACGTTTCCCGATCTCGACGTGGCGATCGGCCAGGCGCACGAGGCCGGGGCGGTCGTCGTCGTCGACAACACCGTGCTCAGCCCGATGCTGCTCCGCCCCCTCGAGCACGGCGCGGACTTCGTGCTCCACAGCGCGACCAAGATCCTGGCCGGCCATCACGACGCGCTGCTCGGCGTCGTCATCTGCGCGCGCGCCGAGGACCACGCGCGCCTGCATTCGTTTCGCACGACCTCGGGGATCGTCGCGGCGCCCGACCCGGCCTGGCTTATGCTCCGCGGACTGAAGACGCTCGCGGTCCGGGTGGAGCGCCAATCCGTCACCGCGCTCGAGCTGGCGCGCCGGCTGTCCGGCCACCCCGCGGTCGAGCGGGTGCGGTACCCCGGGCTCGGCGATCCGATCGCGGAGCAGTACGTCGACGCATTCGGGCCGCTGCTGTCGTTTGACGTCGCCGACGAGCACACCGCCGCGCGCGTTGAGCGCGGGCTCAAGCTGATCGAGAACGCCACGAGCCTCGGTGGGGTGGCCTCGACGCTCGAGGCGCGGGCACGATGGGAGCCCGAGCGCGTCCCGCCGGGCCTGCTCCGCCTGAGCGTCGGCCTCGAGGACGTCGAGGACCTGTGGGCCGATCTGGCACGCGCGCTCGAGGGCTAGCCCGGCACCACCGGTACCCTGCCGAACGCCGTGAAGATCGTCTATACGCTCACCGACGAAGCGCCGGCGCTGGCCACGGTATCGCTGCTGCCGATCGTGCGCGCGTTCGCCGCCGCGGCCGATGTCGAGGTCGAGGTCCGCGACATCTCGCTCGCCGGCCGGATCCTGGCCCAGTTCCCGGACGCGCTTGGCGAGGACCAGCGGGTCGCGGACGCGCTCACCGAGCTCGGCGAGCTGGCGCAGAAGCCCGACGCCAACATCATCAAGCTGCCCAACATCAGCGCGTCCGTGCCCCAGCTCAAGGCAGCGATCGAAGAGCTCCAGGGCAAGGGGTACTCGATCCCCGACTATCCGGAGGAGCCCGCCGACGAGGAGCAGCGCGAGGCGCGCAAGCGCTACGACAAGGTCAAGGGGAGCGCGGTCAACCCGGTTCTGCGACAGGGCAACTCGGACCGCCGGGCGCCCGCCTCGGTCAAGGAGCACGCCCGCCAGCACCCCCAGTCGATGGGCGCCTGGTCCCCGGATTCCCGCTCGCACGTGTCGACGATGAGCGACGACGACTTCCGCTCCACCGAGCGATCCGTCACCGTCGACGAAGACGGCACCGTCCGCATCGAGCACGTCGATCCCGACGGCAACGTGACCGTGCTCAAGGACGAGACCCCGGTCAAGGCCGGCGAGGTGATCGACGCCGCCGTAATGCGCCGCGCGGCGCTCGAGGATTTCCTGGCCGAGCAGCTCGCCGATGCGAAGGAACGAGGGGTCCTGTTCTCCGTGCACTTGAAGACGACGATGATGCGGGTGTCGGACCCGATCATCTTCGGGCACGTGCTGCGGGCGTACTTCGCCGACGTGTTCGCCGAGCACGGCGAGGCGCTGAAATCCGCCGGCGTCAACCCCAACGACGGGCTGGGGGCGATGCTGAAGGCGATCGAGGTCCTCCCCGACGAGCAGCGCGCGGCGATCGAGCAGGCGATCGACGCGACCTACGAGAACGGCCCGCCGCTCGCGATGGTCGATTCCACCCGCGGCATCACGAACCTGCACGTCCCCAGCGACGTGATCATCGACGCGTCGATGCCGGCGGCGATCCGCTCTTCGGGCCAGATGTGGAATCCGCAGGGGGACCCACAGGACACGAAGTTCGTGATCCCGGATCACTCCTATGCCGAGCTGTACGCCGAGACGGTCGAGGACTGCCGCCGGAACGGCGCGTTCGACCCCGCGAAGATGGGGAGCACGCCCAACATCGGGCTGATGGCACAGGCGGCCGAGGAGTACGGGTCGCACGACAAGACGTTCGAGATCGTGGAAACCGGGTCTGTGCGGGTCGTACGAACCGACGACGGCGAAACGCTGTTGGAACACGCGGTTTCCATTGGAGACATCTGGCGTATGTGCCAGACCAAGGACGCGCCGATCCAGGACTGGGTGCGCCTCGCCGTCGCGCGCGCGAGGGAGACGAACATCCCCGCGGTGTTCTGGCTCGACGAGGCGCGGGCACACGACGCCGAGGTGCTGCGCAAGGTCCGCCCGGCGCTCGAGCGGCTTGACACCGAGGGGGTGCAGATCGAGATCCTCGACGTCGCCGGGGCGGCGAGGTTCACGCTCGAGCGGGCCCGCAACGGCAAGGACACGATCTCGGTCACGGGCAACGTGCTCCGTGACTACCTGACCGACCTGTTCCCGATCCTGGAGCTCGGCACGAGCGCCAAAATGCTGTCGATCGTGCCGCTGATGAAGGGCGGAGGCTTGTTCGAGACGGGCGCTGGTGGATCGGCGCCCAAGCACGTCCAGCAGTTCCTCCAGCAGAACCATCTGCGCTGGGACTCGCTCGGCGAGTTTCTTGCGCTCGGGGCATCGTTCGAGCTGCTCGCCGAGCAGGACCACAACGGCCGCGCGAAGTTGCTGGCCGACACGCTCGACCGCGCGATCGGCCATCTGCTCGATGAGGATCGCTCGCCGTCGCGCGAGGTCGGGGAGCTCGACAACCGCGGGACCCACTTCTACCTGGCCTTGTACTGGGCCAGGGAGCTCGCCGAGCAGAGCGACGACGCCGACCTGGCGGCGAGGTTCCGGCCGCTGGCCGAGCAACTCGCCGAGAACGAGGCGAAGATCGTCGAGGAGCTGGATGCGGTTCAGGGCTCGCCGGTCGACATCGACGGGTACTACCGACCGGACATCGAGAAGGTGGCGGCGGCGATGCGCCCGAGCGCAACGCTGAACGACGCTCTCGACGAGCTGTGAGGGGCGAGGCCCTCAGGGTCCGGTGAGACGCAGACGCGCCGTGGGCGTGCTGCAGTTGTGCGCCGGTGCCGGGACGCGCAAGAACGAGAGGTAGCGGCGCACGCCGGTGACGTCGAGCAGGCGCCGGACCTGGGGCGAGCCACGCGTGAGCGACAGACGCTCGCGGTTGCTCTCCGAGATCGTGAACTGGAGAAGGACGTGAACCCCGGCCGAATCCATGAAGCTCACGCGGTCGAGGTCGAGGATGATCGCGCTCGCGTCGGTGGCCCCGGCGATCGCAGGCGATTCCTCGAGGAGCGAGGCGGCGGACAGGTCGACCTCGCCTTCGACGGCGACGATGACCAGCTCGTCGTACTCGACGATGTCGATGTCTATGTTGCTCGCGTAATCGTCCATCGAAGGAGCGCGCACCCACATCCCGGCGTCCCGACCCGGCTGCGCGAGAGCGCGAGCCGCTCACCCGCACGGAAGCCTCCACTCGGAGAATCAACGGACGATCGCGAAATTTCTCTCGCGCGAGAGTCGTCGTCCTCGGATCAGCGGCGCGGCCGCTAGTCAGCGACCGTCTTCGCGTCCTGTTCGGACATCTGGCGGGCCATCTCGGCAAGCTCGGCCACCAGCGGGACGGCCGCTCCTTGCGGCCTGACCAGCGTCAGCACCGCGGGGTCGGCGTCGACGAGCGGGATTGCCCTGATCCCCAGGTGCGCGAACGGGACCGCGACGAGCGCGGGGACGGTCGTGATCGCCCGGCCCGAGGCGACGATCGACGCGACCTCCTCGGGCGTAACAGCGCCATCGTCGGTACGGCGGGCCGGCGCTCCCCGGTACGTGTCGAGGCCCCAGTAGCCGAGCCACACCGGGTCGCACCAGTCGACGATCCCGGGGAACGTCTCGGCGAGCACGTCGGCGACCGTCAGCTCCGGGCGTCCCGCGAGCGGATGGCTCTCGGTCATGGCGACGACCAGCGGGCTGGTTCGGATCGCCTGGCTGGCCAGGCCGGGCGCGCTCGGCGCGAACCAGATCAGCGCCGCGTGGCGGGGTCATCGCCATGAAGCCGGCGTGGAGCCGGCCCTCCTGCTTTCGCGCCCACGAGCGCGCGGTGGCGTTGGCCTCGCCGACGGCGGCGAGCGTCGCCTGCGCCTTCTCCATGAAGGCCTCGCCCGCCGGGGTGACGGTCACCCCGCGGGGGTTGCGCTCGAGCAGTCTCACGCCGACCTGCGACTCGAGTCGCGCGATCGCCTGCGAGAGCGCCGGCTGCGCCAGCTGGAGGCGCCGGGCCGCACGGGTCATCTGACCCTCCTGCACCACCGTCACGAAGTGGCGCAGCTGTCTGAGGTCGAGCTCGCTCAGTTACCTCACTCGAGCATCCGCGACGCCTCTGCCATAAGCAGCCGTTATAGCAGGCCTGGCTGAACGTATTTGACTACGCCGAAACCCTCTGGAACCATCGAACCAGCCATACGTTCGGGGTATCAGGGGCGAACTATGGGACCGGTTCAGAGTCGCGAGCCCGCCTCGAAAGCACCTAAGGCGGTGCGATCTAGGCCGGCTCGCGTTCTGTTCACGCGAGCGCTTCCGGGGTTGGATCACCCGCGCGCGGCGGCGCGCGCGGGCGTCTGCGACCGGCGTACTCCTACCAGGCCTGCGTACGGGTGCAGTGAGGGCAGCCGACCGAGGTCGTGACGAGCGCTTCGAATGCGTAGCCGCATTCGCACGTGTAAAGCGCCCGGTCCTCGGAAGGGCCGCCGTGCCGTCGTTGGTGTGAGGCGACGTCGCTCTGCGGCGCAGGAGCGCTCGAACGCGCCGCTGCCTCGTGGCTGCCGCGCCCCCGCCGGTGCCACCTCATTGTGCTTTCCGTTGCTTTCGGTTTGACCAACATCTTTAGCTAATAACGCCTTTGGATGGGATTCGTTTCTCGATTAACCCGAGGGTGGCAGCCCTCTAATACGACGTTAATCGGCAGGCACCCCCTAGCCGTTAGCGGCGGGGGGATCCACGGCCGGGGTGTGGGAGAATCACGCGAGGCATGGATCCCAGCCGTAAGCGCGCCATCCGCCTGACCGTTGCCCTGACCGCCGCCGTGCTGCTCGCGTCGGCGCTCGTCTACGTGAGCTTCACCGCGGGAAACAAGGAGTTCACGGCTTCTCAGCTGCTGGCTCGGGGCAAGCCCGGGCAGACGTACGAGCTCGCCGGCACGGTACTGAACGGCTCGGTGCAGCGCGACGGCACCACGCTCATGTTCCGGATCCGCGACCCCAAGCTGCCGCTGTCGGTTCCCGTCCGCTACAACGGGATCGTCCCCGATCCGTTCGCGCCCGGCCGGGCCGTGATGGTCGCGGTGGAGAAGGGGAGCGCGGGCACCGCCTATATCGGCCAGGGGAACTCGCTCACGACCAAGTGCCCGTCGAAGTACCAGGCGGCGGCCGCGTCTTAGCGATGGCGCCGGCTGGAATGAGGCTCTGAGATGGCGCTGATCGGCCGCGCGCTGCTGATCATGGCGCTCGGGACCGCCGGGTTCGGCATCGGCGCGTCGATCCACGGCGCCCGCACTGGCCGCCGCGAGTGGGTCGACGCCGGCCGCCGGTCGGTGTACGCGCTCGCGGCGCTGGCGACGATCGCGTTCGCGGTCCTGGAGGACGCGTTCTGGCGCAACGACTTCTCGTTCAACGTCGTCGCGAACCACTCATCGACGACGACGCCGGCGTTCTACAAGCTCGCGGCGGCCTGGTCCTCGCAGGAGGGCTCGCTGCTGCTGTGGGTGTTCCTGCTGTCGCTGTGGTCGAGCCTGATCCTGTTCCTGGTCCGCAAGCGGGCCTGGGAGATCACGCCGTACGCGACCGCGGTGCTGCTCGGCTTCGCCGCGTTCTTCACCTCGCTCGCGGCGTTCTGGGCGAACCCGTTCACGACCAGCGCGAACCCGCCCGCCGAGGGCGCCGGCCTCGACCCGCTGCTCCTTCACCCGACGATGATGATCCACCCGCCGATGCTGTACTCGGGGTACACGCTGCTGACTATCCCGTTCGCGTTCGCGGTCGGCGCGCTAATCACGGGAAGGCTCGGCGCCGAGTGGATCTCGCTCACTCGCCGGTTCGCGCTCGCGGCCTGGCTGTTCCTCGGGATCGGGATCCTGCTCGGGGCCCTGTGGTCCTACACCGAGCTCGGCTGGGGCGGGTACTGGGCCTGGGACCCGGTCGAGAACGCCGCGTTGATGCCGTGGCTGCTCATCACCGCATTCATCCACTCGATCATGATCCAGGAGAAGCGGGGGATGCTGAAGGTCTGGAACGTCTCCCTGGTCCTGGGTGCGGGCACGCTGTCGATCCTCGGGACGTTCCTCGTGCGCTCGGGGATTCTCGACTCGATCCACGCATTCGGGGCCTCGACGCTCGGCGTCCCGTTCGTGATCCTGCTCGCCGTGATGGTGATGGGCTCGATCGGGCTGATCGTGTGGCGGCGCGAACAGCTCCGCTCGGACGCGCGACTCGAGTCGCTCCTGTCGCGCGAGGCGGTGTTCCTGTTCCAGAACCTGGTGCTGGTCGGGATGGTGTTCGTGATCTTCTGGGTCACGTTCTTCCCACTGATCTCGGAGGCGCTGACCGGGACCAAGGTGTCGGTCGGGCCGCCGGCGTTCCAACCGTTCATCGTGCCCTTGGCGCTGATCCTCGTGCTGCTGTCGGGAATAGGCCCGATCATCGCGTGGCGGCGGGTGACCGTCGCGAACCTGCGCCGGAACTTCGCGCTACCGGTCACGGCGGGTCTCGTGACGTTGTTCGTGCTGCTGTTCTGGCCGGGCGGTCCGAGCTCGCGGCCGTTCGCGCTGATCATGTTCGCGCTCGCCGGGTTCGTACTGACGTCGGTGGTGCAGGAGCTCTGGCGTGGCGTCGCAGCGCGCCGGGCGATGACCCACGACCCGGTGCCGCTCGCGCTGGTGCAGCTCATCCGCCGCAACCGCCGGCGCTACGGCGGCTACACAGTCCACGCCGGGCTGGCCGTGCTGCTGGTCGGCGTCGCGGCGTCCTCGTCGTTCCAGCACTCGGACGATGTGATCCTTTCCCCTGGGCAGAAGGCGCACGTCGACGGCTACACGATTCGCTACGTCCGCCCCGTCGAGACCGTCTCTTCCCAGAAGATCGGCTTTGGCGCCGTGCTCGACGTGACCAAGGGCGGCAAGCACGTCACGACCGTTACAACTGTTCGCAACTTCTATCCCTCGCAAAACCCGGCAGACGGCCTCATCGGCAAGTTCTTCGACACCTCGAACGCCGACAGCGAGGTCGGGCTGGACCAGAACCTGCGCCGGAACATCTGGACCGTGATCAACGCCCAGCCGACGCCGCTGGCGCCACTGATCAACAAGGGCAACAGCGTGTTCGCCGCGTACGCGCCTCAGGTGATGACCAAGGCGGCGAAGCTGCCGCCCGGCCAGGCGCAATCTGCGATGAACGGGCTGTGGGCCGAGCGCGATCTGGCGGTGACGGAGATCGCGCGGCGGTTCGTCACCCATCCGTGGCCGACCGAGTTCCTGCTGATCGTGGCCCCGCTCGTGAGCTGGATCTGGCTCGGCGCGCTGATCATGGGCGTGGGCGGGCTGATCGCGCTGTGGCCGGTGCCGTCGTTCGCGCGCCGGCGCGAACGGGTTGCGTCTCCGGCGCGACCCACGGCGCCGCCGCCGGTTCCGGTCCGCGAGCCGGTCTGAGAGCGAGCCGCGCGTGCACGTCGTCGAGTACCTCGTCATCTTCGCGATCCTCCTGGCGGTGGTCGCGTTCGTGTCCGCGCCGGTGCGGCGGGCGCTGGCGGGCCGAAGCGACGACGCCGGGGCGGATCAGGCCCACGCCGGCAGCCTCGCCGAGCTCGAGGCCGCGCGCGAGGCCAAGTACCGCGAGCTGCGCGACGCCGACCTCGACCACCGCACGGGCAAGCTGTCGGACGCCGATTACGACGAGCTCGACCGGACCCTGCGGGGCGAGGCGATCGCGATCATGCACGACATTGACCGCGCTACCATCGACGAGCAATGAGCACCGTCCTCGGCGTCGTCCAAGTCTTTCTTTGCGTCGTCCTCGTGTTCCTGATCCTGATGCACTCGGGTAAGGACGCAGGACTGTCGGGCGCGTTCGGGGTGGGGACCGGCGCGGGCCCGTTCGGCGGCGGATCGCTCGTCGAGCGCAACCTGAACCGGTGGACGATCGGGTTCGCGATCGCGTTCGTCGTGAACACGATCATCCTGATCAAGATCTCGTAGCAGCTCCGGTACATGTCCGCACCGGATGACGTGCGCCGCCACCCGGTCTGCGCGGCCACTCGATCGAGCGCGAGTCACCCGGGTGGGACATGCACCTACGCAGCCTTGCCGCCCGGCGTGCCCTGCGCCCGCCGGGCATGGACGCGGGGAATTCGGCTGAGGCACGTCCGCGGAACGTAGGGCGTCGAGCCGAATTCCCTTGGCGGAACGGCCCCAGGGACGCCTCGCGAAGCGAGGCCCAATAACCGCGCACTCGGCAATCCGCACGCGCCGAGTGTCGATTTGTGGCGGCTATAGGGCCGACAAGTTGGCGCTCGAGGAGCGCGGCGCTTCGAGTGTCGACTTCTTGGGGTCGCGGCGCGCGACCACCCGTGCGAGCCCGGGCGGGAGGCGGCCGTCAGTCGCGAGCCACCCGCCGGCGAGAATCAGCAGCAGCCCCGCGACCGCGCCGGCGCCCGGGTGCTCGCCGAGCAGCAGCACCCCGAGCGTGACCGCGACGACCGGGTTGACGTACGTGATCACGGTGGCGCGGCTCGTGCCGGCCTCGCCGATCAGGATCGCGTACACGACGAAGCCGGCGGCGGTGCAGAGGAGCCCGAGCACGATCACCGCGCCGATCCCGCCCGCCGACGGCGGGCGGTGGGGCAGGTCGAGCGCGGCCCACGGCAGCAGGATCAACGATGCGATCGCGAGGCTCGCGCCCATCGCCGCGCGAGGGTCGAGCCCGGACAGGCGGTGCTTGAGCAGCATCGGCCCGATCGCGTAGCCGGTCGCGGTGATCATGATGGCCCCGATCCCGACGAGCTCGCCGCGGTGGCCGGCGACGTCGATCCCGACCAGCGCGATCACGCCTCCGAAGCCGATCGCGAGGCCGACGGCGCGAACGGGCGTGGGCCGCTCGGAGTGGTCGAAGCGGATCGCCAGCAGCGCCCCTATCAGCGGAACTGTCGCGACCATGATCGCCGCCAGCGACGACGGGACCCGCTCCTCGCCGATCGCGAGCATCGGGAACGGAATCACGATCTCCGCGACGGCGAACGCGAGCAGCCAGCGCCAGTATCTGCGCACGCTCGCGAGCGTGCCGGCGCGTCCGGCCAACGCCAGCAGCACGAGCGCGCCGAGCGTGACCCGTCCCCACGCGAGCACCGGCGGCGTGACGCCGTGGCCGACCGCGATCTTGATGAACAGGTACGGCACGCCCCAGATCAGCGAGGACGCCGCGAACGCCACCCAGGCGCGACGAGTCATGCTCGGGAGTGTTGCAGCCGCGACCGCTCAGCGAGCGCCGCGCTCGCCCAGCTGGTCGACGAGGCGCAGCAGGTCGAGCGGGCTGAACGGCTTGGTGAGGAACAGGTCGGCGCCGGCCTGGTCGGCGTCCGACTCGACGCTGTCGCCCGATGCCGCGGTCAGCATCACGATCGTCACTTCGCCCGACTCGTCGTCGGCCCGCAGCTGACGGCACGTCTCGATCCCGTTCAGGCGCGGCATGTCCACGTCGAGGAACACGAGCGTCGGACGCGCGCGCCGCGCGATCTCGATCGCCTCAACGCCATCGGCCGCCTCGTGGAGGTCGAACTCCGCGACGTCCTCGAGCGTGGTCGCGATCAGCTTGCGGATGAATTGGTCGTCATCGACGATCAGCACGCCGTGTCCGGACGGGGCCGGGGAGCCCGCGGTCATCGAATCTCGGCCGCGATCCGCTCGAACACCTCATCGTCGATCGAATTGAAGGCGTCCACGACCCGGGGGTCGAACTGCTTACCGCTCTCGGCGTTGATCATCGCGCGCGCGTAGCGGAGCGAGCATGCCGGTCGGTACGGGCGGTCGGTGGTGAGCGCGTCGAGCACGTCGGCGACCGAGAACACGCGCGCGGCCAGCGGGATCTCCTCGCCGGCGAGGCCGTCCGGATAGCCGGTGCCGTCCCAGCGCTCGTGGTGCGAGCGCACGACCTCGGCCGCCTCGGTCAGGAACTCGATGCCCTGGACGATCTCGGCCCCGATCACGGGATGGCGCGACATCAGCGCGCGCTCGTCGTCGTCAAGCGAGCTCGGCTTGTACAGGATCGCGTCCGGGATCGCGACCTTGCCGACGTCGTGGAGGAGGTAACCGAACTCGAGCTCGGGGGTGATCTCGAGCTCGGGCGCGAACTTGCGCGCGATCACGAGCCCGTAGGCGGCGACGCGCTCTGCGTGCTTGCCGGTGTACGCGTCGCGGGCTTCCACCGCGTTCGACAGCGCCCGCACGGTCGCCATGTAGGAGCGGCGGAGCTCCTGGGCTCTCGCGCGCTCCTGCTTGAACGTCTCGCGCAGGTCGGCGGCGTAGCGCTGGAGCTGAAGCTCCTTGTCGGCGGCCTCGCGTTCGCGGCGCCTGAGCTCGGCGCGCAAACGCACGAGCTCGTCGATTAGCCCGACCTCGCTCTGAACAGCCATCGAATCAGCGTACCTATCTCAAACCGTGCAGCATCAAGCCGACCCGTCCTGGCGAATAAGCCTACCCACGCGTGGGAAACTACCGCTCCCCCCGGAGCGCGGCAAGCACCGCCGAGGCAGCGTACTCGGCCGGGACGACCTCCATCCCGAGCCTGCCGACGCCGGGCGGCGTGGGCGTCTCGCCGTCGGAGACCAGGATCACCGCCCGCCGGACGCGTCGACCGCGGAGGTCGAGTGCCTGGATGACCATCTGCGGGTTGCGGATCCCGACGTCGACGAGCGCGACCTCGAAGCGGCGCTCCCGGCACACGCGCGCCGCCGCCACGCCGGTCACCTCCCATTGAAATTCGATGCCCAGGTCGTCGAGCGCCGGCTCGAGTGTCGTCTGGAGCTCCTCGCGGCCGACGACGAGCACGCGCGAGCGGCCCGCGCTGACCGCAGCGCCGAGCACCGCCCGCAGCTCGTCGGCGTCGATCGGCTTGCTCACGACCCACTCGCCGGCGAGCTCCTGGCGGCCGGAGAACACCGACACGAACACGATCGGCGTCGTCGCCAGCTCGCTGTCGGCGCGGATCTGCCGAAGCACCTCGAAGCCGTCCATTCCCGGCATCAGGATGTCGAGCGTGACCGCGTCGAAGTGGTCCTCGTGCAGGCGTGCGAGAGCTTCTTCGCCGCTCAGCGCGATCGTGGTGCGGACGTCGAGCACGGCGAGCTGGCTGGAGATCAGCTCGGCGATCTCTTGCTCGTCGTCGACCACGAGCACGCTGCGGCCGCGAATCGACTCGAGCGCTCCGGCCGAGTCGAGCCCGGGCACGGCTGCGGGAAGCCGCACCTTGAACGTGCTGCCGAGGCCTGGCTCGCTTTCGACGGCGACCTGCCCGAAGTGGAGGTCCACGAGCGACTTGACGATCGACAGTCCAAGGCCGGTCCCCGGATTCGAGCCGCTCCGGTTGCCGGCCCGGTAAAACCGATCGAACACTCGCGAAACCTCCTCGTCGGTCATCCCGACGCCGGAGTCCGCGACGACGATCTGGACCCAGGCCCGGTCGGGCTCGACGCCGACGTGGATCTTGCCCCCTTCTGGGGTGTACAGGTGGGCGTTGGTGACCAGATTCGCGACGATCTGGCGCAGCCGCCCGGGATCGGCGAGCGCGGGTGGCAGCATGGGTGCGACGTACGAGCTGAGGTGCTGGTGCTTCTCGAGGACGCGCGGCTGCATCAGCTCCACGACGTCGTGCACGACGTCGCCCACGTCGATCGGGCGCCGGTTGATCTCGACGTGGTCGGCTTCGATCCGGGCCACGTCGAGCAGGTCGTTGACCAGCTCGACGAGCCGGTCGGTCGACTTGAGGATGATGTCGACGAACTCGCGCTGACGCTCGGACATGTTCTCGGGCGAGCGCTGCAGCAACTCGACGAAGCCCTTGATCGAGGTCAACGGGGAGCGCAGCTCGTGCGACGCGGTCGCGACGAACTCGCTCTTGGCTCGCTCGAGCCGGGCGCGCTCGCTCATGTCGCGCACCGTCCAGACGATGCCTTCGTTGTGAGGCCCGAGGTTGGCGGCGGTGACGGCCAGCGAGCGCCCTCTGTGCTCGATCAGCATCTCGTGCAGCAGCGCGGATTGCTCGGGGGGGAGAGGGCTTTGCTCGCTGTCGATGTCGGTGCCGACGGTGAGCTCGGGAACCAGCTCGGCAGCGCGCGGGTTGACGGCCGCGATCGTGCTCGAGCCGGGCTCGGTGACGATCAGCGCGTCGCCGAGGCTCTCGATCGTCGTTGCCAGGCGGGCCCGTTCCTCCTCGATCCGGCGCTGGGCGGTGGCGAGGTCTTCGCCCATCTGGTTGAAGGCGCCGGCGAGATCCTGGAGTTCGCGCGGTCCCGACGGGTTCACGCGCTGCTCGAGGTGGCCTTCCGCGAGGCTGTGGGTCGCCTGGACCAACTCGTCGAGGGGCTCGCGCATCGAGCGGACCAGCACGGTGATCAGCGCGAGCGCGCCGGCGAGCGCGAGTACCCCGGCGACCACGATCAAAAGCAGGGCCCGACGGGAGTCCGAGCGGGCCTGCTTGCGGGCTTGCGCCTCGCGGGTTACTTGGCGGGCCTGTAGCCGTGTGGCCAGGGTGCGGGCCTGGGCGAGCGGGCCGTTGACCGCGGTGGCGGCGGGAAGCTGGCGGCTTGAGGCCAGGCGGCGTGCCTGGTTCTCGGCGGCGACCTGGGCTTTGACGAGTCGTTCGCTTGTCGGGTCGCCCTGGGCGAGGTTCGTTGCGGTTTGTGCTGCGGCCTGGTACGCGGCGGCGATCTGGCTGCGGGCGGCGGCGGCCCCGGGTCCCCGGGCGTCGCGCAGCACTTCCTCCTCGGCGATCCCGGCGCCGGCGAGGTTGGCCGCGGCGGTGGCGAGCGACGAGGTCCGCTCGAGCTTGTTCTCGTACGTCTGGCGCGAGTTGTAGAGGCTGGCGACGCCGAGCGCGGCGATGGCGGCAAGGGCAAGCGTCAGCGCGACGAGCGCCAAGCGCAGCGAGCGGGCGATGGAAAGGCGCTGCATACGATCGGTGTTGGGGCTGCGGGCACCCCCGGGGTGATCGTACTCGCGGGGTCGGGCATCCAGGCATGTTGCGGTTGGCTTGTGGTGGGCTCGTGGACGGCTTGTGGTGCGAAGTGCCGGGGTACCATGCGGTCCATGAGCCTTGCCAGGGCGTGGAGGCGCCAGCTGTTCGGCGCCTCGAGTGCCGCCTTGATCGTCCCGTCCGCGATGCTGGCCGCCCTTCTCGTGCTTGCGCTCGGTGGAGGGTTCGGGTCGATCGGCGTGCTCGGGCAGCTGTTCGCTGGACCGTCGCTCCCGGGGATCGGAGCGCCCGGTGGCGGGCACGTCGTCTCGGGCCGCGGTGTGCGCGGATTCACTAGTGCCTCGCTGCCGGTAATCCCCGCGGTGACGCCGGTAGCCGGGCCTCGGCATGCGGTCGTCCGCCAGGCTCCGGCGCCCACGGTTCCGTCCGCGAGCCGCGGCACCGGCACCGCTGGTGGCGCGATCGGCGGGACCGGCGGCACGGTACGCCCGGTGACCGAGGGGACCGGCGCGTCAGGCTCCGGTGGGTCAGGGTCCGGTGGGTCAGGTTCCGGCGGGTCGCCTGTGGGTTCTTCGCCGGGGTCCGGTTCGTCGGCGCCCTCTCCACAACCGCAACCGAGTCCTTCGCCACCCCAGCCGACGCCCGTC
>Ga0116217_10002284_pt1 | contig 17843 bp, 25 predicted proteins | sample Sb_taG_6_FD_89697 | JGI IMG/M metagenome (GOLD analysis project Ga0116217, IMG submission 89697) | Peat soil microbial communities from Weissenstadt, Germany - Sb_50d_4_PS metaG | ecosystem: Environmental > Terrestrial > Soil > Wetlands > Peat | place: Germany: Weissenstadt | collected 2010-09-21 | reverse complement strand
TTCAAAACGGTCAGGGTGCCGGGAGCGCTGCTCACGACCGTGGGAGGCATTAACAACGCGGGCGCGATGGTCGGACAATATCTTGCCAAACCCGGAGGGAATCCACACGGCTTTCTGGTGTTTGGCGGTAAGTGGACCCACATTGATCACCCCAAGGGCTCGTCGACGATTTGCAAAGATATCAATTCCAGCGGTGCGATCGTGGGCAACTACCAAAATTCCAAGACCACGACGATGGGATTTGTCTATCAAGACGGCAAATTTAGCGATATCCCCGGTCCCGCTGGAGCCAAGAGCTCAGCCGCCTACGGGATCAATGACCAGGGAGTGATTGTCGGCTCCTATCAGGACTCCAAGGGCTTGCACGGGTTCCGTCTGACGGGCGGCACGTACAAGACACTGAACGTGCCGGGCGCTACCGCGACAGTCGCAACCGGCATTAATAACAAGGGGCATATCGTCCTGTATTGGCAGGACTCGATGGACAATAGCGAATCGTCGATTTGGAACGGCAAGACTTACAAGACGATTGACGTTCCCAACGCGACGAACACTCTGGCCATGGACCTCGACAGCGCGGACGATGTTGTCTTTCAATGGTTCGATGCGCTGTTCCATCCGCATGGCGCTCTGTTGCACGGCGGCAAGTACTACACCATCGATCACCCCAAGAGCATGGGAACGTATGGCTTGGGGATCAATGACAAAAGCATGGTAGTGGGATTCTACGCGCCGGATAACAACTACCAGGGAGGTTTCACGGCTACTTACTGAGCTTTGGGTTGTGTGGGTCCGGGTCTTTCACCCGGACCGACCGCGCTTGTGCGGTGGTTGAACCGCTGGGCTGGGCTAAACTGGGTCGAAGACCCGGTTCCACACAGACCCCGTCCCACACGGCAGAGAATAAAAAAGGAAAAGCCTCATCGCTCGCGATGAGGCTTTTTCGAACTTCAAGGTGTGCCGGGCTTAGACGCTGAACGAGGATCCGCAGCCGCAGGTGCTCTTCACGTTCGGGTTCTCGAACTTGAAGCCTGCGCCTTCGAGGGTCTCTACATAGTCCACAATGCAGTTATTGAGGTACATCAGCGAGGTTGCATCGACGTAGACTTTGAGCCCGTCCATGTCGAAGACTTTGTCCATCATTCCCGCGCCGTTCTCAAACGACATGGAGTAGGAAAAACCAGAGCAGCCGCCACCCACAACTCCCACGCGCAGGCCGGCAGGGGCAGGATTCTGTTGCGCCATAATTTCCTTCACTTTGGAAATCGCATTCGGAGTCAAGCTCACCGGCGGCTTTTTGGGGGTTACCTCGGGAGTGGTTGTTGGGACAGTGGTTGTGGCCATTGGCATCTCCTTGAAATTTCTACCGTTTTTATTATAACAAAGCCAGACTCGGGGTCGAGGCGAAAATCGATGTCTCAATCCCAGACAGCTAATTAGATGAGCACAAAGCGTCTGCAGTCGCAGCCCAAAACAAAACCTGCCGCGAGTTGCTTAATGGGGATATAATCGCGGCTTAGGGGGCCCCCGTCCCTGTGTTGGTTGTGGCGTGTCACCAACATCGGCAAGGTTTCGGGGTCTGCTCGAGATCAGCACCGAGGTGGCTTATGATGTCAATACTAATGTGGCCGCTAGTTGCCTGGGGAATTCTCACCGCTATTCTGGTTATCCTCCTCATCTACCGCAGCACTCTCACCATGCAAGAGGATGATCAACTGTTCCTGGGCGAGTCGGAGTCGCACATGGAGAAGGAACAGATTGAGATCATGGCCAAGGTGAACAAGATCACTCCTCTGGTGAAGTGGATGGGTGCTGCCTCCGGCCTGCTGCTTTTGGTGATCGCCGGCTTGGCCGTCTATCAGGGACTACAACAGGTGCAGTGATTCGGAGATTCCACGTAGCGCTGGGCAGCGGATTCGCAACCAGAGCCCGCGCCTGATGCCTGCGCGGTTGGAAATGTCAAAGGGCGAGATCCAACAGGGGTCTCGCCCCGAACTTTTTGGTGCCGGGAACAGGACTCGAACCTGCACGCCTTGCGGCACTGGATCCTAAGAACTTTGGATTGTGGTGCGGGCGACAGGGGTCGAACCTGCAAGTCCTTGCGAACAATGGCTCCTAAGGCCATCGCGTCTGCCAATTCCGCCACGCCCGCACTGTTTGGGCTTGATTTGGGCTTGATTCATTTTACAACAGCTTGGCGGCGTCCTTCACATCTTCGGGGCTTGCTTGGTCATAATCATCAAAAATCTGCCGGGTCAAATGCCCCGTAATCTGCATACCCGTCGCGACCGGAACGCCTCGCTTCCGCATTCGTCGAACTGCCGAACGGCGCAGGTCGTGAAACATTAGGCCGGGCAGTTCAGCGGCCTTAGTTGCTTTCGCCCACGCGCTACGAAAGTCTAGAATCTGGTCACCGTTGGGCCACGTGAACAGATAGCTGTCAGCTTGCTTTCCTGCTGCACACCCCTCAAGAACCGTACGCACGTCATCGGGCAATGCCACGGCCCGCGCCTTTCCGTTCTTCGTGGCCCCTGCGAATAGTCTAAGCCAAGTGGCGTCCAGTTGCATCACCAGAATGTTTTGCAGTTCCGATTTCCGAAAGCCAAGCCGGTATGCAGTGAGAACCATTGCACGCAACCCCGGTTCCTGAATGACCGCATGGAGCTTTTCAAACGCGGGTTCCTCGATGAAACCCTTGCGCGGCGTTTCCGGCAATCGCTTTGGGAACTGTGGCACGTCTGAAACTAGGCGCGGGCGTTGTTCATATCCAAGGCGGTACGCCCTGCGCAGCAGTTGCAGTTCCCGGTTCACTGTTGAAAATCGTGCGCCAGCTTTCAGCCGGTCAGCGAGGTATGTTTCCAAATCGCTTTTGGTTATCAGCGCAGCTTTGAGGTGGCCGAACACTGGCGCGACGCGCTTATTCCACCGCTGCTCCATTCCTTCAACAACCTTGGCAGCGCGTTTTTCACGCCACGCCTTGGTGGGCGCTGGCAAGTCTTCTGGAATCTTGCGCAGGATTTCGGTGCGCTTCGCCGTGAACAATGCAGAGCCCAAATCCTCTACCAGCGTACGCTTGCTGTTGGAACTTGGCAGGGTGCCCGCTTCGGCCTCCCCGATTCGCTTTGCAAGTAGCTTCTGCGCTTTCGATTCGCTTTGCTTATGGTGACACAGGCAGATGCGGGCGTTTTCCTTTCGCTGGCGGCCCGCAACATAGAACCTAAGCCACCACTCGCCTTCCGGATGCCGTTTCGATTTTCGCAGCCACAATGAACCTGTGCCGTACAGCCGGGCCATGCGTGGAAGTGTACAGCAGAATTGCCGCGCCCGGCGAGCCCACGTAGCAGTGCCAAAAGGATTGAAATTTCCCAAGTCTGGCAAAATGTTGGTGGCACTTCCCTACTAGCTCACTCGGGTTCCCGCCCGCCAGATTCATTTCGGAACGCACAGTTGTGCCCGTGCCGTGTTCGCCATATTTTCGCCGAATAAAATATGATACAAAGCAAAGGAAAGTAATTCCACAGTGCAGGCGTTTTGCACAGGTTGCCACTGTGCTCCGGGCAGTGTAGAAGAAAGAAACCTTCCATTCGCCCGTTCAGTTCGTGCCAAGGGGAACGTAGTAGATATGACCGTCATGGAAGCAAAGAAAAACGGGGCGGGGCGGGCGAAACCTGTAAATCGCCTCAACGATTTGACTGCAAAGGAATGGATTCCTGAAACCGTTTCAGTCTGGATACAGCGCGGCTTAGGACAGGGCCATGCACACGCGCAGATTGAACGACAGCACCCGGCCCCGTTCTCGTTTCAAGATGTCGCCCGTCTGGTTCGGTTCTTTACCAAAACTGGTGAACTCGTCCTCGACCCATTTGTTGGTATCGGGTCCAGCCTAAAGGCGGCAGCCATTGAAGGGCGCAGGGGTATCGGGATTGAACTCAACAAGAAATATGTTCAGCTTTCGCGCCTGCGCCTTAAGCAAGAATTGAAGGACGTGGAATCGGCCTGCCGCGACCAGAAAGTGTTGCAAGGGGATGCGCGTTCAATCATTCCAAAACTGGAAACGGGTTCGGTAAAGCTGGTGGTCACCAGTCCTCCGTACTGGAATATTCTTCACAAACAAGACCACAAAGCGAAGCAAGAGCGCATCGCGCACGGCTTGGATACGAGGTACAGTAACGAGTCCGCTGATTTGGGGAACATCGAAACGTACCCGGAATTTCTGAAAGCGGTGGCGGATACGCTGGCGCTCACGCGCACTTCTTTGGCAGAGGGCGGACACTTGTGTGTCATCGTGGGCGATTTCAGGCACAAGGCAAATTACTTCATGTTCCACGCAGATATTGCCCGTGAGATGGAAGCTCGCGGTTTCACGCTGAAGGGTATTAAGGTTCTCTACCAACGTCACAAGCGGGTTTTCCCGTACGGATTTCCCTACTGCTACGTGCCTAACTTGCACCACCAATACATTGTCATCCTCGCAAAATGATTCAACCTGATTCCATACATGAGGGAGATGCCCTCGAATTCTTATCGGCGGTGCCGGATACCAGCGCCGACCTGATTATTGCGGACCCACCCTACAGCCTTGAGAAGGACAAGGAATTCGGCGAAGGGGCCTTTTTCAATTCGCGGGAAGAATGGTTGGCGTGGTGCAAACGCTGGCTGAAGGAGGCGAAGCGAATTCTCAAGCCCAAGGGGAACATCTTCGTTTACAGCATCCACCACAACGCCTGTTTCCTTCAGTGCTTCATGTATGAGATAGGTTTGGAATATCGGCGACAGATAATCTGGCATTACGAAAACGGATGGTCCAAGTACCGCAATGGCCCGGCCTGCCATTATGAACCGATACTGTGGTTCGCCAAGCAGGCTGATTCAACCTTTCACACTATCCGGGAGCCGTACAAAAGCCAAGAACGCCTAGCGCATGTCATCACGAAAAACGGGAAGGTGTGGTTACCGAACCCGGACGGAAGGCAAGCTGGAGATGTGTGGAAATTTCCCACCCTCGCAGGGCGGCGTTTCGCAGATGAGCGAACAGCGCATCCCACGCAGAAACCTTTGCCACTTTCAAAAAGATTGGTCGAACACTTCTCGAACGGAGGCGATTTGGTCGTGGTGCCTTTCGTTGGTTCCGGTTCGGAATGCGTAGCCGCGATAGAAACCGGCAGGCACTTTGTGGGTGCTGAAATCAACCCCGCTTATGTCGCTATCGCCCGCGACCGTATTGCAAATGCGTCAACGCAGCTCTTGCAAGTACCTGCCGAGGAAATTGGCGCTTAGCGCGTCCCCGGCGAATCTATTTCCATCTTCCCAAATCACGGCAATATTCTGTTGGTTCAGCCAACGGATGTGGTCGTTCGTTATACGCCGCTCGAAACATGCAACCATGCGCACAGAAGCTTGACCGGCGGCAGGCGGCATAAGAAAGGCTTGGTAGTAAAGCAATTGTGCAAGGGCATCCCTCACGCGGTCGCGCTCGTCCGCTGCGGTTCCGTCTAGTGTTTTGACCTCACCCAATACGCCTACGTTGTTAATCAATGCAAGCACGTCAAAAGGGTCTTCGTACAATTCACTATCATCTATTGCTGAAAGGCGCTCGGCGAGCTTTCGCACTAGCAGATTGTGCCTTCGCAACCGATTGCGGCGCTGCCGTATCCCTTCCGCAGCATTGGCCGGGTCGATTTCATGGCCAGCCGCAAATTCATCAAAATCCTCCGCCGTCCCCGCTTTGCCAATAGTCTGCGGCGTAACCTGACGCGCCGTGCGTGGTGCCCGAACGGCAGTAGCAGACCTGCGCGCTCGGGGAGGACCCGCGTCGGCCCTTCCGGGCGCATCTGCAATCGTGAATGAATCCCCATCGCGGATAACGTCCCCTAATTGTTCAGCAAACTTTGGCAAAACTTTTTTCGCATTATCCCAATTTGATTTGGTGATTCGGAGACGTCTGATGATTTCAGTTTCCGCAAGGTCGGTCATACCGGCTATGCGGTTAAGTTCAGCCTGCGAGTCGTCTTTGGCTTCCAAAGCTAACGCGGATTTGGCACGTGTAATGCCGGGCTTCCGGGCAACTAGGCGCAAAAGAACTTGGTAGGGGTGAGACGCCGAATCATCGTCGCCTTGGTGGGTTATGTTGCGGATAGCACGCCGCCAAAACGCCAGTTGTACATCACTCATCGGTTGGCCAGCAAAGGCGGCTGCCTGCCGACCGTCGTCACTTACGATGACATCGGGTCCGGAGTCGTCAATGAATCCTAGTAATCGAAAAAGCTCACGCAGTCCTCGTGCAGTTGTACGGAAGCTTTGATTACTTTTGCTCTTGGTGAGCTGCTGGCGGATGTATTGGTCGACGGGAATAGGCGTATGACCAGTACCGGCAACGCCTGCGCGTACCAGCGCTTCACCAAGGACACCGTCATCTTTGGCCTGTTCGTCACGGCCCGTGAGCCGAACGATGCATTCCATTGCTGTTGCCAACTTGCTTAGTTCGGCAACTTGGTTTGGAAAGCCTTTCATGTCGCACAATAGTGTCGCTCAGCGCAGCCGCCCTGACAAGTTTTCCTTTTCCGGTAATCTCTGCCGGGTTACCTCCTGCCGTGGAATGGCCGCCAGCAGGGCGAGATTTTCCTCGCCACCGGGCGTCCCGTCGCCTAGAGTCTCGCTCAACCCGGCATTCCGGGCGGAGGCTACAAAATGAAGAAAAAGTCCGGCAAGCCGGTTCATCGCAAAGGAACTTGGGCATATCTGCACGGCACAAAGGCCGTGAAGCTGTTCAAGGCTGGAAAATCGGTCCCTGATATTGCGGAGACGTTCGGGGATAGAACCAAGCAGAACAGGGTCCGCGCCGCGCTGTTCGCAGCAGGCGTCTACCAGTACCAAAAATAACAGGCGCGGCGCTGTTCTAAGCAGCGACCGCGCCCTAACCGGAGTACGGGCATGGAGCGCCCACACATGGCTGTTTCGCATTCTACCCACACACCACACCGCAAGCACACAACGTACTTTCGCCTTTCTGCTTTTCATCATCCACGCCACGGAACCCCGCGCCTTGAGATTCACATATCGCGGGCGCAGGCGCGGGAAATTCTGAAACAGGCTGCACTGCCAGCAGGCCGGGCGCGTGGGCACCGCAAGTTCCACGTCGCTGTGTTCGTCGATGGCCGGGCGTTCACTCGGCTGCACGTAGAAACGCACAACAGCCACAAGCGGCGCTGCTCAGAAAAGGAATCAGCGCGGGCGTGGTACACGCGGTAACCCTTCAGTGGGATTGTTCAGCCGGGCGAACCTGCCCGGCTTTTTCTTTGCCGGTTTCTATCGCTGGAGTATCACGCACTGAAAAGTCAGACAAAATCCACAGCTATGCGCGGCAGGTTCAGCAGGAACGCGGCAAGCAGGCGGCGCTGCCCGTTGACCACGTATCCAGACTCGTGGCACTGAATGGGCGGCCACTGTTCCCCGGCCTGCCAGCGTTTCGCGTATTCCCGCGCCAGCTTGCAGTCTTTTTCATCGCAGGCCATTGTGAGCACTTCAATTGCGTTCACGCGGATTAGTTTCTTCACGTCTTCGTTAGTGAGCATGGGCTATCCTTTTGTATCGCTGGCGCATGGCGCAAGAACGGGAACATGACCGGCGAGGACCCTGCCCGGCCTTGCTGCGCAAATCGGCAGCAGGTTTCACACTGGTATGACCGCACGCACTGCACAGGCAAGACCACAGGCTTTGACCTGCTTGTGAGCCGCCCTGCATTCGCCCGGCGTATTCAAGCACAGTGAGCACGCCAATCGTTTGCCCGGTAAAGTCTGTACCACGGTGGCTCAGCCAAACAAGGTCAGCTTGCAGTTGTGCGTTCATGCGCCAAGCCCCGATTGACCAACCAACGCTAGCTCAACCGGCACGCCACGCGCCACGGCCTCAACCACGTTCAAAATTGCACGCGGGCGGAACACACGGCCTTTGTTCAGCGCGGGCAGAATGGCCGGGTTGTAGGGTATCCCTTTCAGGCTGCAAGCCCGTTCAACCATTGGCTTCAGTTCGCGGGCGGATAGTGGGCCAAGCCGGACGTGCGTGCAGCGGTCCACCAAACTTGGTTCGATAGTGTCGGGTTCGCTTGTGCAGAAAATGATTGTCAGCGATGGGCGCGGCGCAATCGTTTTCAGGCGGCTCCATTGCGCCTTGCGCAAATCCTGTGCTTCGTCCACGATTAGAAAAGTCTGTGCTTCGTGGTGAAACCAGTATTTGCGGGCCGTGGAACTGGTTACTTCGAAGTCCACGGCATGAACGTGCTGCACGAAATACTTGTCAGGAATACTCAACGTCTGTTGTTCCTCAAGCTGCACGCCGCTGCGTTCGCGGACGAACGCAATGGCCGTCGCAGTCTTGCCGGTTCCGATTGGCCCGGATATTAAAAGAAACCCGGTCCGGAACGCACGCAACGCCGCCAGCGCGTCAGTATTCCCGACCATATCTGATAACCCGGCAAGCCGGGCTTGCTGCCACAACTGTAATTCGTCTGTCATTACCCACCCCTTGTTAGAACGGCACGTCCGCGTCGGTAATATCCACCCCGTGAACGTTGCCCTGCTGCTTCTTGCATTCTTCGCGGAACTGCGCGAACGCCTTTTCTGTAACAAAGTCCGTGACCAGTTCCTCGATAAACTGGTTAACAGACTTGAACCCAATCATGTCCTGCAACTGCGAAAAGGTTTCACCACGCAGCCAAATCTTCACGCGCATTCGGTCTTTGATTTTGCGCCGTCGAAAGGAAACAGGAACCACGACGCCACGTTCCTCACAAACCAGTTCCCTAAGCTGTGCGTCGTTCAGCCCCAACTCGACAGCCTGTTCAAGAACGGGCTTGCGTTTTTCTGGCGGCAGCGTGCAGACGTAAGTGTGTTTGTCAAAACTTAAACCGGCAACGCGCAGCTCCGGGCCAAGTTTTCGGCAGACGCAGGCGTACGTTTGCAGCGTGTTCTTCTTTTTCCCCGTGGCCTGCTGCGCAAGGTCGAAGGCAGTTTTCTTTCCGTACGTTTCTATGCCATACAGCAGCCAATCGCCAATCCACCACGCTGCACTTTCAAAAACCGTGACCAGCTTGGAACCTATGCTCATCCATTCCACTTCAGGCAGGCCGGGCGGCAGGTTCATCTCAATCGGGTTGTATGCAGCGCCTTCAACCTCGTAGCTGGAAAGTTTGCGGCCCTTCGACAAGTTGAACCGCGAATAACCTTCAATGTTCTTGGGCGGGCGTTTCCCTTTTCGCGTGACGGTTGTCCAGCGATGCTGGTGGGTTTTTACCAGTGCGGGCGAAGCAGCCATGAAGTACCCAAATCCTGTTACCAGAAATGCCAACGCGGGTCGCAGTTACCTGCTGGCCCGCGTGGGTTATCATGCCGGTCATCCCCGTGTCACGGACTTGCGCCCGGCATTCGCTAAGGCCGCGCAAGCAGCACCAACTTGTTGCTGATTTCTAAACCTTGGCGGCGCTGCGTTCGGCAGGTTCTCCAGAACGCGGCGCTGCGGGTTATCGGTGTTCTGCTTTCGCCATGTGTGGCGGCAGCCCACGCAAAAGTGTCATCTGGTTTTGCAATTCCTGAACCTGCGCTTCCAGCTTGTTGTTCGTTTCAATCAGGGTCGAAAGTTCGCGGGTCAAAAACTGCACGCCGTCCAAAGAAAATATCCGCTGGCCCCACATTTCAGCGTATAGGCGTTCAGCCGGGGTCAGGTTTGCTGGCGCTAATCCAATCTTGGCGCGGGCAGCGTCGCCCTTTTTGCGCAGTCGGTTGAACGTTTCGCCGGTAAATTCCGGGCGACCGGATAGCCTTGTATCCGGCTGCGTCCAATTGCTGGTGGTATCAGTTCGGCCCGGTACTGTGTTGCCGTGTGTTAGTTCTGACATTTCAGTTCTCCTGTTGAAAGTTTCTGCCGGGGTCATCGCAGTTGCTTCCTGCGGGCGTGGCACCCGTGCCAACGAATAACCACGACCAAGCTCAGCTCGCCCGGCAAAGTGTTATCGTCGCCCGGCTGCAATCGCCATCCGGATGCGCAGGTTTTCGTCGTCTTGTGCAATCTGCGAACGGTCGCCAATTTCCCCGGAATAGTCCGCGTCCGGTTCACATTCCCCGAACGTATAGCTTTCGTCCGTGTCGTCGCGGTTGTATGCCATGCGACAACGGGTATCGCTGTCCAAGTGCCGGGTATAGCAACGTGCTGCGTCGTATCGAACAAGGAAATGGGCCGGGTGTGCACCGCTGCGTGTGCTGCCGAACCGTTCATGTATCGCTTTTTGCATTTCTTCCGTGTAATCCTGTTCCGTATCCGGGTCGCTGTCGTCGGTATCGGACCGGGTAGAAAGAACCGCGACGTTCGCCTTGTGGATTCGTTCTTCACGCGCCCACTGTTCAGGCAGCGCCAGAACCTTGGCCAGCAGGCCGGAATTGTCAACCGCAGCAGCGGCGCGGGCGGCCACAGAAGTGGCGTCACCGCCGTAGAACGGCAACGTCACAACGCTGACGTCAATCAGTTCCGCGCTGGTCACAGTTCGCACTGTGCAATCTTCGCCTTCGTACGTTCCGGGCGTGAACACGTCAACAGGCTCGGTGAACGAAAAGCTGCATTGCGAAATATCGCCACGCGATACGCTGGCAAACACCGCCTGATGGGCCGGGTTGGTTTTGTCCAACTGGCAACAGAAATCAAGCCCGTCCTTGCCGTCAGAAACCTGCAACGTCTTGTTGGATACGCGGCCAAGTGGCAACGCCTGCATGTCGTGATTCAGCAGGCAGACGAGGTCAGTTCCCCGGCCTTCGGCCAACGATTTCGTGAACGCACCGGGCGCGAACTGTTCGCGGCAGCCGGGCGCAAGTTCGTTGCTGGAAACTTGGTTGTAAGAAACGGCGCGGCCTTCAAGGACAAAGTCTTTTCCTTTGGCGGCGCGAACTTCAAAGCTTCGTGATTCGGTTTTCATAACAATTCTCCTGTACTACTGCCGGGCGCGTGTTCCGCCTCTTCCCTCGGCATCTCCAAAACTGCGCTGGTTATTTTACGCAACCCGTATTTGGTGGCCACGTGCAGAATAACGTCGGCGGTTTCGGGGTCTATCGTTATGCCGTGTGGCTTGCAAAAACAAAGCACCCGGACCTCATACCACAAGTGCTTCATCACCAATTTGAAAAACAACCACCGCCCGTACCATGAAAGTCCCATTCAATCCTCGTAATAGGTCAGCGCCAGTTCGGCAGCAGCCTGTCTGATAATTTCCACCCACTGCTGGTGGATATGTTCGGCAATCAAAAAGTCGTCATGGCTTCCGGTCGCAGCGCGTTCCATTTCTGCAACAGCGGCGCGTTCTGCTTGCCGGTATTCCCGCAGCGTGGCAAGCCTGCGGGCGAAACGTTCAGCCTGTGAACCGTGGGCCATGCTTTAGTAGCGTCCCAGTCGGTCGCGGCTGTGCGCGTTTTGTTTTTCAATCACCGCCCGGTATTGTTCAACCACTTCAGGCGGTGGCGTGCGCCGCGCCCTGCCTCCGAACGCACCTTCCACATGGTCGGGGCTGCCGGTGAAATATTCTTCGCTGCTGCCAAAGAAGCAGACGATTTCCGGCTTGCCGGAACGTGGGCCGATTCGCGCTACGAACGTGGGCGTCTGCGGCGTTGGCGGCGCAGCCGGTTGCTGTTCACTGCGGTCGATAGGAACAACGTCGCCCAACAGAATGGCCAGATTAGTTTCTTGGGAAATGGGAAGGTGAATTTCTTCACCGAAGCGTGGACCGCGATTGATTTTGACTAGCACTGTATGTCCCTCATGTTCTGCACGTTCGTGCGGGTTGTCGATATGCCCGGTGGCTGTTACGCCTGCGGGCCGGGTTGAACTACTTGCTGCAAAGAATCGGCACGTCGTCGCGGTGCCCGGCCAAACGCAGCGCCTCAATAGTCAGCGCGTTGCGTGTGTTGCAGAACCGCGAGACGCGCAGGTTCCGCTGCTTGTTGCGCTGGTACGGGATACTTGGGTCCGAAGAACCACTTAGGGCATAGGCAAGTTCACCGCGTGTTTCTAGGTCGGCAAGGATGCGGTCATATTGCTGCCGCAATCGCCAAACTTTTACAACCTGTTTTCCAAACTGGTTTTCCGTCACTTTTTCCTCCGCTTGTACACGCCCGCAAAAACAAGGGCTGCCCGCACGCGATTTTTCTTCGTGCGGTCGCCAAAATGCTGCGCGATTTCCGGGACGGTCTTTCCGGCCTTGAACAAGCGCACGGATTCTGCCCCGTTTTTCTGCGCCCAAGTTCCTTTGCGCCACTGGACGCGCTGGTTAGCTTTTTTCTTGCTGCTTTTGCTCATCGGTTTTTCCCTTCGGTTGCAATATCAAAACTGGTGCAGGTTCCTGCGCCTTTTTGCGCGGGCGACCGCCTAGCTTTCCGTTCGCCCGGCTGGTTTCCGCCTTGCGTTGGGATTTCACGCGGCCAAGCTGCCGGGCTGCTGCTGATAGGTCCATCACAACCTAACGTTGGGCTGTTACGGGTTCCTATCGTTGGGTTTTGACTTTGACGGCGCTGGCGGCCTGATTGGCCGGGTATACCGGGGTATTCCGGGTACATTAACCGCGTTCAACCCGATTTGACGAAGCGCGGCACTGCGAATACGGGCCGACATCGGTTTTTTCGCCAAAGGCAAAATCATAACTCGACCCCCTATCCCCTTTTGAATCAGAAGTTTGCGGCTTATGCCTTTGAACGCTGCATCATACTGAAAACAAACAGTCGCATAATAGAATCAAACACTTGCAGCCAAAGCGAACAGCGGGCGAACCCACGGGCGGCGCAATAACAGAGGCGAACGGTAGGCGAACAGCGCGGCCACAGGCGAAACGCCCACGAAACAACGCCACTTGGACGGCATTATTGGCCGGTTCGCGGGCGCGTTCTGATATAGCGGGCTGGCGCACAGGCAACGCAGGCCGCGTGACTATCGGGCCGGGTCTATATCGCTGCCATGTGATTAGTCAGGGTGGTGTGTGGGTTCTGGTGTTGATTGTTTCGACAGGTTTTTCTGTTGCCGGTTTCTGCCGCGTTCACTTGCCGAAATCGTCATCGTCCATTGCCAGCGCCCGGTCAATCGCGCTGCTGCCCACAGCAGTGCAACGTCCTAAATTTTCGGTACTACTTGGGTCGGATATTGCAACATCGTGCGCGTGGACTTGACCTTGGCAACCGATTGTTGGCACATACTGGAAATCACCACTGTCGCCCATGCTGTGATTGTGATGATGTTTGCAGATAGCAACCAAGTTGGATTCTTCAATGCGCAGTTCCCAATTTTCACGTGGGGAAATCAAGTGGTGAACTACTTCAGAAAAGCTGTTGCATTGTGCGCCGTTTTCGATTGCTTGGCAGACGACGTTATGTTGGCGAACTGCTGCGGACAGGTTTTTCCACAAAGACGAATTGTAAAACTGACGTTCCTGCGACGTTCGATTTCTGAACTTGTCATAGACGGCGCGTTCGTTCTTCTGAAAATCCTTGTGCTGTTCGCAGTAGGTTGAACCTGCGACGGCCGTGGAACGGCAGCCACCAGCATTGCACGATTTGGGCAATTGATACGGCATGGGTTTGATTATAGCTGAAAGTCAATAATGAAATCGAGGACTTTCTACCAGAACTGCGGGGTCAGTGGTGGCTGTGCAGGCGTTGGACGCTGGAATTGTTTTTGTGGTTCCTGTGCGCGTGGGGTTGCACGTTTCGGACGCGGACTATCGGGTCCAATCCAGCGCACGTTTCCAGCTTCGAAATTGCCGCGTGTATTCGGCCAACGCTGCACCTTGTGTTTCGGACTTGGTGCAGGACCGACACACTTGAAAAATTCATCAACTGATTTGAAGCAGCATTGGACGCCTACTTTTCCGTAGAATTGCCACTGCGGATGACGTGTGATTTTTGGGTCACATTTCAGTTTCAGACTTCGATAAACTTTGTACACTTCGCGCTGCGTCATAATCGCGCTCACTTTCTGGTTTGCGCCGCGTCCTACCCGAACGCGGCGCGTGGAAATTGCCCAAAGGAGGTGGGGCTGTGTTTCCGTTCTACTGTTGCAGATTCCTGTTAGGGGATTGCCTGCAAATTTGCTGCGTATAAAGCATGGTCGCCCTGCAAAATATCTGCGGTCACCCATTGGCCGTCGTACAGCCATTCAGGAACCGGCGTGACTGAAAAGTTAAGAGCGCTACCCAAGACGCCGTCGAAGGCTGTGAACGGTACGGGGTTCGCATACCCGTTGGCGGTAATGTTCGGGTTGAAATAGCACGCGCCACCAAGTGGGTTCCGCGTGATAAATCGGACGGTGCCAATCACGCCAACGTCACCCGCAACAGCACCGTATTTCTTTTGAGACATTACAGACCTGCTGCTTTCTTGACGTTGTTCAGAATGCGCTTCACGTGCAGGTTTGTGCTTTTCGGCAGCGAACCTGCGCGGCCAATTTCGGACAACAGCGCGGCCTGAATCGCGGTAAATTTCTGCCGGTAGGCAATAACTGCGGCAGATAGTTCGTCGGCGTTCGGAATCATTACGTCGCCGCGTGGTCCCTGTGGCCCGGCTGGCCCGACGATTGACGCCCCATCTTTTCCTGCGGTTCCCTGCGGCCCTTGCGGTCCCTGTGCGCCCGTTTTTCCAGTCGCGCCCGGTAATCCAGCAGAACCGTTGTGTCCTGCCGGTCCCATAGAACCGCTGACGCCCGGCCGTCCCTGTATTCCCTCAGCGCCCTGTAAACCACGGGGTCCGGGCGGGCCAACACTACCCTGCGGCCCTTGGGGTCCGACGACGGGTTGTGGCTGCATTGTCAAGAGGCCTGCCATGTCGAAAAGTTCACCACCGGCGAGGCATACAAAAAATTGTTTGGTTTCCGTGCTGAAGTACACGTCGCCCAATTCACCGGACGCTGGCGGGCGTTTCACACTGTAAAGCTTCGGCATAATTTCAACCTTTCAAGGGTGCCGGGCGCAGGAAACTGAGGGTAACCCGCGCACGGCGAAACGGCGAACATGGGACGCCGTTCTTCACTATGCCGATACGCTGTTACGTTCGGACTTGTCGCGGTAACCGAAAGAATCATTGTAGAAACTGGCAACCGGCAGCGGCAACCGCTTCACAGTTCCGCCAACAATGTCGGCGGTTTCGCGGGCGTCGCCCCACACTGGATAAAGGTTCACTTCAACGCGGCCACCGACACGCGCAACGCAAGCGAACCGACCGTCGCCAAAGTGTTCAGCGGCAGGCCACCATTCGCGGGCAAGTTTCTGGTAAAAAGTTTGGTCGGTCATAATGTCATCTTCCTACCATGTTCCCTGCCGTGTTCCGGGGTTTGCTTTTGGGATTCTCAAGGGGCTGTATCCCTTGAGTCGCAACGGGGTCAAGGGGCTGCTGCGAATTACCAGCCCCTTGGATTCACCGAAGCACCCAAGGCGCGACCAGCGCCGTGGACCAAACCCGCTTGCGGGTATTGGTGCCTCATCCGGTCGTAAACTAGTGGGGACGCGGCAGCGCGGCCCCACACCCCCGGCTGCGCCCTGCCGGGCGTGGCTGGCCATTGGAAACTTGAGAAGATAGTTAATTCCATATCGTAAACTTGTACCCCTGATTCGGGGGTATGGCTGTACCCCTGATTCGGGGGTACGTTTCAAAAGCCTGTACCCCTGATTCGGGGGTACGGGCCAGATGCGTACCCCTGATTCGGGGGTATGGCCGTACCCCTGATTCGGGGGTACGTTCCTAGTAGTTTTCAGGTTGCTCACGCAGGTATTCGATGAACCTTTTGCGGCGTTCCTTGCCGCTGCCTTTGCCTTTATCCAGCGCCATGAATTTCTTCGCATGGGCGCAGATTTCGTCGTCCGTGGTTCTACTAGACACGGCGTTCCGCACGCCAAGCAAAATGTTCTTGTGGAACTTCTCGCCGCCAAGAACTGCAAAAAGTCTCCTGCCTAGCAGATACAGTTCGCTGCCGGTATCCGCGTATTCAATCACAATTTTTTCACCGCAACGACCCGGGTGTTGCTGCGCCCATTCCGTGTGACGAACCGGCCTGTATTTCACAGGCTTGCCGTTTTCGCTTTCTGTCACTATCCAAAAACCATCTGTTACCAGCAGGTCGGCTGCGGCGTAGACAAGGTCATCTTTTGTGTGCAGAACAGGCACCAATTTGTCCAGCGCAAGATGAAAGCTGTTGCTTTCTTTGGAAAGGTGAAAAGAAATCCCATACAGCAAAGGGACAAGGGTGGAACCCGGCCCGCTGTACTGCGCGAAGTGAAATTCCGCGCAGCAATACGAAGGCAAGTCATCTTGGACAGTTAGCTGCCCTGCGCCCACACGAACGGCGTCCACAACTGTGCCAGCCATCTGGAGACCGAAGTCGCCTTCAAAGTCAATGCCGGTTAGCTGCTTGGCGCGTTCCCGAATTTTGGCCGCTTTGATTTCCTGCGGGGTGGGTTTATCTGCTGCTGTTTTGGAATCGGGCACGGTTGTTCTCCGTTGCGTCAAGTTTTTCAGTGGTGGACTTGCGAATGATTACCGGCAGGCCATCGTTGCACTGAATTTCAATCGTGCCCCACTGGCGGCCCTGCGCGAAATCATCCAAAATTGTTTCCAGCTTTTTCATCAATGCCGGTTTCGTCACTGTGAAATTTCCCCTTAGAAAGAAGTTGCCCGGTTCCCTGTTCGGAAACCGGGCAGCGAACTACTGAATAGATGATAGCAGAACCGAATGACGTAAAGCTATAAAAAAATTACGCCATTGACTTTAAGCTCAAGCGGCGGTTTCCTTGTTGCGCTCAACCCACTTTTCCAAATCGCGGCGGGTGAACATCTTTCGCCCGCCACGGCCTGCGCGAATGAACGGCAGCCCTAGAGATACCCAACCACGGATGACGCCGACGGATACGCCGACGTACACGGCTGCTGCTACGCTATCAAGCAAAATGGGTTCGGGTTGGTTTATAGGAGCCATCCCGATACCCAATGGCTGTTACAGGTCCGTGTTCTAAGCCCCTGCGACCGCAGCAGCAGTCTTTGCCGGTTTGTCTGGTAGCAACGCGGGCGGTTCCGTGGCCAACTGCGTGGCACATTCCCGCAGCTTGGCGGCCGTCGTGTGCAGCGCCGCAATCAGTTCGCTGCGGTATTCCGGCGACATTTTGCTGCGGTTGAAAGTCAGTGACTTTTCCGATACCAGCGCTTCTAGCCGGTTCTTGAACTTGGTCGCCCTGAGGTCTGCCTTGGGCAATTCGCTGTTGTAAGTGTCCCGTGCCCATGTGTTCGCCGGGTTTGATTGTTTCTTGCGGGTAATGCCTTCGGCTTCCAGCGCCTTTCCCATGCAGTAAGAAACCCGCGTCTGCGTGAGGCCGTGCGCCTCCCACCACGGCGAAAACTGCCCATGGGCCAGCGCCATCTTGACTTTGAACAGCGCTCGGCCAAGTTCAGCAGCCGTAGTCTTATCGTTATCCCACAGCTTCAGCGCGGCCTGTTCGAGTGGTGGAAAATATTCGCGCTTCATGCCTTCCGCCAGCGGAATGTTGGCAGCGGCATATTTTGGTTCTGTCAAAATTTGAGGAGCTGCGGGCGGGTTCTTCACTTTTTCCGCAACCAAGCCGGAAAACAATCCGGGCAAAAAGTTTTCCTTTTTCCCCTCGAACATGAACGTATCCTGACAGCCCGCTTCCTGCCACGCGGCCATCAATCGTTTCGTGCGGGCCTCCTGCTTCTTGTTTGAACTTTTCATATTTTCTTTCTCCTTTTCTGCGTCGTCCCTATCCATCAACTTTTGGAACATGTCCACTTGTTTCTCTATTTCTCTAGCGGTCGGCGGGTCAT
>Ga0116217_10002282_pt1 | contig 17860 bp, 8 predicted proteins | sample Sb_taG_6_FD_89697 | JGI IMG/M metagenome (GOLD analysis project Ga0116217, IMG submission 89697) | Peat soil microbial communities from Weissenstadt, Germany - Sb_50d_4_PS metaG | ecosystem: Environmental > Terrestrial > Soil > Wetlands > Peat | place: Germany: Weissenstadt | collected 2010-09-21 | reverse complement strand
TGGGCTCGGACGCTGCTGACCCCAAAGACCGCATCCCGGTTCTCGAGCTCACCCAGCGAGCGGAGGCCTTCCTTGATGCGGGTGACAACGCACGCGCCGCACAGACCATGGAGCAAGCGGTCCGCCTCGACCCCGGTAATCCCCGGGCTCGCATTGAGCTCGGCGCAGCGTTGGAGCGCGCAGGCCAGTTCGACCAGGCTGTCAAGGCTTACGAGGACGGGGTCAAGCTGCACATGCTCACCGAGACCTTTTATGCACGACTGGGTAAGCTCTACCTGCGTCTCCACAAGCTCGATAAGGCTTTGGACGCCATGACCCACGCCAGGGAGAACGATCCGACGAACCTCGACAACCTGCGCAACCTGGGCACCGCAGAACTTCAGTTGGGGCGCGTGGATGAGGCGGAGAGGGCCTTCAAAGCTATCGTCCTCCAGGACGATCATTTCAGCGGCGCGTATAACGGCCTGGGCCTGGTGGCCATCCAGCGTGGTGACGCCGACGCCGCGCGGCACGACTTCGAAAAGGCCATCGAACTGAACTCCGCCGAGGTTGAGCCGCTCTTGAACCTGGGCATACTGTCTGACAAGGCAGGAGACAAGACCGAGGCTCTGCGGTATTACCAACAATTCCTCGCCAAGGCTTCGGCCAAGGATTACAGCGCGCTGATTCCCAAAGTCCGCGCGGCCGTTCAGGACTTGAAAAGCGGGAGATGACCGCCCACGGACCGGCGCAGGCGCTCTTGCCTGGGCCTCACACCACTCCTCCCGTCGCGAGCACAGGTGCGAGTCGTTATGCTAACATGTTACTCATCGATGCCGGCAAACCACTCGGCCTCGTGTGCTTGACAAATCAGGATGGCGGATATCCCTTCGTTGGCGCCCCGCACGCGCTGTTGGATTCCGAGCGAAAGGAGTTGGCTCATGCGACCTACCCGGCGGGCAAAAACCTCTTGGCGGTGCACCGGCGCGATGCTCGTAGCTGGTGCTTTTCTCTTTCAGCAGTCCTTTTCCACTCTGCTTGCGCAGAGCGCCATCCCGCAAACCAATAAGGTTCCCCGCCTCGACGTCATCGTTCTTGCGGGCGACGCTGGAGTCAACATCGTCAAGGCGAAAAAGGCCGTGATGCCCGTGGTCGAGGTGCGAGACCAGGATCGGCACCCTGTGGCGGGTCTCTCCGTCACTTTCGCTGCCCCCAGCAGCGGTCCTCACGTCACGTTTGCGAACGGCAGTTCGACTTACAGCACGGTCACCGATACCAACGGGCGCGCGACGGTCCCCACCATGACGCCTGTGGGTCAGGGTGAATTCAAGATCAATGTCAGCGCGACCTTTCAGGGCCAGACCGGCACAGCCGTCATCTCCCAAACCAATTACTTGACGGTTGCGGCAGCGAAGCCGGGCGCGGGTGGCGCGGGTAGCCCGGGCGCCACGTCAGCCTCCCATGGCATCTCGAAAACACTAATTGCAGTCATCATCGCCGGGGTTGCGGCCGGCGCCGGCGCGGCGGTAGCTTTAGGCAAAGGGGGAGGAAGTTCAAGTACGTCTCCACCTCCTTCCTCTCCCACTGGAACTATAGGAGGCACCGGCTCATCCAGCATCGGGCCTCCTCATTAGGAACCGGGTGCGAAGTAGTCGGAAAGGAAACCTCATGCGTTCTGGCATTCGCCGTCCATTACTCGCTCTGCTCTGCCTGGGGCTGAGCCAGCTCCAAGCCCAAGGCCAAAAAACCGAGGCTCCGCGCTACCCCGAGCAGAGCCAGATTGTTGTGCATCAGGAGGCGGCACCGAACGACGACGATGCGGGTAATGCGGCTCAGGAGATGCAGACGCCGGTCCTGGGTTTTGTCAGCAGCGCGGAGCAAGGTGAACTGCGCTTGCTGCTCGGCATCCCGGGCGCCTCGGCTCTGGGCCAGCCGCTGGCGGTTCCCGCCGGTCTTCGCAACCTTTACTTCGCGCCGAATCAGAGTTATGCACTCCTCGCGCCAAAAACGGGCGATTTTCTTGGCCTTATGACATTCCAGGGAGCAGACGAGGGAGCCGTCGCCTCCATCTGTGGGGCTATTCCGCAACCCGACATCGTCGCATTCAGCCCCGGAACCTCTACCGCGGCTCTCTATTCAAGGGCGGAGGGACGTCTTCAGGTGATTACTGGACTTCCCGATTCGCCGCAATTGGCGCGTGTTGTTCCTGGAAGCGATCTGCCGGATGAAGTGCGGTACCTGGCAGTCGCTGACGACGGGGTCACACTGCTGGAAGGAACCGTCCACAACGCAGTGTACGTGCTCCCGCAACTGGGCTTGCCGCGATTACTTTACACGGCGGGAGACTTGCAGGGCATGGCGTTCGCCCCTCGGACCGACGACCTCGTGGCCTTTGACCGCGCTGCAGGCACAGCTTTTCTTTTGCAGGATGTCGACGGCGCAAGCGCTTATCTTCCACTTGCGGATGGCCTCTCAGGCCTGGACGGAAATGTGTTTCTGCAAACCAGCCGCGCCGGCGCTGTCATCGCCAGCACGAAAAGCAGTACCCTTTGGGAGATCAACCTTCAGTCCTTTAAGGTTCAAAACATCCCGCTGCCGGGTATGCCTCAGATGCTGCAACCTTTGCGGATATCCGGAGATTTCCTGCTCTTCTTCCGAACCGGTCTTCCCGCTTGGATTCTGGACTCAAATAGCGCGGAGGGAAGCATTTCGTTCGTGCCTGCCGGCGCCGCGCCGAGTAAACATCCCAAGCCACTTCCATTCTCGACAATTCACGTCTTGAAGGGCGATCAAAGCGAGCAGCCGGACTTGGTTAGTCAAGGTGCTTCGGGGGCCGCCTGCACCGGCGTGGCAGAACCAACTCCCGGTCCTAAACCCCTGCCCCGGCCAAGCTTCTGAGCCCGGGTTTGTTTTTTTTGGGCCTTTTATGCGTAAACGAACTAACAGAAGCAGCGGCGAAAACCCAAACCCGTCCGGGAAGCAGCGGGAATCGGCCGGCGCGCGGGATCGGCTCATTTTTGCAGTTGTCTGCCTGGCAGTAGCATTGCTCTTCGTCGCACCCGCGAATTCTTCCGGGCAAACACTATCAATTACCTCGATCAGCCCGACTTCAACGACGGCGGGGGGGCCGCAGTTCACGCTGACCGTCAACGGCACCGGGTTTGACGCCGCGGCGGTGGTGGATTGGAACGGCTCGCCGTTGAGCACACAGGTCGTGAGCGACACACAGTTGACGGCCACGGTGACGGCCGACCTCATCGCCACCGCGGGTACTGCGACGGTGACGGCGTCCGACGACGATTCGAACACGACCGGCCTCCCCTTCTCCGCATTGCCTGGGATCACTTCACTGAGTCCGATTTCGGCCGTCGCGGGTGGGGTGGCCTTCACCCTGATCGTCAACGGGTCGGGGTTTGACTCTGGGGCAGTGGTGGATTGGAATGGCTCGCCGCTGACCACGGCCGTCGGGAGCTCCACGCAGTTGGCCGCTCAGGTGCCGGCCAATCTCATTGCCACCGCGGGCCCAGTGGCGGTTTCAGTGACCGACAACGGGCTTACATCAAGCAGCCTTCCCTTTACCATCATCGGACCGCCAGTGATTATGGGAATAAGTCCCAGCGGGGCGCTGGCGGGCGGCGGGGCTTTCACGCTGACAGTGACCGGCTCAGGCTTCGACTCCGGCGCGATGGTCCTATGGAATAACTCGGCACTTCCCTTATTAACCGAAAGCGCCACCCAGTTGACAGCAACGGTTCCGGCCAGTGATATCTTCACCCCGGGCATAGATTCTGTTACGGTGTCTGACAACGGGTTGACTTCGAATAGCGCCGCCTTCACCGTTAGCGCAAATCCGGTAATTAGTTCGATTAGCCCCAGTTCGGCGACCGCGGGCGGTGGTGGTTTCACATTGACTGTCAGCGGCTCGGGTTTTGACGCCAATGCGGTGGTGCAATGGACGACCACGTCAGGCACCATGTCTCTCACTACCAGCTTCGGCAGCGCCACGCAGTTGACCGCCAATGTGGGCGCCAGCCTTATTGACACGGCTGGAAGCGCCACAGTAACCGTGCTTGACGGCGGGTTGACCTCAAATGGCGAAACCTTCACCATCGCTGCAGGGCCGGCGATCACCTCGCTCAGTCCCAGTAGCGCGATTGCGGGCCAGGCCGGCTTCCCGCTGACCGTTAACGGCTCTGGCTTCGTCTCCGGCGCTACGGTGCAATGGACTAACACCTCGGGAACCACGTCTCTCACTACCACATTCGGCAGCGCCACGCAGTTGACCGCCCAGGTTCCCGCCAGCCTCGTGGCCACGGTGGGCTCGGCAACCGTCACCGTGACGGTGAACGGGGTGACCTCCAGCGGCGCTACCTTCACCATCGCCGCAGGACCGGCGATCACCTCGCTCAGTCCCAGTAGCGCGATCGCGGGCCAGGCCGGCTTCGCGCTGACCGTTAACGGCTCTGGTTTCGTCTCCGGCGCTACGGTGCAATGGACTAACACCTCGGGAACCACGTCTCTCACTACCACATTCGGCAGCGCCACGCAGTTGACTGCCCAGGTTCCCGCCAGCCTGGTTACCACTGCCGGCTCGGCAACTGTTACCGTGGCCGAGAACGGCGTGGCCTCCAGTGGCGTCACCTTCACCATCGCCCCGGGGCCGGCCATAACCTCTCTCAGTCCCAACACTGCGGCGGCGGGCGGCGTGGCTTTTACCTTGACGGTGAACGGCATGGGCTTCGTTTCCGGGGCCGTCGTAGATTGGAACGGAACATCGCTCAGCACGACCTTCGTGAACTCCACACAGTTAACGGCCCAAGTGACGGCCAATCTCATCGCGACTCCCGGTACCGCGTCCGTGACGGTGGTCGAAAACGGTGTGACTTCCGGCGCAGCTAATTTCACCGTTGCGGCGGAACCGGTGATCACCTCCCTCGATCCCATCGCGGCAACAGCGAGCGGCCCAGCTTTCATTCTTACCGTGAACGGTACAGGTTTTCTCTCCGGCGCGGTGGTCCATTGGAACAGCACGGCGCTGACGACAACTTTTGTGAACTCCACAGAGTTGACGGCCCAAGTGACGGCCAATCTCATCGCGACTCCCGGTACGGAGTCTGTAACCGTGGTTGAGGACGGGGTGACATCCGCGGCGGCCACATTCACCGTCTCCTCGGGGCCGGTGATTACCTCTCTCAGTCCCAACACGGCGACGGCGGGCGGAGCGGCCTTCACGCTGACCGTCAATGGTTCGGGCTTCGCCGCCGGAGCCATCGTGCAATGGAACGGTACTGCCTTACCAACTACCTTCGTGAACAGCAATCAATTGACTGCACAAGTAGCGGCCAGTTTCATCGCTAGCCCCGGCATCGCTACGGTGACGGTAGTTGAGGGCGGCGTGACATCCACGAGCGCCACGTTCACGATCGGCCCACCGCCGGTGATTTCCTCGCTCAGTCCGAACGCTGCAACAGCCGGGAGTGGAGCCTTTACGCTGACTGTGAACGGTTCGGGCTTTATCTCCAGTGCAGTGGTTCGGTGGAACAGTAGCGCGTTGCCAACCACCTTCGTGAGCGCCAAGCAGCTAACGGCGCAGGTAGCGGCCAGCCTCATCGCCGCTCCCGGCACCGTGTCCGTGACGGTGGTTGAAAACGGGGTCACATCCGGGAGCGCCACCTTCACCGTCGCCTTGGGGCCGGTGATCACCTCGCTAAGTCCGGGTTCGGCAGTAGCCGGTGGGCCCTCCTTCACGCTGACGGTGAACGGGTCGGGATTCGTCTCCAGTGCTGTGGTCGATTGGAACACCACCTCACTGGCTACAACTTTCGTGAGCGCCACGCAGTTGACTGCGCAGGTAACAGCCAATCTCATCGCCACCCCAGGTACCGTGACCGTGACAGTGGTTGAGAACGGGACGACATCCCCCAGCGCCAGCTTCACCATTGCCGCCGCACCGGTAATTAGTTCACTAAGTCCGAGTTCAGCGATGGCGGGCGGGCCTGCCTTCACCCTAACCGTCAACGGCTCGGGCTTTCTCTCTGGCGCGGTGGTCCAATGGAGTGGTAGCGCGCTGGCTACGAGCTTCGTGAACGGAACGCAGTTGACCGCCCAGGTACCGGCCAGCCTCATTGCCGCTCCCGGCACGGCCACGGTGACGGTGGTTGAAAGCGGGTTGACTTCGGGCAGCGCCACTTTCACGATCAGCGGGGGACCGGTGATCGCTTCGCTCAGTCCGGACGCGGCAACGGCGGGCGGTCCTGCCTTCACGCTGACGGTGAACGGGTCGGGATTTGTTTCCGGCGCAGTCGTCCAATGGAATGGCAGCGCGCTGGCTACGAGCTACGTGAGCGGCACCCAGTTAACCGCCCAGGTACCGGCCAGTCTCATTGCCGCCGCGGGCACTGCAAACGTAACGGTGGTCGAGAACGGAGTGACATCCGCCAGCGCCGCCTTCACGATCGCCGCCGGGCAGGTGATTACCTCGCTCAGCCCGGATGCGGCGACTGCGGGCGGCCCGGCCTTCACGCTGACTGTCAACGGCGCGGGCTTTACCTCTACGGCGGTCGTGCAATGGAACAGCACGGGGTTGACTACAACCTTCGTGAGCAGCACCCAGTTAACGGCAGCGGTGCCGGCAAGTTTGATCGCTGCCCCAGGAACCGCCAGTATCACCGTGTTGATGGCCGGCACGACGTCTACGTCTGAGCCATTTACGATAACGGTTCCGAGCCTGAGCCTCAGCGCTTCCCCCACCTCTTCGCCGACCCAGAACGCCAATGTCAGCTTGACGATGAATTCAGCCGCCACGACACAGTTGACTGGTACACTCGCAATCTCCTTCGTGGCGGATTCCAGCGATGCTAACACCCCCTCGGGTTATCAGGACCCGAATTTGGTATTTGTTTCAACCGGCACCACCACGATTCCTTTCACCATCGCGGCGAACTCCAAGACCGCAACCCTGGGGAGCAATGGGGCGATACAGCAAGGCACGGTCGCCGGGACCATTACGGTCACCATGACGAGCCTGCTTGCCGGTACTGCGGATGTCCTTCCCATACCTGCCCCGACAGTTACCATATCTGTCCCTCGGCTCTCCCCCGTCATCGAGGCCGGCTCGGTTACGATCGCCAACCTCACCTCGGCGGGTTTCGACGTGGAGCTGAATGCTTTTTCCACCTCTCGGGACGTACAAGAAGCCACCTTCGTGTTCACGGGAGCTTCCGGATCTACGCTGAACGGACCAACCTCGTTCCAGGTTTCATTTAGCAGCTCGGCCGCCAACTATTTTGGGGGGAGCACCGGTTTAAAGAACGGCGGCAACTTCGGCCTGACCGTGCATTTCACATATAGCGGCGACTCCAGTGTGATAAGTGGGGGCAGTGTTGTCGTTACAGTTTCCAACTCGGTGGGAACCTCGAGCGAAGTAACGGGGGAGAGTCAGTGATTGCTCTTCAGACAGACGTCGCCGCCTGCACGTGGGAAACATGAAACGACACCGTCACTCCCAGTGCAGCGATGATAATGATACCTGCTTTCGAGATCACAGCCCGCGGCTTTCCCTGAGGTTTGCGCAGCGGGGTTAGCGGGAACTACACGTTTTCGGGGATCACCCAAGGCTCCCGGTAAGTGCGCCTCAGGTAGTGGTTAGCTTCGTTGTCACCGCCAAACGATTCATTGCCACTGTCGAACACCAGTTTCCGGTCACCCACTCGGTAGGAGATGTTGGCCATGTGACAGAGGGCTGCGGAGATATGACCGTCCTCTACATCGGCGCTCGGGCGCTTCCGGCTGCGAATGCAGCTAATGAAATTGTCGATGTGCGCCACCTGCAGCGTGGCAAAGGTCTGCTTGTCGCTGGCAATCTTGCGACCTTCCCGGTCGAATAGTTGCCATCCTCCTCCATCCCGGCCCAGAATCATCATGCCGTCGCTGCCATAGATTTCAGTTCTGGTTCCGGTGAAGGGATACCAATCAGGGAGCTTTGTCATGCTCTCTCTGACATTGTCGGGTAACTTCACCATATAAGGCGTCCACCACGCCTGCTGGAAAATCATCGTCAAGTTGTCATAAGCATAGGTGACTAATGAAGTGTCGGGCGTTTCCGCCCCATCTTTAAAGAAGAACTCCCCGCCCGTGTGATGAACGGACTTTGGATAGGACGCACCCACGACCCAGCGAGCCAGGTCTAGCTGATGAACGCCTTCTTCCGTAATGTTTCCGCCGCTAAAGTCCCAGTACACCCTTTGGAAATACTTGGGGTTGTAGGGACGCGTTGCCGCAGGACCAAGCCACATCGCCCAATCGAAGCCTTCCGGAGGCAAGGAATCCGGGGTATTCTCCAGCGGCGACCGGGTCATCATATTGTAAATAGTAACGAGATGAATCGTGCCGAGTTTGCCGGACTCGATTAGTTGGCGTCCCGTAATAGCATAGGAGCTGCTCCTGTTTTGCAGCCCCACTTGCACCACTCGGTTATGCTTGCGGGCGGCTTCAACCATCTTTCGGCCTTCCCAGATATTGTGCGATGCTGGGCTTTCCACATAAACGTCTTTGCCCACTTGGCAGGCCAAGACTGTTGCGAGCGAATGCCAGTGGTCCGGAGTGGCGCAAACCAAGGCATCGACGTCGCTGTCTTCCAGGATATGCTCGAAACTGCCCACCGCCGCCGGCGCCTTTCCTTTCTTTTCCAGGACGGCCTTCGCCGCCAGTGCCGCCTTTGGATCATCAACATCACAGACGTAGGCAATTTCAACGTCCGGTCTTTGGGCGAAGACCTGAATTAAGGAAGTCCCGCGCGATCCCACTCCCATGATTCCCACAACCACCTTGTCGCTTGCTGCAACCGCCTTCAAGGGAGCGCGCAGCGTGGCCACCCCCAAGGCAGCGCCTAATCCACCCTTGATGCTCCGGTCCAGAAATCCTCTCCGCCCGATGGCCATCCCGCACCTCGTCCTCAAGAACTCGAGATCATCCCAACCTAGACGCCATAATGTCCAACCCCGTGCCGCTGCAGCCGTTCGTTTGGAATCTATTGATACCTCAGCGAAACAGCCTCCGTCAACCACACGTTTCAGCGTATGGAATCGCTGACAGGACGCTGTTATGCCGCGAGAGTTTTCTCCTTTCCATGGCCAGGATGGCCATGCCACTTCAATCGGAGACACTACCAACAATGCAATCGAGTTGAGAGAATTCTTGCCTAAGACGAAATCGATTTCCTGAATTCAAACATATCGGCGTTGCTCGATCGCTTTTTTCGTGGTGGCGCCGGCGTGAGTTTTCTCAGGCCAGGCGCTCATTACCTGGGGCACGCGCCTGTCGCTGGCCGGCAACGAAGCCCGTTTGCACCTCGACTTTCTTGCCGCTCGAGCACTCGCAATAGAAACTTGTGGTTTCCCCGGCGGAATCTTGAAGGATCGGGCCACGGAGGACGCGGAGCCCGGCGTCGTGCGCTTAATCATTGAATGCGGCTTCCACCTCTACTCAGCAACTTCCGTTTGCGCTTCCCGTGACTCAGTTGCCTGGAGGGGGCAACGCAAGCGTTTTCTTCATGGCTTGTCCTTCAACAATCTCATAGATCGCGTCTCCCGCAACGTTGCGGAACTCCTGCTCGAGGCCGCTGGGCCATTGGACTTTCACCTTGTTCATCAGGGCGTCGCGGCCCAACCCGAAATGGAGGCGCGTGTCATTGGTTGAGTTGTAGCTTCCGCCCCCGCGGACTTCGTCAATCTGAGTCATTTGCGACGTGTAGATGGTGAGTCGCGCGCCGACCGCAGCGCGATTGCTCTTAGTACCAATGAGACGAAACAGAACACGATGGTTTGCGTTCTGCGTTTCGTTGAGAAATAAGGAAGGCGGACCGGCGGCATTGAAGACGACTACGTCGAGATGGCCATCGTTGTTGACGTCGCCCAATGCGGTGCCACGGCGCGACTGGAGAGGGTCATCGTTGAGCCCGGCGCGATCCGCAATTTCGTCGAAAGTCCCGTTTCCCAAGTTGCGAAACAACTGGAGCGGCTCGCGATACTTGACTTCGTTTTCCAGCGTATCCATCAAAGATGAAAAGTTGCCGTTCGCGATCAGGAGATCGGGCCAGCCATCGTTGTCGAAATCGCCGAAGCCAACGCCCCACTTTACGGGAGCGTAGGTCAGAGGCGCAATTTTGGCTTCCGCGGCGATATCCGTGAAGCCTTGCTCCTCATTTCGGTAGAGGCTGGCGGGCTGTTTGCCGTAGCGGGTCACAACCAAGCCGAGCTTGCCGTCCCGATTGAAGTCGCCGAAATCCGCGGCCATGTTGCCGAAGATTTCCCCGTTGGGTCCCAGTCCCGTGCCCGAGACAAGTCCGACTTCCTCGAATCTGCCGTCACCCTTATTGTGATAGAGGAAGTTCTGGCCATCGTCGTTCGTGACGAAGAGGTCGGGCCAACCATCGTTGTCGTAATCGCCCCAGGCAACCCCCATGCCATGAAGCTTGTGGGGATTGTTGACGCCCGCTTTTTGAGACACATCTTCGAAGGTGCCGTCGCCTCGATTGCGGAACAGATAATCAGATTCACCTGGCATTTCGCTGGGCATCTCCAGGATGACGGACCGGTAGCCGGTAGCGGAGGGATCCGGCAGCGGCAAGTGGTGGAGATCGGTGTGAACGTAGCGAGCCACAAACAGGTCGAGATACCCATCTCGATCGTAGTCAGCCCAGGCCGCACCGGTGCTGAACCCATTGACTTTGAGGCCTGCCTTTTCGGTGACGTCCTCAAATTTGCAGCCGCCGAGATTGTGGTACAGCACGTTGTGGCCATAGCCGGTGACATAGAGGTCCGGCAAGCCATCGTTATCGAAGTCTCCCACAGCGATGCCATTTCCCCAACCGCGTGTTGTGAGGCCGGCAGACTGGGTCACATCGGTGAAATGAATATTCCCGGAACCCGAATCCTGATGGTAGAGGGTGATCATCGGATCGCCGCCGCGAAGATATCGCTCGATGGTGGAGTCGTTCACGACCGCGATGTCAAGCTTGCCGTCATTGTCGCAATCGAAGAGGGCGACGCCGCCCCCACCCATCGTTTCCACGAGATAGCGGCGCTCGGACGACGAGCGTGGAATGGTCGTGAGTCCTGCCTCCGCAGCAATGTCGCGAAAGTGCATGGGAGAAATGGAGGGCGCAATTGAGATTGCTTGACCCGTACTGTGTCCGGTGCGGGGCGGCGATTGTGTAGAAGATGGGAGTTGACCGAGACAGAGGGACGCCGCCAGAGTGCCCGTGACGAAGATCCAGTGTTTTCGGACGAGCAACCGCCGGCTTGCCTCCCATGAGCCAGTCACCCGCCCCTTACCTCCACTGGAATGTTTTTTCATTGTGTCATTCCCGAGCTGGCTGAGCGCCACGTTTCAAGCTCTCTCCAACGGAGGCCGTGTGCGCGATTCATTTTATTCGAAGGCCCCCGGCCCCTCAAGCTCAGAAGCGAGACGCGACTAAACGCTGTGCGGGAAACCCTGTTGCGCCTGGTCAAGTTTAGGTTAGAATTCGCTGCTTGAATTAGCCTGGAGGTGAGGAGATGAGTTCTTCCAAGTTTACGTCCGCAGCGCTGGCCTTGTTGGTTTGCTGCCTGGCCGCACCGGGCCAGGAGCAGCAATATCGCGGGACGCCCTTCCACGATAGCGTATACCAAAGTGGCCCACAAAAGATTCCGGGGCGCGTGCAATGCGCGTATTACGATCTGGGCGGGGAAGGCGTGGCGTATCACGACGCCGATGCGAAAAACCAGGGAAGCGGTGGGCTGAACCCGGCGGACGGTACCTACCTCAACGAGTTTCGAATCGACGAGGGGGTGGACACTTCCTACGCCAAGTTTCATCGCGACGTGCCCATCGACGACAATCCTTACAATCTTGTTGTCCCGCCGGAAAATCAGCTTTACGTCGGCTGGACCGAGCCGGGTGAATGGTTCAACCTTACGGTTGAGGTAGCTCGCGCCGGAATCTACGCAATGGATCTTCTGTACACCTCCAACCGCGGCGGCACGATTTCGTTGGACCTCGACGGAAAGAAGCTGACGGATGCTCTGGAGATCGCGTCGACGAAAAACGATGCCGACCCGGTGGCCTGGCGCCAATGGCATCATTGGAACGTCACGAAGGGGTTAGCTGCGGTATCCTTGCCGAAGGGCAAACATGTTCTTACCATTCATATTCTCACCAACGGCAATATGAATCTCGCCTATTTCGATTTCATGCCTGGGACCAAACGAGCGAATTGATGGAGTCCGGCGGAAGCACAACGTTCACGGCGTGAGCACCGAGCGTACACTGCACGCGCTGCTCAACGGCGCTTTCGTTAGTCATCACGACCACTCGGCTGCCGTCCGCATTCTCGGCGGCAACGTGCGCGATTCCGGGCACTTCGCCGGTGGAAGCGAAAATGTGTGCTCCCCGCTTAATGGTCTTCGAGTAGTGCGCGAAGGCGTAGTACGACCCGCTGCGCGCGATCTCCTGAGACTTGGTATCCATCGAGACCAGGCCGCCGCGATGGAATGGCCGGGGCGGGATGCTGATATCCGGCCGGCCGTTTTCATCCAGGAGAAGATTCCAGACGCAGATGCATCGTGCCCAGTTGCGCAGCATATCGGTATAGGCGCTCGACCACCTGGACCAGTCCGAGCCGTAGTGGGGCAGATGAGCCCAGTATTGTTCTTCGGTGGGAAAAGTGGGGCGTGTCGGGCCGCCCTCGGTAAAATACATGTGCTTCTGCGGAAACATGTCGTGCACCCGGCTCATGGCATCCGGCGTCCCCGCGTAGGAGTGCCAGGCGACACCCTCCACGTACTTGCTCACGATGGGGTCGCTCAGCTCATCGGCGGCTCGTCCCCAAAGGCTGTAGTTGTGATCGAGAATCCAGATTTTAGTGTCCGGCAAAACCTGTTGCAGAGCGGGGCCCAGGTGGTTCGCAACAAATTGCATTTCGTATTCCTGTCCCCAAAGCGTGGCCGGAAAGACGCCATCCTGATCGGTGTCGACTTCGTTATTCACGGTTACCGCCTGGACCTTGACTCCGGCGGCCTCGTAAGCCTGAAGGAATTTCACGAAATATTGCGCGTGGGGAGCGAACCAGTGCTTGCGCATCGAGCCGCCCAGCATCGATCCACCCGTTTTCATCCATCCGGGAGGGCTCCACACGCAGGAGAAGAGGAACAGATTAGGATTTATCTCTCGCGCTTCGCGGAGTGTGGGAAGCAGCCAGGCGTTGTCATGGCCGATGCTGAAGTACTTCAACTCCGGGTCGGGGTCGGCACTCTCGTCGTAGTTATACATCACGGTCGAGTAATCGCTCGAACCAATGCAGGTTCGTCCCACGGACAGTTGCAGTCCCGCAGGCCCATAAAGCTCAGACAGGAGAGAGTGGCGGGCGTCCGGCGACATCTGATGAAAAAGATAACAGGAAGCATCCGTGAAAGCGCCACCGAATCCAAGCACTTCCTGATAGCGCTTGCCGGGGTCAAGATGGATGCCGGTGGATGAGGCGCCCGAACCGAGTTCCCATTGCGGTGATTCAATCGGCTGGAACTTGTGATCCTTTGTCGTTCTCCAGGCGCTCACGCGTCCTGGAGAGGCTCCGGAGCCAGCGTGCAGCTGGGCCGCTTCTGCCAGGACTGCGAATGCGCCCGCGGAGGCGGCCCCTGTCAGAAACTCACGACGGTTTGTTGTGTTCATAATTGCTCTCCTCAGCACCGTCTTCATCCCATGTCGCGTGTATTCCCTTACTCGCAAGGCTCCGCGCGTGTGCCGCCGGCATACTCGGGGCAGCGACTGGTCAGCGCCAGAATTGAGGCGGCCGGCATTCGGTCATGCCAAATCATAGAACACCTCGAGCCGTTGGATCCTGTCCAAGCGGTCGAAGACGGCCGCGCTCATCGCCGCATCCAGCTTAAGTCCATCGACAGTCTGCGATGTTCCGTCGGCAAGGGTCACCCGGATGCGCCGCGGGCCGCTTCGGTGCGCCACCACCGGAACCTGACAGTAAGTAAAGGCCACCGTGCCTCTATCCAGCTTTAGCGCTTTGGGATTGCCTTTGACATCCCAATATTGAAACGTTTTGGGATCGGCAAGGAACTCCGTCCGGCAGATATGCTCGGGAACGAAAGCAAGCTGTCCGTTCTCAACATGAATGCCCATTTCGCCCATACGAGCGATAAAGTCCTCCTTCACCTGGCCGGTCATCCCCGGCTGCTGTGCCCCAGCGAATGCCGGAGTGTGCGAATACGGGTCGGTGGGAATCGCACCGAAGGCGGCTGGAGACTTGTGTACTCCCAGGCCGTCATAAAGGCGGTTGTAATAAGCTCGGAGTCGTCGAAGGACGGAGTCATCCGCGCCGCTCGCGACGGCACGCTCCAACGCCTCCCGCACAGCCAAGAGCAACTTTGAGACCATGTGCCAGTAAATGCACCCTAATCCCTCGTACTTGTAGAACGTGCCGGAGCGCCCGGTGAACGATTGATGATCGAAAACCTTCTCGTAGAGGTCAAGAATCTGTGGTTCCTCAGCTTTTGCAAGCTGACCGAGGTCGCTCTTATTCAGCTCGCGAAGCGCTTGCTTGAGATTCTCCACGCTGGAAAACGAGGCATTAAAGTGAAAGCCGCCCTCAACGTCGCGAACTACGATGCGGCGATCATCCCGCTCCAGCATGGCGATCAGCAGCTCCGACTTCTCGACTTCGCACTGCGGAACGTTGTTCTTCTGGAGAAAGCAGGGCAGCGGGCGGTTCGGATAGAGAATATAGCTCGCCTGGTCGGGGCGGTAGAGGCTGCTTTTTCCAAGCGCCTCGAGCAGAGCTACGCTCTCGCCGGGTGTGAGCGCTCCCGAACTCAGCACCGCTACCTGGCCCTCCAACATCTCGTGCAGCGTCCGAATCCTGATCGAGTCTGCGGCGATGCTCATCAGATTGTACGAATGGTAGAGCCCATCGTTCCGGCGATTGGCGTGGACGGAATGATCCAGATGCTGCAAAGCGGAATCGCAAAACGACCGCAAACGCGCAACTGATTCGCCGCGGCGCTCTCCGGAAAGACCTTGCACGTAGAGCTTCTCCCGATAAATCGATCCGGCGCTTCCTAGCTCGTCCAAAATCGCCTTGCGCTGGCGGTCAGAGATGGGGCCAGTGAGGAGCGGCAGGAAGCGTAGCAGCGCGTCGAAGACTTGGCCGAAAAGCTCTGCCAGTTCCGCGGACAGCTCAATTTCTCCGCCTTGTTCCTGGGCAAGCAGTTCGCGCGTGAAGACCAGGAAGCGGCGCAGATAGTACAAGGTCACCATTGAAGCGCCCGCGCCGACGAGCGCGTTATTCGCATCGTTCCACTCGGGCCGCTGCGTGTTCATCCATATGCCGGCTTCGGGAACGTAGTTCGCAAGCTTTGCCAGAATCACGAGAAGAATCTTCTCCGCCAGGTTAGCTCGAGCAAGCTGACGGTCGCGAGTGAGCAACGCTTTTCCGTCCGCTCCAAGCTCCGCCGAGCGGTCCATGGTCTTCCGATGCGCCACGCTGTCAAAAACAATGGTGTTCCGCGAATCAGCAAGCAGCGATGAATAGGGCAAGATGCGATACGGAACGTTCGCATAGGAGAATTCGGCGCGCGACAGCAGTTTTCGCAACCGGTCCGGATAGTGCCGCCTCGCCTGCTCGAGCAACTTCAGCAGATAAATGACCTGGTGATCTCCCCAGTAGCCGATATACGACCAGGGATCATGCGGATCAACGGTTTCCCACTCGTAGCCGTCGCTGGAGATGCGGTAAGGGTTATAACCGTCGGCGGTGGAGGAGTCCAGGAACTTATAGATCATGCTTTCGGCGAAGCCGGGAAACGACAGGCTGAGGGCTTCCCAGTTCTGAAAGATGTCGCGCCAGTTTCCTTGGTAGTTCAACACCCTGCAACCGCGCTCATCCTTGAGTTTGATCTCGAAGCTGTTCCACGGGCGGCTCGGGTCGCCGTGGCGGCGGCTGAAAGTGAGCGGCAGATACTCATGGGCAAGGCGCGCCAAGTCCGGATCACGCCGTTCGCACACTCTTTCGAGGAGAACCTGGTGCGCGAGCGACTCCGGCAACCCCTCGAGAAAGGCCTTGTGCTTCTGAGCAACCTGCCGACTGGCCTTCGAGATGAACAGCTTTAGATGCGCACCCGAAATACAGTAGTTATGGTCCGGAATGCCGCCGCGCATTACGTTGAAGAGGGTGCTCGAATAATGGCGCCAGACGGCCGGCTCATCCTGAGTTATCTGGAGTCCGTCAGCCGCAGCCACAATTCTCACCAGGTTCCGGGTGCCACGCGCAACGTCCTCATCAATCTGCGCCTCAATGTTCTCGAGGGTACGGAGATCATGGAGCGTAGACTTCACGCCTGCCGCGTCCTGGTTGACTTCGGCAACGATCTTCCATTCCTTCTCGCCCCGGGCGGGCAAGGCAAGCGCAGCCTTCAGAAAACAAGCACCGCGGCGCCCCTGGATGTCCGTCTCTTGGGTAACGGCACGTCCGCGGCGAAACGCGTCGAGTTGAACGCTGGAAAGAAGCCGCGCCTCAGGATGCAGCCCCACCGACCAGGCGGTGTTGACGCGTAGCGCTTCGCTGGGTTCCGGCTTGTCCACCGGAATCGACGATAGACGAAACAGAACAAGGCCCGTCGCCGGCTCCAGTTCGGTGCGCTTGTAGCCATCGACGAGCGTGCTGTATTCCAACTGGAATCGCCGCGTAATGCCGCAGGGCAAAACGTTCTGAATGCCATCGAGGATCTCAACCGTCACCGGCCGGGCGCGGTGATTCACCAGCCGGGCCGGCCGGACGAACCCAAAGCGCTCGCTCGTCATCCACCCATAGGAGAACGTCAAGCCAAGATCATGGTTCACTTCTTCAAAGATGATCTTGTTTCCGTACGCGCTTTTGTAAAGGTAGCGCGAGACATGATGGCGCACGTCGCATTGGCCTGAGAACGGCTCCCAGAGCGCGTCTTCGCCGTCTTCGATGACGCGAACGATGGTCTTGCTTCCTGTGTGCTCGCAGCTATCGTGGATACGATCCTCGGGATAATAGGGAAACAGCGCGTGGTCGGGATCTATTCGGCCCGCCGTCAGGCCGCCGTTGCTGGAAATGAAAAGCCAGTGATCCGAGTCACTGACGATACTCATGAAGAAAGGCGGAATGGCATCGTAGTGCGCAAGGCGATAGAACCGTTCCCCTCCAAGATCGACAAAGGAGCCCTCAACAACTCCGGCAGAGACAGGAGCCTTCCGCCCGGCGGCGAGCGCCTTTGCACTGCTGATTTTCTTCCTCGCACGCAAAGATTTTACCTCCCAGGAGCCCTTCTAGCCGCCACTCCTGGATTTTGCACTGTGGAATTTGAAGTGCGGCTCAGCCGCGCCGAGCTACTCATTCTGCCTCTTAATTGGATGACGACAACGGACCGGCGGCCTACTGCAAACTTCTGCGCTGCTTGAGATCCTGTTCGATCTGTACCATCGTCGTATCGTCCAATTTGTAAAATAACACCGCCGTGGCTGACAGGAAGCCGACGATCGCAGGGAAAAAGCTCATCATGTAACGTATGCCGGTCTGTACATGGAGAGGCTGTGCCACGTTGGCCTTGAATCCGATGTAGCCCATCAGCCAGAGAAAGAGGGAACTCCCCGCCGCCCAGCCCAGTTTCTGAGAGAACGAGGCAGCCGAGAACACCAACCCCGTCGCGCGGCGTCCGGTCTTCCACTCTGAATAATCCGCCGTGTCGGCGTAGAAGGCCCAGAGCAGCGGCGAGGTGGGGGCGAACAGCGTCGAAATTGCGATGTGGGTGGCGAAAATAAGGGGAATGCTGGTGAGCGGAACAAAATAGAAGAGCACGGTAAGCGCGCT
>Ga0116217_10002277_pt1 | contig 17870 bp, 16 predicted proteins | sample Sb_taG_6_FD_89697 | JGI IMG/M metagenome (GOLD analysis project Ga0116217, IMG submission 89697) | Peat soil microbial communities from Weissenstadt, Germany - Sb_50d_4_PS metaG | ecosystem: Environmental > Terrestrial > Soil > Wetlands > Peat | place: Germany: Weissenstadt | collected 2010-09-21 | reverse complement strand
TTCCCGAGCAGGCTTTCTACATGAAGGGAACGATCGACGAAGTGATAGAAACGGCGGAGAAGATGAAGGGCGCGGCAGCGTAGCTGGTCTGCGCTATGAGTTGGCATCTTGAGTTGAATTGTCATCTTGAGCGAAGCGAAAGACCTATGCATTGAGGCGGAGTTAAATTCATAGGTCCTTCGCTTCGCTCAGGATGACAGTGTGGATTTATTCAGAGAACTGAGAAGCGAGAACTGTGACTAGTACTTTCCAACTCGAAATCGTCACTCCCTCCAGGCTCCTAGTGAAGGACGCGGCCGAGGAAGCGCAGATCCCGGGGTTGGGCGGGTATCTGGGAATTCTTCCCGGGCACGCTCCTCTGATTACCGAGCTTGCCGTCGGTGTGATTACTTACGAGGCGAGTGGCGCGACGCACACGCTGTCGGTGGCGTGGGGGTTTATGGAAGTGCTGCCAGACAAGGTGACGATCCTGGCGGAAACGGCGGAGCGCCCGCAGGAAATTGACGTAGAGCGCGCGCAAAAAGCCAAAGACCGGGCCGAACAACGCCTGAAGAGCAACGATCTTCAGGTAGACTACCCGCGCGCGGAAGACGCCTTGCAGCGCGCGGACACGCGGCTGAATGTTGCGAAAGAAAAGTAGCCCCGCTGCACGAGACTCTGACGCGTCCCAACTTTTCCATCCTGTGCGCCGGTTCGGCCATCTATTGGGAGTGATGTTTTTCGGGTAATCTTTATTGGGGTGATCTTCATTAAGGTAGTCTTTGATTTAGGGTGATCCCGGATTTGGTTCGCTTGCGCCTCCGATGGCCTCCAATCAGGAAGAAGAAGTATTAGGGAAAGCGTACGACGGCCGGCTGATGCGGCGGCTGCTTACGTATCTGCGTCCGTACAAGTGGCACGTGGTGGTGGCGCTGGCGGCGATCATCCTGAAGTCGGGGGCGGACGTGCTGGGGCCGTTCCTCACCAAGATCGCCATCGATAAATACCTGGCGAAGTCGCCGAACTCGCATTCCTGGATTGGCGACCGGCTGAGCGCCGCACCGCTCGCCGGCATCGCGCAGATTGGCGGGCTGTACGTCGGGATTCTCATCTTCACTTTCGCGCTTGAGTTCGTCCAGACCTACCTGATGCAGTGGACCGGGCAGAAGGTGATGTTCGATCTGCGCAAGCAGATTTTCCGGCACTTGCAGCATATTCACGTCGGTTTTTTCGACAAGCACCCGGTGGGCCGGCTGGTGACGCGCGTGACCACCGACGTCGACGCGCTGAATGAAATGTTCACGGCGGGCGTGGTTTCGATTTTTGAGGACGTGTTCGTGCTGGCCGGCATTATCGGCATCATGATGAAGATGAACTGGAAGCTGGCGTTGATCACCTTTGCCGTGCTTCCGCTGATCGTGTACGCAACCAAGATTTTTCGCGACAAGGTGCGCGATTCCTACCGGCGCATCCGCACGGCTATCGCCAGAATCAACGCTTACCTGCAGGAAGCCGTCTCGGGGATGCTGGTGCTGCAGCTTTTCAATCGCGAGAAGCGCGCTTTCAATAAATTTTCTGACATCAACGCCTCGCACATGGAGGCGTTCAAAGATGCGATTCTCGCCTACTCCGTGTATTACCCGGTGGTCGAAATAATGTCGGCGATTGCCATCGCCAGCATTATCTGGTTTGGGGGAAATGACGTGATCCGGGGGGTGGCGACGATTGGCGTGCTGGTCGCGTTCATGCAGTACGCCCAGCGGTTCTTCCGTCCGATTCAGGATCTGAGCGAGAAGTACAACATCCTGCAGTCGGCGATGGCGGCGGGCGAGCGCGTGTTCAAGCTGCTGGATACGAAGATTGAAGTGACCTCGCCTCCGATCACGAAACAACCGCAGGGGCCGGGGCGGATTGAATTTGACCATGTGTGGTTTGCGTACAACGCCGGTGGAGCGACGGGCGCCCTCGCCCGTCCAGAGGGCGCAGCGGGACGGGCAGGGGCGCCCGTCTCTCCACAAACCACAGAGCCCGACTGGGTGCTGCGCGACGTTAACTTTGTGCTTGAACCAGGAGTGACTATCGCCGTCGTCGGGCACACCGGGGCGGGCAAGACTACGCTGATCTCGCTGCTGATGCGCTTCTATGACGTGCAGCGGGGAGCGATTCGCATCGACGGCGTGGATATCAAGGAGATGAACCTCGACGAACTGCGCGGGCGCTTCGGCGTCGTCTTGCAGGATCCGTTTCTATTCAGCGGCACGGTGGCGGGCAACATCCGGCTGGGGACGGTGCGCATTCAAGACGAAGACGTGGAGCAGGCGGCCGAGGACGTCAATCTCGGCGACTTTATCCGGAAATTGCCGGGAGGATTCAAGGAGGAAGTGCGTGAACGCGGCTCGACGCTCTCGACCGGACAGAAGCAGTTGATCAGTTTCGCGCGCGCGCTGGCGCACAATCCGAAGATTCTGATTCTCGATGAGGCGACTTCCAGCGTGGATACGGAGACCGAGTTCCGCGTGCGCGACGCGCTCAACCGCATGGTGGAAGGGCGGACGGCGCTGATCATCGCGCACCGGCTCTCGACCATCCAGCGCGCCGACAAGATCATCGTGATGCACAAAGGCCGGGTCCGCGAGATGGGATCGCACCAGCAACTGCTGGCCCAGCGCGGAATTTATTACAAGCTGTATCAGCTGCAGTATAAAGATCAGGAGATGCCGGCGGGTGCTCCCTCGGTCACGGCGAACGCTGACGACTAGAAACGGCCTCCCGACGGCCCCGCAGCTCTTAGCCGCTAGTCACCCTTCGCCAGTTTGACCGCCTTCTTATCCGTACCGGCGAGCGTAAACGCTTCCCCGGTGTGGGTGTTGACAAGGTAGGCATAGAGACCCGGCTTATCCATCGGCTGAATCACCCACATACCGGACTCATCCGGCTTCCCTTGCGCGAGGACCGATCGCACAGGCAAGAGAGCCCCTGAGATCACACCGAGCACGAACAGAGCAATACCTACGATTATCTTGTGACGCATACCAACCTCCCCTCGACAAGTCTTGGTTCGTAACAAGCAACCGTGATTTAATCACAAATAGCAGAGCCCGGGACTGCGCCGCACGATCTCCGTCACTTCGCAAAAAAAGACGACGCGACATGCTCCCTATGAACTGCGATCCGAGCACGACGTCGGCCCGTCGCGGCGCAACGTTGGCACTGCGGAGTCCTCCACGCGCGGTTATGGGAACCTAACGGCTTTGTCAGAGTCCGTAGATGTATTTGATGAAACGATCAACACTTTGCTCCCAAAGTCTGTTCCCGTCGTCGCCGAGAAGACCAGTGCGGCAGACCGCGCAGGTATCTTCATGGGTTTTCTTGAACCATGCGATGGGGCCAAGACTTACACATTTGTGCACAATCCGCCACCCCACGGTGCATTTCGGGAGGTTCGGATTACAGCCTTCTCTGCACAGCCGGGTGCAAAGCGTATGGTTCTGCCCACTGCTCAAATTGTTCTAGAGGAATCATTAGGTTCTCCTATAGTTCTTGAACCGCCAGAAATTTCCACAAGTTCACTTTGTGGCGCGCGGTCCAGCGACTCTGCCTGTGGACAAGAGTTGTCAAGTGATTAAACTGTTTGCCGAGAAAAATGGCCCGGCGGCAGCGGATGACCCTTCCGCGGTTCCCTTCATCCCTCTTAGCTATAGGCCAGCGGCTCAGGACACCCGTGCCCTCCCTTACAATTGCGGCGTGCGAATTCTGATATCAGCTGGTGAAGCCTCCGGCGAAATGTACGGCGCGCAACTAATTGAAGCGCTGCTTCGGCGGGCGGCGGAGCTTCGCTCCGCTGGACAGCCGGGGGTGTCTGTCCCTGCGCAAGCTGGGGAGCTTGAATTTTTCGGGGCGGGCGGGGAATGCATGCGGGCTGCGGGATGCGACATTGTTGTCGACGCGAAAGACCTTGCGGTCGTTGGCATTACCGAGATCCTGAACCATCTGCCGAAGATTCTTGGGCTTTATCGAAAATTGATTCGTTCGGCCGATGAGAAACGCCCGGCGCTTGCCGTCGTCATCGACGCACCGGCCTTCAACTGGCGCGTGGCGCGGCAGATGCGCAAGCGCGGCATTCCGGTGGTTTACTACGTTTGCCCGCAGTTCTGGGCCTGGCGCCAGGGACGCGTGAAGTTGCTGCGCAAGTATGTCAACAAAGCGCTGGTGATTTTCCCCTTCGAAGAAAAGTTCTATCGCGATCGTGGAGTGGACGCGACGTTTGTTGGCCATCCGCTGGCCGATCTGCCCGCGCCTGCGATTACTCGCGAAGCTTATGCGGCCGAGAACCAGGTCGACGCCGCGAAACCTTGGATCACGCTGATGCCGGGCAGCCGCCGGAAAGAAGTGCGCGTAAACCTGCCGACGATCCTTGACGCGGCAGATCGCCTGGGCGGCGGTTATGAATTCCTGCTGCCGGTCGCTCGCACGCTCGATGCGTCGTTTCTCAAGGAATTGATGGAGACGCGACAAGCCGCGTCTCAACATGGAAGACGCAACATTCACTTGGTTCCGGAAGCGCTCCCCGCGCTCTACCACTCGCGCGCGGGGATCGTTGCCAGCGGCACGGCTACGGTCGAAGCGGCAATCATGGGCACTCCGTTTGTCATGGTGTACCGCGTGTCTCGGCTGACCTACGCGCTGGGCAAGCCTCGGGTGAAGGTTCCTTACTTTGCGATGGTCAACCTGATTGCGAAGGAGGCGGTCGTCCCAGAACTGGTGCAGCACAAGTTCACGGTGGAAAACGTCGTCATGGAGATGAACAAGATCATCCCCGACGGCGAACCGCGGGCGCGCATGATGCAGCGCTTGGCGGCGGTGAAGGCGCGGCTTAGGCAAGGGAGCGGCGGCGGTGCCCATCCTTCGGAAACGGCGGCGGAGATCATATTGAAGGAGATCCGTTTGAAAATGATCGAGTAGTTTCCGAGCGCCGCGGCCAAATCCAGATCCCGCGTGTCGCTTGCGAGATTTGAGCAGCCACTCATTCGCAAAAAACGCGAATGAGTGGGACACCCGCCGTCCGCGGACGGGTTGTGCTCGCTGCGGCGGGGGTGGACGAGGGCGTCCGCCCTAGTCAAAGGCCGCGGCTCCGGGCCTGCCCTGAGCGAAGTCGAAGGGAGTGTCCGCGCCACCCGAAACGCACTACTAAATTTCGCCGACCCTTGTCGGCACAGCATCTTTTGCGGGAAAATTAACATCTTAGAATTTGTAGCCCTGCCAGGAGACTCTACTTGAAGCTCTGTCACTCTCGACCAGCGCGCCGGGCGCTCTGTCTATCTGTTGTCTTTATTCTTTGCCTGGTCGCGAACCGGCCGGCGCTGGCGGCCGAGAAGACGCGCCTGCGCGTGGACGACTACCAGATCGACGTCGAACTCCTGCCGCAGACTCACAAGCTCACCGCGCGCGCCACGGTAAAGGTTACGGCGCTCGAAGACCTCAACGTGGCCGTGTTTCAGTTGAACAACGCGCTGCGCATTACGAAGCTCACGGACGCGAACAACAAGCCACTCACTCCGGAGCGCAACACGCAGGATTCGACCGTACGCTTCGCGCTCAACAGCGGCCTCGCAAAAAATGCAAGCACCACCTTCACCTTTGAATACGAAGGCACGCTGGAAAGCGCCGACGACAGCCCGGTTCAGGGATTGAAGCTCGCCTACGTCGGCCCGGACACCAGCTACCTGCTTTACTCCGGATTGTGGTTTCCAGTTGCGGGATACGGCGTCAACCGCTTTACTTCGACGATCAGCGTCACCGTCCCGGCGCACATGGTAGTGATCGGCAGCGGGAAGGAACCGTCCGCGGCGGCGGCGGCAACGGCAACATCAAAGAAGCCCGCGACCGCGCTGGCGAACTCGAAGACCTTCACCTTCGCGTGGGACAAGCCGAGTTTTCCGGGCACGATCGTTGCGGGCACGTTCCAGGAGTTCAAGATCGATGAAGCGGGCATCGACCTGCACGTGTTCTTCAAGCCCAATAAACAGGTCCTGGGCACCGAGTACGCAACGACGGCGGTCAAGGCGTTCACCTACTTCGTCACGCAGTATGGAAACGCCCCCTCGACGCGGCTAAAGATCGTTGAAATCCCGGATGACACGGTGCCCTCGGCGTGGGCGCCTGAAATCGCGGCGCTTTCGAGCCGCGCCATCACCGAGAAGATCAACTACCGGTTGCTTGCCAATACGATTGCCCATCAGTGGTGGGGCGTCTCGGTGAGTCCGGCATCGAAAGACGACTGGTGGATCAGCGACGGCTTCTCGCGCTACTCCGAAGCTCGCTACGTGGAGAGCGCGGCGGGCGAAGCGGGGCTCGAGGAAATGGTGAAGGACATGTCGGTGGGCGCGCTCGCCTATGACAGTGTGCCGCTCTCGAGCGCCAACAAGCTGGACTATTTTTCTCCCGAGTTTCAGTCGCTGGTGACCGATAAGGGCGCGATGATCCTGCACATGCTGCGCTGGGTTGTGGGCGAGAACAAGTATCTGAAGATCATGCGCGAATTCGCCACGAAGTATGCGGGAAAATCCGCCAGCACCGACGATTTCCGCGAACTCAGCGAGAAAGTGTACGGCGAAAAACTTACCTGGTTCTACTCGCAGTGGATGGATTCCACCAGCGCCCCCGAGTTCAAGGCCAAGTACACGGTCTACCGGCTGGGCACCAACAAAGGTTTCCGGATAGTCGGCGCCATCACGCAGGATCTGGATCTGTTCCGCATGCCGGTAAATTTGAGAATCGATACGGATGGAAGAACGGAAGAAAAACGCATTGACGTGGTGGGCACCGATTCCCCGTTTTCGGTCGAAACTTTTGGACGCCCGCGACGGATCACGATCGATCCCGAAAACCGCGTGCTGACCAACTCCAAGGACATCAAGCTGCGGTCCTCCATCGTGCGCGGACAGGGACTGACCCAGCAAGGCGATCTGGCGGGAGCGCTGAGCGAGTTCAATAAAGCGCTCGAAGTCAACAAAAACAGTTCGCTGGCACACTACCGGATCGCCGAGGTGTTTTTCCTGCAGAAAAATTATCAGGCGTCGGCGAACGCCTACCGCGAATCGCTGAATGGCGACGGCGAGCCGCGATGGACCGAGGTTTGGAGCCACTTGCAGTTGGGCAAGATATTCGACGTAACCGGCCAGCGCGAACGCGCCGTCAATGAATACCGGCAGGCCATCCAGACCAACGACAATACCCAAGGCGCGCTTGAGGAATGCCGCCGATACATGCAAAAGGCTTACGAGCGGGAAAAAGGAAGCTAAGCCCAGCCCCTGAAGGGGCGTCTGATTTCGAGACTTCGGCATCGCTAAAGCGATGCCTGATACCAAACCTAAGTCTGTCGCAGACTGCCAGCGGGGAAAAGGAAGCTAAGCGGGAAATAAGGAGGCCCGTACCACCAGGCGAATAGCGGCACGGGCCAGGAGGGAACGATTCAAACTATAGAACAGTTCTCAAATAATGTCAAGTAAGTCTATGGACTTTATTTTGCGGTTCCCGCAAAAACTAGCGCGCATCCGAAAAACGACCGCATCCTACTGAAAACAGGACGGTTGTTGACGCTTGCACCGCCGGCAATCAGGCTTTGACCCCGTCAAATCCCTTGCGCCGCTGCTCGCTGTAGCGGCGCAAAGCATCCTCGATGATGGGATAGGCCTCGGCTGCCGGCTGGATCTCGTCCACCTCGACCGATTTGCCTTCCAGCTGTTTGTAGTCTTGAAAAAAGCGGCGCAGCATGATCAACCGGTGCGGCGGCATTTCCGCCGCTTCGCGGTAGGCGTTGAACTCCGGATCTTCGGTGGCGATGGCAACGATCTTGTGATCTTTCTTCCCCGAGTCGATCATGGTCATGAGCCCGATCGCGCGCGCGTGGATGATGGTCAGCGGAACCACCGTTTCCTGGCATAGCACCAGCACGTCGAGCGGGTCGTCGTCTTCGGCGAGGGTTTGCGGAATGAAGCCATAGTTTGCGGGATAGTAAACCGCCGAGTACAAGATGCGGTCGAGCTTGATCAGGCCGCTGGTCTTGTCCAGTTCGTATTTCACGCTCGAGCCGAAGGGAATCTCGATGACGGTGTTGAACTCCTGCGGAAGCTTGCTGCCGGGAGTTACGTCGTGCCAGGGATGGATCATGGGATCGGGCCTGCCTTTGTGAGTTCGTACATGCGCTGCAAAGATTGTAAATGCAGCGTGAATCAGCAAGGGGCAGAACAAGCAGAGGACGGAGTGCGAAGGTGTAGCGGAGCCCCTCCGACTTGAAGAAGGGTGTGGCGCTGACACTCCCTTCGACTTCGCTCAGCGCAGGCTCTGTTCGCGGAGACGTTGGGAAGTCATTCTAAATTTGCGGGAGAACTGTGATGCGCATCGCGATCGTATCCGACATCCACGGCAACCGAACCGCGTTTGAGGCAGTCCTGGAGGATCTGCGGCAAACCTCTCCCTACTTGATCCTCCATGGCGGCGACCTGGTTGCCTCAGGAGCAAGTCCGGCGGAGATTGTAGATTCCATTCGCGACCTCGGCTGGCAAGGTGTGGTTGGCAATACGGATGAAATGCTTTGGATGCCCGAGTCGTTGACGGAGTTGGCGAATCAATCACCGAAGCTGCAACCCCTTCTCGCCGCATTCCAGGAGATGGCCGTGGCGACCCGTGCAGCGCTGGGAGAAGAGAGGCTCGCCTGGCTGCGCGGCCTCCCGCGCATTCAGATTCATAGTCCGATGGCGCTCGTGCATGCCAGTCCCGAAAATCTCTGGCGCGCACCCTTGCTCGCAGCGAGCGATGCCGAGTTGGAGTCGGTTTACGGGCCGCTCGGCCAGCCGATTGCCATCTATGCGCATATCCACCGCTCCTACATTTGGAGCGTTTCAGGAATGATCGTCGCCAACACAGGCAGCGTTAGTCTTTCTTACGACGGCGATCGCCGCGCTGCATACCTCTTGCTGGATGAGTCCAAGCCAGCAATCCGGCGCGTGGAGTATGACGTGGACAAGGAGCTTAAGGCTCTTTCCGGTTGCGGTCTCCCCCACGCCGATTGGGTTGCGAAGATCCTCGAGAGCGGCTGCCCCCAGATGCCTTGACCCGCAACTGGCCAGCGCGTACAGTTTTTACACAGGGGTCGGGTTCTTCATGTCCAGCGAAAAAAGGTCGAGCGAAGCCAGCAAGTATCTGAAATTTGGTTCGGTGACCGTGTTGATTCTGCTCTCGCTCGGCTATCTAGCCTACACGGGCGTGCAGGACAGCAAGAGCTATTACGTCACCATCAAAGAATTGAACGGCATGGGGAACGAGGCTTACTCCAAGCGTTTGCGTGTGGCTGGCAATGTGGTGCCCGGCTCGATCAAGCGCTCCGGAACGCGCGTGGACTTCATGCTGAAAGAAAACGATCTGACGCTGCCCGTTTCGTACACCGGGACCGAAGCTCCTCCCGACACTTTTAAGGACGACTCGCAGGCTTTGGCCGATGGCAGCTTCGGGCACGATGGCGTCTTCCACGCCAAGCAACTGCAGGCCAAGTGCGCGTCGAAGTACGCGCCGCAGCCCGGTCAACCCGGAGCCACTCCGGCCGCCGAGCCCGGCAAGAGCATGTCGCAGAACCAGAGTTCCGGATCGAGCGGAATGTCGAATTAGCTCTCATTCCTTTGACTGAAACCGCGCTCGTCATCACTGTCTCGAACCTGATCAAACAGTTTGGCCGTTTTGCCGCTCTGCGTGGCGTCACCGCGGAATTTTCCAGCGGGAAACTCTATGCCATTCTCGGCGATAACGGCGCGGGCAAAACTACACTGCTGCGCACGCTGGCAGGACTCAACCAGCCATCGAGCGGCAAGGTCTCGATCCTCGGGGCCAGCAGGTTTCACGACATCTGCCAGCAGGTGGGCTACATGGCGCATCCTTCGCTGCTCTATGACGAGATGAGCGGGATGGAGAACCTCGAATACTTTGCCCGACTTTACGGAATCGTCAGCGGCACGCGCTGCGCGGAGGTCATCCGCTCAGTCGGTCTTGATCCAGATCTCGTCCGTCCCGTCGGCCAGTATTCGCAAGGCATGCGGCAGCGGATGTCGTTGGCGCGCGCGCTGCTGCACGATCCGAGAATATTGCTGCTCGATGAACCCTTCTCGAACGTGGACATGCATTCCGCAACCGAGATGGTGCGCCTGCTGGCCCGTACCCGCGATCAGGGCAAGACGATCTTCATCGTAACTCACCAGGCCTCGTTGCTCGAGGGCGCGGCCGACGAGTTCGTCTGGATGGAATTCGGCAAGATTGTGGGGCGTACGCGAGAACTGAAACGGCCGGAGAGCTCGGGGGAGAGCGCACCATGAGCGTGCCCACCGGCATCACCCGCGCCACGCTGCTCAAAGACCTCCGCCTCGAGTGGAGGTCGAAGGACGCCATCAACTCCATGCTGTTTTTTTCGCTGCTGGTGGTGGTCGTGTTTAGTTTTTCGTTCGATCCGAGCGCCGAAGAATCGCGCCAGATCGCCGGCGGCCTGATCTGGGTGGCGTTCCTGTTCGCGGCGGTGGTGGCGCTCAACCAGACTTGGGCGCGCGAGATTCGCAATCAGGTGCTCGACGCCTACCGGGTATCGCCCGCACCTGCGAACTCGCTGTTCATAGCGAAGACGCTGGGCAATTTTATTTTCGTCAGCGTGCTGGAAGCGCTTATGACTCCGCTCTTCATCGCGTTTTACCGGCTGCGGGCCCTTGGCCCGGTGTGGCAACTGCTGCTGGTTGCAGTGCTCGGCACTTGGGCCTTGGTCGTGAACGGAACTTTCTTCGCAGCCATGTCCCTGCGAACCCGCAGCCGCGAGATCATGCTGCCGCTGCTGCTGTTCCCGATCTCGATCCCTGCCATCCTGGCCATGGTGCAATCCACCACCGCCATACTGAACGGCGAAGGCGCGCGCTTCTGGATCGTGTTGCTTGTGACCTACGATCTGGTGTTTACTACGGTGTGCCTGCTCTTGTTTGAAACCGTCTTGAATGCGGAATGAACGAAGAATTGAGACATTGAATCATTGAGACATTGAGTTATTGATTCATTAAGCTGTCGGGATGTCCAATGATTCAATGACTCAATGATTTAATGACTCAATGAAACGAGCCTTCCCCATCCTCGGTATCCTGACTGCGCTCCTGCTGAGCTACGCGCTGTACATGGCGCTGATCGGTGCGCCCACCGAACAGACCATGGGCAACGTGCAGCGGATTTTTTACTATCACGTGCCCTCGGCCTGGACAGCGTTCATCCTCTTCTTCGTCAATTTCGGAGCTTCGGTTTTCTATCTGATCAAGCGCCAGCCTGCTGCCGACATCGTCGCGCTGGTCAGTGCTGAAGTCGGCGTTGTTTTCTGCACCGTCGTGCTGGTCACGGGCCCGATCTGGGCGCGTCCGGTCTGGGGTATCTGGTGGACGTGGGACATGCGACTGACCTCGACCCTGGTGCTGTGGCTCATCTACGTTAGCTATCTATTTCTGCGCCGCTTCTCCTCCGGCGGACAGACGCCCTTGCTGGCGGCCGCCCTGGCGGTGCTGGGCGCGCTGTGCGTGCCCTTCGTTTACTTCTCGATCTGGTTCTTCCGCACCCAGCACCCGCAGCCGGTCATGGGCGGAGGCGGATCGATCGACCCGCGCATGCTGCACGTTCTCCTCATCAACTGGCTGGCCTTTTCCTGCTTCGCTTTTCTGGTTTGCTGGTCGCGCTATCGATTGGAAAGACTGCAGCGCGACGTCGACCAGGCCCATGCCCTGGAATCGCTGTTGGACCCCCGCGGGAGAGTGCGATGAGGGGAAACGGATACCTTTTTGCAGCCTACGCCATCACCTGGATCATCCACATCGTTTATCTCGGAACGATTGTGTCGCGCTATTCGCGTCTGAAGCGGGAGATCGAGGAGTTGAAAAAGTCAGGTGTCAGGTCTCAGACTTAAGCTCGGGGTTTCATCACCGACGTTTTTCCTTAGACCTGAGAGCTTGGACCTGAGACCTTTTTCTTTGCAACCATTTCCCCCTCTTTCGGCTTCTCACTAGAGCGGCCCATGGTGTCTGCCCGGCTTGACAGCGTATCTGTTGAATGTAAAAGTATTTGTTTGGTTCAACCCCAGTTCTGGTGACAGGTACGCATCCGCTTCCTAAGGGCGTCGAGCGGCAGCGGTGTTTGTGTGCCATTCTTGTTCTCACCCCGCGAAATTGGGAAATCGGAGGAGCTTCGTGAATCGGAATTACCCTGTGTCGGTAGGAGGTTCGGTGAGACGTTCGGTGACAGGAAAGACAGGAAATGGGATGAAGGCTGCGTTTCTCGCGGCGGCAGTTCTGGCCACCGCAGGCGTCGTGTTTTATTTTGGAACCGCAATACATGCCGCCAAAGCCAGCGGGCTAGGGTCTGCCGTGCAAAGATCTGCCGCCCATAAGGCGCTTCCGTCGAAGTCGCTGTCGCTGCCGCTGTTCTTCGAGCCGAACCAGGGTCAGACCGCTCCTCAAGTCAAGTTCCTCGCGCGCGGCGCGGGCTACGGCCTGTTTCTGACCGCCGACGAAGCAGTACTGCAACTGCAGACTTCAGCTGTCAGCACTCAGCATTCAGCACCCAGCTCTCAGCGTCCGGCCAGGTCGGTGATTCGGATGCGGCTGGAGGGAGCGAACTCCTCGGCTCGCGTTTCCGGCGCTTCGCCTCTGCCGGGGAAGAGCAGCTACTTTATTGGGAACGATCCTTCCAAGTGGCATCATGACATTCCGCAGTTTGCCCGCGTGCAGTATCAGGCGGTCTATCCGGGCGTCGACCTGGTTTACTACGGCGATCAGGGACAGCTTGAATACGACTTCCGCGTCGCGCCATCCGCTGACCCGAACCAGATCGCGCTGAGCTTCAACGGCGCTTCCGCGCACATTGATTCGGAGGATTCCGGCGACCTCGTCCTCTCAACCGCCAACGGCGATGTTCGCTTCCACGCGCCTCACGTCTATCAACCCGCCGCGCCGCAGTCCGGCAGCGCCGAGAAAACGATCGCGGGAAGTTTCCGCCAGTTCGCCGACAACAAAATCGGCTTCACCATCGGAGACTACGACCACAGCCGCGAGCTCGTCATCGACCCGATCCTGAGCTATTCGACCTACCTCGGCGGGAGCGGCACCGAGAGTCTGGTGCAAGTGGCGGTCGACCCCGCCGGCTTGATTTACGTCGCGGGCTCGACCAACTCAGCCGACTTTCCGTCCAGCACGGCGTACTACCCCCCCCCGTACAACCAACCGTACCAGCCGAATCTTGTTCCGGGCGCCACGCAGAACCTCTTCATCGCGGTGATCAATCCGACTCTGGTGCCGCCCGCGTACGTGGACGGTCAGCAACTGGTTTACGCGACTTATCTCGGTGGTTCGGGATCTGACAATGCGGCTGGCATTGCGGTGAGTACCGACATCGACCAAGGGCTGCCGACAAGCAGCATCGACGTATACGTTGCTGGCTCGACCACGTCTACAGACTTCCCCACCAGCGGCGTGTATGCCGCGTTCCAGCCGTTACCGCCGGTGCAGCCTGGACTCCACGGCTTTGTAACGCGGCTGAATCTTGGAACGACCACCACGCTACGCTACTCCACCTACCTCGCCGGAACCAATTTAGCCGGAAATGCAACGGACACGGTTACTGGACTGGCAATCGATAACGCCGGAGACGCCTTTGTGACCGGCATCACGACGTCGACGAACGACCCGAGCAACGGGTTCCCAGCCAATGGCAACGGCTTCCAAATCCAATCGAATGCACCCAGCCAGTTCTTCGCGAGCAAGATCAACACCAAGGCTACTGGCAGCCGCAGCATGATTTACTCCACCTACTTCGGCGGCGGAAACCCGCAGTCGGGGCAGACGCAGGGAGGTGGCATCGCAGTGGATACCTTTGGCAACATCTACATCACCGGCGGAACGAATTTTCTGGGTGTGACTGGACCGAATGGCGAGGCAGCGTTTCCACTCTACAATGCGCAGCAGTCCTGCCTCGACGAAGCCAGCGAGACACTTTGTCAATTGAGCAACCCGACGGCATTGGACGCCTTCGTGGCCAAGATCAATCCGGGCATCCCGAGCGAGCCACTTATCTACTACTCCACATATTTGGGTGGATCGGGCGACGACATTGGTTATGGCGTCGCGGTCGATTCCACCGGCAACGCCTACGTCACCGGCTCGACCTACTCCCCCGATTGGGTTTGCAACTGCGTGGGTGGCTTCCAGACCACCGGTTATGGCGGGGCCGGCGACGCCTTCATCGCCAAGATCGGCAACCTGACCGGGACGGTGTATCCGCTGACCTACTTCACCTATTTGGGCGGCACCAGCTACGACGCAGGCTATGCCATCCAGGTCGATCCGGTGCAGGCAGCCCACGTGGCGGGCTATACCACCTCCTCGGACTTCCCCACAACCACTGATACCTATCAGTCGCAGTATGGGGGCTCGGGAGACGCCTTTGTCGCCTCGATTGGAACCACATTATCGGGACAGACCGGCACCGGCGATTTCTCAACCTATTTGGGCGGCAGCCAATCGGATCAGGGCACTGCAGTAGCAATCGACGTCTACGGCGCCACTTACGTGGCCGGCACCACCCAATCCTCACAATCCTCTAGCATCCCCTTCCCCATTACCTCCACTGCCTACCAGCCCCAGTTGAACGGGCCGCAGGATGCGTTCGCGAGCAAGATCGGCGCCAGCAGCACACTCCTGGTCGCACCTTCTTCTACCAGTCCATCGCCCAACCCGGTCGCGACTGGAACTCAGGTCGCGTTTACTTTCAACATCACCAACACCGGCCCCGACAACGCATCCCAGGTGAACTTCACCGCCGCAGGGTTGCCGACCACCGGGCTGGCATCAATTCCTACCGCCAAAGTCACTAGCGGCACGGGAGACTGCCTCCCGGCGCAGGGATCGACGATCTCTTGCTTTATTCAGACACTGGCTGCGGGCGCCGTCGCCTCGGTTGAAGTCGACCTGACACCGTCCATTACGGGCAACCTCACGGTGATCCAAATCTCGGGCAGCGCCACCGCAAACAACAATGGCATAACGGCAATATGCTCTCCGTCGCAGCCACAAGCGAACATCGTCGACTTCAAGATCAGTGCCTCGACCTCGACGCCTACCATTAATGCCGGCGACACTGCCACCCTCCAGGTCACCTTTACTCCCACGAATACGCAACTGGGCTATAGCGCCACCATCACCCCGAGCCAAACCACGTCGCCTTCGATGGTGACCGCAACCGCTCCCACCTTCAACCCCACTACGGTCACGCTTTCGGGGAATGCGTCGGCGACCACGACGCTCAGCATCGCTACCCTCGCCCGTCCCGTGAACACCGGCAGCCTGCTCCGCCGCGGCTCATTCTACGCCGCCTGGCTCCCCATCGGAGGCCTGAGCCTCGTCGGAATGGGTATCGGCGCTGGTCGCAAGCGTCGCCGCTGGCTGGCCGGAGCCGTTCTCGGCCTGATCGCGGGCGCGATCCTGCTGCAGTCGGGCTGTGGATCCTCCAGCAGCAGCAGCACCGCCACCACTGGCGGGACGGCGGCTGGGACCTACATCGTCACCATCACCGGCTCTGCCGGAACGGGATCGTCGCACACCTATCAGGTGCAATTGCAGGTGAATTGAGCAAGCCCACCTTTTCTTGGGAAGCGCGCTCCGTAAGTCATTGCAAACAGGCCTGATCCAGTCCTTGACAATATTTCATATTGCGATATTATTATTGCGATCTGGCATATATGACGCTCGGCGAGAAAATTCGCTACCTCCGCGAGGTCGAAGGTTCCCTCCGCGGCATGAATCGCCCCCTCACCCAACAGGAGTTGATGAAGGGCATTCAAGCCGAGACCGGCAAGACTATCAGCCAGTCGTACCTCTCGCAGATCGAACACGGCAAGCGTCCGCATATGACGCAATCCTCGCGCACTTTGCTGGCGCGTTTCTTCAAGGTGCACCCCGGCTTCTTGGTCGATGACCCCGAGGGCTATCACACCGAACTGGTCAGCGACCTGCGCACTACCGAAGGTCAACTCGACGTCTGGCTGCTGCAGGGTTCCGAGCGTTTCGCCAGCGACCCAGAGGTAAGCGAAGTCCTGATCAAGGTGGCGCGGGACAAAGACACTCGGCGCTGCCTGTTGCTGCTCGGCGAAATCCTGAACACGCCCGGACTCGCCGACCGCCTGTTCGAAGCTCTGCGTCCGGAACCCGCGCGCGCCAACGGGGCCGCGCCCAGGAGGCGAAACCTATGACTTGGGCTGATTTTTACCTGACCTGTTTCGCCGTCGGTTTTCTGCTGAGCGCGATTTCGTTCATCGCCGGCGGACTGCGCTGGCATCTGCACCTTCCGCACTTTCCGCACGCGGGGGTGCATGGTGCCACAGGACACGCGCCAGTGACGCATGGAAACGCCGGCAACGGCCCGGCCACGCATGCGGGTCACCAGGCGCAGGTATCGCCGTTCAACTTCGTTACGCTGACGGCGTTCCTCGCCTGGTTCGGAGGAACCGGTTTCTTGATCACACGCTTCTCGAGCATATGGTTCGCGCTCGGATTGCTCATTGCCATGGGAGCCGGGCTCTTCGGCGCCGCCATCGTTTTCCTGTTCCTCTCGCGTGTGTTGGTCTCGCACGAGGAAAACATGGACTCCGCCGACTACGAAATGGTCGGCGTGCTGGGACGAATCTCGATGTCCATCCGTGAAAACGGCACCGGCGAAATCATTTACTCGCAGGCCGGAACCAGGCGCACCTGCGGCGCGCGCAGCGAAAACGGCAGCGCCCTGGAAAAGGGCGCGGAGATAGTGGTAACGCGCTACGACAAGGGCATAGCCTATGTGCGTCTCTGGGAAGAAATGAGCAACGAGGAGCAAACGGTCAAGAACTGAAGGCTGAGAGCTGACATCTGAGAGCAGAATATGAGCGAAGCATTCCAACCCGATCTGTTGGCCGAAGAGACGCATTCCGGCCGTGCCTGGAGTCTGCTGATCCTGCTGGCGCTGATTGGACCGGCGATCGCCCTGACGCTGGGGCGGACGTCGGCGGTCCTCTGGCCGGCGATCCTCGCAGGCCTGGTAGGTCTTGGCGCGTGCGCGATGGCGTGGAGCGGTTTTCAGTACCGCTTCCTGCGCGAGGGGGTTGAGATTCGCATGCTGGGATTCCGCCTGCGCTCGATTCCGAAACAGTCGATTGTGAGTTATTCGATCGAGACTTGGGCTTTTGTTCGCGGCTACGGCATTCGCGGCCTCGGCAGCACGCGCGCTTACGTCTGGTGCAACCAGGTGGTGCATATCAGGACTTCAAACGGCGAGATTTTTCTGGGCCACAGCGATCCAGAGCGGATCGTCCGCGACCTGGATATGGTAACGGGCGTTGTAACGCGCGGCTAGCACCGCTGCAAGAACGCCGGAGTTTTCGTATCAAGGCATCGCTCGATCGATGCCGTAGAGACGCGGCTTGCCCCGTCTCCGCAAGACGAGAACTGAGAACCGATTTTTCAGGAGGCGATATGTTCGGCATAGCAATGGAAATCTGGGTCATTGCGGGGCTGGTCGTTCTAGCGACTTTGTTCCTGATGAGCATGCTGGCCCGCTTATACCGCAAAGCGGGACCAAATGAAGCGCTGATCGTTTACGGCTTTCGCGGAACCCGCGTCGTCCAGGGACACGGCACCGTCATCTTTCCGATGGTCGAAAACTGCCGGGACCTGTCGCTCGAACTCATGTCGTTCGACGTCGCCCCGCAGCAGGATCTCTACACCAAGCAGGGCGTCGCCGTCACCGTCGAGGCCGTCGCTCAAATCAAGGTGAAGTCCGACAAGGAATCCATCCTCACCGCAGCC
>Ga0116217_10002274_pt1 | contig 17883 bp, 18 predicted proteins | sample Sb_taG_6_FD_89697 | JGI IMG/M metagenome (GOLD analysis project Ga0116217, IMG submission 89697) | Peat soil microbial communities from Weissenstadt, Germany - Sb_50d_4_PS metaG | ecosystem: Environmental > Terrestrial > Soil > Wetlands > Peat | place: Germany: Weissenstadt | collected 2010-09-21 | reverse complement strand
AGCGAAATCGGTGACGGAGCCGAAGTAGATGCTGGAGAGCGTCAATGTCTGGTTGCCGATATTGCTGACGGTGACGGTCTGCGGGGTACTGGTGCCGATCGCCTGATTGCCGAACGACAGTGATGTGGGTGTTAGCTGCTGTACCGCGGCGTCCAACGCGGTGCCGCTCAGATTCACCACCGTGGGATTGTTGGGCGCATCGCCGGTGATCGTCAGAGTCCCGGTCCGCGTGCCATTCTGAGTGGGCTTGAAGGTCATCGAGAACGTGCAAAAACCTCCGCCCGTGATCGCGCCGTTGCAGTTGTTGGACTGCGCAAAGTCGCCGGTGACGGCAATGTTGGAGATATTCACCGCAGCGCTGCCCATGTTGCGGAGTGCCAGCGTCAGCGGCGCGCTGGCCACGCCCACGGCCTGCTGGCCGAAAGTCAGACTGCTCGGGACCGGCAACGGCAGCGAAGCCGGTGTGGGACTTATCTTTACCAGGACTGCGTAGCTGGCGGCGGATGGAATGGTGAATGGAAAGTCCGTCGAATTAGTGAAAAACTCGACATAGATGTTGCCGGCACCATCCACGCCGGCCGCCGGCGTGTAGCTGGAGCCGTCGCTTTCGCTGTTGCTCCCGCCCAGATAGCTGGAAAACACCTGCGCCGAGCCATCGGAGGCAATCTCGGTGATGAAGGCGTCGTTGCTTCCGGCATTGAAATCCTGCACCGGGTTTAAAGTAGGATAGTCAGTGTCCGGCGTCCATCCGGCCACATACGCGGTACACGTTGTGCATCCCGGCGGGAGAGCCACGGAGCGCGGATGCACCTGCTGGCTCGGACCGCTCAGAAACGTGGCATATCCCAGGGCGGAACCGGTCGCGTTGAGTTTGCTCAGGAAGCCGCTCGGAAACGCAGTCTGGAACGCGCCCGTCGTCGTGGGAAAATCCGCGGCGCCGGGTTCGCCGGCCACGTAGGCGTCACCCGAGCCGTCCACCGCGATGCCAAACCCCTGGCCCGGCCCCAGGTATGCCGAATAGGCCTGAGAGGCGCCATCCGTGCTGAGCTTGGTGACGTATGCGCCACCCGACCCGACACCATAGCCGTCATACTGGAAAGACCCTGCGGTTACCGGGTAGCCGCTATCGCCAAAACCGGTGGCGTAAGCGCTGCCCGCTGAATCCACAGCCACGCCATTGAAATAGGAGCCGTTGCTGCCCGGAATCAGCGTCGAATACACCAGCGACGCACTCCCGGAAAGGCTGGGGTTAATCTTGGTGATAAACCCATCGTAGGAGCCGCGAAAGGCAGTTCCGGTGGTATTCGGGAAGCCCGCCGAGTAGGTTTCACCAGCGACGTAGGCGTTACCCAAGCTGTCCACGGCCACTGCGAATCCGTAATCGGTACTGCTTCCTTGCAGGTAACTGGAGTACACAAGATTGCTGCCGGTCGGATCCAGCACAGCAATGAAGGCGTGATAGGCGCCGCCGGTGGACGTTGTCTGGTAAGCGTTGGGAGTGGTCGGGAAATTTCCGCCCAGCTCGTAGCCGGTCACGTAAGCTCTCCCGGTCGCATCCACCGCAATCGCCCACGGTGTGGCGCTGTAGGTGGATGTTCCCAGTGCGGTGTAGTAGAGCACCGTGTTGCCATCCGGGCTGATTTTGGTGACGAAGATGTGTCCGCTCGTCGAGCCGGTCAGATACGAATTGCCGGAGCTGTCGACCGCCAGGCCATATACACGGTCCCCACTGGAACCGGCGTAGCGCGAATAGCTCAGGACTGGGTCAATGACCAGAGGCTTGTTGGGGTCATAGTTGCCAACTGCGAATTTCACGATGGGAGCTGCGTTGGAAGGATGGTTGACGACCCGATAACTCGCTTCAACCAAGTGTTTTTGTGCGGCCTTGGGGTGACGGAGCGCCTGTGGGCCATCCAGTTGATACGCGATGGGTTTCAGGAACTTGAGCTTGGAACCGTTGACCTCAACTACGAGGCTGCCCTCGGAGTCGATCCTGGCTGACTGGGCGCCGCGCAGTACCAATTTGATTTGTTGCGGGTCGGCAAAACGGCCAAGGACGAAATCATACTCCAGCCTGTTCTGATTGCCATAGTAGAACAGGTCAATACCGGGATATACCTCGGTGTACTTTACTTTCGCGTATCTCGGGATACGAGCATGCCAAGTGCGCGGGTCCTGAGTCAGCAAACAATTGCTCTCTCCTGGCTGGCGATCCATGCCCCGGATCTCAGCACCACCGGCCCCGAGCAGTTCGACCCGAAGCTGCCGTTCAGCGGCAGGTGCGGAGATCATGTTCTTGCCGGCTGCGCCCGCACCCGGACCGGATGTTGGTAAATGAGGTGTTGGGGAACCCGCCGGCCATGAGAACGTTGCCCAGGTGTTGCCAAGAGTCAGGCGGTAACCTGGAGCGTATGCCAGGAATTGGATTTCAGGAGATACCTGTCCCTCGTTGGGTTCAAAACTCAGAGGAACATTTGCGAATCGAAGGTCTCCCAGCGCGCTGACTGAACTGGGTATCGTGGAACGAAGTCTCTGGTCGTCTGTTCCACGATCTGAAGTGGTTGCACTGGGGCGGCTTTTACTAGGTGACGCCTGCAAACGGACTTGGACTCTAGAGCCAGCGTCAATGGCAGTGTTAGCCGGAGTGACGTGTCTCTTGGATCTGATTGCGCCGTCTTGAGCAAAACCTGAGCCGAGGAGGAACAGAACTCCGGCAAAAACCAAGGGCCCCTTGCGCTCCATCGCGCGCCTCCACCACCGGTTTCTGGAATGGCACCGAACAGCCCCGCGTAGCTGCGGGCTTCCCGTTCTTTCGGCGGAGCGCTACTTGATACCTCGCCGCCGTGGCGCAAGTCAAACATTCTCCGCGGACTTAACCAATTTCCGTTTGAAGGGGGGTGTTTAATGCTAACACGGAGCACAGCGCTGTCAATCCAAAACGTGCTGCCCTAACTTCGATCATCTTAGTAGTCCGTGGAACAGCGCCTCAGACTTCTGCGGAGGCGGGACAGCCACCGGCAGCGGATTCTGCAGACTTGTTCAGCACTGGAAACGACAGGGCGCAGACGCCAGCGGCCTACGAGTTGGAGGTCGCTCAGGACGAACTCCAGCACACCATCGTCATGCCCGTATCCCGGCCGCAAGTTCCTCAACTGTGTAGTCGCTTCGGCATAGCCCAGCTTCAAGCAAGCCTACGCGAACAATTCCACTTCGAACGCCCCGGTTGTGTTGCGCATGAGGCCAATGGCTGTGAGCATTTTCCCAAGGATAAAAATGGGCGAGTACATCCAGTACTTCCGCCCCATGGCAGCGAGCGCACGGTCGCGCTCGGCGGGATCAACGAGGAACCGTGCCTCCGCCTCGAACTTCTCGCCGCCAACGGAGAGCTTGATTCGCGGGTTCTTTTGCACGTTCTGCACCCACTGCCGCTGCACGTTCGCCGTCCCGATGAACGCCCTGTTGCCCTCCACGACGAACCAGATTTTGACCTCGTAGGGCTTCCCGGACTTCCGCCCGTAGTGGGTCAGGACCACGGTCTGTTTGCCAGCAAGCCGCTTCAGCCGTGCTAACGCGTTCGCGTCCATGGGCACCCCGTTCTTTGCCTGCATTGCCGCACCATTCGTTCGCCCGAGTCCTCGATCTGCTGGTGAAGCATGGCCGCTGTGATCACTCCCATTGGCGCGGCAACGCGGTTTTCACCAAATCCACGGCGGCCTGCGGGTCGGCAACTTCGATGATCAGTTCGTTGTACCGCTCGTCCTTCAGTTCGATGACGACCGTATTGTCTGGATTGTGAACGTCCCAGAACACCCGCTTGCCGTGCTGGTAGAACGTGCCAGCAGTGAGCACTCCGGGAATGTTGGTGCCGGGCATCCTTAGCCCGTGCCACCAGCCATGAGCTACGGCCGGGTCCGCCCGAATCTCTGCAATGTGCGCTAGCGGGATTTCGAGGGAACTCTTAAGCGCCCACAGTTTGTCGGCTCCACGGACGTGCAGCACCAGATTGCCGCCCGAAACAGATAAGTCCACCATGCCATTGCTCCGTGCCCCTGTTATACGCCCATCGTCGCTCTACGTTTATACCGGTGCGGCATGCAGTACCTAAAGATAGCTGGCCACTGGACAAGGGGGACGCACATTGATGACATCATCGAACGCCAGCGCAAAATCGTACCCAGACACATACGCGGCGAGAACGAGCACGGCTGGGCAGCCGTTTACGACACCTTCGTGCAGGATGACAGGGAAAGCCTCTCCTGTCGCGGTTGCCGCTTTTTGTCGGCTCGACCGGCACGATGCCGCACCAACGAGCGGACAGGATCATTTCCTGAGGACTTTGGAACGCGACGGGCAGCCTGTTGCAGCACGATGTACCACATCGAGAAGCGTGCCAAGAAGAGGGCCGCCAGAGGCGACGGGCCAGTTCAGGCCAACTGCGTGATGTCTTCAGCGATTTTGGGGAAGTCCGTGAGCATCTTCGAGTCATGCCCTGGGAACATGTTTTCCACTGGGGCATTGGAGCGCAGCTTGTCGTAGGTTTCGAGCCAGATCGGCAGGTTTGTGATCAAGCTGCTCGGCACATCCTCTTTGAAGCTTCTGAAGAGGTGCGCGCTGTCGGAACCGACGATGGTTTGTCCCTTGGCCGTGGGGATCAGCACCGCTTGTAGCCCCGGCGTGTGGCCTGGCGCCAACAGAAGCTGCATATCGGGGCCAATTACCTTGTCCCCGTCTACCTGAATAACTCGTGGCCCCTTGGCCAGCTCGGCGAAAGCTTTGTTTGCATCCGGGTTCTGTAGCGACCTGAACGCAGCTCTCTGTGCCAGTGGGCTGTTGATCCAGAAGTCGAATTCTTTCTTCTGCACGTAGAACTTGGCATCGGGAAACAGCTCGGCAAATTCCGCTCCGCCACCGATATGGTCAAAGTGCATATGAGTGACGACAATCCTGGTCACCTGCTCGGGCCTGATTCCGAGCCGCGCTACCAACTGCTCGGGCGGGAAGAACCCCTTGAACTTCGGACCCCGGACCTTGCCTGTCCCGGTGTCCACGAGGGTGGTCTCGCCGTTTTTAGCGCGGATCGCCCATATGTAATAGTTGATAGCGATATCTTCGGTCCAGCCAGTGTTGAACAGCGTCATGGCCAGCTTGCGATCAAACGGACCGGCATACTTCAGAGCGAAGACTTCGTAGGTTGCTTGCGTGCCGGAGGACATACCTTCCGTCTTTTTCTCTTCGGCCATGACCGGATTAGCCCCAGCCAACGCCGTCGCCCCAACGGCCACAGAAAGCGATTTCACAAAGCCCCGACGATCGATGACGCTCATGAAAATCTCCTTTATGTCTCATCGTTTCCGAGATTGTTCCGATAACCAAGATGATGGCGGACGATTGCGCATCAGTTCCCTGATGAGCTTCAGCGCCTTTTCATGATTCCCAAGTACCGCTGAACTTCTGTCGAGCGGGCAGCACGGGCTCACGCAGCCTTTCTGTCGCGTGGCTTCTCCTCCCGTTCATTGCGTAGGAGCTCGCGCTCACACACAACGGACAGCAAGAAGAAGACTCCGAGGAAGAACCCTACTACCAAGAGGATTGTAAGGAATTCGGGCATATGCCACCTTCTCGCTGTTTCAGCGGGAGACAGAGTCGCCGTTTATGGGGCGTTGAAACTGGACCGGTCTGCGGCACCATAGATCATCGATCCCAGGAATCTGGAGCCCGCCCAGCCCAGAAAGATGCCGCTGGCTAGAAGGATCGCCCCGCTGGTCAGCGGCACGGTTCGCTTGGGCCCGTGCTCCTTCCTCCGAACTTCTTGGTGCAGGCGCATGCCTTGCCGTATCCTGCGCTGCTCATGTTCCGGTAGCACCTCCACCTCACTTGGATCAGTGACGCGGTCGCTTGTTCGCGGTTCGCGTGACGCCATGAAAGCCTCCCTGTTCCCAATCGCAGATCAGCGGCCAGCCGCTTGCCAGACGAACAGCGCGAAAGTTCATTCCAATCAGCCAAATCAGAGCGTTTGCGAATTCACTGACCCAGCGGCGCACACGGATTCCAGAGTGTGCGGGTCGCGCCTCCGGATTCGAGAGAGGTGTCCGGGTCATTTCTCACCTCTGGGAAGGATACGGTGGGCTGAATAATGCACCGCTCTGGGACGGGGTGCTGTGACCTCTGTCACTGGGGCATGTGATAGTCCAGAAAGCCTCGCGTGCGGCTGATCCACCGTGCACAATTCGCGCTGCAATCTGTACGCGGAGGCATGTCATGGCTAAAGTGAAGCAACTCACCGTAGCGCTGGAGAACCGACCCGGCGCACTGGCTCATGTGGCAAAGGTTCTCGCCGATGCGACCGCACGATTGCGAATCGAACTCGTGGGCCGGTTCCGATGGGGCCGTCTGAACTTGGTCTGCCGATTGCCCGGTAACTTGACTCATAATGATGAGTCAGATGGACTCATGGTATGGCTAAGCGGCTGCAAGTGATTCTGCAGGATCCCGAATACCGGGAGATTCAGCGCGCGGCGCGCTTGCGCCGCATGTCCATCGCCGAGTGGGTGCGACAGGCGCTCGAGCTAGCGCGCCGGAGCGAACCGGGGGGTACGGCCGCCAAGAAGCTCGGGGTCATCCGTGCGGCCGCACGACTCGACTATCCAACGAGTGATATAGACCGCATGCTGGCGGAGATCGAGACGGGATACGGGTCTGCCATCCCGGCGACTCGGAAATCGCGGCCCGCTGGAGAGCCTGGCTCGGGTGCGCGATCGTGATTCTAGTGGATTCGAATATCCCCATGTATCTGATCGGTGCGTCTCACCCTCACAAGAGCGACGCGCAACGATTGCTCGAAAGGCTGGTCAGCGAGCGCCAGCGTCTTGTCACCGATGCTGAGGCGCTGCAAGAGATCTTGCAGCGCTACGTCGCCATCGATCGCCGCGACGCCATCCAACCGGCATTCGATGCTTTACTCGGCATTGTCGACCAGGTGCTGGCCGTTGATGGGACCGCCGCAGAGCGCGCCAAGGAGATTGTCCTTGGACATCGGCAGCTGTCGGCGCGCGATGCTATACATCTGGCCGTCATGGAACAGCATGGAATCGAGCAAATCTTGAGTTTTGATTCGGGGTTTGGCGGGTTTCCGGGGGTTACGCGCCTGTCATAATTGGTGCGAGCCGCCGTTAACACCACCTTGCCAAGCAGCTAAACCTGCAATCGTGATATCGTCCCACTAATGAGCGGCGTGTTCTCCGGGTACGACGATGATATATGCGTCAGGTTGGCCGGGTCTGATCAGGTGAGGCATATCGGCGGCAGGCGGCGGCGAGCCGATGTCTTTATCGGTTGCATAGGGGGCATAGAACATCAGGTGAGGTGGAATATGAACCATTTGATTGTTCTCCGAAATATATAGGTACGCGGAGCGGGACATCATATAGACGATCCCTGGTTTTCGCGGGGCGATGAATTGTCCGTTCTTGTAACCCTTTTCAATATCTGCGGTGATCTGCTCTTCGCTCTTGCCTTTTGCCCGTTGCTCCTCCGCGTAGAGCCTTGTCAGCAGCGTCGTGGCGCTTCCCTCCCTGTCAAAGCACGTGGGTTCCTGGTTCAAGGGAGTTTGGCGGTCCACCAGGCACGAAAACCCGTTCGTGCCCCCGCGAACCTTTACATATCCCGTTCGCTCAAGGAGATAGACCGTGGCCTTGCCCGAAATCTCAGGCGGGGCCGCGCTTTCCGCCAGCTTGATTCTCTCCTCACCCGGCAAGGAGAAGTCGTAAGCAGGCCTTGGCTTATCCGTCTGGGCAGGTGCCATCAAGTTTGTCCCGAGGAAAAGGCCAACCAGCAGCATTCCGCGCATGAATTGCCTCCGGGGCAACTTTCCCGACCCAGGTGAAAATTCGTTCTTGGCCGAGATGATCTCCCCTCAACCACGACCCTATATCAACGGGTGAGATCCGCATGGAACTTGAACCGTCACACTGGATAGACGCGGAAGACGTCGGAGGGGTAGCAGCGCCCAGATGGGGTTTGCCCTTCACTCCAGGGGAGTCCCGGCAGGTTCATCTGCTCCTGACCGCTGCCCCGCCGTCCGTTCAATGACGTGCGTCTCCTTAGAAGTCGTCGGTGCTAGGGAACGGTGGTCGCAGCCGGGGCGTATTGTCGGCAACACGGAAACTATCCATACCCTTGTTGCGGCCGTGTTGCTGCCGCAGTTTCTTGGCAGCCGCTTGGCTTCAAGGCCCGCCGCGCGGGTATGAAGCGCACGCCCAGCCCCAACGGATTTCCACCAACGCCTAATGCATCAATCTCTTCAGCGCCGCACCCGCCTCCGCGACCTGCGGCAGATGCGTTTGGGAGCGTTCAAAGTGCGAGAGGAAAGACTGGTATTGGTTGATGGCCTGGTCACGCTTGCCGCTCTTCTCGTAGATCTGCGCAAGATAGAACTCCGAGAGCAGCGGAAGCAGCGGCATGTAACGACGGATCTGATTTTGATCGTTCAACGCCCGGTTTTCCGCGGAAGCGGCATGAAAAGCCTGCTCCGCGCCGGAGTAGTCGCCCAGCATGAGATGAGCCCGGCCTGCACAGAACAGCATCTGGGCTTGAACCACATCTGAAGCCTGCCCGGCCGCGGCCAGCGCCTGCTGCGGGTCATTGTGCAACAGGGCCGCAAACGCCTCCGCGGTGGCGCGGGCGTGCTCCACCGCATACTGCGAAACCCACGGTTTCGCTGCCGAGAATTGTTGGAACGACCGGCCGGCGCCGGCCACGTCCCCGCCTGCGCGCTGCAGCCACGCGATGGCGAGATATTCCTCCCCTTTCAGCTTCTGCTGGCGAGCGAAGGCTAGGGCGGGAACCGCTTGGCCGGTCAGCGTCGCCGCCACTGCGTATAACAGCAGACAACTTCCGGCAGCTTCGTCCTGGCCGGCGCGAGAGAGCTGGGTGACCGCCTGGCGATAGCTTTCCAGCGAGCCCTCCGGGTCTCCCCGAGCCTGCTGCAGTTGGGCATAAAGCACGGGCAAGTAGGCGCGTGCGAGCGGACTCGCCTTCTGCCCGTACTCCTTAAGGGACGCTTCCGCCAGAGCGTACTTACCCTGGTCCAGGTACACTTGCGCGGCCTTCGCGTAATCGGAGTAATCCTGGAAGTCGGGTTTGAGCTCGATGACCTTGCGGTAGGCGGCCAGGGCTTCCTCATCATGCCCGGTACGAAAGAGAATATCGCCGCGCGTATCGTAGGGGTTGGGGTCGTTCGGACGCACTGTGATGTATGAGTCGTTGGCCTTCAACGCCGCCGGCAAATCGCCTCGCCAACCTTCAACGTATCCCAGGACGTTGAGGAGATTGTCATCTTTCGGATCCGTGGCGAGTCCTTCTTGAAGCACACTGGCGGCCTGAGCCGATTGGCCCCTGAACGCGAGCTCCGCCGCCAGGCCCGAACGTGCATCCGTGTCACGCGGGAACTCCGATACCAGCATCTCCAGCGCCCGCTTCTGGGCTTCGCGGTCCCGAACGTAATACGTCCGGTTTAATTGGAACTCCAGTTGCTCACGCCGGGGCAAGCGCGCCTGCATGTGCTCCACCTTCGCAGCCGTCTCGTTGGCGCGGCGAAAATCGCCGCTGCTGCTGTATACCGAGGACAAGTGCAGATACGCGAGCGCAAACTGCGGATCCAGGCGGACCGCCTCGGAAAATTCATTCGCCGCTTCCGCCGCCAAGAAGCGCTGCTCGTAATCTCGTCCCAGCTGGTAGTGGCGGTAGGCTTCGACATTCGAGGTGGACGACTGCTCAATCGCCGGAGCATTGCCGGAAACCGCCCCGCTGGGCAGGAAATGACCGGCGATCCGCGCCGTCAGCGAATCCACCATCCCGAAAATGTTCTGGATGCTCTCTCCCTCGAGTTTTTCTGACTCGAGGATCTGGCCGGTCCGCGTGTCCTGCACCCGCACATTGAGGCGCAACTGCGTGGGTCCAACCTTCAGCAGGGCGCCGGTGATGAACGCGTCCGCGCCCGCCTCGCGCGCCACCGCCTGAGCGACGCCCGGATCAATGGCAACGCTGTCCTTCTTTCCCAGCCGTTGTACGGAACCCTGGATGCGTTCGGTCGAGAGCACGTCCAGCCCCTGCACCTGGGCGAGATTCGTGGTGAGCATCTCGGTTAATCCGCGGTCGAGCCAGTCAAGGGATTTGTCCTGCGACAGGTTGCTGAAATACAGCACGGCCACCGATCGGTGACCAGTGGGCGAGGCAGAACGAGCGGCGCGGCCGCGCAAGAACCACCAGCCGGCCACCGCCAATAGGATGACCACGGCAGCAGCGGCGGGGAGAATCCACTTGCGCGTCGGGGCTGCGAACTGCGCGGACACAGCGGGGCTAACGCTGGCCGCAGTCGCGTGCGTGACCGCCGACGTGGCGGACACGCTGGTACCGCTCGCGGGCGTCCCTTCCACAACCGGCGTCGCGGCGCTTTCGCGCGCGGCCACTGGAGTAGCGCCCGAACCCGCAACGGCGGCATGCCCCGATTCGCTGCTGCGCTTCAGCCGCTTGAGGTCGGCGCGAAGGTCAGCCGCGTGCTGATACCGCAGCTCGCGATCTTTGTCCAATGCCTTGCTGATGATCTCTTCCAGCTTGGGGGAAATGTCAGGATTGATGCGAACCGGCGCGGTCTGCGTGTTCTCCAGGATGGCATGGAAAATCACTCCCGAGGTGTCGCCTCGAAACGGCAGGATGCCAGTTGCCATCTCATACAGCACCACGCCGAACGAGAACAGATCGCTGCGCGCATCCAACTCCTTGCCCCGCACCTGTTCGGGGGACATATAAGCCACGGTGCCCAGTGTGCTTCCCGGGCTGGTCAGATGCTGTTCGCTCACCGCCGTTGCCGCCGTTGCATCCATGCCGGCGGCTTGACCCCTGGTCTTCAGCACCTTGGCCAACCCGAAATCCAGCACCTTCACCTGGCCACGCTTGGTGATGAAGATGTTGGCCGGCTTAATGTCGCGATGGATGATGCCTTCGGTGTGAGCGGCATCCAGCGCATCCGCGATCTGAATCGAAATATCGAGCACGGTTTCGGTATCGAGCGGCCGCTCCGCGATGCGGTGCTTGAGCGTCTGCCCTTCCAAAAACTCCATGGCGATGAACGCCTGCCCATCCTGCTCGCCAATGTCGTGGATCGTGCAGATGTTGGAGTGACTCAGGGCGGACGCGGCGCGAGCTTCGCGGCGAAAACGTTCCAGGGAGCTTGGGTCCTGGGCAATATCTGGGGGCAGGAACTTCAAGGCCACGAACCGGCCAAGGCGGATATCCTCAGCCTTGTACACGACACCCATCCCACCGCCGCCCAACTTCTCGACGATGCGGTAATGCGAGATGGTCTGGCCGATCATGCCGAGGAGGGCAACAAGAGCGCTAATCGTAGGGCGGCGTGGGCGGCAAGTCAACGAAAAGCAGCCGGGGACGGCCTCGCACACTGGGCGGAACTTGGACGGCAAACCCCTCACCGGCCGTGAGGAGGACGAGCTAATCTTCGGACAATGAAAGGCGTCGCCCTTTGCCAAGAATTCGCCCGAACCTAAGGATTGCCCTCGGCATCTTCGCCTTGCCGGTTCCTGCGCTGAATGACTCGAGGCCCAGCGATCGTTTCTGGGGCAAAACCCGGCAGCACAAAACAATTGGGCGAATCGAATCACGAGCTCCTGGAGGATGCTTCCGGCATGTTCGCCCACTGCCAACATGGTCTACAGTAAGGGCGAGAGTGATCTATCCCGCCGTTAGTGACTTCTCGTGTGACAGCCCGCCAACAAGAGCCTGCCACTTACTCTACTGGAGCCCGCGTCTTGCGGGGACCTGAAGTTCCTCAACGAGCCGGTCGAATGGCATCACTTCTGTCTTCGAATCAAGAGGAAAGCGATCCTGTCCGGGGTAGAGAACGATTTGGCGAGTGGCTTGGAGATCGGCGCAGCCGATGTAGAAGCCTTTACTGGGTGCGGGATTGCTGATCGAACGCTTAACTTCTATGGCCCAAGTGCTCTTGGGACCGAATTGGAGTACGAGGTCGATTTCCGCACCGACCGCGGTTCGATAGAACCATGGGCGAGCGATCTCGGGAAGGCTAGTGAGAATGTTCTCGATTACCATGCCCTCCCAGCTGGGGCCAACAACCGGATGCCCGAGCAGTTCTTCCTGAGTACGAATACCCAGCAGAGCATGAATCAAACCGCTGTCCCGCACGTACACCTTCGGAGATCGCACCAGCCGTTTTTTTAAATTCGCAGCCCAGGGCTGTAGCCGCCGCACGAGAAGCAAGTCCACCAGAATGTCCAGGTAGCGGGCGACCGTGTGGCCGCTCACTCCTAGGCCTGCGGCTAGCTGGGCGGCGTTCAACATCTGTCCTTGATTGTGGGCCAACATCTGCCAGAAACGGCGCAGAGTCTCCGCCGGGACTCGGGGACCGAGTGCGGGCACGTCGCGTTCGAGGTAGGTTTGAATGAAGGCCGTGCGCCACTCAAAGCTGGCTTGGTCATCGTCGGCCAGAAAGCTTTCAGGAAATCCTCCTCTCAGCCACAACCTGTCGGTAGCCGAGGGGCTGGCCTCACCAACTTCAGCAGCCGTAAATGGAGTCAGTTCGAGGTAAGCGATTCGGCCGGCTAGCGTCTCTGCCGATTGGTGCATGAGATCAATGGACGCGGAACCGAGCAGCAGAAATTGACCTGCTTTTCTCCCCGCCCGACGCTTGCGATCAATTACGCTGCGCAGCGTTTGGAATTTGCCGGGCAGACGATGAATCTCATCCAGAATTACGAGCCGATCCGCATGTTGCGAAAGGTACAGCTCAGGATCAGTGAGCTTGACCCGATCCGAGGGTAGCTCCAAGTCGAGGTACAAGGCCTGCGGCTTGAGTTCTTCTTCCAAGGAAAGCGCTAGAGTCGTCTTGCCGGATTGGCGGGGACCGAGCAGCGCGACAGCCGGGAACCGTCCTAGCAAATCCATCAACTTGGCTTTGGCGGCCCGCAGAATCATCCCTGTAATTATGCCATCAAATAGCATAATTTCAATGTACAAAATGGGGGCTACTGCAAGTCCCTGAAATTCTGTGCGAAGCCCTGCTCACGGATTGTGATGAACCTCGACTGCGGAGAGCGAGCCGCAGGACTGGAGATTCACATCGTGCTCGACAACCTCCCGGCACACAAGACTCAAGCCGTGGAGAAATTCCTGTAGCAACATCCCAAGGTGTGGTTCCATTTCACGCCGACCTACTCTTCGTGGCTGAATCAGGTGGAGCTATGGTTCGCCAAGATCCGGCGTGACGTGATCGCGCGCGGGGTCTTTACCTCAGTCCACGATCTGGCGCGCAAGCTTCGCCGCTACATTCGTGCCTACTCGAAATCAGCTCGACCGTTTCGCTGGACCTATACCAATCCCCAGCACCGGATTCAAACCCAAATCACCGAGACAGCTCACAGGTCCAAGGCGCCTACCACGAATGTCGCAATCTCCTTGCGCATGCGGCTTTCGCATCACGACTGGTCACGTTCCAGGGCCTGACTGATCATCAAGTCTGGATTGCCGTTACCCCAGTTACAATGAAACTGCGATGCAAGAAACTCTGATCATTCTAACCGTCGCGGCCGTCTGTCTGAGCGGCCGCAAGAAGTCTACGACTCCCTCCGGGGCCACTGGGCGGTCCGGCGACGCGGTGCAGCAGAAGCTGCAGGAACTTGCCGGGAGCGGCGCCACCGATTGCGGGCGCCTCCAGTCGCAGGCAGAGGAGCATATGAAGCCCGCTAGCGATTGCGCCATGCAGGCGGCGCAGAGCAAGCATCCCTTCTACGTGGCGTACGACATGCCTGGCCTGACGACGGGTGTTTCGGGTGACGCCGCCGGAAACCTATACTTTGTTCAAGTGGAACAGCCCCAGCACGCCCAGCCTAGTGTGAGAGCCGCGATCCAAAGCAGCCCCTGCCCGTCGGAGTTGCGGGTCGCGCTGAGTGGCCGCGTTACATGCTTCGCCGCAGGCACGATGGGGCCGGGGGCGCACGGCGGCATGCCCATGCCGCCCCCGGGTGCGGAAAATCCGCACGGCGGGATGGGTTTGCCTCCGAGCGGCACGCCCAACCCTCACGCCGGCAAGACGGCAGCCCCGCCACCCAAGAAAAACTAATTAGGGGTGTTGCGATGGAACCCGATGTGGACCGAGTTGGGCGGACTTTACCGTGTCGCGTGAGGCAATTGCATCCAGGCGCATTCGGCGATTCAGGATCGGACCTCGTGTGCGCAGGATGGAACTCTGCACGACGATTGCTGTGCCGCTGTAGCAGTACAATACCGTCTGCTCGGAACTCCGAAACGGTAATGCTGGTGCAAACGGGGTAGAGCAATGCCCGAGTCCATCGACTGGCCACGGTCGCGTGCGGCAGCGCCCTTTTGGACAAAAGGCTATCGCTGTGCTGCGTGCTTCTGGGCCTTCTTGACGCCGTCGACCAGTTGCGCTGCGCATGGATTCGATGTTCGCCACTTCTGGCCGAGATTTTCGACTCTCTTAACCGCGTGCATCGTCTCGTTCGGGCTTATCAAGCTGAGCCGAACGGAGAGGCAATGAAGAAATGAAAAGACACGTTCGACGTAACTATTCGGCGTTCTTCGTAATTCTCACACTGGCAGCGAGCGCACCACGGATCATAGCTCAGCAGGTCGCCTCGTCAACAGGTATCCCCGTCAAAATGCTGGTAACCGTGGAAGTGCGTCATGGTAATGACGTACCCGTGATCTACCGCGAAGACGTAATGGTGTATCAGGGTCGAGACCGCGTGCCGGTAAAGGACTGGGTTCCGCTGCAGGGAGATCATGCTGGCATCGAGTTGTTCATCCTGCTTGATGACGCCGCGAATACCAGCTTGGCCTCGCAACTTGATGAACTCCGAGCATTGATCAACTCGCAGCCCGCAACCACCGCGATTGCTGTCGGCTACATGCGGAACGGTACGGTTCAGACGGTGCAGAAGTTCACTAAGGATCATAGCCTCGCCGCCAAATCGTTGCGCTTACCTGTTGGCAGCGCTGCATCCGGCAGCCCCTATTTTTCTGTGGAAGATCTGATAAAGCAGTGGCCTGAGGGCCCGGTTCCACGCCAGATCCTGATGGTGTCTGATGGTATAGATTGGGTCGGCAACAATGGCCCAGACAACCCCTATGTAGTCTCGGCTATCGAGTAGGTGCAGCGTGCTGGTATTATCGTCTTCACGATTTACACGCCCGGTGTTGGCCATTATGGACACAGTTACTGGCGAATGAATTGGGGACAGAACTACCTCTCGCAGATCGCAGACGAGACTGGTGGCGAGGGGTACTACCTCGGACTTGGTGCACCCGTTTCATTCAAACCTTACCTTGATGACGTGGGCCACCGACTGGCTCATCAATACATGCTGACGTTCCTTGCGAAGCCCCAGAAAAAGGCCGGACTGCGGCCAGTGAAACTCACCACTGAAGTGCCGAATGCGGAATTGGTTTCAGCGGACAAGGTCTATGTTCCCGCAGCGCCGTAATCTGGGCTAATAAAGGGACCGTGAGGCCGAAGCAGTCTGGAGGCACGGCACCACTAGCGAGAATTGATGGCTTTCCGGCGGGAGAGCCTGCTCACCTACTCTGTCCTGAATCGCTGGCGAAGCGAATCGCCCGAAAGAAGTCCGCAAGGGCAAGTCAAAAAGTTATGAAGGAATGATACGCACATGACCAATGGAATGAGTGGGCAGCCCGGCATGTCCATTAGCCGCTGGTGGCGCGTGGTGGGTGGGCTGTCGATGAACCTGGCTCTAGGGACGTTGTATGCCTGGAGCATATTTGTGGCGCCGTTGGAGAAGCAGTTTGGGTGGAAGCGGACGCAGACCTCGAACGTGTTCACCATCGCGGTTGTGGTGTTGGCTCTCACCTTCATCATCGCCGGACGGCTGCAGGACAAGTTCGGGCCGTTCTGGGTGTCGTTGACAGGCGGAGTGCTGGTGAGCCTGGGCTTCTTCCTGTGCGCCTACACCCACAGTTTGAACTATCTGTACTCTTGCTTTGGGGTGATTGCAGGAGTGGGCAACGGTTTCGGCTACGCCACGCCCATTCCGGTCATGGCCAAATGGTTTCCCGACAAACGCGGACTGGCCGTAGGCCTGGCGGTAGCCGGGTACGGTGGAGGCTCGGCGATTTTTGGTCCGTTGGCCAACCTGAAGCTGATTCCCGACTACGGCGTGGCGACCACGTTTCAGATCCTCGGCGTGATATTCCTGGTCATGACCCTGTTCGGAGCATTCCTGTTGAAGAACCCGCCGGCAGGATACAAACCTGAGGGCTGGACTCCGAAGCCGGCGGCCAAGGTGGCGGCCACCACCTACGAGTTCACTCCGGCGGAAGTCGTGCATACGCCTGCGTTCTACTTCATGTGGATCGCCTACGCGCTGGGCTGCTCGGCCGGCCTGATGGTGATCAGCCAGTTGGTGCCGTTCGCCAAGAGCGTAGGCATTGGCAGCGCCGCGTTGGCCACCATGGGTCTGGTGTTAGGCGCAGCCGGCAATGCCAGCGGGCGCATCCTTTCCGGCTGGATGTCGGACGCGATCGGCCGGCTCAACGTACTGCGGCTGATGATCGCAATTTCCATGATCGCTATGCCCATCCTGTACCTGGTGGGCGGCAACATCTCGCTGCTGTACGTGACCGTGTTCGCCGTGTACTGGTGCTATGGTACGCAACTGTCGGTAAACGCTTCGAGTACCTCCGACTTCTGGGGAACGAAGAACGCCGGCATCAATTACGGCATGCTGTTCACGGCCTGGGGCGTGGCCGGTATCATCGGGCCACGCATCGGGGGCGTGCTGTTCGACAAGTACAAGAACTACCAGGCTGCGTTCTACACCGCAGCCGTGCTGGCGGGAGTCGCGCTGTTCTGCGAACTTATGGCTCGGCGCCCCGAGGTTCCTTCGTACGCTCGCTCGGCGGTAAAGGCCTCCGGTTAGGCCGTGGACGGCAAGTCAATGAACAGCACTACAGGCGACCCCCGCACGCTGGAGGGAAATCAATCCTCTCAACACGCGCCAAGGCTTATATGCGGCCATTCGCCGCCGATTACTGTTGTGAAATCGCTTCTCTGACAATGTCGGCGTTTACGACAGCAATCCCGTTTACGACAGTAATCCCGCCTCAGTTCGTACTGCGACTACTACCCTTGGCCGGATGAAGTTCCGAAGCCTCAGAAACGAATAGTACTCTGCATCTACGTTGGGACTGAGGTTCATAGTACAGTCTTAATGCACGTGGATTTCTTGTAGGTGCTTGAATCGCGTTGTTTAGGAAAACCCAAGCATCAAACCAATCCGCGTTCCAGTAGCCATCTCGGGAGTCTTGACGGACCTGAGTGAAAACCTGCTGGCGTGCATCCACTAAGTAGGCTATTGCTTGTTCTATTTATCGCATGCGAGTCGCTCACAAGAATTGATCCGTCTCCAAGCCCCATGCTAGTAACAGAGGCTCGGGGATAAACTTGGAGTTCTTGTTCCGCCGTGCCCACTCCCGCAGACGCATGGAGTGCAGGTACTGGTCGGGCTGGAGCTCGAGTTCCTTCACCGCCTCCTCAAACGAGGTTACGGTAGAAACTACCGGGCCGAACGGCACCGGCTTACCCCAATTTGGATTGCCCCTTCTACCCATACTTTACTCTTTCACTTGAGATGATACGCCTTGTGGATGATGACGCGATGCTCAGAATTGCTCACCTCTAAAAACATAATTCAGGTCGCATCACTGCTGTCCAAATTAGCCGGAATCGTAGCGCGGGGATGAAGGAAATCGCGGCATTTTAGGCTTGTGGTAGCGGTTCACGGGTTGAGGTTGGCCTGTCTGCTGTCCAAGTTAGTT
>Ga0116217_10002269_pt1 | contig 17900 bp, 15 predicted proteins | sample Sb_taG_6_FD_89697 | JGI IMG/M metagenome (GOLD analysis project Ga0116217, IMG submission 89697) | Peat soil microbial communities from Weissenstadt, Germany - Sb_50d_4_PS metaG | ecosystem: Environmental > Terrestrial > Soil > Wetlands > Peat | place: Germany: Weissenstadt | collected 2010-09-21 | reverse complement strand
CATGGGGGTCGACGACGGCAAGGCGCTGCTGTGCGAGGACGGCGACTCGGTGGTGCTCGACGATGCCGGCCTGCACCCCGGCGACTCGGTCCCGGCCGGGTTCCTCTACGTCGACGGCACGGTCGGCGACGTGGGCCACGGGGTGCTGCGGGACCGGCGTGTGCTCGCCGAGGAGGGGGTTGTGGTGGTGGTGGCCACGGTCGACCCGCATGCCGGCGAGGTCGTGAGCCCACCGGAGATCGTGACTCGGGGTTGGATCCACGCCCCCGAGGCCGAAGCGCTGCTCGGGGAGGCGAGCGACGTCGTGAGAGCCGCTCTGGAGAAGGCGATGGCCGAAGGTGCCATCGACCACGAGACGTTGCGGCGCCACGCCCGCAAGGCCCTGGGCCGGCTGGTGGGGGAGAGAACCCGTCGCCGGCCCATGATCGTCCCCGTCGTCGTCACCGTCTGAGCGTCCCGGGCCCTGCCCGCGTCTTCCCAGGTCGGGGCGGTCGTGCCTGGTCCTCGGATGGGCGTGGGGCGGCTGTTAGCGTTGGGGCCATTGTGGTGACGACAAAGCGCCGCCCGGCTCGCGCACGCCCCTCCTCCCGGTCGGCCCCCGGCGGACGCCGGAGCAAAGCCAAAGGGCGCGCCCGCCGGGCGCGCCCTCCCAAGCGTCCCGTCTCGGGCCGACGCCGCAGGGCACCGGCACGGGCTCGTCGGCGCTCGACGTGGTTGGCCTCCGCCCTGTCGGTCCTCGAGGGCCATGTCGAGGACGCCTGGGGGATCGCACTGGTCACCGTCGCGATCCTCGGCGCCCTCGCCCTCTACGGCAATGCCCTCGGGCCGGTGGGTCACGGGGTCCGACAGGGCCTCGGGTTGGTGCTCGGAGTCGGGCGCTTCCTGGTGCCCCCGGCGTTCGCGGCCGCGGGCGTGATGCTCGTGGCCGGGCTTCCCCGTCATGAGCCGGCGCGGACGGGCGTCGGACTGGTCCTGGCCCTGGCGGCGGTGGCGGGGCTCGCCGACCTTGCCGGCGGCGGGCCGCGCCTGACCGCGCCGTCGGCGCGCCTGGACGGCGCCGGCGGCTTCATCGGGGGCGCCATTGGGAATCCCCTGCGGTCGGGCATCGGGGACTGGGGGGCGTCGGTGGTCCTCGTCGCGCTCGTGACCCTCGCCCTGGTCCTGTTCACGGGCGTGACGCTGCGTCGGGCGCTGGGTGGGTTGGCGCGCGCCGGCACGGAGCTGTGGGAGTTGGCGGTTCCCCACGGGGATGCCGAATCCGACGCCGACGCCGACGCCGACGCCGTGGACGTGCAAAGCAACGACGAGGCTGCGGATCCGGTCGTGGTCACCGAGTCCGACCGAAGACGAGGGGCGGCTCGAGAGCGGCCCGTGCTGTTCGACCTCGACGACGTGCTGACGACGGAGTCTCCGGTGGTCGCACCGGCCGAGACCGAGACGTCTGAGCCCGACGTCGGCGAGGTGGTGCCGTCGGCGGACGTGCCCTCCGAGGCGCTTGCGACGCCGTCCCCCGGACCCGGCGCGCTCCAGGGATCGCTGGCGATGGACACAGGAGCCGCCACCGGAGAGTGGCGGTTGCCGCCGCCCAAGCTGTTGTCGCGATCGAAAGCCCACGAGCTCGACCGGGCGGAGATCAGTGCAGCCGGTCGAGCGCTGGTCAGCGCGTTGGCCGCCCACGGGGTCGACACCCGGCTGCTCGGGCACACCGTCGGGCCCACCGTGACCCGCTTCGAGCTCGAGCTCGGCCCCGGCGTCAAAGTGGCCCGGGTCACGAGCCTGGCCAAGGACATCGCCTACGCCATGGCGTCACCCGATGTGCGCATCCTGGCCCCGATCCCGGGCAAGTCGGCCATCGGCATCGAGGTCCCCAACCGCCTACGCCAACTCGTCACCCTGGGCGACGTGCTCGCCACGGAGGAGGCGCGCAAGGCCACCCATCCGCTCGAAGTCGCCCTCGGGCGCGACATCGCCGGACGGCCGGTCATCGAGAACCTGGCCGACATGCCGCACATCCTCATCTCCGGCGCCACCGGGGCCGGCAAGTCCTCCTGCATCAACTCGCTCATCACCTCGATCATGATGCGGGCCACACCCGAAGAGCTCCGCCTCATCCTCGTCGACCCCAAGAGGGTCGAGCTGGGCCAGTACAACGGGCTCCCACACCTGTTGACCCAGGTGGTGGTCGACCCCAAGAAAGCCGCCAACGCGCTGGCGTGGGCCGTCACCGAGATGGAGCGCCGCTACGACGTGCTCGCCGAAGCCGGGATGCGCGACATCACGGGGTACAACGCCGCGGTCGACCGCGGCGAGCTCGATGACGCCGGTGTCATGGACGACGTCGTCGAGGACGACTTCGAGGAGGTGGAGTCCGGCGATGTCGACGGCGAGGTCGCCGCCCGTGTGGCCGAGTCGCGGGCTGCGGTGACCCCGACGGTGCACCGGGAGCGCCTGCCGTTCATCCTCGTCGTGGTGGACGAGCTCAACGACCTCATGATGGTGGCGGCGCGCGACGTCGAGGAGTCGGTGTGCCGCATCGCCCAGATGGCCCGGGCCGTCGGCATCCACCTCGTGCTCGCCACGCAACGCCCGTCGGTCGACGTGATCACGGGAGTGATCAAGGCGAACATCCCGTCGCGCCTGGCGTTCTCGGTGTCGTCGCTGGCCGACAGCAGGGTCATCCTCGACCAGCCGGGAGCGGAGCGCCTCATCGGCAAGGGCGACATGCTCCTGCTCACGGCGTCGTCGTCCGTGGCGCGGCGGATCCAGGGCCCGTGGGTTGCCGAGAGCGAGGTGCGGACGGTCGTCGCGCACTGGCAGCGCCAACGCAGCGCCGAGTATGTCGCCGGCATCGCCGGCGCGGAGGGGTCGGCGAGCGGCGGCGACGCGCTCGATGACGACGACGAGTTGCTGCCCGCGGCCATGGAGCTGGTCGTCCGATCTCAGCTAGGGTCCACGTCGATGTTGCAGCGCAAGCTCCGGGTAGGCTTCTCGAGGGCGGGACGCCTGATGGACCTTCTCGAGCGCCGGGGGGTGGTGGGGCCTTCGGAAGGATCCAAGGCCCGGGCCGTGCTCATGACACCCGAAGAGCTCGAGCAACTCGCCGACCGGTAGCCCCATGGTCCGTCACCGAGGCCGGCACAGTCGCGGGACGGGCTCCGAAGCCGCCGCGACCACCATTGGCTCCACCGGTGCCGCGGTTCCGCCCCAGACCCCGAGCCCGATGGAAGGGGCCCTGCCCGTCGCCGCGTCCGAGCCCGTCGGAGCGGGCCTCAACGGGTCGACGGTGACTCCGGGCAGCATGTCGACGGGGACTCTGGCGGCGGTCCTCGAGGCGGCACCGGATTCCACGACGGCGCCGGTGTCGGCCCCCCCGACCATCACGACGATCGCGTCCACGGCGACGTCGGCCTCCGCCCCGCACGTGCCGGCCCATCTGGCGACACGACCCGGCACGGAGGCGGGCAGACGGCACCGGCGCTGGCCTTGGGTGGGGTTGACGCTGCTCGTGATCGTGGCCGTGGTTCTCGGGTGGCAGCTGAGCCGGCCTTTCCCGAAGCTGTCGCTGCAACGCAGCGTTCCCGTCTCCGCCGCGGTGACGGGCGCGACCCCGGTGTTGCCGTGGCCGGCGACCGGGGAGGCGGCCGTCGCCGTTCCCCAACTGGGCGTGGCCGTCGAGTCCGGATCCGAGGCACCGGTCCCCATCGCCAGCCTCACCAAGATGATGACCGCGTACGTCACGTTGATCGATCACCCCCTGGCACCGGGTGCCCAGGGTCCGGTGCTCGTCATGACGGCCTCCGATCAGGCCGAGGACGAGGCCGAGGAGGGCGTGGGAGCCACCGAGGTCCCGGTCCAGCCGGGGGAGGCGTTGAGCGAACGCCAACTGCTCGACGGCCTCCTCGTCCACTCGGCGAACAACTTCGCCAACGTCCTCGCCCGGTGGGACGCGGGAACGGTGCCGGCCTTCGTCGCCAAGATGAACGCGACGGCGGCGGCCCTCGGCATGGCACACACCCACTACGCGGATGCCAGCGGGCTCGACCCCGGGACGACGGGTACCGCCGGCGACGAACTGCGCGTCGCCGCGGCGGCGATGGCGATCCCGACCTTCGCCGCCGTCGTGGACCAGCCGACGGTCACGCTGCCCGTGGCGGGATTGCTCTACAACTACGTGCAATCGGTGGGCACCCAGGGCATCGTGGGGGTCAAGTCGGGCTTCACCCAGGCGGCCATGGGTTGCCTCGTGCTCGCGGCCCAGCGGACGGTGGCGGGACACCCTGTGCTCGTGCTGGCGGCGGTGACCGGGCAACCCGGCGCCAATCCGCTCGAGACCGCCAACCAGGTCGACATTCGCTTGCTCGACGCCGTGTCGTCGGGGCTGCGCCAGGTCCCGGTCACGCCGAGCGGTCTCGAGGTGGCCAGTGTCACACTGCCGTGGTCTCCGCACAGGGTGCCGGTGGTGACCGCCCGGGCCGTGTCGGTGCTGGCATGGCCGGGCCAGATCCCGAGCGTGGCCATGACCCTGGACTCGCTGTACCCCGGTCTCCTCGCCGGGGCCCGGGTGGGGACCCTGTCGGTGTCGGTGGGGCACGAGCGGGTCGTCGTGCCCGTGCAGGTGGCGGACAACCTCAGAGGCCCGTCGGTGCGCTGGCGCCTGGCTCGTTCCTGAGCCCGCCCACCGGGGCGGCGAGAAGACGGCACTACCCTGAAGGCCATGCGCGCCCGGGCTCCAGCGTCGGCGGCCAACCTCGGCCCGGGATTCGACGTCCTGGCCGTGGCGCTCGACCTCTACGTCGAGGTCGAGGTGGAGCCGGCCTCCCGCCTCGTGGTTCGGTCCGAGGGCGAGGGTGCGGACCTCGAAGAAGACGAGATGCACCTCGCGGCGCGGGTCGCCATCGACGTCGTGGGCCACGACAGGCTGGCGGTCACGGTCCGGTCGTCGATCCCCGTGGCGCGTGGGCTCGGTTCCTCGGCGGCGCTGGCCGTGGCCGCCGCCGCCGCGGCGGGCTCGAAGGACCCGTTGGGGGTGGCCGCCCGGGTCGACGGGCACCCCGAGAACGCGGCCGCATCGGTGGTGGGCGGCCTCGTCGCGGCCACGCTGGTGAGGGGTGCGGTGCGGGCCGTGCGCATGCCGTTGGACGGGAGCCTCGTGTTCGTGGCCATGGTGCCCGACCGGTCCCTGCCCACCACCAAGGCGCGCCAGGCCCTGCCCCAGGAGGTCAGCCGGACCGACGCCACCTTCAACCTGGGGCGCCTGTCGTTGCTCCTGGCCGGGCTGGCGGACCGCTCCCTGCTGATCCGGGAGGCGACCGAGGACCGCCTGCACCAGGACTACCGGAGCCCCCTGTTCCCAGAAGCCCCGCAGCTGCTGTCGCGTCTGGTGCACGCGGGAGCCCTGGCATCGTGTTGGTCCGGGGCGGGACCCACACTGCTGGGGATCTGCGACGCCGTGCAGGGCGAAGGGGTGCGGGCGAGCGCAGAGACGGCAATGGAGGAGATCGGTGTCGCCGGTCGGGCCCTCCTCCTGCGCACCGACGTCGAGGGCCTCGTGGTCGAAGGGACCCGGATGTGACCCGCACCTTCCACATCCGAACCTTCGGCTGCCAGATGAACGAGCACGACTCCGAGCGCCTGGCGGGGCTCCTGATCGCCGACGGTCTTGAGCCGACCGACGACGTCGAGCATGCCGATGTGGTGTTGCTCAACACGTGCTGCATCCGGGAGAACGCCGACAACAAGCTGTACGGGTATCTGGGCTGGCTCAAGTCGCTGCGCGAGAGCCGCCCCGGGATGCAGATCGCCGTGGGTGGATGTCTCGCCCAGAAGGACCGCGACGCCCTTCGGCGGCGCGCCGGACACGTGGACGTCGTGTTCGGGACCCACAACCTGACACGCGCCCCAGCCCTGCTGCGCAAGGCGGCCACGGACGGTCCCGTGGTCGAGATCCTCGATGCGCCGGCCCCCGAGGACACCGACGTCCTCCCCCTGGCACTGTCGGCGGTCCGCGAGCTCCCCTACACGGCCTGGGTGACCATCCAGAGCGGGTGCGACAACTCGTGCGCCTTCTGCATCGTCCCCCAGGTGCGCGGTCCCGAGGTGAGCAGGCCGGTCGACGACATCGTGGCCGAGGTGGCCAGCCTGAGCGCCCGGGGGGTCACCGAGGTGACGCTGCTCGGGCAGAACGTGAACTCCTATGGACGCGACCTCACCCGGCGCCATCCCCTGTTCGCGCAGCTCCTGCGGGTGGTGGGTGCCGTGGAGGGGGTGCGGAGGGTGCGCTACACGAGCCCGCACCCCAAGGACCTGCGGCCCGAGACGATCGCAGCCATGGCCGAGACGGCATCGGTGTGCGAGCACCTCCACCTGCCTCTGCAGTCGGGGAGCGATCGCGTGCTCAGCGCCATGCGGCGCGGCTATCGCGCCGAGCGTTACCTGGCTCGTCTGTCGGCGGCGCGCGCCGCCATCGACGATCTGGCGGTCACCACCGACATCATCGTGGGGTTCCCGGGTGAGACCGACGACGACTTCGAGCGCACGCTCGAGGTCGCAGCCGAGGCCTCGTACGACAGCGCCTACACGTTCATCTTCTCGCCCCGACCGGGCACCAGGGCGGCGGAGATGACGGCCTCCTTCGTGCCCGGCGAGGTGGTGGCCGAGCGTTTCGAACGCCTCCGGGTGGTGGTGGAACGCTCCGCATTGGCGCACCACCGTGCCCGCATCGGCCGCGTCGAGGAGGTGGTCGTCGAGGGACCCAGCGCACGCGATCCCGAGGTGCTCACGGGACGAACCCGGCAGAACAAACTGGTGCACTTCGCCCCTCCACTCGTCGAGATCCCCGCACCCGGTTCGTACGCGGAAGTGCGCGTCACCGACGCCGCGCCGCATCACCTACGGGGCGAGCTGGTGGGCGTGACCGCCCCGCCGCGCCGGCGTATCCGCATTCCCGTCTCGGCACGGTAGGTCCCGTGAGCCGGCTCCCTGAGCCCGGTCGCGGCCACGTCGCGCCCGGCCACGTCGCGCCCGCCGGCGTGCCCACCCATGTCGCCCTGGTGGGGCCGACGGCGTCGGGCAAGTCGGCGCTGGCGCTCGCCCTGGCGCGCCGGCGTCCCGAGGCCGAGCTCGTGTCGGTCGATTCGATGTGCGTGTACCGCCACATGGACATCGGCACCGCCAAGCCCCCTGCTGCGGAACGGGCCGAGGTTCCGTATCACCTCGTCGACCTGGTCGACCCGGACGAGGAATTCACGCTGAGCCGGTTCCAGGCCGAGGCGCGCCGCGTGCTCGAGGGCATCGAAGGGCGGGGGGGGCGCGCCCTGCTCGTGGGCGGGACGGGGCTCTACCTGCGCGCCGTGGTCGACCGCCTGTCGGTGCCGGGGCGGTTCCCGGAGGTGCTCGGCCCGCTCGAGGTGGAGGCCGACCTCCCCGGCGGGACCCAGCGCCTGCACGAGCGGCTGGCAGGTCTCGATCCCACCGCCGCCGCCCGCATGGAACCGACCAACCGTCGGCGGGTGATCCGTGCCCTGGAGGTAACCCTGGGTTCGGGTCGGCCGTTCTCGTCGTTCGGTCCCGGCCTCGACGCCTACCCACCGACGCCGTTCTCGCTGGTGGGCATCCCCTTCGTCGCCGCCGTCCACGATGCCCGCATCGAGGAGCGATTCCGTCGGCTCCTCGAGGCCGGCTTCGTCGACGAGGTCCGTGCCTTGGCCCGGCGTCCCGGCGGGTTGTCGCGCACGGCCCGCCAGGCGCTCGGATACCGCGAACTGTTGGCGCACGTGGAGGAGGGGGTGCCGTTGGACGAGGCAGTGGACGAGGCCACCCGTCGGACCCGGGCCTTTGCCCGCCGGCAGTGGGCGTGGTTCCGGCGCGACCCCCGCATCTCCTGGCTCGATCCGAGGGGAGATCTCCTGGCCCAGCTCCTCGAGGTGTGGGACGGGAGGGGATCGGACGTGGTCGGCCCGCGCCCGGGCGCGCTGGGATCCGGCAGCGGTCACGGAGGCGCCGACGGGCACAGGGAGATGGGAGACTGAGGTCGATGGACCTCGGCGGCGCACTGCGCCTCACCAAGCACCACGGGGCGGGCAACGACTTCCTCGTACTGCTCGACCCCGACGACCGTCGGCCGTTGTCGGCTGCGGAGGTGCGCGCCCTGTGCGACCGCCACCGGGGCATCGGCGCCGACGGCGTCTTGCGTGCCATCGGTGGCACCGGTCCGGCCGCGTTGGCGATGGACCTGCGCAACGCGGACGGCGGGGTCGCCGAGATGAGCGGCAACGGGATCCGCTGCCTTGTGCAAGCCGCCGTGGAGGCCGGTCTGGTGCCGGCCGGGACCGTCGTGATCTGGACGCTCGGCGGGGTGCGTTCGGTGGAGTACCGGGCCGAGCCCACACCAGGGCTCGGCTACGCCAAGGTGGGCATGGGCCCTGCCACACTCGGGCCCGACCTCGGCGGGGACGCGCCCGCCGGCGTGCTCTGGGGCCAGCACGTCGACATGGGGAACCCCCACGTCGTGCTGTACGGTGGGCCCGCCGGCGACGACATGGTGCGGATCGTCGGGCCACGGCTGGACGGTTCGGTGGCCGGGGGAGCCAACGTGGAGTTCGTGTGGGCAGGCCCCGACTCCGGGGAGCTCACGCTACGGGTGTGGGAGCGCGGGGTAGGAGAGACCCTGGCCTGCGGAACCGGCGCGTGTGCGGCGGCGTTCGCCGCACACATCCGTGGCGTGGTGGGGACCCGCGTCCGAGTCCACAACCCCGGAGGTGCCCTCGACGTCGAGATCGGCGACGCAGAGATCACGTTGGCCGGCCCGACCCAGAGGGTCGGCGACATCACGGTGGATGGTGCCGTGCTCGCCCACCTCGTGCGTGCGCGCCAAGGGCATCGGACCGACGAACCGGAACCGGTCGAAGCGGGAGCACGAGGTGGCCTTCCGACCGAGGTGGCGACTCGACAGTGACGCTCATCGAGCGCAGCTTCCGCGAGCGCATCGTGCTCGTCGGTGTGGTGTTCCCGTGGACCTCGGCAGACTCGGTCGAGGCCGATCTTGACGAGCTCGCCCTCCTCGTGGACACGGCCGGCGCCGTCGTGGTGGGCCGGGTCGTGCAACGGCGCGACCGTCCCGATCCCGCCACCTTCGTCGGGAGGGGCAAAGCCCAGGAGCTACACGAGCTGTCGGAGACCCTCGACTCCGACACGGTCGTCTTCGACGACGAGCTGTCACCCGCGCAACAGCGCAACCTCGAGAAGATCCTGGGTCGCACGGCCATCGACCGGACCGCGGTGATCCTCGACATCTTCGCCCAGAACGCTCGCTCCCAGGAGGGCAAGGCCCAAGTCGAGCTGGCCCTGTTGCGCTACCGGCTGCCCCGGCTGCGGGGCAAAGGACTTGGGCTGTCCCAGCAGGCCGGAGGCATCGGCACCCGTGGACCGGGCGAGACCCAGCTCGAGGTGGACCGACGTCGCCTGCTGCGTCGTATGACCCGGCTCGAGGCGGACCTCAAGCAGGTGTCGGCCACCCGCCGCACTCAGAGTCGTGCCCGCCAACGCTCGCGCCAACGGGTCGTGAGCCTCGTGGGCTACACCAACGCCGGCAAGTCGACGCTGCTCAACCGGCTGACCGATGCAGGCGTGCCCGTCGAGAACCGTCTCTTCTCGACGCTCGACTCCCGCACGCGCCGCTTGGCCCTTCCCGGGGGGGAGACGGTCCTGCTGTCGGACACCGTCGGGTTCGTCCGCAAGCTCCCGCACCAGCTGGTGGAAGCGTTCCGCTCGACACTGGAGGTGGTCCGGGAAGCCGATCTCCTGGTCCACGTGGTCGACGCCTCGGCTCCGGAGCCCGAGATGCAGGTCGACGCGGTCCGTACCGTGCTCGACGAGATCGACGCCGGCGGCGTTCCGGAGTTGTTGGTCGTCAACAAGGCCGACCGCGCCCCGCGAGCCGCGGCGCGGATGGCAAACGCCCACGAGGGCGCCGTGGTGGTGTCGGCACTCACCGGAGACGGGATCGAGCAGTTGCTGCGGGCCATGGGGGACCGCTTGCGCGTTGCCGACCGCGTGGTGGAGCTCGTCGTCCCCTTCGGGCGCGGCGACGTGCTGGCCGCCGTGCACCGCGAGGGCGAGGTCGTCGACGAGTCCCATAGCGAGGGCGCCACGGTCGTGCACGTCGTGCTGGACGACGCGGGCCGGGCCCGGTTCCGCGAGTTCGTGGCGTCGTGAGGGCGCCGGACGAGCCTCTGGGCTTCTCGCCACCTCCCTATCCCTACGACCGCCTGGCCTCGGCGGCACAGATCGCCGCGGACCACCGGGGTGGTGCCGTTGACCTGTCGGTGGGTACCCCCTGCGACGCGCCGCCCGAGGATGTGGTGGCCGCCCTCGGTGCGTCGGGAACCGAGCGCGGCTATCCGGCCTCGATCGGCAGCCCTGCGCTCCGGGGCGCCGCCGCCGGTTGGATGCGACGGCGCTTCGGGGTGTCTCTCGATCCGGGGCAGGTGGCCGTCTGTGTGGGCACCAAGGAATTCGTGGCCAGCGCGGCGTGGTTCTTGCGGCTGCGCACCCCCGGCCGCGACACCGTGCTGGCGCCGGCGCTGGCATACCCCACCTACGCCATGGGGGCTCGTCTGGCCGGCTGTCGCGTGGTGGAGGTGCCCGCTGCCGGGGACGGGGGGCTCGACCTGTCGGCCGTCACCGACGCTGACGCCGACCGGGCGCTGTGTCTGTGGGTGAACAGTCCCTCGAACCCGACCGGGGGCCTCAGCGATCTTGGTGCCGCCGCGACGTGGGGCCGGGCCCGCGACGTGCCGGTGCTTTCCGACGAGTGCTACGCCGAGTTCACCTGGGAGGGAGCGCCGGCCAGCGTGGTCCAGCACGGCGGCGACGGCGTGGTGGCGGTGCACTCCCTGTCGAAGCGGTCGAACCTGGCGGGCATGCGCGTCGGGTTCTTTGCCGGAGACCCTGCGCTGGTCGGGTACCTGGCCGAAGTGCGCAAGCACGCCGGGCTCATGGTGCCCGGGCCCGTGCAGGCCGCCGCCGTGGTGGCCTGGGAGGACGACGCCCACGTGGTGGCGCAGCGCGAGCGGTACCGCCGGCGCCTGGCCCGGCTGGCCGAGATCCTGTGCGCCGCCGGGCTCGACGTGCGGCTCCCCGCCGGTGGTTTCTATCTGTGGGTGCCCGTCCCGTCCTGGGCGGACGAGCTGGGCGCGGCCGAGGGTCGCCCCGGCGCGTGGGTGCTCACCACCGCCTTGGCGGAGGCCGCCGGGATGCTTGTGAGCCCGGGCGAATTCTACGGGCACCAGGCTGCGGGGTTCGTGCGCATCGCTGCGGTCCAACCCGACGCACGGATCGAGTTGACGGCGACACGCCTGGCGTCGTCAGATCACCGCTTCCTCGGGGCGCAGCCTTCGGTGCCGGGCCGGGCGGGCTCGGGGGGCGACGGCGCGGGCCGGTAACCTCGGATAGATGGCCGACCTGCCCTCCCAGATCGAGGAATTGTGGTCCCGCGTGGCCGAGCTCAGCCCGGCCGACACCGACGCCGTCGGGATCGTCACACAGGCGGTGGAGCTGCTCGACCGGGGCGAAGCCCGTGTGGCGGAGGTTGACCCCGCCACCGGCGAGGTGGTGGTGCACAGCTGGCTCAAGACGGCCATCCTCCTCCTGTTCCGACTGCGCGCCATGGAGACCACCGAGGTCGGGCCCTACGAATTCCACGACAAGCTGCCGCTGAAGACCGGGTACGCCGCGGCGGGTGTGCGCGTGGTCCCCGGCGCCTCGGCACGCTGGGGTTCGTTCCTCGACCGCGGTGTCATCCTCATGCCGAGCTACGTCAACATCGGGGCGCGCGTCGGCGCCGACACGATGGTCGACACGTGGGCGACGGTGGGGTCGTGCGCGCAGATCGGCGCGCGCGTCCACGTGGCGGGGGGCGTGGGCATCGGTGGCGTGCTCGAGCCGCCCAACGCGGCGCCGGTCATGGTCGGCGACGACGCCAACATCTCGAGCCGTTGCATGTTGACCCAGGGAGCGCGTGTGGGGGAGGGGTCGGTACTCGCCGAGGGCGTGATCCTCAATCCCGGGATCCCCGTCATCGACGCCGCGTCGGGACAAGAGCTCGGCCGGGGGGTGGTGCCACCCTGGTGCGTCGCCATCGGCGCGTCGCGCAAGAGGCAGTATCCCGGCGGCGAGTTCTTCTTGCCCTGCGTGCTCGTGATCAAGCGCCTCGAGCCCGGAGAGCGTCACGACAAAGCCCAGCTCGAGGCGGCACTGCGCGAGCATCAGGTCGGCATCTGAGCCCTGTCGGGTGCCTACGACATGACCGATCTGCTGGCCTTGACCGCCGAGCTCGTCGCCATCCCCTCGGTGAGCCACCACGAGGCCGCCCTGGCGGACCGGGCCGAGGCTGAACTGTGCGCGGCCCGGCACCTCGAGGTTCAACGCTTCGACGACACGGTGGTGGCGCGGACCCGGCTCGGGAGGTCCCGGCGCGTCGTGCTTGCCGGGCACCTCGACACGGTGCCCCCCTTCGAAGACGGGAAGCCGCGCCTCGAAGGTGACACGCTGTGGGGTCTGGGCGCGGTGGACATGAAGGGGGGCCTAGCCGTCCTGCTCGACTTGGCCACCACGATGCGCGAACCGGCCGTGGACATCACCTTCGTGTTGTACGCGTGCGAGGAGGTGGCCCGCCACGACAACGCCCTGGGCCGTCTGGCCGCGACGCGCCCGGATCTCCTGGCCGGCGACGCCGCCGTGCTCGGCGAGCCCACGGGCGGCATCGTCGAGGCCGGCTGCCAAGGCACCATGCGGGCGGTGATCTCGGTCGGGGGACGCCGCGCCCACACGGCCAGGCCGTGGATGGGGGTGAACGCCGTGCACAGGTTGGCACCCGTCCTCGCCGCGCTCGAGCGCTACGTGCCCCGTGGCGTCCTCCTCGACGGGTGCGAGTACACCGAGCAGCTCCAGGCGGTGAAGATCGAAGGGGGCGTCGCCGACAACGTCGTCCCGGACCGGGCGGCGATCACAATCAATTACCGGTTCGCTCCCCTGGGTGACGTGTCGTCGGCCGAGCGCACCCTGCGGGAGCTGCTGGGTGGGGAGCTCGACGCGTCGGCGGGTGACACGCTCGAGGTCGTCGACGCCGCGGCGGGGGCACCGCCGGCGCTGGAACACCCGGTGCTGTCACGCCTCGTGGCGGCGACGGGGGCACCGCCGCGGGCCAAGGTGGGGTGGACCGACGTGGCCACCTTCGCCGAGATCGGGGTGCCGGCCACCAACTTCGGCCCCGGTGACCCGCTCCTCGCCCACACCCCCGACGAGCACGTGACCCGGCGCGAGCTCGACCGTGCGCGCGCCGTGCTCGAGACCGTTCTGCTCGACGGCTGACACCCACTCACGGACGCGGTGCCGACCGGGCGAGACGACGGTGCCGCTATCAGAGGCGGCGTAAGACGGTGACGACGCGGCCGTAGATGGTCACCTCGTCGGGAGCGAACTCCATGGGGGAGAGCGCAGCGTTGGCGGGGGAGAGCACCACCTTCCCCCGGCGCCGGGAGAAGGTCTTGACGGTTCCCTCGTCCCCCGGGATGCCTGCCACCACGATGTCGCCGTTGTCGGCGTCGGGTTGCTGGCGCACGACCACGTAGTCGCCGTCGAAGATGCCGGCCTCGATCATCGACTCGCCGCGCACCCGCAGCATGAACACCGACCCCGGACCCGTGAAGTCCTCTGGGAGGGGAAGAAGCTCCTCGACGTTCTCGCTGGCGAGGACCCCGGTACCCGCCGCCACGTCCCCGAGGAGGGGTACGTGGCGGACAGGGCTCGCCGCCATGGCGGCCCGGGAGGAGGGATCGAAGCGCACCTCCATGGCACGGGGCTTGGTCGGGTCGCGCCGCAGATAGCCCTCCCGCTGGAGCACGGCCAGGTGGGCGTGCACCGTCGAGGACGAGGTCAGCCCGACCGCCTCGCCGATCTCTCGGACCGAGGGCGGATAGCCCCGCTCCCGCAGACTGTCGCCGATGAACTCGAGGATCTCGAGCCGCTTTCCGGTCAGTGCCTCGGCCATCTGGTCCTCCTCGTCCCGCATCGCCGCCGGTGTGCTCCGCCCAGGTTCGCCCCGTCGCCGGTGTGAGGCGTCCGTACCGGGAACCGCCTCTTGGAAGGCGAACACCTGTTCGGGACACGGTAGCCCCCGGAGGGGCGGGGATCAAACACCTGTTCGTCACGGGCCCTCCCACCAGGGCCTGAGCCGGTGTCACACCCCCATGAGAGCCTGTCGTCATGGCCGTGGCCGAACAGCGTGGGAGGGGCGGGGTGGCCCTTGACACGAACACCCGTTCGTGCTGTGATGAGGGTGTGGCGAACACGTGTTCGACTCATGGGGTCGGGGGCCGGAGCTGATGGCCGTCGTCCTCTCGCCGATCCCCTCCGGACGTCGTACGCGCCGGGAGTCGCTGCGCCTGGTTGCCCCCGACGCCCCGGCCCGGCCGGCACGACCCAGGGTCGCCCCTGTCCGGCCTCTTCCCCAGTCCGAGCCCGACCGTCGTTGCGACCAGGCGCGTCCCACGCGCGCCGGGTGCGTCACCGACAGCCGGACGACCCGCCCCAGCGTCGCAGTGCGGCGCCGGCGGTTCCTGCTCGGAACGGTGGCGGCGGGCCTGCTCGTCGCCCTCGCCCTGCCGTGGAGCGGTACCGGGGGCTCCCTCGCCACCCCCGGTCCCGCTCTGGCGGGGGAGACCGTCGCACACCACGCGCCCTACGTCGTCCAGCCCGGGGACACGCTGTGGTCCATCGCCCTTCGGCTCGATCCGACCGGCGATCCCCGGCCCGTGGTGACGAAGCTCGAGGCCGAGATCGGAGGCGACAACGTCGTCCCCGGGGAGCAGCTGGTCCTTCCCTGAGCGCTGGGAGGTTGGCACTACGGTTGGACCGGTGCGGTGTCCGTGGTGCCAAAGTCTCGAGGACAAGGTCGTCGACTCGCGCCTGGCCGAGGACGGCGTGGCCATCCGCCGTCGACGTGAATGCCTGTCGTGCAACCGCCGCTTCACCACCTATGAGCGCCTCGAGGAGGCGCCCCTGTGGGTGGTCAAGCGAGGCGGGCAACGCGAGCCATTCGATCGCGCCAAGGTCGTGTCAGGTGTGAGGGCGGCGACCAAGAATCGACCGGTGACCGAAGAACGGCTCGAGGAGATCGCGCAGCAAGTGGAGGAGGCGTTGCGGGGCGAGGGTGCCGAGGTGTCGAGCCAGCAGATCGGCGTGGCCGTGCTCGAGCGCCTCCGGGACGTCGACGACGTGGCCTACCTCCGCTTCGCGTCCGTGTACAAGGGCTTCGAGGACGCAGGGGACTTCCAGCGTGAGGTGGGGCTGCTCACCAAGACGACCGAGCCCAAGCGCCGGGCCTGACGTCGGTGACGGACCTGCTCGTCGGTGTCCCGGAGCGGGTGCTCGCCGTCTACGCCCATCCCGACGACCCCGACGTCTCGTGCGGAGGCACGTTGGCACTGTGGGCCCGCACCGGTGCCGAGGTCCACGTGCTGATCTGTACCGACGGTGACAAGGGTACGACCGATCCCGACATCGACCCGGGCGCGTTGGCCCGCCGGCGCGCCGAGGAGGCGGGGGAGGCAGCGCGCATCGTCGGCGTCACCGGACAGCACTTCCTGGGGTTCCCCGACGGCGAACTCGTTGACGACGCCGCCCTGCGGGCCACCTTGGTGGGCTGGGTGCGCAAGCTCCGCCCCCTCACCGTGCTGGGGCCCGATCCCACCGCCGTGTTCTTCGGGGAGGACTACTTCAACCATCGGGACCACCGCACCATCGGGTTCGCCCTGCTCGACGCGTTGTCCCCGGCGGCGGCCCTGCCGCACTACTTCCCGGAGGCGGGCGCGGCGTACCAGGTCCAGACGGCGCTGCTGTCGGGCACGCTCGAGCCCAACGTGTGGGTGGACGTCACTGCCACCATCGACGACAAGGTGGCGGCGGTGTCGTGCCATCAGAGCCAGTTCCTCGACGGGGGGGAGTGGGCCCGCCGGGCGGTGCGAGAGCGTGCCCAGGAGGACGGGCGCCGGGCCGGAGTGGGTTTCGCAGAGGGCTTCCGGCGCCTGCGGCTCGGTGGTTGACCCACGGGCGCGGCCCGGTGACGCCATGGCCGGGCCCGAGGGTGCCGACGTCGGCGGGCCCGAGGGGACCGACGCCTGCACCGTGTTGCACGTCGACATGGACTCGTTCTTCGCGTCGGTGGAAGTCCTCGACGACCCGTCCCTGGCGGGGCGACCTGTGATCGTGGGGGGCGCGGGCGCCCGGGGTGTGGTGGCATCGTGCACATACGAAGCGAGGGCCTTCGGGATCCATTCCGCCATGCCTTCGGTCGAGGCTCGGCGCCGGTGTCCGCACGCAGTGTTCCTGCCAGGTCGCTTCGCGCGCTACACCGAGATGAGCGAGCGTCTGCATGCCGTGCTCCGCCGGTTCTCACCGGTGGTCGAGGGCATCTCGCTCGACGAGGCATTCGTCGACGTCGCCGGGGTCCGTCGCCTCCTCGGCCCACCCCCCGAGGTGGCACGGTCGATCCGACACGCGGTGCACGAGGACATGCACATGGAATGCGGTGTCGGTGTCGCCCGGACCAAGTTGATCGCCAAGCTGGCCTCGCGTGCCGCCAAACCGGTGCCGACGCCCGAGGGACCACGGCCGGGCCCGGGCGTGGTCGTGGTCCTACCCTCCGAGGAGCTCTCGTTCCTCCATCCGTTGCCCGTCCGTGCCCTGTGGGGCGTCGGCCCCGCCACTGCCCGACGGCTCGACGCCCTGGGAGTCACCACGGTCGGGGAGCTGGCCCGCATCCCCCAGGACACCTTGTGCCGGTCCCTGGGCAGCGCCAACGGACGCTTGCTGTCCGAACTGGCCAGGGGCGTGGACGACCGGAAGGTCGAGGCCACCCGTGAGGTCAAGTCGGTGGGACACGAGGAGACCTTCGCCGTCGACATCGCCCTCCACGACGGGCTGCATCGCCACGTCGTGCGCATGGCCGACGCCGTGGGTACCCGCTTGCGCGAGGCGTGCCTGGCGGGGCGGACCGTCACGGTGAAGGTCCGTTACGGAGATCGCACCACCATCACGAGGTCGCACACGGTCGGGGCACCCCTCGACTCCCCCCGCGCCCTGGGCGCTGTCGCCGGCGCGCTGTTGGACGCAGTGGACGTGTCGCCGGGCGTCCGTCTCCTGGGGGTGTCGGTGTCGGGGCTCGTCGACACCGGTGCAACGGCGCGCCAGCTCTCCTTCGACGACGACCCGGAGACGGGAGGGGGTGCGGCGGGTTCCGGGGGCGACCCCGCCCCGGGCCGGGCCGGGGTGGTGCCGGGCAACCCCGACACCGGCGGCGCCGTGCCGGGAACGGCCGCGTCGGGAACGGCCGCGTCGGGCTACGTGGCGTCGGGCGCTCCCGCCGCGGCCCGAGCACTGGCTTGGCACGAGGTCGAGGCGGCCGTTTCGGCCATCCGGGCTCGCTACGGCAACGCGTCGGTAGGCCCCGCCACCCTCATCGGGCGGGACGGGCTGGTCGTCAAGGAGCGTGGCGACACCCAGTGGGGTCCGAGCGCGCCCCCGACCCCGGCGCCGACCGTCGAGCACCCGAAGAACCCGGGTGGTGTTCCGAGAGGCTCGTCGTGACCCGGTTTTGGGGCGTCGACCAGGGGGTTGACCCGTGGGCGAGCTATGTCACCAGGCAAGCCGACAGGGCCGGGCGCCGTTGTCTTGCCCTTCGCGCGTGCCTAAGATTGTCTAGCGCGCGCTACGTCGCGACAGGGCCTGGAAAGGGGTGAGCGTGCCGCTCTCCGAGCATGAGCAGCGTGTGCTGCACGAATTGGAGCAGGCGCTGTACCAGGAGGACCCGAAGTTCGCCGACCGGGTCCGATCGGAGAGCGTCT
>Ga0116217_10002268_pt1 | contig 17900 bp, 10 predicted proteins | sample Sb_taG_6_FD_89697 | JGI IMG/M metagenome (GOLD analysis project Ga0116217, IMG submission 89697) | Peat soil microbial communities from Weissenstadt, Germany - Sb_50d_4_PS metaG | ecosystem: Environmental > Terrestrial > Soil > Wetlands > Peat | place: Germany: Weissenstadt | collected 2010-09-21 | reverse complement strand
GGCTTGTCCCGTGGTTGGTTAGGGTCGCTGCTACACTCTGGCCGCGCTCCCGGGGAATCCCACGGGCTTGTCCCGTGGTTGGTTAGGATCGCTGCTACTGGGGAGGCGCGCTCCCGAGAAATCCCACGGGCTTGTCCCGTGGTTGGTTAGGATCGCTGCTACTGGGGAGCGCCGGGCAGGTGTAGCAACGAACGTGACCCTCCACGGGGCAAGCCCGTGGCATCGCCTGGGGGGGGCGCCGGGCAGGTGTAGCAACGAACGGGAGCCTCCACGGGGCAAGCCCGTGGCATCGCCTGGGGGGCGCCGGGCAGGTGTAGCAACGAACGGGAGCCTCCACGGGGCAAGCCCGTGGCATCGCCTGGGGGGGGGCGCCGGGCGGGTGTAGCAACGAACGGGAGCCTCCACGGGGCAAGCCCGTGGCATCGAGCACGCTTCGTGCCGAACACTATTGCGGAGTACCGGGGCGAGGGGAGGAAGAACGATCCGCACGACCGTCGTCTCCCTCCCCGCCGCACCCCGGCAAAGTTCGCCCCGCTTCCCCGGCCGCTGTTGTAGGTCACGACCGTTGTGGTAAACTGGGCGGAGTCGCAGGCTTTGCTTTCCCCTAGCACGGTCCCGTTCCGGGTAGACGTTTATGAATAAGTTGCTGATCGTGGCGGCGGCACTGGTGACGGCGGCGGCCGTGGCGCCGCTGTCGGCCGAGGATCCCAGCCGTCTCTACTCCAACCCGTCGCTGCCCCCGCAAGACGCGCTCGACCGGCTGCGCCTCAAGACGGCGTGGGCCATGACCGTGCCGACCGACGGCCGTCGCGACGGCCTCTACAGCGTCCAGCTCGTGCCGCGCGGCACGACCGGCCTCGACCTCCTCGTCCAGACGCGCAGCGGCAACGTCATGTCCCTCGACGCGACCACCGGGCGGCTGCGCTGGTCCACCCGCGTCGGGGTGCCGTATCGGGTTTCCCAACCCCTGGCGTACAACCGCGAGTCGGTCTACGTCATCAACAACATCAACCTGTACGCCCTGGACCGCGACACGGGGAGCCTGCAGTGGGAATACGACATGCCGGAAGGAGCCACCGCTCCCCCGGTGGCCGACGACGAGCAGCTCTACCTCAGCCTGAGCAACGGACGATTCACGATTTACACGCTGCCGAACCTCGCTCTTTGGGCGAAGCTCGCCCGCCAGGGCAAGGCCCCCGGGTCGATGAGTGCCCTGGAGTCCGCGCGAGTGCGCAAGGGCACGGACGTGCCGGCCATCGGTCCCCTGTCCGGGGCCCGCGAGGCGTACCGCGCCGCGCCCACCGGGCCGCAGCCGAGGGAACAGTCCAGCTACGTCAGCGAGGACAAGATCGAGACGGCGCCGTTGCAGGCCGAGGACCGGATCCTGCTCCCCGGCGCCGGCGGGGAAATCGTCGGCGTGGCCAAGGGAGCCGCGCGCCTGGCCTGGCGCCCCGTGAGGATCCGCGGCAAGATCGCGCTACCGCTGGGCCAGCACGAGGCGACCGGCTACGTCGCCGGCACCGATTACAACGTCTACGCCGTCAGCATCACCGGCGGCCAGGTGTTGTGGCGCACCGCCGTGGGCGGCCGCCCCAGCGAACGGCCGGCCGTCCTCGACGACGACGTCTACGTCGCGGTGGAGCGTGCCGGCCTCCTTCGGCTCAAGCGCTCCATCGGCAGCGAGCTGTGGCGAAACGAGGACGCCGTCCGCTTCCTGGCCGCCAACAAGGCGTTCGTCTACGCCGCCGACCGCCACGGCCGCCTGGTCGTCATCGACCGCGACCGCGGCACCACGCTCAGTACCTACGACGGCACCAGCGACTTCGTCTACCCGATCCCGAACGAGTGGACCGACCGGGTCTACCTGGCCGCCAACAATGGCCTCATCGTCTGCCTGCACGACCGCGACTCCGCCAAGCCGCTGGTGATGAAGGAGCCGCCCAAGGAACGGGCGCCCCGCCCGCCCGGCAAGCCGAAGGACATGGGCGACGGCGGCAAGCCCGGCCCCGACGGCGGCAAGCCCGGCCCCGACGGCGGCAAGCCAAAGCCGCCCGCCGATGGGATGAAGCCGTGACGTGTCAGCGGCCGGGGTCGATCCGGCAGTCCGCCCGACGTGAGGAGCCCTCGTGAGCGCTTGGCGTGCGGCCGTCCTGGCGCTGCTGGTGCTGCTCATCGGCCTCCCGCTCGCCTCGTCCTTCCGCGATGCCCTGGCGTCCCCCGGCGCCTGGCACGTCTGGGACGACGGAGGGCGATTGCTCGGCCTGGCGCGCAACACCCTCCTGCTCGTCGCGTGTACCCTGGCGCTGGCGCTCCCCGCCGGCATCGTCGGGGCCGTCCTTCTGTACCGCACCGATCTTCCCTTTCGCGGCTTCTTCCGCTTCGTGGCGCTCTTGACCTTGTTCGTACCCTTGCCGCTGTTCGCGTCGGGCTGGCAGGCGGCGCTGGGCAGCGGCGGGTGGTTGCCCGCTGCGTTCTGGGGCCCACCGTCGGCGAGCGACCCCGACGTCTCACCGAGCACCGGCCTCGTCTGGAAGACGTGGGGCCACGGGCTCAACGCCGCCGTGTGGATTCACGCCGTCGCCGCACTTCCCTGGGTCGTGCTTCTCGTCGGGCAGGGGTTGTGCTGGGTCGAGCGCGACCTGGAAGAGGAAGCGCTGACCTTCACCAACCCCTGGCGCGTCCTGGGGCGCGTGACGCTGCGGCGCAGCCTGGCGGCGGTCGGCGGGGCGGCGCTGTGGGTGACGCTGCAAACGGCGACGGAGATCACCGTCACCGACATGTTCCAGGTTCGCACCTTCGGCGAGGAAGTCTATACGCAGTTTGTGGCGCCGGACACGGTCGATGCCGTCGCCCGTGCCGTCGTGGCGGCGCTGCCCTCGGTGCTGGCGACGGCGGCGCTGGTTCTGGCGGCGGCGTGGTGGTGGGAGCGCAAGCTGCCGCCGCTGGAAACGCTGGCGACCGCGCCGTACGTCTACCGCCTTGGCCGGGCGCGCTGGCCCTGCTTCGTGGCGCTCGCCGTCGTCGTCGGGGTGCTGGCCGGCGTCCCGGTCAACGGCCTCGTCTGGAAGCTCGGGCTCGCCGGCAACCCGCGGCACTGGTCGTTCACCGTGGCTGCGGAACACCTCGACAAGGTGCTGCGGGTCCGCGGCCGGTTGGTCGCCGAAAGCCTGGCCCTGGCCGGGTTGGCGGGGCTGGTGACGGGGACGCTGGCGCTGCTGACGTGCTGGCTGGCCGTGGGCACGCGCTGGTTTCACGCGGCGGTGCTGCTGCTAATCGCGGCGGCGTGGGCGCTGCCGGGGCCGATCGTCGGCCTGGGACTCAAGGGGGCGATCAATCATCTCCTTCCCTCCGAGCGCGGCGGGGTGCTGGAGCGTGTGCTCTACCTCGGGCCCTCCCCCGCCCCGGCGCTGTGGGCGTACTTGCTGCGCTTCTTCCCGTGCGCCATCGCGGTCCTGTGGCCGGTGGTGCGCCTGCTGCCGCGCGACCTGCGCGAGGCGGCACGGGTGGACGGTGCCGGCCCGGCGCAGGAGCTGCGCTACGTCGTCGGGCCGCTGACGTTCCCCGCCTTCCTGCGGGCGGGACTGGTCGTCGCCGTGCTGGCGCTGGGCGAGCTGAGCGCCGGCAAGCTGGTGGAGACGCCGGGCTCGCAGACGTTCGCTCACGAAGTGTTCACGCAGATGCACTACGGAGTCACCAACGACCTCGCGGCGTTTTGCCTGATCCTGCTGGGGGCGGTGACGCTCGGCGGCGTGCTGGTGGCGGCCGCGAGCCGGTTGCTGCGGTGAGGCCGCAAGCGGCGAGACGGACCTACCTGTCCTCCGCCCGCTTGACTTCACTTATTCTCCAGGATGGCGCTGATGATGCCCAGGACGATAGCGATGGGAACGACGATGGCCAGGTAGATGAAGTAGCGCTTGGTGTTGTAGTCCCCGTGCTTGCCGTTGTATTCGGTGCCGCAGCGGTTGCAGCGAACCGTGCGGAAGAACGTGGGCAGGATGTCCCAGCCGAAGGTCCAGTAGACGCGGGTGGCGTCGCCGCGGCAGCCGCAGTTGGGACAGTCGGCGTACGGGCCCTTCTTCCCCTTCCTTCTCTTCCTCCGGGGCCGGTCGTCCTCGTCGTCTTCGTCGCGGCCGCGCTTCTTCCGGGGACGCGGCTCGTCCTCGTCCTCGTCGTTGCGGGCCGGCCGCCTCCTGCGCGGGGCCTCGGCGATGGCCTCGTCCTCGTCCTCCTCGTCGCGGGCCGGCCTCTTCTTGCGCGGGGCCTCGTCTTCGTCTTCGGCGGCGGGCGGCAGGGTGCGGCGCTCGGCGGCAGGTGCCGCCTTGACGGCACCTGCCCCCGGGATCACGAACACTTCCTTGCAGCCGGGGCAGCGCCCTTTCTTGCCGGCGCTCTCGTCGCCGGCCGTCATGCCCTTGCCGCAGTGCGGGCACTTGAACTTGATCATGGTGAGTCTCGAAGTTGGATGGGCCGCTTGCGGCTTCGCAGGGTCAACGTGCGAAGCGGCAAGCGGCCCATCGGATGGTCTTCCTGGATGTCTCCTTACTTTTCCTTCTCGGTCGGTTCCTCGCCGCGCTGGTAGATGGGCAGGTAGCGGTACTCGACGGTCAGGGCGAGGACGGCCATCGCGGTCGTATATTTCGGGCCGTAGACGTGGCTCGCGGCGTCGGCGCCGAACCAGCCGCCGCCGTCGCTACGGTGGCCGAGCAAGACCTTGTGCATCTGCGCGCGGTATGAATTCCAGTACTGGCCGCCGAGCTGGAAGGTGGCCTGCGAGCAATAGTACATGCAGTAGGAGAACTGATCGCCGGCCCACACCGGCGGGTTCTTCAGCAGGAAGCCGGCCGCCTTGAGGACCTCGGGAGAACGGTGCTGGTCCTTGCCGCAGATTTCCAGGGCGAGGATGCTGGTGCCGGTGCAGGCGACGGTGAGGCGGCCGTTGGGCATGTAGCGGAAGCCGCCCGAGGCCGGATCCTGGCAGCGCTTGACGTACTCGACGGCCCGCTCGATGGCCTCCGGCGGCACGTCGCAGCCCAGGTTCTTGGCGGCGCGCAGGGCCATCACCTGCCAGCCGGTCACGCTGATGTCGGTGTCGGTGCCGTTGACGGTGTAGCGCCAGCCGCCGCGGTTTTGGCCGTCCTTGCGCTGCGCCTTGAGGATGACGGCGACGGCCTTCTCGAGCTTCTTGCGCACCTCCTCGGCGAGCGGCCCCTCCGTCATACCCGCGACCTCCGCCAGCATCAGCGTGCAGATGCCGTGGTGGTACATTTCGTGGTGGCCCTCGGTGGCGATCAGGCCGTTGGCCTGCTGCGCTTTGAGGACGAAGCGGATGCCTTTTTCGACCGTCGCGGCGAACGGCCCCTCGCCGGGGACGTGCCCCGCCGACAGGAACGCCATGACGCACAGCCCGCTGACGCCGGCGTTGGGCCCGCCGGCCTGGCCGGCCGACCAGCCGCCGTCTTCGCGCTGGTTGTTCTGCAGGAAGGTCAGCGCCTTGCTGACGGCGTCCTCGAGGTCCTTGTCCTTCTTCGGGGCGTCGGCGGCGCGGGCCTGCGGGACGGCGAGCAACAGCAGGGCGGCGGCAACGGGGAGGAAACGCATGGGGACAATACTCCTCCGTTTAGAGGCAATAAGGCCGCTTGCGGCTTAGCGTTCGCGCGAACGCTAAGCCGCAAGCGGCGAGAGCGGTACGGTTACTTCTTCTTCGTCTCGGCGAGCTGCTCGAAGTACAGCTTGATGTTGCGGGCGTAGTCCTCGCCGTACTTCGCCTGCATGTCCTGGATGATCTTGGTGCGCAGCTCGCCGGGGATGTCGCCCCAGCGCTTACCGGCGTACTTCTTCAGCTCGGGGTTGAGGGCGCTGAGGTCGGGCAGCCCGCCGCCGGCCGCCCCCTTGTCGTGCGGGCCGTCGGCCTGGTTCGGCTTACCCGGCTGACCGGACTGCTTCGCCAGCGACTCCGCCGCCTGGCTCAGCGACTGCGCCGCCTGCTGCATCGACTGCTGGGCGCCCTGCGGCTGTCCCTGGCCGAGTTGCTGCTGCGCCTGGGCCTGTTGCCCCTGGGCCTGCTGCACCTGCTGCCCGGCCTGGGCCTGCTGCTGTCCTTGCTGTCCTTGCTGCTGTCCCTGCTGGGCGGCGTTGGCCATCTGCTGCCCCGCTTGCTGAGCCTGCTGGGCGGCACGGTCCAGCGCCTGGGCGGCCTGCTCCTGCGACTGGTGGGCCTGGCCCTGGTTGCCCTGCTGCTGCTGTCCCTGGGCCTGCTGCATCGAGTTCTGCGCCTGCTGGCCCGCCTGCGCCGCCTGGTTGGCGGCCTGCTGCGCCTGCGGCGAGCGGGTCATCTGCTGCGCCAGCTTGTTCAGGTCCTGCGTCATCTGGTTGGCCTGCTGCTGCAGGTTCCCCTGCTGGGCGCGCTGCTGAGCCTGCTGGGCGGCGGTGTCCTTCGCCATCTCGCCCATGCGCTTGGCCAGGTCCTCCTGGCGCTTGGCCAGGTCGCGGGCCTGCTGCACCGGGTCGGCGGCGTGCGGGTCGGCTTTCTCGCTGCGCGGCGTCTCGGCCATCTGCTGGGCGAGGTTGCGCAGCTGCTGGGCCGCCTGCTGGCCGGCCTGCTGCGCCTGCTGCATGGCACCCGCTTGCGACTTGTTCGCCGCCTGCTGCGTCTGCTGCGCCGCCTTCTGGGCCGACTGCGCCGGCTGCGACTGCTGCCCCTGTTCCTTGCCGACGTTCTTCGCCAATTCGCCGGTCTGCTTGGCGATCTCCTGCTGCTGCTTGGCGATCTCGGCGGCCGCGTTCTGGCCCTTCGGGTCGGGCTGGGCCGGCTGGCCCATCGCCTTGGCCACCGCCTCGCGCAGGTCGCGCTGCTGCTGGGCCAGCTGCTTCGCCTGTTCGGTCTGCTGCTTGTTCGGCAACCCCTGGGCCTGGGCTTGCTGCTGACCCTGCTGCTGCGGCGCCTTCTCCGGCACCTGCTGCGCCACGCGGTCGAGGGCCGCGGCGGCGTCGCGCTGCTTCTGCTGCGCCTGGTTGGCGTCGGCCTTCTGGGCGGCCTCGTGCGCCTGGTTCATGGCCTCACGCGCCTGCTCCAGCGCCTTCTGGGCGCCGCTGGCCGGCAGCTTTGACGCCTGTTCGTTGAGCTTCTGCTGCTGCTTGGCGATCTGTTCCATCGCCTTTTGCAGGGCCTGCTTGCCGGCCTCGCCGGACTTCTTGGCGGCGTCGGCCTGGGCCTGCTGGGTCGCCTTGGCCAGGTCGCGCTGCTCCTTCGCCAGCTGCTGCGCCGCCTGGCGCGGGGCGTCGGCGTTGGCCTTCTCGGGGTTGCCCTTCGCCGCTTGGTCCTTCGCCATCTCCTTGGCAAACTTCTCCGCGGCGTCGGCGGCCCGGTTCAACTGTTCCTTGGCCTCGGCCGGCGCCTTGGCGTTTTCCAGCGACCGCTTGGCGGCCTCCATCTGCTTCGCGGCTTCCTTCTGCGCTTGCTGGGCGGCCGGGGACTTCTGCTCCCCGCTCGCCTTGTCGAGGCGCTCCATTTGCCGAGCGATCTCGGCCTGCTGCTCAGATGCCTTCTTGGCGGCGTCGGGCGACTGCTCCTTGGCGGCCTCCGGCTTGCCGGCCTCGTTGGCGAGGTTGCGCTCCTCCTTCGCTAGCTCCGCGGCCTTGGCGGCGGCGTCCTTGCGGGCGAGCTTGTCGGCCAGGTCGCGCAGGGCGTCGGCGGCCTCGCGGGTCGCCTTGGCCTTGTCCTCCGCCTTGCCGGCCTGCTGCGCCTTGGCCAGAGCGTCGTTCGCCTTCTTCTTCTCGGCCTGGGCCTCCTCGCCGCCGCGGACCTGCTTGGCCTCGTCGGCGATCCGTTGCTGGTTCTGCTGCGCCTCGGCGGTGGGCGCCTGGTTCGGCTGCGCCTTGGCCTGGCGCTCCGCCTCGGCCGCGGCCTCCGCCTGCTTCTTGGCCAACCGCTCGGCGCGGGATGCCTCGGACTCCTTGCCGGTCATCTGCTCGGCGAGCCGTTCCAGCGCCTTCGCCGATTCCTCCATGCGCTTCTGTGTGGCGGCGTCGGCGGGCTTCTGGTTGGCCTGCTCGGATGCCTTCTTCGCGGCGTCGGCGGCCTCCGCTTTACGTTGGGGCGCCTCCGGCGCTTGCAGCGCAGCGGCCTCATTGGCGATCTGCTGCTGTTTCTGCTGCAACTCCTGCTGCTTATGCGGGGTGGCCTTCGGGTCGGCCGCGGCGTGTTTCGCCTCGTCGGCCAGGTCGCGCTGCCGCTTGGCCAGGTCGCGCGCCTGCTCGTCGGGCGGCTTCTGGCCGTTCAGCGCCTGCTGCAACCGCTCCAGTTCGCGGCGGGCGTCCTGCTGGCTGCTGTTGACGTCCTGCGGCCGGGCGTCCATCAGGTCGGCCAGGGCACGGTTCAGCGCCTCCTGCACACGCTCCTGCCGCGCCTCCTGGTTCGGGGCGTCCATCTTGGCCAGGCGCTCGGCGACGTCGGCCTGCTTGCGGGCGGCGTCGGTCAGCTTCTTCGCCAGTTCCTCGCGTGTCTTCGCCGCATTCGGGTCCTTCTTCTCGGCCTCCTTCGTGGCCTGCTCGGCCAGGCGGGCAGTTTCGTCCTGCTGGCGGCGCAGGTCGGCCACCTCGCGGGCGGCCTGCTGCTGCCTCTGGGCGAGCGTCGGTAGCTTGTCGGCCAGGCGATTCAGCGCCTGCTTCGTCTCCTCCATCTTGGCGTTGGCCGTCTTCGTGTCGGCCTTCTTCATCGCCTCGACGGCCTCGGCGGCGCGCTGTTCGGCCTGCTTGCGGTCCTGCTGGGCGGCCTGGTTCTGCGGCGGCACCGACAGCCGTTCCGCCGCCTGACGGATCGCCTCCTGCTCGCGCTGCAGCGGCTGCATCCGCTCCGTCAGCGGGGCCTTCTCGTTCGGCTTCTTCGTCTCGTCGGCCATCCGCTTCTGGAGGTCTTCTTCCAGGCGGGCCAGCTGGCGGGCGGCCTCACGCGGGTCCTTGGCCAGGTCGATCGCGCGGTCCAGGTCGTTCGCCAGCCGGTCCAACTCGCGGGCCGACTGGTCCTGATTCCGCAGGGCGTCGGCGATGTTGTTCTCCTTGAGCGCCTCGGCGGCCTTTTGGGCCTCATCCGGCTTGAGCGGGTTGGTCTTGGCGGCCTGCGTCGCCGCCTTCGTCTCCTGGGCCAGCTTCGCCGCCTGCTCGGCCAGCTCCTGCTGCTTCTTCGCCAGGTCGGCAAACTTCTCGTTGGCCTGCTTCCGCTCGGTGTCCTTCTGCGCCTCGGCCAGCTCGCGCTGCTTCTCGGCCAGTTCCTTCGCCTTGTCGGCGAGCTGCTTGGCCTGCTCAGCCCGGGCCTGGTCCACGGCGTTCTTTAGGGCCTCGCTCTGCTCGGTCAGGCGCTGTAGCTCGTTGGCCGCCTCCTGCTGTTCGCGCTTGAGCTGCTCCGTCTCGTTCTTCACCGACGGGTCCTTGACCGGATCCTTGGCGGCCAATTCGTCGGCGCGTTTGGCGAGTTCCTTCTGACGCTCGGCGGCCATTTCCAACTTCATCTGGTCGAGCCGCTGCTGCGCGAGCTGCTCGTTGGCCTTCTTCAACTCGTCGAGCTTCAGCAGGGCGTTGGCCAGTTCCTGGTCGGCGCCCTCGAATTTCTTGGTGCGGGCGTCGGGCGCCTTCTGCTTCGGGATGGAGCGCAGGTGCTCGGCGCTGTTGTGCATCTCCTTCTCGGCCACGTCCTCGATCCGGTTGGCGATCGGTTGCAGCTCCGCCTCGGCCGCCTCGCGAGCCAGGTCGCGCAGCGCCTCCTCGACGGACAGGTTGTCCTTCTGGAGTCCCTTCAAGTCTTGACTGTGTTCGGTGCCGAGGGCGGCCTCGTTCCGCGTTTCCTGTTGCAGGCGGTAGACGCCGCGCTTCTCTTTGCGGATGTCTTCCTTGATCGCCTCCAGCTTTTTGCTGATGCTGTCGCGCTTCGCCAGGATTTCCTGCTCGCGCAGAGGGATCGCCTGGCGTGAGATCTTCAGGTGGCGCCAACCCTCGGTGGGGAAGTAGGTGACGTTCGGCGTCAGGCCGGCCTCGGGGACGTTGCGGTTGTCCTGCACCTTGAGGCGGTAGGCGACCGAATCGCCGTCCTTCACCTTGCCGCCCAGGGCGAAGAGGTGGGCCGCCTGGGCTTCGCGGCCGCCTTCCCCCCAGAGGACGATGCGGTCGAAGGCGGGCGGGCCGTTGTTGACGCGGTACTCGACCTCCGCCGTCTGCACGCCGTAATCGTCGGCCAGCTCCGCCCCCACCGGCACTTTCTCGTAGGGCAGAACGGTCTTGGAGTCCTCGGGCAGCGTCGCCTTGACGCACTTGGGCGGCAAATCGAGGTCGGCGATGACCTTGTGCTCGTTCGGCTCGGTGCGGATGCCCTCCTCGGCCTCCATGACGAGGCGGTACGTGGCATCGCCGACGACGGCGACCTTGGCGCGGACGCCGAGGCGGTCTTCGGTCAGCTCGAGGTCGATGACCTGCGGCTCGGCGGCGTTCTTGCGGTCGCCGGGCTTGGGCGCCCAGTGGAAGGTGGCGGCGGTCGCGGGGCGGGTGAAGCGGAACTCGAAGTCGAGCTGACTGTGCTGGAGCGCCCGCAAGTCGGTGAGTCCGTTGACCACCTTCACCGGTTCATTGGCCTGGGCGTACTCGGGCGGGGTGATCGTGACGGCGGGGCTTTCGGCGGCCAGCTCCACGGGGACGATGCCGCGCACGTGGTGGGTGTCGCTGAAGACGCCGTCGGCCTCGACGTGGTAGGCGAAGCTGCCGGGGACCTTGTCGAACTTGAAGGAGAAGGCGTCGGGCCCGTCAGCGGTCATGCGCTCGTGGCGGAGTTGCCCCTGGCCGTCGTCGATGACGAGCGTGGCGGTAGCGGGCAGGGCGGCGCCGGCGCGCAGCGGGTGCGTGTGGGCCGACAGGGTCAGCGGCCGGCCGACCGCGGCGGCGGTGTCGCCGGGGGCCACCTCAAAGGCGAACGGGGCGGTGTAAACCGGGCGGCCCTGCCACGGGGAGAAAAAGCGCCTTGCCAGCTCGCCGTACTGTGCCGGGGCGACGGCCGCCGGCGAGGCCACCAGGAGCAGTACGCCGACGGCGACGGCCCCCAGCACCCAGACAAAGCGGGCGGGGACGGCCCGGAGGAAGTCGAGGCGCGAGGAGCGGGCCTCGGTTTCGCTGATGAGCAGGGCAATGAAGGCCGGCGAGCCGTGATAGCCTTCCGTGTCGCCGGACAACTCGACGGTGCTGGTGAGGCGCTCGCCGAGGTCGGGATATTTCTCCTCGACGACGGCGGCGATGGTTTCGGGGTCGAGGCGGCGGCAGAGCGGCACCACCAGGCCGAAGACGGTGAGCGACACGGCGAGCCCCGTCCAGACCGACAGCAGGGCGGCGCGGGCCGTCCAGGGCAGTTCAAAGGCGGCGTCGGCCAGCAGCGCCAGGCCGCCGCTGAGGGCCAGCGCCAGCAGCAGGACGCTGGCGCCGCGCACCGCCCGCAGGAGGCGGACGTGCCGGACGACGGCGTCAATCTTCGCGCGGAGCGTCGGAGGCAGGACAGCGACGGTAGCCATTACGACAATCCCCCCAGAGTGTTGTCCCCCAGGGCGGGGGACGGCAGCGTCAACTTCGAAAACAGGGGCCGCGCCGGCCCCCACGTCAATGCGGGGCGCCACGGCGGCGTCAGGTGGGCTGCGGCGATCGCTCCCCCCGGAGCCATCACCGCCGAAGAATGGATTGTAAACGGAAGAGGAAGGCGGGGGCAAGCAGATTGCGCGCGGGACGGATTGGACCCTGTTGATTGGGGCCGCTCGAGCACCCCGAGGTGGTGCAGCTCAGGCAGAGCCCGCAGGTCACGCCGGTCGATCTGGAGCGGCCGGGCCGGGCGTACGTCCGCGTCGCTGGATGTGCCCAGGGCCCTTTCGTTTCACGGCCCCGTGAAACGAATCGCGTTTCCCGATGTCCTTGGCAATCACTGCCTTACGGCCGGCGGGCACCATTCGTTTCACCACTTTGGTAGTTCTCCTGTGCGGGATGCCCCGGGCTTGTCCCGGGGAGTGTCACGTTGGCTGCTACGCAACCGCGGAAGGCCCCGTGGTTTTTCTTCTCCGCCCTGGTAGCTGCCAACGTGACACTCCCCGGGGCAAGCCCGGGGCATCGCAGAAACGAGCATCTCGCACAGTAAAAGTAGACAGCCTTCTTGGGGGCCAATGAAACGATTCGGCAGGGAGAAAATTGGGGCGAATCGACGGGCGCTGTGAATCTCCAGCTCAACCGGGGAGAGGCCCGTCTTGGCCGGCGGGCACGTCAGCGCGCGTGGCATCGACGGCCGCCGCCACGTCTTCGGGACGCAGATCGTCGAGCAGGTCGAGCGGGCTGCGCACTCCGGTCACTCCCTGTCGGGCGACGTGGGTATAGATCATGGTGGTTTCGAGGCTCTCATGTCCCAGCAGCAACTGCACCGAGCGGACATCGACGCCCCGTTCCACCAAGTGCGTGGCAAAACTGTGCCGCAGGGTATGGCAGCCGATGCGGCGGTTCGGTGCGGCGCGGCGGGCTGCCGCCACCACGGCCCGCGCCAGCAGTCCCGGATTGACGTGTTGGCGACCGATGTTCCCGGTCTTGGGGTCGCGGGAACGGTGCTGGCCGGCGAACAGGAATTGCCAGCCGAATTCCTCCGCCGCCCGGGGGAATTTCTTGGCCAGGGCGAACGGCAGCGGAGCGTAGGCCAGTCCGGCCGCCCGGTCGGCGTCGTGCCACGATCGGCGCTGGGCCAGATGGCGCTGGAGGTCCGGCTCCAGCGACCGGGGCAGCATCACCACGCGATCCTTGCCGCCCTTGCCGTGGCGGACAGTCAGCTGGTGCCGCACGAGGTCCACGTCGTGGACGCGAACCTGACAGCACTCCAACCGCCGCAGCCCGGTTCCGTAGAGCAGCCGCGCCATGAGCTGGTACAGGCCCTCGTTCCCCTCGACGGCCGCGAGGAAACGGCTCACTTCCTCGGGCGACAGCACGATGGGCAGCCGTTTGGGCCGCCGGGCGCGGAGGGCATCGAGGCGCGGCAGTTCGATCCCGAGAACCTGCTGATACAGGAACAGCAGGGCCGCGAACGCCTGGTTCTGCGTGCTGGCGCTGACGTGGCCGTTGGCCGCCAGGTCGGTCAGGAACAGCTCGATTTCCGCCGCTCCCATTGTGTTGGGGTGACGCAGACCGTGGAAGCGGATGAAGCGCTCGGCCCAGCCGGCGTAACAGTTTTCGGTGCGGGGGGAGAACTGGCGGACGCGACAGGCGCGGCGGATGCGGTCGAGTAGGCGGGGTGGCTCGGGACAGGGCAACTCGCCCACGGGGAGGCCGAGGACGTCGTGGTAGAGGAAGGTGAGGGCGGTGTGGGCTTCTTCCAGGGTGTTGAGTGGGTCCTTGGCGGTCTGGGCGACGTGTTCGAGGAAGCGGCCGACGTCGCCGGGCGTCAGCTCGCGGGGATGGCGTTTGCCGTGGAACAGGACGAATTGGAGCGTCCAGTGGGCGCAGCGTTCGGCGGGTCCGTCTTGGCCGAAACGCGACCGGGCCACCTGGCGGACAAGGTCGAGGAGCCGCGGGGGCTGGGCCGGGATGGTGCCGTCTGCGGAGGAAGTGGACATACAAGGATCTCCTGGAGGGGCAACCGGGGCCTGGAATCGGTAGTGTACTCCCGAACAGAAGAAGAGGAAAGGAAAAAATCGGCGCCGGCCGAATTTGCTTGACCGGGGAGCGTCGGCGCGGTGAAGTACCTGTATTAGAGCGCGCGCGCACGCGAAGTAGCGTGCTTAGGGCGCGCGCGCACTCGAAGCCCAAGTTCGGCCGCTTTCGTTTCCTAGTCGCCCGACTGTCGTGATCGCTGACGGCTCCCGGCGAATGCTCGTATCCTCAGTGGCAGACAAAGGGGTTCTCGCATGGCTCGCTATTATGCAGTTGGTCTTTTCGTTTTGGTGCTGGTTGGCTGCAGTGGTTCGTCTACCACTGGCAAACAGAGCGCGAGAGAAAGCACAAAAGAAGGCCGAGGTGAAGGTAGTGGAGGTGGCGGAGGTGGTTCAGGGTACTTGAGCGACCCGTCCCGCTCGGGGGAGGAGAACCTAAGAAGACAAAAGGAGTGGGATGCCATGCATCCCAAACATCCGGCACCGTCAGAGCTGCCATGGTCGCCCCCACCCGAGACAGCGCGGGCTGTTCAACCCGACCCTAGGGCGGAGGCTGTTCAGCCCGATCCCAGGGCAGAGGCTGTACAGCCCGATCCCAGGGCGGAGATTCGTAAATGAACCAATCGTTTGGCCTCGATGTGCAAAGTTAGTGCTGCCTTGGCTCAAGCTATCGTGAACGTTAACGCCGCCCGTCGTGGCGCGGCGGCTACGCTGAGTGGACTTTCTTTCATCATGCCAACCTCCCCGCCTCGAAGAATGATACCTCCGCCGCCGTACAGACCCCCTTCCAGCGATGGTGGCTGGTGCGGTATGATTCTCGGGATTCCGGTTTTATTGATAGTTGCGTTTATGCTTCTCACTTGGCTTCTTAGATCACTTGGATGCCAAGGTTGGGAGCCGGCAGGGCAAGGCAAAGCAGAAAAGGGGTCGGGTTCCCGCGTCTCTTCAAACAAATAAAGATGATAAAGTTCAGGGCAATGGGGCAATGGGGACATACAGGATTATAAGTCCGAACAAAGGGGCTGCTGCTGACCGGCCGCGGGGGGAACCATGGTGACAGTTTACGCATGTTCAATATTAGCATGTACTTACGACAAAATGTCCCCGGCCGCTCCCTCTGGGACGCGCGGCCGCCCCTGGACGCGCGGCATCGGCCGCGACCGGACGGAAAGAAAAGAGGACGGGAAAGAAAAGAGGACGCGGCTCATTTTCGGGGTTGTTACTTGGTCGCCCAACAATGCGAAGGGAAAGGGGATATCGTAGATTGTCCTTGCCGAACCAACGGCTAAAGGTGACCGGGCCCGCCACGGTGGTTTTCCACACTTGAACGTCCTGGCTGGCGACGATGCGAATATGGCACGCAAGCAACCGTATAAGATAAGCTACGACCAAGCGACCAAGAAGCACCTGCGTGCCATCGAAGCGAACTACCACTCGCTCATTCGCGCGGCAATTGAAGAGCAGTTGCAATTTGAACCGGCGAAGGAGACTCGTAATCGAAAGCCGTTGCGGCAGCCCGCGCCCTTTGAGGCCACCTGGGAAATCCGCTTTGGGCCAGATAGCCGTTTCCGTGTGCTTTATGGGATTGATGAGGAAGGTCGCGAGGTCCAGGTCCAGGCCATCGGGGTGAAAGCAGGCAACCGACTGTTGGTCGCCGGAGAGGAGGTAGAACTGTGAAGGTTGCAACTCAAGACGAAGTCGCCGCCGATTTTGCTGAATACGTGAAGGCCACCAAGAAAGGTCCGGTCGTCGTGACGAACAAGGGCAAACCGGTAGCGGTGTTGCTCAGGTCCGAGAGCGATGAAGATGTTGAGCGCTTGCTCATGGGGCACTCCCCAAAGCTGCAAGCGATCTTGCAAGCCGCTCGCAAGCGGTTTCGAGAGGGGCGCGGCATCCCTCATGAAACGTTCTGGAAGGAAGTCGAAGAGGAGAATGCCCGCAAGAGTCCCAAGCGAGTTCGCCCCGCAAAGAACACCCGAACCAACGGCTGAAGCTGAGAAAGAAAAGGAGAAAGAAAAGAGAGAAAGAAAAGAGGACGCGGCTCATTTTCGGAGAAAGAAAAGAGAGAAAGAAAAGAGGACGCGGCTCATTTTCGGGGTTGTTACTTGGTCGCCCAACAATGAGCCGCGTCCTCTTTTCTTTCCTGGTCGCCCAACAATGAGCCGCGTCCTCTTTTCTTTCCCGCTTTTCTTTCCCGATGCTTGAGCCGTATGCGTCGAAAGGTACCTGTACGGTTCTGAGGGGAGGGGGTCTCTCCGGCACCGGACAATACGGGCGGGCCGCCCTGGAGATAATCGAAGCGCCGGGATGGTAAAGGAGCACAGCTCGCCAGGGCCGGGTCAGTGGGACATGAAGGGCCTGGCAGAAAAACATTTGTCCCATTCACGACTTTTGTCCGTTGATGGGAGTGGACCGCTTTTTTCTCGACACTGATCGGGAGAAAAAAAGGGGTCAGGTTCATTTATTGACAGACCAATCGAGGAGGAAAATAAATGAACCTGACCCCTTTTCCTCCCCTTTATACTGACCGGCGCGGGGTTACGCTGACCGGCGAGAGTTACCGTGACCGGCGCGGGGTTATGCTGACCGGCGCGAGTTCTCATGACCGGCCGGTCAGCTGAATGAATGGTTCGGCGAGAACAGGAGACGACGCTCCATGATTGACACACAAGTTGCGCGCAATGTCCCCTGTCCGTGCGGCAGTGGCAAGAAGTTCAAGAAGTGCTGCCTGCTGCGGCAATCCAATGGGCCACCACCCATGAATGGGATCGGCCCACCAGCCAACGCCCACTCCCGGCGGGGGCAGGTCGAGCCGGGTTCGCCTACCTTCTGGAGTCATCCGCCGGGACAACCGAATGCGCCTCCGCCTGGCGACGGCGAGTGGGTGGAATACGTCTTTGTTAATGGCAAAGGCTGGACGCATGAGAGTGAGTTGAAGCCGGGCGACCAGTACCGGCTAAAGGGCGGCGGGTGGGGAACGGTTGAACCCGAGCGCGTGATCGGCACCACCAAGGAACACCCCTTCTACGTCCGCGGCAAGGGTTGGACGCCGCTCGCAGAAATCCGACCGGGCGACTGGCTTCGGACTGACAATGGCTGGGTACAGGTGACCAAAATCGAGGACACCGGCCGCTACGAAACTGTGTACAACCTGCGGGTGGCCGACTACCACACCATGTTCGTCGGCAGTCGAGAATGGGGATTCGGGGTCTGGGCGCATAACACCTGTTACGAAATCAGGCAGATTGCAGGCAATAAGTTCGGCCTGTATAATTCTGCAACAGGCGAAGCGGTCCTCCTCGAAGGGCGTCCAATCACCGCGAACAGCATGGAGGGTGTTCGACTTCTGGGGACGGATGCGGCGGGAATCGCTGACTCAACTATCTCACGCATTCCCGGACTTACGGCGGATGGGCTTCTCCCTCCCGGTGTTCATCAAGCAACCTTGCCCGACTTAATGGCACGCTTTGGAGGCAACTCCAAACGGGCGGAGGTGTTGGGCAATCTTGAAAAAATGGTCGCCGATGCGAAGGCGGCTGGTCTTCCGGTGAAGAAGGTCTACGTCGCGGGTAGTGCTACGACCGCGAAGCCGTATCCCGGCGATTTTGATGCGATTCTGGTTCTTGAGAAACCACGCTCAAGCATCACGTCGCCTGCCCAACGGCAATTCCTCGATGAAGCGTTCGTCAAGAGGACGTACAAGGGGGACGTGTTCGCGATCGTGGAAGGTGACTCTGCTCTCACTGAAAAGCTCAACTTCTTCTCCAAGACGAGGGAAGGAACGGCACGCGGCGTCATCGAAATCCCATTGAAATAATCGCGTCGGACAGTCAAGAAGTATATCGAGGACCCTGAGATGAGCGACGAACCGTCACACCCGGTTTCAATGTACTGCACCGGCGAAAAATGTGGGATTTGTGGCCAGCCAGCAACCCACAAGGTTAGCGAGGTGATGTTCGATGATGACCTCGACCCGCACCGGCACCCCCTGACATCGTATGTGTGCTGTAGGCACTTCCGAGCGATCATGGGAGATGCAGCCCGGTGCAAGACAACGTCAGTTGCCTTGTAACGCATCTGATCTTTGGAGACAAAGATGGTCGGGAGTCGAATTGAGTCAAATCGGGCCGAACCAGGTGCTTCAGCGGACCGGCCACGGTGCGCCGAGTAACGGCGTCGTTGATCCCCGTGTAACACGGGAAAGGTTGAGCGTGATACCTTTGGGTCGCCTGACCTACCTGAAGGGGAAACCTGGAGGGG
>Ga0116217_10002258_pt1 | contig 17946 bp, 12 predicted proteins | sample Sb_taG_6_FD_89697 | JGI IMG/M metagenome (GOLD analysis project Ga0116217, IMG submission 89697) | Peat soil microbial communities from Weissenstadt, Germany - Sb_50d_4_PS metaG | ecosystem: Environmental > Terrestrial > Soil > Wetlands > Peat | place: Germany: Weissenstadt | collected 2010-09-21 | reverse complement strand
CGGGAGAAATTACGATTTTAGAACTGGACCAGGGATCGGGAGCATTTACTGACTATTTCGTAGTATGCAGCGGGACCAACCCTCGACAGATCCAGGCGATCTCGGACGAAGTCGAGGAACGGCTGGAGAAGGCAGGGCAGCGTCCGACTCACATCGAGGGTTACAACCAAGCCGAATGGGTTTTGCTCGACTACGTCAACTTCGTGGTGCACGTGTTCTCCGAGAAGGCGCGCAAGTTCTACGATTTGGAACGCTTGTGGAAGTCCGCCAAGCGATTGGAGCCGTCGGAACTGGGAAAGACAAAACGGACGGCGGCACGAAGCATCGTGAAAAAGCGAGCTTAGAAAACGCAGGTCACGGATTTCACCGACTCCTACGAATTGTAAGAGAGGAACCTGATCCGTCTCGATCCGTGCAAATCTGTGGCTTCGGTCTTTATGGCCTCTTTTTCCAATTCAAATCCGCAGTGGGGTAGTTCGTACCGCCTGATCGCCTCCGAGAAATGGAAAGCGAAATCGGCTGCGATTGGACGCGACGTCACCGACGCGCTCGTCGAGTACGCACGACCAAAATCTGGCATGAACGTCCTGGATCTGGCTAGCGGTACGGGCGAGCCTGCCATCAGCCTGGCGTCCCGCGTCGGCTTTGAGGGTCATGTCACGGCTCTCGACCTCAGCAGCGACCTGCTCGCAATCGCGGCTGAACGGGCTCAGCAGCGCGGATTGAAGAATTTCTCGACACAGCAAGCGGATGCTCACCAGCTACCGTTTCCAGATCAAAGCTTCGATTTGGTCACCAGCCGCTTCGGTGTAATGTTCTTTCAGGATTGTGAAAGGGCGCTTCGCGAAGTGAATCGCGTACTAAAACCGGGGGCGCGAGCTTGTTTCCTGGCGTGGGGACCGTTCGAGCAACCGTACTGGTCGAGCACAATGGGCGTGGTGGTCGATCACGTTGGAGGGCCAGCCATCGCACCCGGCGGACCGGATCCGTTCCGGTTTTGCAACTCCGGAAGTTTGTCGTCGGTGATGCGGAAGGCGGGTTTTGGCGACGTTAAGGAAGAAACCAGAACTGTGCCCTGGACCTGGCCTGGGACAGCAGAAGAAGTTTGGGAGCAGGCGCAGGCGGTTGCCACCCCGTTTCTTCCCCTGCTGCAGCGCATCCCAGCAGGCAAGAGAGACGCAATCGACCAAAACGCGATAACCGCGATTCAGCAACACGCCGATGGCGACAGCATAAAATTTGGCGCCATGGTAGTTCTCGCCTCGGGAACCAATATCTAAACACCAGAGACCCCGATTGAAGAATCCGCTTATCCAACTCACCTTCGTCCAGGCCCGCCGAATCTGGCTGCATGCCCAGCGCCTGGACACCACCGAACCCTTCGGCTCCGTCCCGAAGGCCACGCCGGCAGCGGTGGCGCACCTGGGCTACTTGCAGATTGACACCATCTACGTCATCGAGCGCAGCCATCACCACATCCTCTACACACGCATCCCTACGTATCGTCGCGAGCATCTGCATCAGGCACAGAGCATCGACAAGACCGTTTTCGAGTACTGGACGCACGCCCTGTCGTACGTGCCGACGGAGAGCCTGCGGTTTTATGTGCGCCAGATGCGCCAGGCGCACCAGGATTGGCAGCGTCGCAACGGCTGGTTCGGCACGGTTTCAAACGGTGACCTGCGCCGAGTGTTGTCGCGCATCCGCAGACATGGCGCGCTCACCATCCGCGACATCGAGGACGAGCCGGTGGAAAAAGACTACGCGTGGGCCAGCCGCAAGCCTTCCAAGCGCGTTCTGGAGCTGGCTTTCTACAAGGGCTTGGTGACGATTAGTCAGCGGGTCGGAATGCTGAAGACTTATGAGCTCATGACTCGCCATTTCGGTTGGGACCGTCTGCCACGCGCAGCCACCGAAAGGGAAACTTTGAACTACCTGCTTGATCGTGCCCTGCAATCGCAGGGGATCGTGAGTGTGGAATCGATCTGTCATCTGGACGCTCCACGCAAACCAGTGATGAGGCGTCTGCTGGAGTCGCGAGTCCGTCGAAAGGAGCTGATACCTGTGCAACTGGAAGGAGCGGGCCAATGGCAGCACTGGGTCCGTCCGGAGACTCTCGATGCCATTCCCGATCCGGCGCAGGAACAGATTCATATTTTGTCCCCCTTCGACCCGCTGATCATCCAGCGCAAGCGATTCCGGCTCTTCTTCGATTACGACTATCGCTTCGAAGCTTACGTTCCCAAGCACAAGCGGGTATTTGGCTATTTCGTTTGCCCGGTTCTGATCGGGGATCGGATCGTTGCCGCCCTCGACCTCAAAACCGACCGGTCACAGAAAAAACTCCTGGTGCAGCGCTGGCACTGGATCGGCCGGGCAAGGTCCCGCGCCCATCAGCCGCAGGTGGAAGCCGCGTTGCACAAGTTCGAGCAATTCCAGTTGTGTCGGAATTAGATCGAGCGCTAGCCATTCGGCGATTAGCGCGCGTCAGTCGCCAAAAGATCTGGCTCTGCACCTTCATGCACTACGAGCTGTTGTTCTTCGATCGGAAGTAGGGGCGGGTTGAATGCGCCGAGAATCCATTCGGTGCTAAAGAGCTACCTATATCCCCAGGATAAATCGTTACCCATGTAACCGGATTGGACAAACAGAAATCATGCGCCCGGAGAGATTCGAACTCATAAAGAAAAACTCCGCTACAGTACCTTCTCGAGCAGTCGCATTTCCTTTGTGCGGTTAGTTCGGCTGAATTTCTCTGTGTCCTCCGCGCCCGCTGTGGTTAAATCCCGATGTGAAGCTGAGAATTGCGTGGATTGGCAAAACGAAAGAGGCCGCCATCCAGTCATTGACTGAGGAATATCTGAAGCGGCTGTCGCGTTACGGCGATGTGCAGGGGATGGCGGTGCGAGATGAGTCAGCCCTGCTGAAGCTGGGCGGCCGCGAGGCACGGCCCACTCGACATACACTCGTGCTGCTCGACAGTCGTGGGAAGCAGCTTTCCTCGGAGGAGTTCGCCGAGTTTCTCGGGAATCATCAAGATCGCAATCCTCTTCCGCTGTTGTTTGCCGTGGGCCCCGCGAACGGATTCACCGAGGAAACGCGCCAGGAAGCGAACTTGTTACTCTCTCTAGGAAAAATGACAGTTGCCCACGAACTGGCGCGAGTGGTATTGCTGGAACAACTTTACCGCGCGTTCACTATTTTGAAAGGACACCCTTACCACCTGGGACACTGAAAACGACACTGAAAACCGCTCGCGAAGTCAGGCAGGTACCTTCGTGATGTTTCTCATTCTCAGGGGGCAGTTTAGAGTCGATGCCACGTTGTTCGCAGATGTTGATTGTTTAAGGAGCCCTCCCCCATGAAGAACCCTTTCGACGTACTTCGGATGAAAGAGCAGGAAATCCAGCGAGTCAAACAATAAATAGAAGCGCTGCGGCTTACCGCCAAGTTGCTCGGAGAAGAACCTCCTTCTACCGGCGACGGAAAAGTCGAGTTCCGCCAAGTCGTCAATATGCCCTAGAAAAGCCTCGAGCCAACAGTCAGTGTAGGCGCGTCGTCGCCTACACTCCCTTTTGCTGATGCGGTATGCGAACGAGGGCCCGCGTTGGAAGGACGATCGTCACTTCTCAATCGATGAGCGCTATGGCCTGGCTACATCAACTATCCAGACTCCTCTTCCAGCTTGGCTTTTCAGGTGCCGATTATTTCCGGTTTGCCCGTGAACCTTTCGGCTAACTGGTCATCCCGTCATTTCGCTTTCTCGATGTCGCCGGGCTTCCAGTTCTTGTCGAACCAGGGCCAGCCGCTGAACGCGGCCTCGGTCGGGCCATATAGTCTGATGATCGTGAAATAGCCTTTTCCCGGTACGGTCCGCATCCAATTCTTTTCCTGCCCCTTCGGTGCGGCGGGGGCGAGGTAGATATCAACAGAGCCATCCGCGTTGGCCACCGGATTGTCTCGCGACCCAAGCGATGGAAAAGGTTGGCCATTGGCGAGGCCGGAAGCCTGCTCAGCATCATACAAGGTCAATGACCAGAACCTTTCCGCAGGAATGCCTTTCGGGAGATTCAGTCGGTAGTGTTTGCCGCCGAGAAGCGGATCACCATCCGCGTCTTTGAAGGCAACCATGTATCTGGCACCCAAGCCTGGCACGCGCGAGATCATGCCGGGACTTATCGAGTAGTAGCAGGTGAAGAAAGCGATCCTCGCGTCCAGATCGCGATAGTTGTCTGCCGTCCGCATCCACGTCAGATCGAGAGCCATGTCGAGATTGGGATCCAGCCATTGCCGATCGGGGAACACGTGCGCGCCAGCCCAGGTCTGCGTGTCTTCGTAGGCTATGACCTTGCTCATCTTCCACGCTGTCTTGGCAGCCTTATCGAGGATCTCGCGCGTGTGTGGATTGGGATTGAACGGTTTTCCTTTCACGATTCCTAGCGCGGCCAGCATGCCGCGCCAGTCGGCGTCGGGAACGGCGTTGACTGGTTCGCTGTCAATAAATCGCTTCAGTACTTCAAAGGCGCTGGCGTCTTGCGGCCAGATCATGTTCGCAGGCTTCGCGGATGCGTCAGGGAACTCCATCGGCTTGGCGCTGTCCTCTTTGCCAAGCGGATAAACTTTTGTCTCCGCGATGAGTTTGTCCGGCGGCCCTAGATCCGAAGCGTCCTTATAGAAGGCGCGCCAGAACAGAAAGATGTTGTTGGTGGCGGAACGATAGACGAAGGTATCGCTGGGAATCGGCCCGGAATAACCAGGCGGCAGAAGAAGAAACTTGCCGCCCTTGCCTTTGTCAGGCCCGAAAAAACCTACGTCGCCGGACCAGGGTGTGCCGCCGGGCGCGACTCCTTGAAGCGGACGCTGGTAGAAGTCATCGAACATGCCCTGGATCAGGCCGGGAACTTCGACCACTAGCGGTCCGTCCTTACCCACGTCCAGGTAACTCATGGCATAGATCACGTCGGAGTTCGGTGTGGTGACGATCGTCTTGGCGTCGAGCCGCTGCTTCCAGGTCGGGAGCACGTTGTAGCCAGCCCCGAAGACTTTCTCCGAGCCTTCCTTCATACCCATGGTATTGAGAATGGGAAGGGCCCAGAGGTAAACCTGCGTAGCCCTCTGGAAGAGCAGCTCGTCGCGCAGTGTCTGCGTGGTCTCTTTGGTGGGATAGTTTTCGTTGAACGGGACGTTGGCGAGTTTATCGAAGTTGGGTTCCTGAGCGAATGCGACAGGCACTGCGCACAGCAAAAGCGCACTCGCAAGAACGAAAATATGATACTCACGCTTCATAAGTCTGAACTCCTTAATTGGGTTCAATCCTTCAATCAACCGCGCTTACTGCACCTGCTCAATCGACGGTGGTTGCCACGTGCCGTCGAGGATGGCTTTGTCCGCCCAATAGGCACGCAGGTACAGCGAGAAGGTGCCGTTCGGCGCGGGCAGCCAGTTGTTTTCCTTTTCTGCACCCGGCGATTTGGCACCGGCATAAAGCGTCAGCGAACCATCCGCGTTGTACTTTAGGTTCTTGTTCTTCGTGCCCAGCGAATAGCGCCCCAGCGGATTAGGGCTGAAGAGGTGGTACTGGTCGTACAAAGTTACAGACCAGAAGCCCTTGACGGGAGGCACTTGGCCTTTCGGAAAGGTAATCGAATACAGGTTCTGCCCGTTCATCTGTTTGCCCTGGCTATCATCATCTGTATAGATGTACTTGGTTTCCGTGGGCAGGTTGTCGTACATATTCGACCTGGCGGTGGCGGCGCGGTTGAGATAGTCGGTTCCCCACTCTGCGTTGTTCACAGGTGAGTTCCAGCCGTTCCCGGCAGGTCGGCCGTTGTAGCGCCATTGAACGAATGGTGAAATTATTTCCTGTTCGGCGGAGACGGCGGTCGCCGTGAGTGTCTGCTTGATCGCCGGGTCCTTGGCGGCTGCGTCCAGCACGCTGCCGATCCATTGGTAGAGAGCTTCCTCGCCCGGCAGCGGCGGCACTGACTTCATTACTGCCGGCAATTCGTCGAAGAATGTCTCCGGGTTCACCCACTTGCTCTCGCCTCCTTTGGACGGAGGTGAAGGAAAGTGCGGGAGCTTGCTCCAGTCCTTGGTCTTCATCTTCCCGTCGAACTCCGACAGCGGGTAGAAGACGACCTGGCTCAACACCGGCTGGATGGCCGCGTGATCCTGTGGCGTGTCATCCATGAAAATGCGCGGAACGACAAACGCCAACGGCGTGGAAGATCGCACTACCGCTGTGATGCCGACGGGCGCTTTGCCTTTCCAGTCAGGCCCGACGATCATGTAGAAGCCCGGCTTGGTGCCGTACTGCTTGCCAATGTTCGAGAACTCGTCGGTGCGCGCATCATAGATCGGATAAACCCAGAACCGATCCCCGAAGTCTGGCACTTGAAAAACAATGGGCTCCTTGTCCAACGGGAAGAAGCCAGCGCCATACGCGACATCCTGATTTGGGCAGGCGATGAAATGCTGTTCCGGGCTGACATAACCCGTCAGCATCGCGTTCCGCCCGAACGCGACCGGCACCACGCCGCCGAGCAAGCCGGGTTCGGGTGCCTTGGAGAAGGCGGCAGCACGATTGGCCATATTGACCATCGGCCAACCCCAGATGTACGCCATCCGCCCGACCATCTGGACGTATTCCGTAGTCATCGCTGTGCCTGCAACAGCACCGGGAACTTCGGCGGCTGTTTTTGGAAGCGGAACTTGCTGCGCCTGTGCGGACGTGAGCGCCAGCGCACCAAAGAGCGCGACGACGATGAGAGTTTGTCCGATTATTGTTTTCGTGGTTTTCCTTTCGCGGGGCATTTCGACTTTTTCGACGCGCAGATTTCCATGTAGGTTCATGGAGAACCGCCTTCATCCCGAACTTTCAGAATCGGCAAGTGACAATACTGAATCTATGGCCGGGGTCTATACCGCTGATGTGATCTGGATCACAGAGGTATGTAATGCACGCGGCTCACACACTCGTGCAATCGCTCAGACTATCAACAGGGTGCCGCCCCGAAAACTGGCAAGACCGCCAGTCCGCTCACGGGCTTTGGAGAACTGGGGAACATCAGGTGAGTTTCGAGCGAGTGGTCGGCAAGTCTGAAGTTGTCGGTGCGCCGCCGCATGGCAGTCCCAAAATGGAAATGTCCTCCGATTTCTTCCCGCTTTATCCTTGACTTTCACGCGCCGTTCCAGTTAATCCTATAACTGTACAGTCAGCTTCAAGATAACCTTGAAAACTCCTAACCCCTTATTCCGGAATATTTTGCATTTAAGTCCTTATAATTCAAAGATCTTGGTGGTAGTCCGTCCCTAATCCCATGATTCCAAAAGATCAGGGGGGAGGGGGTACCGGCTAACGAAAAAGTAAACAAGTTCGCCCCACCGGAAAGCGCAAAAATAAACTTGGTCAACGGTTGTACCCGCACGCCTCCGCGCCCGTGCAACCGCCCGAAGCAAGGTACAATCAATCATCCCAAGTATGCAGGACATCCGTCGCGGTCTGATCATCGTCAACACCGGGCCCGGAAAGGGCAAGACCACGGCTGCCATGGGAACCGCGCTACGGGCGGTTGGCCAGGGGATGCGGGTGCTGATGCTGCAATTCCTCAAGGGCTCGTGGCATTACGGCGAACTCGATGCCGTGCAGGCGTTTGGAGACAAATTCATCATGAAGCAAATGGGTCGTGGCTTCGTGAAAGTAGGAACCGAGAAGCCTGACCCTGAAGACGTCAAAATGGTTGAAGACGCTTGGTCCGAGGCAGAGCGGGCGATCCACTCCGGCACCTGGGATTTGGTGATTCTTGACGAGATTAATTACGCCATCAGCTACGGTATGCTCGATCCGGCGAAGGTGGCCGAAAGCCTGAAGACCAAGCCGGAGATGGTTCATGTTATCTTGACCGGCAGGAATGCGCACCCGACAATCGTTGAACTAGCCGACACGGTTACGGAAATGCGCCAGGTAAAACATGCGTACGAAAAGGGTGTGATGGCGCAGAGAGGGATCGAATACTGATTAGGAAGCTTCTGGCTTCTAGCTAGAAGCTAGCAGCCAGAAGCTAGTTAAAATATGACTTGGTTCAAACGACAATCCGGCGAACTGGATGCAACGGGCGAGAAGAAAGTCCGCACTGAAGGCTTGTGGGTGAAGTGTGAGCACTGCCGGCAGATCATCTGGAAAAAGGATCTGGAAGATAACCTCAACGTGTGCCCGAAGTGCGACAAGCACTTCCGCATCGACGCCCGAACCCGCCTGGCGCAACTTTTGGACGACAACCAGTACGAGGTTTTCGATGCCAACCTGGTTTCGACCGATCCGTTGAAGTTTGCCGACCTGAAGACTTATTCATCGCGACTGGAGCAGGCGCAGGCTGACACCGGACTGAAGGATGCCGTCATCAATGCGCGTGGCAAACTCAACGGGCGGCCCGTGATCGTAAGCGCCATGGAGTACTCGTTCATCGGCGGAAGCATGGGCGCGGTGGTAGGGGAAATGATCACTCGGGCCATCGAGCAAGCGACGGAGAGCAGGGCTCCCATCATCATCGTTTCGGCTTCGGGCGGGGCACGCATGATGGAAGGCGTCATCAGCTTGATGCAACTGGCCAAGATCTCAGCCGCGTTAGCCCGCTTGGACGAAGCCCGCGTGCCCTACATCTCGGTGCTGACCGATCCAACTACGGGAGGCGTGACCGCTTCCTTCGCCATGCTGGGCGATTTGAATATCGCCGAACCTGGAGCGTTGATCGGCTTCGCCGGGCCGCGCGTGATCGAGTAAACCATCCGGCAGAAGTTGCCTCAGGGCTTTCAACGCAGTGAGTTTCTGCTCGAGCATGGAATGCTCGACGCCGTAGTACCCCGCAAGCAGTTGAAGCCGTATATTGGGCGGGCGCTGGAATTCATGGCAGCCGCATAGCATTCAGCTCTCAGCCATCAGCTCTCAGCTGACCCGCCTCCAGCACCGTTCGGACCACATCCTTCTACGTTGAATGATGGATCGTGGCAAACTCCGAATCGCAACCTGCAAACTGGTAATCTGATATCTGATAGCTTCCAATGTCCTACGAAACCGCGGTTGCGCGTATGTACGCTCTTGGTCACGAGCTGACGCAAACCCCATCGCACAAGTTTGACCTGGCACACATGCGGGTGTTGCTGGAAGCTTTGAATCATCCGGAACGGAAGTTTCCCGGCGTCCTGATTGCCGGTACGAACGGCAAGGGCTCGACGGCGGCTACGCTGGCCTCCATTCTTCGAGCCTCGGGTTTGCGCACCGGGCTGTACACATCACCGCATCTGGTGCGGATCAATGAAAGGATTCGCATCAACGGCAGCGAAGTCAGCGATGACGATTTCGCTTTGCTGCATGATGTGGTGGATCGCACGGCGGAGCGTTTAGTCGAAGAGGGCGAGTTGCCCTGGCATCCCAGTTTCTTCGAGATGCTGACCGCGATTGCGTTTGAATACTTCGCGCAAAACAAAGTGGAGATCGCGGTGTTGGAAGTTGGTATGGGCGGGCGGCTCGATGCGACCAACGTAATTGAACCGCGCGTGAGCGTGATCACAGACATCTCGCTCGACCATCAGAAGTTCCTGGGCAACACCCTAACCGAGATCGCGCGCGAGAAAGCAGGCATTATCCGTCCTGGCGGAGTCGTCGTGACGCTACCGCAACAGCCGCAGGCCAACGACGTGATTGGGGGCACGATTTTGGAATTGGGAGCGCAGGGCGTGAGCGCAGTGCCTTATGTGCCTCCGGTATCTCCGGGTAGCGATCGGTATCTGACGCGCACCCCCGAATCGGCCGCGGAGTGTCTGGCTTCACGTTATCCGCTACAGGTAATGGGGAAGCAGATCTCGGTGGAAACGCCACTGATTGGCCGGCATCAACTGCGAAACATCGCGCTGGCAATTGCCACGGTGGAAGTTCTCAGCCATCAAGGGTTTCCGATTACGCCAGAAGCGATCGAACGTGGCATTCGCGAAACCCGTTGGCCGGGACGCTTCCAGGTCATGCCGGCCCAAGGCACGGCGCCCGAATACATATTCGACGTAGCCCATAACCCGGCAGGGGCGTGGGCGTTGCGGTCCACCCTGTCCGCCTGTTATGAGGACCGGCTGCTCACGTTCGTATTTGGATCAATGCGTGACAAAGCGATTGGTGAGATCGCTGAGATCTTGTTCCCGCTCGCGGCGCGGGTTATTGCCACGAGGGCCGACAATCCACGGTCCGCGACCCCGGACGAGATTCGAGAAGCAGCCGCGCGCACCTCAACCGACATCGAAGATGCTATAGAGGTGGCTTCCGCGCTCGATCGAGCCCGTTCGCTGGCTGGTCCCCGAGGCATAGTAGTTATAACGGGTTCGATATACATTGTAGGAGAGGCCATGCGAGTCTTAGGGGTAAGGGTTTAGCCGTTCAAATGCAGGAAGTGCACACATCCGCAGGCGAAGAGCAGCGCGGTTCACGGCTGTCTGCAAACGTCTCCTCAGACCGGTCAGCCGCGCTCACTCTGACAGACGAAATCTTCCCTGTCGCCGCAGATAAGAAATACGGCTGGCTTAGCCTCCTGCGCTCTTATTTCATCTTCGATCCTCTCATCTGGCTGTACACGGTTGTGCTCGGAATTGTCTCCATTCCAGCCTCTCTTTTCGGCGAGAAGACTCGCATCCTGCACGGCTTTGCCCGCTTCTGGTCGTGGCTGATTATGAAGACCATCCTTTCCCCAGTGAAGGTGACGGGCCTGGACAAGATCGACACATCGAAACCGCATGTTTACGCCGTGACCCATGCCTCGGCGCTGGATATTCCGGTGCTCTATGTTTATTTGCCATTCCAGTTCCGGATTCTCTTCAAGAAGGAATTGCTTTCCTACCCGATTGTGGGATGGCACTTGAGACGGTCGGGGCAAGTTTGCATTGATCAGCAAAAGCCGACACGATCGATTGCGCATATCCGCTCGGCGGTAAAGAGTCTGCAGGCGGGGCTGCCGCTGGTGATTTTTCCTGAAGGCGGCCGCACTCCCGATGGCGAGATCAAGCCGTTCATGCCGGGAGCATTCTATCTGGCGATCAAGGCACAAGTGGATATCGTGCCTATCGCACTAGTCGGAACTTACGAACTGCTGCCAATGAATACCTATCACGTCAAGTGCCGCCCGCTGGAGATGAGAGTGGGTAAACCTATTCCAACCGCCGGATATACGCTTCGTGAGATGGAAGAATTATCGGCCAAAGTTCACCAGGCAATGGAAGATCTGCATTACGGGGGCAAGGCTCACCTAGGCCCGGACATCCCCGTCCGGGCTAGCTAGGATACTGTCGATCGGCCGGCGGACGAGGCCGTCCGTCCCTACGCAATCCTGTGAATATGGACAAATGGACTTCTGGATCAGCCTACGACCAGTGGATGGGACGCTGGAGCCGCCTGCTGGCAGATGAGTTCCTGAACTGGCTGAGTTTGCCCCCGAATTTGCGCTGGCTGGACGTTTGCTGCGGAAGCGGCGTGCTCACGGAAGCCATCGTCGAACGCTACGCGCCCGCTCGAGTTGCGGGTATAGACGCATCCCTTCAGCAGATTGAATTTGCTCAGGAGCATCGCGCCCACCCTGCGGTCAACTTCGAGAGCGGAGATGCCATGGCTCTTCCTTTCGCTGAAGCCACCTTCGATGTTGCGGTCTGCGGCTTGGGGTTGAATTACGTTCCGGAGCCTGAACGTGCGCTCGATGAAATGCGCCGCGTCACGGTCTCGGCAGGCCTCATCGCAGTCTACGTTTGGGACTACGCCGAGGGAGCGCGCTTCCTCCGCCAGTTCTGGGATGCGGCCGCAGCCGTTGACAACGAAGCCTTGGCATACGATCAGGCCCAGCGTTTCCCTCTGTGCAATCCTGAGGCGTTGGGCAAGCTTTTCGCGGGCGCTTGCATGAAGGAAGTGAGCGTTCAGGCCCTCAACGTCATCACCCGGTTTACGAGTTTCGACGATTACTGGCAACCATTTCTGACGGGACAAGGTTCCGCTCCCAGCTATCTTGCAACCCGCGATGAATCTACGAGGAGCGCGATTCAAGAGCGGCTGAGTAGTTCGCTCAGCACCGATTCAGAGGGAGCAATCGAGCTGCCCGCACGGGCGTGGGCGATCTGCGGGCGGCGCTGAAGCCATCTAAGATTTCGTGCTTCGACGGTATCCATGTTCAATGGAATCCTCAGAGAGAACCTGACATTTTCCCTCTGCTCCTTCATAATGCTCACCCGGAGGATCTGAATGAAATTTCGCGTTCTGCTATTCCTGTTGTCATTCCTATTCGTCATTCAAGCTCAGGCCGCTTCGAAACCCACCGTCGCCGAAGCCGAGCAGTTTATGAACCAAGCCGAGGCACGGCTGAATGAGATTGAAGTCAAGGCAGCTCGGGCCAGCTGGGTACAGGAAGACTTCATTACGGACGACACAGAAGCTTTGTCCGCCGATGCCCAGGATCAACTCACAGCCGCGACCACGGAGTTGATCGAACAATCCAAGCGTTTTGACGGCCTTTCACTCCCGCCCGAACTAGCTCGCAAATTCATGCTGCTACGGTTGTCTCTGACCGCGCCTGCTCCAAAAGATCCAGCATTACGGAAAGAGATGACGCTGATCGCCGCTTCGCTTGATGCGGACTACGGAAAAGGAAAGTACTGCCGCAAGCCCGATGACTGCCTCGACATCACAGCGATCGAGCGGATCATGGGAGACAGCCGCGATCCCAACGAACTGAAAGACGTCTGGGTGGGATGGCACAAGGTCGGCGCTCCCATGCGCCAACGCTATGCGCGGTTTGTCCAGCTTTCGAATCAGGGAGCTCAGGAGCTCGGCTTCAAAGACACAGGCGCACTCTGGCGCGCAGGTTACGACATGACTCCCGACCAATTCAGTGCCGAGGTCGAGCGGTTGTGGCAGCAGGTTCGTCCGCTATATCTTTCTCTGCATACGTATGTTCGAGCCCGGCTGGTGCAAAAGTACGGGCCGCAAGTCGTTCCTCCAGACGGCCCGATCCCGGCGCACTTGCTTGGCAATCCCTGGGCCCAGGAGTGGGGCAACGTCTTCCCCATCCTCGGTCTGGATGAGAAGAGCCGGGGCTACGATCTGACTGCGTTGCTGCAAGCCAAGAATCTTGATGCCAAGGGGATGGTGGGCTACGGCGAAGGCTTCTACAAATCCCTGGGCTTCGCTCCGTTGCCCGATACGTTTTGGGTGCGCTCGCTCCTGACCAAGCCCCGCGATCGCGATGTGGTTTGCCACGCCAGCGCCTGGGATATCGATAACTTCGACGACCTGCGAGTCAAGATGTGTATCCAGATTCGCGATGTCGACTTCGTCACCATTCATCACGAGCTTGGACACAACATGTACCAGCGCGCCTACGAGAACCAGCCCTTCCTGTTCAAGAACGGCGCCAACGACGGCTTTCATGAAGCCATTGGCGACACTATCGCGCTGGCGATCACGCCCGAGTACCTGAAGACGATTGGACTCTTGGGAAAAGTGCCGTCAGCCGACAGCGATATTCCGATTCTGCTGAACCAGGCGCTCGACAAGGTGGCGTTTCTGCCCTTCGGCCTGATGATCGACCAGTGGCGGTGGAAGGTTTTCTCCGGCGAAATCACTCCTGCCGATTACGACAAAGCCTGGTGGGATCTTCGTTTGAAATATCAGGGCGTCGCTCCGCCGGTCGCGCGCAGCGAGGCCGATTTCGATCCCGGTGCAAAATATCACGTGCCCGCCAATGTGCCGTACACGCGGTACTTCCTCGCCCGGATTCTGCAGTTCCAGTTCTATCGCGCCTTGTGCGCGGCGTCGGGATACACTGGCCCACTCAATCGCTGCACCTTCTACGGCTCGAAAGAAGCCGGCGCGAAATTCAACAAGATGCTGGAGATGGGCCAGAGCAAACCGTGGCCCGACGCATTGGAAGCCCTGACCGGGCAACGCCAGATGGACGCAACTGCGCTACTGGACTACTTCGCGCCATTGCAAAAATGGCTCGACGAGCAAAACAAAGGCCAGAAGGTAGGCTGGTAACCGCGACAATCACGTAGCTCCGGACGCCCCCGTCCGGGGTTAGAAACCTTGCCGACATTGTCGCAGAACTGCGGCGCATTGCACCGCCGGGCGGACGAGGGCGTCCGCCCTACGCGCGCTTAGTTTCCGTTCAGCCACTCTTCGTAGGCTTTGAATGAGTACGGCCTGCCGAGAAAGTCGCTTACCAGCACGGCGGCTGGCTTGGTTCCGCTTGCCGCGAGAACTGCGTCTCGATACTTTCTTGCGACTACAGGATTGGTCAGGCCATCCGCCTTAAACTCCGTGAACATGTCCTTGGCAATCACCAAAGACCACATGTAAGTGTAGTAAACCGCCGAGTAGCCGTTTAGGTGATCGAATGCGGCTTGCATGTGAGTATCTGGAACGTACTTGAAAGGTGTGTAACGTCCCTGCAATTGGGCCAGCAGGGTAGTTGTGTCCAGTCCTTGCGGGTTGCGGTTGTAATAATCGAGGCTGATGGCTGCGTAAAACATCTGCATGCGGACACCCAGAGCCCGCCCGAATTCATCCGCCGCCTCGGCTTTTTTTGCCAGCTCCGTCGGAATCGGCTCATTCGTCTTGTAATTGCGGGCGAAGGTCTGCAGAACGGCAGGATCTTTCGCCCACTCCTCGAACATCTGGGAGGGAGCTTCGATGAAGTCGTTTTCCAGATCGCCTGTGGCCCACTTTGTATCTCCGCGAAAGATTCCGTGCAGCAGATGCCCATATTCGTGGAAGAAAGTAATTACGTCGTCGCGTTCCATCAGGCCTGGACCGTCGGTCGCCTGAGGAAAGTTGCACACCAGCACATATTCCGGCAACCGAAACCCTTCCTTTCCGGTAGCCAGGTTGAACGTGGCATAGTGCTTGTATTTGTTGTCGCGCGGGAACATGTCGAAATAAATCCGGCCGAGCAGTTTGTCGCCGTCGAACACGTCGTAAACGGCAACATCCGGATGCCAGACTTTAGCCGTCGTTACACGTTTGTACGTGATGCCGTACATCTGGCCGGTGAGGTCGAGGATTCCTTGCAGAACGCGCCGGTATTCGAAGTACGGGCGCACTGCCTGAGAGTCGTATCCATATTTCTCAATGGTCGCTTCGTGCAGGAAATGGTGGTAGTTCCAAATGTCCACGCTAGTGGCGTTCGGCTCCTGTTTACGCCTGTAGGCAAGCAGTTGGTCGTAATCGCGTTGAGAACCGGCCTGCGATGCCGCCGTAATCTTCTCGATGAAGTCGGCCGCATTTTGTTTCGTCCCGACCATCTTGTCTTCGGTGACGTAAGCCGCCCAATCGGAATAGCCCAACACCGAGGCCAGTTCGTAACGCTTTTGCAGTAAGCGTGACAGAACCTCGATATTCTTGGGGTAAGCGCGCTGGTTGTAGAGTTCGTAGAAAGCCTTCTGCGCCGCCTCATTCGTCGCGTATTCCCGGAAGGGTATGTAATCGGTATTGTCGGTTTTGAGCGTCACTTTGCCGGAGGCGTCTGGCTTGTGGGCTTGCTTGAAGTCTTCAGGAAGACCATCCAACTGCGCCGGGGCCAGTTGCAACGTGCGCACATCAGCCGGGATATTCTGATCAAACTCCTGGCCGATTTTTACCAACTCATCTTGAAGCTGCCGGATCTTCGCCCGCGTGGCGTCGTCGCGATCGACGCCGGAGCGGTGGTAATCCCGCAACGATGTCCGCAAGAAATAACTGCCAGCGCTGTCCAGTTTGGAGCCGTCGAGCGAGGCGAGGACGTTGTACATATCCTTATCGAGCGAAATGTCGGTGAGTAATTGGCTCGCTTCCTGTTCGCAGACCTGGGCGGCGTCGCGAAATGGCTTTGCCGGATGCACCTGCTCGGCAAGCCCCGAGCGGGCGGCGGCATCGCTGGCAATCAGGATGGTCGTATCGAAGGCTTGCAGCGTCGCCATGGCATCGCGCGGAGATTTGGTGGCCTTTATGTCCGCGACTTGCTTCTTCGTCAAATCGAGATCGCTGTGGCAGGATGCCATGAACGATTCGGGCGTGCCCGCCAGCGTACTGGAGGCGCCTGGCGTGAGCGTTTGTGCCTGAGCAGCGGCAACACCTAGGGCGACTACGGCTGCGAACAACAACACTGCGGTTTTCTTATGATTCATCTTTGTCCTTAAGTCCTTCCACTTGGGTTCGAATGAGGCTCGGGAGACCACTTTGATAGACGAAAGAACCAGCAAGAAGTGAGGTTCCAGCTTAAATTTGATGCGCAGAAACGGTCAAGCCTGGCTCAAATCACCTAGGCCCGGACGCCTCGTCCGGCCAGCGAGCGAAGCGAACCCCAGCGCCGTCGCGGGTCTGCGGCGTTCGCGCGACCGGCGGACGAGTGCGTCCGCCTCTACGTGCTTTATACTGGAATGGAATCTTATGGCAGACAGCATTCACATCAAGCTCCCCGATGGAAGTGTAAAGGACTTGCCCAAGGGCGGCACTGCGCTCGATGTTGCTAAGTCTATTGGCCAGCGATTGGCAGACGCTGCCGTCGTGGCAAAGACTAATGGCGACCTCATCGATCTCACTCGCCCGCTCGAAAAAGACACCGATCTTCGCATCCTGACCGACCGCGATCCCGAGGCGCTTGAGGTTTACCGGCATTCCTCCGCCCACCTGCTCGCTGCGGCGGTCTTGGAGCTTTTTCCTGAGACCAAGCTCGGCCACGGCCCGGCTACCGAAACCGGATTCTTCTATGACTTTTATCGCCCCACTCCGTTTACTCCGGAGGATTTGGAAAAGATCGAGAAGAAGATGCAAGAACTCGTCCAGCAGAACATTCCTTACGTGCGCGAGTTCCTACCCCGCGAGCAGGGGCTTCAGGAATTCAAAAAAGAAGGCGACTTCATGAAGTTTCATTTCATCGAGCAATTCACCAAGCCCGATGAAAAGATTTCGATTTATCGAACTGGCAAGTTCACCGACTTCTGCCGCGGTCCGCACCTGCCTTCGACGGGCAAGATCAAGGCCTTTAAGCTGCTAAGCATTGCCGGCGCGTATTGGCTTGGCGATGAGAAAAATCCGCAACTGCAGCGCATTTACGGGACTTCATTTTTCTCGAAGAAAGATCTCGACGACTTTCTGAACAAACAGGAAGAAGCCAAGAAGCGCGACCACCGCGTGCTGGGACAACAGCTTGATTTGTTTTCCATCCAGGAGTTGGCCGGGCCAGGTCTGATTTTCTGGCATCCCAAGGGCGGAATCATTCGCAAAGAGATGGAAGACTGGATGCGCGCCGAGTACATCAAGCGCGGATATTCGCTCGTCTATACGCCGCATGTGGTGCGACGGCAGTTGTTTCATGTTTCGGGCCATGAAGGCTATTACTCGCAGAACATGTTCGACTCCATGGAGCTCGACGATGCGGAATATCGCCTGAAGCCCATGAACTGCCCGGGCCACATTCTGATTTACAAAGATTCGCTGAAGTCGTATCGCGATTTGCCGGTGCGCCTGGGTGAGTTGGGGACGGTCTATCGCTACGAGCGTTCGGGCGTAATGCACGGGCTGTTGCGGGTTCGCGGTTTCACTCAGGATGACTCCCACATCTTCTGCACCCCGGAACAGATCGAAAGCGAAGTTGGGGGCTGCCTGGATTTTGCGCTCGAGGTGCTGAAAGTCTTCGGCTTCGACCAGTTCCAGACCGAGCTCTCCACCTGGGATCCGAATGACCGCAAGAATTTTCTGGGATCGGAAGATCAGTGGAACATGGCCAACCGCTCGCTCGAAAATGCCCTCAAGCAACGGAAGATCGAATACAAGGTCATCCCCGGCGAAGGGGCGTTTTATGGGCCGAAGATCGACATCAAGCTGGTGGATGCGATCGGACGCCTTTGGCAGCTTTCGACCGTCCAGGTCGACTTCAATCTGCCGCAGCG